>OJFL01000544.1_pt1 | contig 18854 bp, 15 predicted proteins | sample 1594131 | NCBI WGS metagenome assembly OJFL01 (sample SAMN05416782, study PRJEB24817) | seawater metagenome | isolation source: Sea water | place: Canada:Atlantic | collected 2013-07 | reverse complement strand
TCTACACACTGCATATCGTCGGCAGCGTCAGATGTGTATAAGAGACAGAACAAAGGGAATGCATCGCTGGAGACCATAATGGCCTTATGTGTAGCCTTTGATGTAAAGCGCCAGACATTATTTAAAGTGCCGGAAGTAACAGAAGTAGAGCCAGCACGACAAAATCCAGTAAAAGCGTACTTATTTATTTTTATCTGTGGTCTTGTGGTCTTGTGGTTGGTGGTGGAGCCAGTACAACAATTTTAGCGCTGCTCTAAAGTCGATTGGTGTTAACGACATTATTTGGATTGGTCATCACTTGAACACTCTTTATAAAGAACAAGATCAAATCTGACAGTCTCTAGTGTACGTAAACCGGAAGTTGATTATTTATTACTTAATGGACCCAAAGAGCTAGTTTCTGCTCAAAATATTGACATATTGAGAGTTAAATGCCTGTCTACGTATACGGTCGTAGCTGCCTTCCCCTATATTCAGGAAAACGACCCAATCGCGCGTTTTTGTCCTCTACGTATTTAGCCCTTATTAAGCGTGACCTCTGTACTCTTTGACTTTCAGTAAACTCTGAATGATGGCACTATGGATAAAAACGAGCACATGCTCGGAAGAAAAACGCGCAATTTGCGCACTACTAAATTGTTATATGCCATAAGAATGCAATGGACATAAATTTCCCCAAACACAAAAGAGTCGCGCATTCAATGGCCCTTTTCGTATTGCCTGCTTTTTGTGTACTAGTTGGCTTAGTTTTTATGGGCGTAAATCTGTGGTTATCAGTTTTTCTATCTTTCTTGGCTGTTGGAGTTACGTTCTTTTTGAGAATATATCGCTATAGGCGACATCACTCAAAATTCTTAGACTGTTTCGGAAAAAGCATCAAAAATTCATATTTTTATCAGTCGGAATATGCAATTGGAGCAGTTCCTTTTGAAAATAAGTTTCTATCATGCTCTGCTAGGATAGATGGAGATAATTTGTTGTTCGGGCGGTCTAGACATTTTAGGTCAGTCGAATTGGGGAAAATAATTGATATAGAAATACTCCAATGCTTGGGGCACGAAGTAGCAAAGCTAGAGATTGAAGACAGCAAAGACAGTCGTCCACTATTCATTCCTTGGTCTCCTTTATTGGCAGAAAAGGTAAAATTCAGCAATGGCATATAACAAGCAAATAATGGCACTCGCTGTCGCTCGCTCTATGCGCATCTCTTTTACAATATCGCCTCTAACTTCCATTTGTTATTTCACCCTGCAAATAGCATAACTGCAAAATAACCAAACACCGCCCCCAAAGCGGCTATACCGGCAATGACCGCGATGTTTTTAACAAGCGAATTATCGCGAGAAAGCATAGAGGTAGACTCTCGCTGCACAGTACGTGCACCTTTTTTTAGGCGCACCTCTGTACGGTAAGTGAAAGGGTTCTCCACTTCCACCTCGAGAGTATAATCTTGGTCATTTAGCCTAAGCGCGTGTCGACCTGTAAATCGAAACAAGTTGCGATGTTCTGATACAGGGTGATCGTCCACATACACAACCTCTTTCCCCGACCATAAACTGCAGTGTACCGCTATATCGTGGCCTTCGTGTTGCAAGTGACACCAGAGCCCCTGCCTCATTGTTATTTGCGTCATAATACTATCCGGAGAAACTCATAAAGCCTAAATAACCGCAAAGAAAGCCCACAATTAACCCTACGAATAAAAACTTATCCATACTGAAAAAGGATTTAAGTAAATTTCCTTTTTCCAATTGCGATAGCGTTTCGCTGGCCACTTCTTTCCCGTCACAAAAAAGAGTGACCTTTAATTCACCCCGTAAAACATGAGTCATGTGTGTTTTTACGAGATACTCATGACCATTTTTAGTAAACGCATGCTCACTTTTCGTGCTGCTTAAATTTCTAAACGACGATACCACTTCGTTATTGAAAGACACTTTTTCCTTACCGCTAAACACCGAGCCCCACATAGAGATATCATTACCCTCGTGGTCGAAATAAAACCAATACCCATTATTTAGCGATACTTGACTCATATGTTCTCTTCTTGATACTAGCGATTGTTTTATAACTTCATTTGTTTGCATGATTGTTCTCCTTTGCTTCAATGCCAGCGCATTTCATCGGAAATAGCGAGTAAGTGAAACGGCACTAATGCGACAGGACAGTAAATCATCTGTTTTTGTCATACGACACCCCTGTGTCGCATTGCTAAACCACTAAAATATAATAAGAAAATAAAAACTCATGCGCCAGACAATTCAGCATCGCCACGCAGCTTTTGGAACAGCCAACTAATGCCAACCAAGCTTAGACCTAGTCCGATAAAGGAAAGCGCACGATATAATCCTTCGAGATTTGCCATATCAATAACAAACGCTTTTAAGATCACCACAGCTAATAAACCGAAGCCAAGCTTTACTGCTAAAACACGCTGCTTTATTTGCCCTATAAATATGGTGGTGGTTGCGATAACAAGCCAACAGATAGAGTAGGTGTAAAGCTCAGGTTGAGTGAATCCAGTATCTAAAATAATGCTGGCCTGATGAAAAGCGCCGCGAATTACACTGTTTACATAGAGAAATGCAAAACCACCGGCAATGGCACCTAAGCCAATACAAAGCTGTTGGCTCATTAATGAAGATAGTGCATTTAACGAACCTAAAACTCTACGCTGCAGCACGCTAGAAAGTATGCAACCTATTAGTGCAGCAGGCAGTAACCACTGAAGCAGCAACCAGTTAAAAACGGCACCATCTCCCGTAGGCTGCGCGTATATAAAAGGGTTGTGCTTGATACTTATATCTGTGTGGATAATACCTGCACCGATAAGCAGAACGAGGGCGGCATTGCGGTATAACACTGTCATGGTACTGGCAATATATGCTCGGTAATAATATGCACCAGAAAGCGCGACCCAACCAAGTGCCAACAGTACACTCTCTTGATAGGTAGCTGAAAAAACACTGGGGTAATTGCCTGTTAGGTAATAGCCTGGTTCTGTAGTGATAAACAGCGCAATTAGATGAAGTAATGCCCCTTCCAACCATACCTTCAGGCTATCTGAAGGGTTGTACTTCCTAGCAATAAGTAATGATAAGAAAATGAAAGGATAGATAACGGCAGTCCAGTGCACGCCTAATATAGACTCGTAAGCGTAGTCTGCAAGCCAAGGAGCCACTGTAATACGCACCATAACAATGGCTAGCAGCACTTTATAAAGCCAATCTGGCAAGCTGACTTTATAGCGAAGACTCAATACGCTGATGCTAGCCACTTGCAATGCTAGCGCGAACGACAGCACTGCGGCATCTAACAACATAGTTAAACACAGCGTAAGACAGGCATTGGCGAGCACTGCGTAAGTCAGCTGCGCGAATTTTTGCGACTTGATTACCACCCATGTACTTAAAATGGCTAAAAGCGCCAGCTCAAAGGCCCAAACACTGTACACAAGTTGCTGGGCGAATGTGGCAGTAAGTGCATAGCTCACACCGAATAAGGTGATAGGAAAAGCGACAATGTAAATCCAAAACGCTGGACGCTGCGTTTTGTGCGCCATAAGCGCGACATAAGATGTTATAGCAAGTGCTGCAATTTGCACATACAGATAAACACCTGAAAATACTGTGTTGATATCAGTAATGCGTCCCGCGTTTCCAGAGGCGCGCCCTGTAATAGTATCGATGATAAACATATCTTCTAGCATCACCACATGACCCACCGCAGCAATAAGCAAAAGAAACGGCCAGCTATCAAATATGCTGTGTCGATAAGATGGCAGCAGCAATAATGCTCCTAAAACGGCAGCGCTCAACCAAATGTGCATATCTTCTGCATAAAACACCAAATAGGTATGCAATAAAATAAAAGATAACAACACCCCCACCATTTCCCGTGAAGGTTTTATTAGCTCTTTAAGAGATAAGGTCTCATTAAATTTATCCCGCAGCGACCAGCCTAGTGTGTGCGTGAAACAGAATAAATAAACAGAAAAAACGGTAAACCCAAGCCAAACCACAATATCGGCCTTATCGGAATAGGTCAGCGCCATAAACGCCCAAGCAAAATGGCCCAAAACGCTGAGACGCCATAGCCACATCTGCGACACTTTCTGAGAAATCCATATGCCCGAGAGCGACACTAGAGAAATAAACACTAGTAAGGTGACAATGCTGTTAGCGTCTGTTTTAATTAAAGCAGGAGTTGCATATGCTCCCACAATGCCAATCGACGCCAACAGAGGACCGTATCTTAGTGCTAGTGAGATAGCGCCGAAAGCAACTACCGCCATCAACAAAAAAGCGACTACAGGTGCTATAAACTGATAGAAATCATAGGCGACAAGAATTATTGCGTAGCAAGTTACTACACCTCCACTGGCCAAAGCTGCACAAATAGTGGGAGAGTAAATACTGAATTTTTCTCGGTTCCTGGCGAGATATTCGGCGCCAGCTACCAAGGCAATGCCAAACGCCGCACCTATTAGCACACGTATTTCAGCCGATAACAATCCGGCCTCAACCGAATAAACGGCAAGGAATACGCCTCCCACAGCAAGAACTACACCGCCAAGCCACAATAAACCGTGGCGCTTTATAGACGTCATCAGACTTGATTCATCTGAAAGGAAACGCTGCAGAAGCGGCACTCTGCTACTTTTTTCGCTCTCAACGTCTTCTGTATCTAACGCTACTTGCTGTTCAGAGCCATTTGGCTGTTCAAAGGAGGGATGCTTATTTTCGCTACTGTGCTTATCGCCAGCATTATCGATGTGAGCCTGCGAGTCAGAGCGCTTTAACCCACTAAAATCCTGAGTTGCCAGTTGCTTCTTAAGTGCCTTGATGTCATTTGAAAGGGCTGTAATCTGACTTTGCTGTGAATACGACAAAAGCGCGCCAATGCATATCAATAAAGCGAAAAGCACACCTAATAGTAGCAACATAACCAAGGTCCCTGTAGAAATGTGTCGTCAAATGACAGCGCATTAAGGTGCGGTATACTCACGAAAAAGTCAAATAGCTGCCTTGCAGTACCCTTGATTCTTATCGCACATCGGCTTATAACTAGTCACTGTCATTTCCAACAAGAAATCCTATGTCTGTCAAACACCCTATTATTGCTATAACAGGTTCATCTGGTGCGGGAACAACCACCACGACCAACGCCATACGCCACATTTTTAGAAATTTAAATGTGAACGCTGCGGTGGTAGGCGGCGATAGCTTTCACCGCTTCACACGACCTGAAATGGAAGTAGAAATTCGTAAGGCACAGGAACAAGGTCGACATATCAGCTATTTTGGGCCCAAAGCGAATGACTTTGAACTGTTGGAGTCTGTGTTCAGAGAATACGGAAGTTCGGGCACCGGACAATTCAGACAATACCTGCACACCTTCGATGAAGCCGTACCATTTAATCAAATGCCTGGGACGTTTACTCCATGGCAAGATTTACCAGCAAATACTGACTTGCTGTTTTACGAAGGCCTTCACGGTGGCGTGAAAACTGACGAAAATGATGTGGCGAAACATGTCGATTTACTGGTGGGCATGGTACCTATTGTAAATTTAGAGTGGATTCAGAAAATTGTTCGCGACACCACAGACCGAGGACACTCACGAGAAGCCGTAATGAGCAGCATAGTACGCGGGCTAGACGATTACTTTCATTACATTACCCCTCAGTTTTCTCGCACTCATGTGAATTTTCAACGGGTGCCTACGGTAGATACATCAAACCCATTTAGCGCCCGAGAAATACCCACTCAAGACGAAAGTTTTGTAGTAGTGCGGTTTAGACGTGAAATGAAGAACGTAGACTATCCTTATCTGCTTAAAATGATAGACGGTGCCTTTATGTCCCGTATTAATACCCTTGTTGTTCCAGGTGGTAAAATGGGCCTTGCTATGGAGCTTATTCTGTCTCCATTGCTTGAAGATATTTTAAACAAAAAGCGCCGCGCAGGGCATCAAATGGATTGGTTGAATTCAGACGAGGAATAGATCTCTTCGTCCGGCTATAACGCTACAGCAGTTATTCACAGGTATTAATAGCGACGGCCATTTTCCCTTCATTCATTTTGAATAATTCCTACTGTTATTTTAAAGATTGATGCACACCAAAGCGTGCATATACATTTTCTATAACAATATATTAACAATGACAAGTAGCAATACAATTTCAACTGCGTCATGGTATTCCTAAATCGGGTCTTTAGGATAATTTTCATGACATCAGCACATTCAAACCCTATCGTTTCTTCTGTCATATCTTCTACTCAAATATGGCTAAACCAAAAGCACCTCAACGAAACCAAAGTGGTTGAGGTACCGCTTAATGCCGAAGAACTTGGCGATGATGAGCTAATTCTGGAAACAGACAATTTTGGGTTTTCAGCAAACAACATTACCTATGCTGCGCTGGGTTTTAAAATGGGCTACTGGGGATTTTTTCCCGCTGAAGAAGGTTATGGCATCGTTCCGGTGTGGGGTTTTGCAACGGTGAAAGTGTCTCGCCACCCTGATATTCAAGAAGGCGAAAAGGTATTTGGCTACCTGCCTATGGCCAGTCACTGGGTGATAAAAGCAGGTAAAGTAGCGCCTCATGGTTTCTCTGATATTCATGAGAACCGCAAAAGTATTAGCCCAGTATACGACCAATACCTTCGCTGCAGCGCCGACCCTGGTTACGATGCAAACCGTGAAGCGTGGCAGCTTAACTTTCGCCCCCTGTATATGACGTCTTTCGTGCTAGACGATTACGTGGCAGAGCTCTCTAAAGGCGAGTCGTTACTACTTTCAAGTGCATCAAGCAAAACAGCGCTGGGCACTGCACAACTGCTAAAAGATCAAAAAGAACAACGAAGCGCAACCTATAAAGTGATCGGGCTTACCTCGCCATCTAATGTAGAAATGGTGAAAGCCACCGGCTGCTATGATGATGTTGTTAGCTACAACGAACTGGAAAAACTGGATAAAACCGATACCTTTTGGCTTCTAGACTTTGCAGCTAACGGCACCTTGATTAACAACATTACTCACGCTATTGGCGATAAGTTGAGTAAGGTTTCACTCATTGGCGCAACCGACTGGGAAGCCCAAGAAAAACCCAACCCTAAATTACTTGATGCAGAAATTTTCTTTGCACCTTCCAGAGTAAAGCTGCGCCAAAAAGAATGGGGACACGATGTGTTTCTCAAGAAATACGCCATGGCGTGGCAGAGGTTTGCGCAAAAGGTCGACAACACTTTTTTCGAGCAAACCCATGTAGGGACTGACAACATTATCGCGCTATACAAAGAAACACTAAACGGCAACGCCGACACAAAAGCATTAAACGTGGTGTCGTTTAAATAACGCTAACTACTAAGAGCAGTTCTTTAGGTGCCTAGATCTTTAGGAGCACGGACCTTTAGGAGCGCGGACCTTTAGGATCTTAGCTCCTTAAGTGCTTGTCCCTTTTCGCCCTTTTTATCGGTTAGACACTATTTGTAACAAACCCCCTCCTCATTTTACATTTTCTTGCTTTTGTATTTATCGCCTTGTGGTTATAGTGAAACAAATGTATTACCAAGGGTATGTTCATGGGTCAGGAAACCTCAAAGATTCTCGTTGTCGATGACGATATGCGCCTTAGAAGCCTATTAGAGCGCTATTTACTAGAGCAAGACTATCAAGTCCGAAGTGCCGCAAATGCCGAGCAAATGGACAGATTATTAGAACGCGAAAACTTTCATCTGATGGTGCTAGATCTTATGTTACCTGGCGAAGACGGCCTTTCTATTTGCCGTCGTTTACGTCAAACGGGTAATGACATACCTATTATTATGCTTACCGCCAAAGGTGATGAAGTAGACCGTATTATTGGTTTAGAAATGGGTGCCGACGATTACCTTCCGAAGCCGTTCAACCCTAGAGAGTTACTTGCACGAGCCAAGGCAGTTTTACGAAGGCGCAGCAGTGAAGCACCGGGTGCACCGTCAAAAGATGTGCAGATTATTGAGTTTGGTAATTACACATTAAATTTAGCGACTCGAGAAATGACATCTGGCAGTACGCCTTTAACGCTAACTAGCGGCGAATTTGCGGTGCTTAAATCGTTAGTTACTCACCCGCGAGAGCCGCTTTCTCGAGATAAACTTATGAACCTCGCTAGGGGTAGAGACTATAGCGCGCTTGAGCGTAGTATTGATGTACAGGTATCTCGCTTGCGCAGAATGCTAGAAGAAGATCCAGCCAACCCTCGCTATATTCAAACCGTGTGGGGGTTAGGTTACGTCTTTGTGCCCGATGGCGAGCAAGTGTAGTCGTTAAATTGAGTCGTTAATGTGAGACAAGCATGCGTATAACACCAAAAAGTGCTTTTGGACAAACTGTCTTATTGATTGGTGTTTTGCTGCTAATTAATCAAATAGTGTCGTACATTTCCGTTACTTACTATTTTATACAGCCTAGCTATCAACAAATTAATAGTTTATTAGCGACACAAGTAAAGTCGGTATTAGCTAACGACTTATTGGTAAGCAATCAAGACACTCGCACAGCCTATTACAAAGACACGCAAGTTAATGTATTCGATGAAAGCGTAGCGCGAAAAAATGGGTTAGACACAGCTGTTTACTATGGCTTCATGTCTTCTCAAATTAGTGAAAGCATTAATCAACTTGCCGACGTTCGCATAAGCACCGAGTCGCAAGCCAGTGATGAAAGCGCTCCCTATACCGTGTGGATTTCTCTTAATCGCTACCCTGACACTTGGATATCCATTCCCATTTCAGGGTTAAATGAAGCCAACATTTCTCCTCTTACGATGTATTTAATGGTGATAGGTATTTTGAGCGTTGCCGGTGGATGGTTATTTGTAGGACGAATGACACGGCCGCTATCAGCATTACAAAAAGCGGCTATTGCAGTAGGTAAAGGCGAACATCCTTCTCCTTTGCCTGAACAAGGCAGCACTGAAATGATTCAGGTTACCCGGGCGTTTAATCGTATGAATCAGGGTATCAAGCAACTCGAAACTGATAGAAATGTGATGACAGCCGGAATTTCACACGACCTAAGAACGCCGCTAACCCGTATCAGGCTTGCCTCGGAGATGCTGCCAGAAGATCAGGACTGGATTAAAGACGGCATTGTGAACGACATTGAAGATATGAATGCCATTATCGATCAATTTATCGATTATGCCCGTTATGACACTGAAGAAGTTACCCAAGAAACCGATTTAAACTCTATTATTGCCGACCTTGTTCAGGCAAGACAACTTGACGAGAAGCATCATATAGAGCTTCAGCTAAACTCGCTCCCCATGCTGCCTTTAAGAAGAGTCGCGATGAAAAGGGTTATCGATAACCTGATTGAAAATGCATTCAAATACGGTTCTGACGACATCGCCATTAGCAGCTTTTACAACCGCCATGAGAAGCGCGTGTATTGCAAAGTACGAGACTTTGGGCAGGGTATTCCACATGCCGATTTAGACAATGTATTTTTACCCTTTGCTCAAGGTGATAAGGCGCGGAACTCATCAGGCTCCGGCCTTGGGCTGGCTATTATTAGGCGAATCATTGAAGCCCACCACGGCGAGGTTTCCCTGCGCAATCATCCACAGCAAGGCCTAGTCGCCGAATTTTTCATTCCCTTTTCACCAATAAAAGGTTAACCCAGTACATCAATACTGGCTTGGACTTAGTTTATCGTAATATCAACAGCTTGCTGGTAGGTATATGGCACTGTGAACGTGAGCGTTTGCTTGTTCTCGTTCCAGTTGAAATTGGAGTTTCTACCATTGACACGCAAGGTTTTAGGCGCGTCTTCAAAACCGTGAACTACCCACAAAAATTCGCGCTGTTGTGGCATACCAATGTAGCTACCATCACTGTTTATCGACACCATTACGCTACTATTTCCTTTGCGCAAGGCTTTAAACTCGATAGTAGCAAAGGTGTTTTTGTCGACTGAATGGGGGCTTTTACCGTTATCCTCATAAAACGTATAGCCTGAAGACGCAACTGAATTGTCAAACCAGTAATGCATGGTTAAGCGTGAAGGGTCGTAATCTTCGGTGCGGCTCAATCCTTCTGACATAGGGATAAAGCTGCCCGCTTTTACCCAAACGGGAAAGTTATCGTCCCGCAGAGGATACGCCACCTCTTGATCGCCAACGAAGCGCTCGCCTGAGAAAAAGTCGAACCATACGCCCTCTGGTAATAATGCATCCCACTGAGACTGCTTGGGCTGCGTGACCGGCGATACCAACAGTGCATCGCCCCACATATAGCTGTCGGCATGATCGAACCATTTATCATCAGAGTAAACGTACGAGAGTGGACGCATTAACGGCGAACCGCTTAATGCATTTTCAAACGCTAACCCATAATTGTACGGCAACATGGCGTAACGTAACTTTATAAACTCCCTTACAATAGACTTTACCGGGTCGGGGTGGAAAATAGGCTCAGGCGCAATACTGTCTTGAGCATGCGGCCTGAAAACAGGGGTGAAGGCACCAAACTGTAACCAACGCGTGTAAAGTTCTGGGTCGAAGGCATCGCCTCCTGCAAAGCCACCTAGGTCGGAATGTGTGTAGGCCAGACCAAAAATACTCATTTGTAGTGCCAACTCTACCTGAGGCGCGAGTCCTCCCCAACTTCTGCTTACATCACCAGTCCATGGCACCATTCCGTATCGCTGACTTCCAATAAACCCAGAGCGCATGAGCACAAACGGACGGGTTTCTGGCTGTAGCTTTCGCAAATTGCTATAAACCAACTTTGCCCATTGGTGCCCATAACCGTTATGTAATGCTTTCGCTCGTACCGGTTTAGAATCCCATAGGTGAATGCTGTCATCTGGGTGTACTTCTGGTTCGCCTAAATCTCCCCACCAGCCTGCTACGCCTTGAGCAGCAAGCTTTTCGTAGAACTGCCAAAACCAGTCTTGGCCTGCCTCGCTAAATACATCTACAAGCCCAGTATTGCCAAAATAGAAATCGAACGTGTAAGGCGCTCCATCCGCTTTTTTTACCAAGGCGTCGTTTAATACCGCACTTTCCCATTGTGCTGAAGAAGTGAGGATAAAAGGCTCTGTTATAAGCACAGTTTTTACATCTTGCTGTTTTAGCTGCGCTATCATTTGCTCAGGTTCTGGAAACGCAGCATTATCCCACTGTAAATTTCCCATATGGCCTTTAACGTCTTTACCAAACCAGTAAAGGTCCAGCACCACAGCGTCGACAGGAATATCTTGCTGATTAAACGCGCCAACTACATCTATTACCTCTTGCTGACTTTTATAGCCAAAGCGAGAGGCAAAATTTCCCAACAGCCATCTTGGCGGCAACGGCTGCTTACCCGTTAGCGAAACCGTTTTTTGCACCGTATCGGCCACACTTTCACCAAGCACTATTACATAACTAGCCCTACCGCCGTCAGCTTGAAACAACAACTCATTGGTATTGCTTGCACCAATGTCTAGGGTTCCCGACGCGGTATTATCAAAAAGAACGGCATAGTGCTTAGAAGACATCACAGCAGACAAACCAAAATACATCTGACTTGACGATGTGGTGTAGCCGTAATGTGCTTTGTTATAGAGCGGCATCTGCTGGCCACGACGATCCATACCTAAAACGCGCTGCCCCCCGCCATAAATTTTTTCTGAATCATCTAAGGAAAACGACGCTGAAATTCTTTCGCCTTGCACTGATAGGCCTTTTTGCTCTTTCACCACTTGCTTCCCGTTCATGAGATACGTCATGCGATGGGAGGCTTTATCAATATTGACGGTAGCATTTTGCCAGTTCAACGAAATAGTTGTAGGGGTGTCCTCTACAGTAGGGTTGATATCTTCGCCTACAGTAGAGTGAGCTAACGCCATACTTGGCAAATTAGCATATGCTTTGCCACTATCGTCGGTTTTAAGGGTAACCACAAAGCTGTTTGTTGCCGCAACAGACACGGTAAAGTCGCTTGTGTCGGTATTCACATGCAGCGTATTTCCCTTTAACACATAGCCAACTATCTCAGCGTGTAATAACGAGCTAAAAAAGGCTGATAACAAAGCTAAAAGCAAAAACGGCTTGGTGGATCTCAACATTTTCAAACCTTAAAATGTGTAAGTGCATGGTACAAGCTCGGTGCAGGGTAAAAGACCGTTTGCCTACGCACTAAAAAGTCAGTGGAATATTGATGATACCGAGGCCGAATACCAAACAAAATAAACATACGTATTCATAATGTAAAAATTGTTAAAAAAAAGCCCACGGCTATGCGTGGGCTTGGCGTTTTTGTTTGCTACTGCTCTAAGCTAGTTCTGTTAACTAACTTTTTTCATATGAGAAATCTTAACCGTATCAGTTTCCTGGACCGGCTTTAACGATTGCATCACTCACATCGTATTTTTCAAAGTTTTGCTGGAAGTCATTTACTAAATTAGCCGCAAATTCTTCGTAGCGTGCTTTATCTTCCCACGTATTCTTAGGAACAAGTAGGTTTGTATCAACACCAGGAACTGCAACAGGAACATCCAGATTGAGTCCATCAATGTGCTGAGTTTCAACATTTTCAAGTTCACCCGAAACAATGGCGTCGATAATGGCGCGAGTAGTGGGTATATCGAAACGGCTTCCTGTTCCGTATGGCCCGCCAGTCCAGCCCGTATTCACCAAGAACACTTTTGCACCAAACGATTTCACGCGCTTTATTAGCAGTTCTGCATAAACGCTTGCAGGACGGGGGAAGAAGGGCGCGCCAAAACACGTAGAAAATGTAGATTCGATATCGCTTGTAGAACCGATTTCCGTAGAGCCCACTTTCGCAGTGTAACCACTGAGGAAATGATAGGCAGCAGCCTCTTCACTCAACACAGATACTGGAGGTAATACGCCGCTAACATCACAGGTTAGAAAAACTACAGAGCGTGGCTCACCACCTCTATTTTGTTCAACGCGCTTTTCAATGTGCTCTAGCGGGTAAGCGGCACGCGAGTTTTGGGTAAGCGATGTATCTGTATAAACCGGTGTGCGTGTTTCATCAAGCACAACGTTTTCTAAAATGGTACCAAATTTGATTGCACCCCAAATTACCGGCTCATTTTTTTGCGACAGATCGATGCATTTTGCATAGCATCCACCCTCAATGTTAAATACGCTGCCCGGAGCCCAGCCGTGCTCGTCATCGCCAATAAGGAAGCGCTTTGGATCGGCAGACAATGTGGTTTTTCCCGTGCCTGACAAACCGAAGAATAAAGTAACATCGCCTTCTTCACCCACGTTTGCCGAACAGTGCATAGGCAGAACATCTTTTGCAGGTAGCAGGAAGTTTTGTACCGAGAACATCGCTTTTTTCATTTCGCCGGCATAACGCATGCCCGCGATCAACACGCGTTTTTTCGCAAAGTTGATAATTACGGTGCCATCGCTGTTCGTACCATCACGCTCTGGCACGCACTCAAACCCAGGTACATTGAGTATTTGCCAAGGCTGCTCGTTTCTTGTATTCCACTGCTCTGGAATAATGAATAAGTTGCGGGCAAATACATGCTGCCATGCAGTCTGCGTACGAACCTCTAAAGGTATCGCGTGCTCTGGATCTGAACCCACCTGCAAATGCGATAAAAAGTGCTCTTGTGATGATAGAAATGCGTCAACGCGATCCCATAATGCATCGAACTTATCTGCGTCGAAGGGCTTGTTCACTTTACCCCAATCGATTTCATTCTCGCTTGAAGGCTCTTTAACAATAAATCTGTCGTTAGGAGAACGCCCTGTTCGCTTACCCGTTTCAACAACAAGCGCGCCATTCTTATCGAGAACGCCTTCGCCACGTTCAAGGGCTCGCTGAATAAGCTCGGCAGAGGTCAGGTTAGTGAGAGGTGTAACTTTCAGATCCGTTTGAATTGATGCAGCAGCAGTCATAGTGGTTACCTTTTATGTAATATTTCAAAACGCCTTACAAAAAAGTACCACCATGACAAACCCAAAGTAAACAAGGCCTATTGAGACAAAAACCAGAACGAAACCGAATTAAAATGAGTTAACTTTCAAAAATATTGTTATTTAATTACAAAAAAAACGTTTTCCCCGCAAATATAACAATTAAATTGGTATTACCTTCGTTATTTATATTCACTTTTCGCTACTTAACCGTTGGAAAAATTTTGAAAAAAGTTGAGATTTACATGCAGAGAAAAAAGTGAGGAAGCAAGTGACTACCAACATATTGACCAGTGGTCATTTTTTAACCACTGGTCAATTGCAGTACAATTTAAGAGACTTCTAAAACATTTACTGATTCGTAGAGGGGCTATCAAAATTGCCATTGTGGATAGCTTCCACATCAATCCTGTCGAATCGGTACTCAACATGGCAATACTGACAGTTCATTTTTACCGCCCCTTCTTCTTCGATAATAGAAATAAGCTCTGCTTTTTCTACATGTCGAAGTGCTTCTGCGCTGCGTTCTTTTGAACAGGTGCACGCAAATGATACTGGTTTCGGCTGATACACTTCTACCTCTTCCTGGTGATACAGGCGGTAGAGTATTTCTTCAACTGACAGCGTGAACATTTCCTCTTCTTTTAACGTTTCTGTTAATTTACTGATGTGCTCAAAATCGTTAGCAGCTGACACATCTGTTGCACCGGCCTCGGCTGGCAATACTTGCAGCAAAACACCGGCTGCTTTTGCATTTTGTGCATCTTGAAGGTCTGTCATTAGCTGAACCTTTGTAGCAAGCTGTTCAGATTGCTGAAAGTAGCCTTCTATACATTGTGCCAAACTGGGTTTATCAAGTGCTACCACGCCTTGGTATCGCTCACCTTCATCTGGTGTAATGGTAATCACTAATACCGCTTGAGTGAGTAATTCAGAAAAGCTAGTTGGCAACGTAGCTAGAGTCTCATCCCAGCGCGCAACACCACGAAGGGTTTGATTGTGTGTCGCATTCACTACCGCGTAACTTACTGGCCCTTTGCTTTGTACCTGTAGCGCAATTTCACCTTCAAACTTTAATGTTGCGGTGAGTAATGAGGTTGCCGCCGCCATTTCACAAAGCAATTGTTGAATCTGAACGGGGTACTCGTAGCTATGTACAATATTTTTTAAGCTGTCGTTAAGACGAACTAGCTCGCCACGCACGTTAGCTTGAGTAAAAAGAAAGCGGTGTAATTGGTCGAAGTCGCTCATAATAATCCTGTTTACAGCGTGTTACTGCTGTTTAAATTTAATAATCTGTCGTCGCTGCTTTTTATCAGGCCTGTGATCGGGTTTCGGGCTATGAAAAGCATTGAGTTTTCGCGCCGCCTGGTTTTCTTCACGTTTTGTTACACTTTCAGGTGTTTCTTCGTAAAGTTGCTGTGCCAGCGGTGCACTCAACCGTTTATCGCTTACACCCAGCACTTCAATATCGCGACTATCAAAGCCCGAGGGAACTAAAAGCCGTGCACCAACCTCTACGTTTCTGCTTGGTTTAGCCCGCTGTCCGTTGTAGTGAACTTTACCCGACTGCACCATGTCTCGTGCTATCGCGCGAGTTTTAAAGAACCTTGCAGCCCACAGCCACTTGTCCAGCCTGACACTTTGTGTTGTATTGTTGCTATTCGATTGGTTCATATAATAATTTCGTAACGGTGTTGCTTTAGAGTTGTGACCCTAACCTTTACTAGGCTATTATGGGTCGCCAAAGCGCGGTTAACCAAAAATTTAACTTAATTTTAAAAAGCAGTACCATCAGTGGCAGCATGACATTCAATAAACCCAATCCACAAACCCTGGTTGTTTTTGTGAACCAGCATCAAAAACAACTACACACCCTTGTAGTGGTTCTGCTAAGTCTGTATTTAATTGCATTCGCAGCCAAACTTATGTGGCAGATTATACCTGAACCACAATTATCTGCGACACCTACCACAGCGCGTATCGCCCCTGTGAGTACGTCGAACGGCAGAAGTGGGGTCAACCTAAGTAAAATACAACAGCTTAATCTATTTGGAGATGCCGCAGCCGCCCCCAAAGTAGAAACCACCGAAAAAGTAACAGACGCTCCAGAAACTCGCTTGAATTTAACGCTTACTGGGGTAGTTGCAAGTACGGAAAAAAACTCGGGCACCGCGATTATTGAAAACAGAGGCAGCCAAGCCGTTTATGGTTTAGGTGAAAAAATTGAAGGTACTAATGCAACGCTTCAGACTGTATATAACGACCGCGTTATTATAAGAAACGGAGTAAGAAACGAAACTTTGATGCTAGACGGTATAGATTATGAAGAAGCTAACCGCAGGCGAGAACAACTAGCTCGCCAACAGCCTTCACCGGCGCGCAACAACAGTGATGATGAAGAACAAAGACTTAGTGACGAAGCGCTAGAAGCTACCGCTGCGTTGCGAGACAGCCCCGCTAATTTCACCGACTATATTTCGATATCTCCTAAAATGGAAGACGGCCAATTAATAGGTTATCAAGTAAGTCCCGGCAAAGAACCTGCGCTGTTTGCGTCGGCGGGTCTTCAATCAGGAGATGTTATTTCACAAATTAACGGTTTAGATCTTACTGATTTACAACAATCGCAGGCGGCGCTATCTGAGCTTCGCAATTCGCAATCAATAGAATTAACCATTATTCGCGATGGAAGTTATACCACGCTGTATCTCGACTTGCCTGAGTCATAAAACTCTTATAACAAACTGACATTATTTGCAGTTAGGCAAGAAGCGTGGCTACAACGGCTATAGGCAGATTAAGAAATAAAGGAAGTTAGAATGAAAAGGCGCACAAGCCAAAAACTATTATCTCGCTTAATCACTTCGGTGTGTTCAGCGCTTCTGTGTGTCTCGGTGACCGCCGCCGAATACATGCCTAATTTTAAAGATACCGATATTAATGAGTTCATCAATATCGTGGGCAAGAACTTAGAGCGAACGATTATTGTCGACCCTAATGTACGCGGCAAAATTAGCGTGCGTAGTTACGATATGCTCAGCGAAGATCAGTATTACCAGTTTTTCCTTAACGTGTTGCAAGTTTATGATTTTGCTGTTGTTGAAATGCCAAGCGGCATTTTAAAGGTGGTGCGTTCTAAAGATGCAAAAACATCAAATATCCCGGTGGTTGAAGGGGCGCAGCAAGACGGTGACGAATTCATCACTCGCGTTGTGCCTGTTTACAACGTTCCGGTTAGAGAACTAGCCCCCATCCTTCGCCAACTTAATGACCAAGCCGGCGGCGGAAATGTAGTGAGCCACGACCCATCAAACGTAATGATGCTGACCGGTAGAGCTGCTGTTGTTAACCGTTTGGTTGAAATAATTGAACGTGTAGACCGTGCCGGTGACGAAGAAGTTGAAATCGTAAAGTTACGCTATGCATCAGCGTCTGAGATGGTGCGTATCATCGAAAGCATTAATAAATCGCAGGGTAAAGCAAATACCGGTGCTAAATCTGACCCACGTGTAGTAGCAGACGACAGAACGAACTCCGTCATTGTGAGCGGCGACGTTAAAGCGCGCCAGCGACTCATCACCCTTATTCAACGCATGGACCAAGAGCTTGAGTCTAACGGCAATACCCGAGTGCTTTTCCTAAACTACGCAAAAGCAGAAGACATGGTAAAAGTACTTCAGGGTGTATCAGCAAGTATCCAAGCCGAAGTGCAGGGCAGCACAAACACTTCTTCGCGCCGCTCTTCGTCAAATCGCGATGTCAGTATAGACGCCCATGAAGACTCAAACGCCATCGTAATTACCGCAGAACCCGATATGATGCGCTCACTTGAAGAAGTGGTTCGTCAACTCGACATTCGCCGCGCTCAGGTGCAAGTTGAAGCCATTATTGTTGAAGTATTTGAAGGTGACGGCACAACCCTTGGCGTGCAGTGGGTGTCAGAAGAAGGCGGCGGCACACAATTTAATAACGGCGTTATACCCGTTGGCTCTCTTGGTGTTGCACTACGCCAAGCTGAAGATAGAGAAGTAAATCGTACTAACGTCACGGCAAACGGCGAAGTAGTTACCTCAAGCGAAACGATAGAAGGTGATTTCACTGCACTAGCCAGCCTCCTTGGCGGCGCAAACGGCATGATTGCCGGCATTATTGAAGATGGCTGGGGTGCGGTTGTTCAAGCGGTGAGTACAGATACTAACTCTAATATTCTTGCTACTCCTCACCTTACCACAATGGATAACGAAGAAGCCTTCTTTATTGTCGGTCAGGAAGTTCCAATTATTACGGGTACAACAACAGGTGACAATAATTCAAATCCATTCCAAACCGTAGATCGTCAAGAAGTGGGTATAAAGCTTAAAGTCACTCCACAAATAAACGAAGGTGATGCAGTTCAACTGCTAATTGAACAAGAAGTTTCAAGCGTAAGCGGCGCAACATCGGTAGATATCTCTATCAACAAGCGTGAAATCAAAACTACGGTTATTGTTGATGATGGCGGCACTATTGTACTTGGTGGGTTGATAGATGAAGATATTCAAGAAAGTGTGTCAAAAGTACCGCTTCTAGGTGACATTCCAATTCTTGGTAACCTGTTCAAAACCACCTCTACCAGCAAGCGTAAGCGCAACCTAATGGTATTTTTAAAGCCTACGATTGTTCGCGACGGCGCCACAATGAACTCTATCAGCCATAGAAAGTACAATTACATTCGTGCGCTTCAGCTGAAACGCCAGCAGGACGGTGTGTCGTTAATGCCAAACTCAGATACACCGACAATGCCTAATTGGGATGATGAACTGTCGCTTCCCCCTTCTTTTGAAGAGTATCTAACTGAGAAAGAAAATAAAGAAGGTAATGAGTAGTATCTGTCTCTTATACACATCTCCGAGCCCACGAGACAGGCAGAAAT
>OJFL01000537.1_pt1 | contig 19087 bp, 15 predicted proteins | sample 1594131 | NCBI WGS metagenome assembly OJFL01 (sample SAMN05416782, study PRJEB24817) | seawater metagenome | isolation source: Sea water | place: Canada:Atlantic | collected 2013-07 | reverse complement strand
TAATTTTTATCAATTTTTTGGGATAATTTTTATCAGTCGCATACCCTGCTTTTTTAAGCCCTTTAGACCACCCTTTATAATCTGTTTTTCTTAATGCAAACAAACTCGCATAGCGTCTTCTTCCACTAAGAAATTGAGAATGATCTTCATAAGAACTTTCAACGTATTTATATTTCCTAAAACATTCTCCTTTTTCATCATCATCATGGTATACTTTAGCTCCTTTCCACCCCGTATGACATTTGATTCCAAAATGATTGTTTGACTTAGAGGCTAATTGACTCCTTCCATTACCGGATTCTAATATCCCTTGGGCAAGTGTAATACTAGCAGGTACATTATATTTATGCATTTCTGAAACTGCTATAGGAGCATATTTTTTAATGTATTGAAGTGAGTATTTATTTAATGATTTATTACTTTTTTGAAGCTTTTTAACATGTTGCACCTGTTGTACCGGTGACACGTTTTTATAAGGACTTTCTGTAATCGTTTCTTTGTTAGTTTTAGTGTTAGAAATTTTTCTGCTAGAACTACAACTTGTTAAAAGCAGGGTAAAAAAAACCAAAAAAACTAATTTAATTTTCATTTATAGTATTTTTAAATCACTGAATTTAATTTTCAATCTATGGTTAAAACCCTCTATTCCTTGTAAACCTCCTGAATGAATGATCAGTATTTTACTTCCATTTGGAAATCTTTTTCTCTTAATCATATCTAGCACTCCAAACATCATTTTTCCTGTATAAATTGGATCTAATGGAATATCTGTTTGGCTTTTAAATCGATTAATAAAATGAATTAACTCATCTGAATATTTCCCATAACCTCCAAAATGATAATCATTATTGAGTTCCCAATTCTCTTGTTTTTTAGCGTATTTTAGAATTTCATTTTCTAAAAAATCTCCTTTCAACACAGGAAACCCTAAGACTTTTTGATGGTCTTTTGTGTTGTTAATGATCCCAGAAATGGTTCCTCCAGTTCCAACACAAGAACAAATATAATCAAACTGACTGTCTTCTTTTGTTAAAATCTCTTCACAGCCTTTTACTGCTAAACTATTAGTACCACCCTCAGGAATACAATAAAAATTCCCGTATTTATTTTGAAGCTTTTCTGTAAACTCAATTGAAGTTTTATTCCTGTAAGTTTCTCTAGAAACAAAATCAAATTGCATTCCATGTTTAGATGCATTTCTTAATGTCGAATTTGAAGTGAGTGTTTTTTCTAAATCAACCCCTAATTCATCTCCTCTAATAATGCCAATAGTTTTAAACCCAGTTGATTTTCCTGCAATTGCTGTAGCCAAAATATGATTAGAAAATGCACCTCCAAAAGTTAACAATGTTGTTTTCTTTTGATCTAAAGCTTCTTTAAGATTATATTTTAATTTTCTAAATTTATTTCCAGATACTAAAGGATGAATTTGATCTTCCCTTTTTATAAAAAGTTGGTAATTTTTAGCTTCAAGTTCTGGTAGAACAATATGTTGATTTTTACCTTGTATTTTTGAATGAAAATCCATAATTAATCTTCACAACAAGTTATGAAAATTTTTCTACCTCTTCCTCCACTATCTCCCAATCAGACATTAAAGATTCTAGTTGAGCTTTTTTAGCTTTATAGTTTTCGAAGAAATTTGGCTGGCTAGACACTTCATCATAATTTTCTGCCATAGCTAAATCTATTTTGGTAATTGCTGTTTCTAAATCACTAATCTGAGTCTCAATTTTAGAGCGTTTGTTTTTCAATTTCCTAAGCTCTTTCTCTTGGTCTCTAGACAATTGATGTGCTTCATCTTTTGAGGTATCCTTTTTAGTTTTAACTACCGTTCTTTTTTCGGCTTCACGAAGATTTTCCATTTTATGTTGCTCCAAAAAATATTCAATATCTCCTAGATATTCTTTAATTACTTTGTCTTTAAAACCAAAAACCGTTGAGGTTAAACCCTGTAAAAAATCTCTATCATGAGATACTAAAATTAAGGTTCCATTAAATTGTTTTAATGCTTCTTTTAAAACATTTTTAGAGGCAATATCAAGGTGATTTGTTGGCTCATCCATGATTAAAACATTAAAAGGTGATAGCAGTAATTTACACAATGCTAAACGATTTCTTTCTCCTCCAGAAAGTACTTTTGCCTTTTTATCAACTGCATCTCCACCAAATAAAAAAGATCCTAACATGTCTCTAACACGCATTCTATTTCCGTCTGTAGCCGCATCCTCCATGATCTCTAAAACAGTTTTTTCAGGTGGTAAATGTTCCGACTGATTTTGAGCAAAATATCCTATTTTTACGTTATGACCAAGTTTTAGGTACCCTTCAAAAGGAATTTCACCAACCATCATTTTTGCTAAGGTAGATTTCCCTTGTCCGTTTTGACCAACAAATGCAATTTTACTATTTCTCTCTATCAAAAGATCTACATTTTCAAGAACATGATTATCTCCATAACTTTTACTTATTTTTTCGGCCTCAACAACAATCTTTCCTGGTTCTTTAGAGATTGCAAAACGAACATTCATTGCAGCATTATCATCCTGATCAACTTCGATAAGTTCTACTTTATCTAGTTGTTTCATTAATGACTGCGCCATTGAAGCTTTACTTGCTTTTGCTTTAAACTTATTAATTAAAAGTTGTTTTTGTTTGATCTCTTTTTCTTGATTCTTTTGTGCTTGTAATTGTTTTTCCTTGATTTCTCCTCTCAATAATAAAAACTGAGAATAGGGTTTCTTATAATCATAAATTTGTCCTAAGGAAATTTCAATAGTTCTATTCGTAACATTGTCTAGGAACATTTTATCATGAGAAACTAAGACTATTGCACCAGCATAAGATTTTAAAAAATTCTCTAACCATATAATAGATTCAATATCTAAATGATTGGTAGGTTCATCTAGTAGTAAAATATCATTGTTTTGTAATAAAAGTTTTGCCAGTTCTATTCGCATTCTCCAACCACCCGAAAAAGTATCAGTTAGTTTGTCAAAGTCTTCTCTTTGAAAACCCAATCCTTGTAATATTTTCTCTGTATCTCCCTTGTAATTATAACCTCCTAGTAACTCATAACGCTCTGTTAAGTCTGTTAAGTCAATAATTAACTGGCTATATATTTCACTTTCATAATCTGTTCTTGTCGCTAATTGTTCATTTATAGCATCTAATTTTAATTCAATTTCTTTAATTTCCTCAAAAGCTTGATAGGCTTCTTCTAAAATAGTTCTCCCTTGAACAAAATCTATATCTTGACGTAAAAAACCGATTTGAATATCTTTATCAAATGCCATAGTACCACCACTACTTTCAATATCTTTAGATAGCACCTTTAACAAGGTAGATTTTCCTGCACCATTTTTCCCAATTAATCCAATTCTGTCTCCTTTATTTAGTTTAAAAGTTATCCCTGAAAACAAATCTGATCCCATAAAAGAGACCGTTAAGTTATGTACGTTAAGCATTAATTTTTGTTGTTTTTTACGATGCAAAACTAGTTAAAAAAAGAATACAATTGATTTACAAAATTTTGATGTTTTAATAGATTTTCTAATTTGTAGTACTCGCTAATTATTTATAGATAATTGTAATGACTACAATAGTGCTAATTTATTTTCTATTTGAGTATTTTTGAACCATAAGAACTCATATAACTTTAATTATTAAAATCTTAATGTTAAAAAAAGGATCTAAAATCTATAGTATTTTAAGAGGAAAATGTCCAAGGTGCCATGAAGGGAATTTTTTCAAATACACTTTTACAATGAATATTTTTAAAGTAAATAAAATTCAAAAAAAATGCTCACAATGCGATCTTAAATATATGATTGAACCCGCTTTCTATTTTGGTGCATTGTATGTAAGTTATGGAATAACTGTGGCAATATGTATTGTAACTTTTATTACCTCAAAAATAATATTTGATTTAGCGCTTCTATCATCTTTTATTGCAGTTTTTATAGTTTTAATTCTATTTATACCTGTAAATCTAAGGCTTTCAAGAATCCTATGGATAAATATGTTTATTAATTATAAACCCTAAAATTTTTAATCAAACCTCTTAATGTCTATTTCAGGATCTAGCTCCGTACCGAATTCTATATGCTGAAATAAATTTTTTGCAACTGCTGGAGCTATCATTACTCCACGAGTTCCTAAGCCATTTAAAACACTTAATTGTTTATGACTAACATGTGTGCCAACTAATGGTTTTCTGTCTTTTACAGCGGGTCTTATGCCTGCAGATTGCGAAACAATAGTGTAAGGGACAGTAATTACTTTTTTAAGTTTTTCGACCAACTCGTCTTTTCCTTCAATTGAAGGTATTGAGGTTTTGTCTTTATGGTTAAAAGTTGCCCCAACTTTGTAACGATTATTACCTAATGGTAACACAAATAAAGTTGACTTTAATAAAAAGTCGATCTCTAATTTTGGTGCATGTATAGTTATAATTTCGCCTTTAACCTCCTCTAATGGTAAATGGTTAAAATAAGGGTTTTGTTTCACTCCAAATCCCTCACAAAAAATAATTTTACTTGCCTTAAGATTATTGTATGTAACCAAATTACCCTCGAATAAAATATCATTATGATAAAACTTCTCAAATCGAATCTTTTGATTGTTTTTTAAATACTGCCTGTAAGCCTCTACTAATTTATGAGTATCAATTCTTCCCCCCTCTTTTACATTGCCAAAATAATGACTCCCTTTTACACCAGCATACGTGTTTTTATCTAGGGTGTCATCTAAGAACGGTGCTACCGTTGGTTTATCAAATGCTGAAAACCAATTGTTTTGATCTTCAGTAGATTTGAAGGCTTTTTTTATAACAAATTTTTGATCAAAAGTTTGATTAAATTTTTTTTCTAAATTTTCGTAAAAAGGAAGTGCAATAGCTAATTGCTCTTTAACATTCCAAACAGGCGAAAAGCGTTTTAAAATAACAGGGTTATAAACCCCCCCAGCAACTAAAGAAGAAGTTTGAGAATCATCTTCAAAAACAATAAAACTTTTATTAGCTTTAATTAATTCTTCAACAAAAGCTAAACCTGCTAAACCTAAACCAACGATAAGATAATCTACTTTCACCATTCAAAAATAGTCTTTTACAATAAAAAAGCGTTTCGAAATTCGAAACGCTTTTTATAATTTTCTATACTAATGAAATTTAATAATTCCACATATCAATTTCTTTGTTTCTAATAGATTCTTTTATTCTATCGGCTTCCAATAACTGAAATAGAGCATTCCCTCTAATATAATCTGCAATTTTTCTATTTCCATAAACATTTTCTTCTCTAATGATTACAGAGTTAAATCTTCGAGCATTTAGGAGATGATCATAAGATATGGGTTGAGAAACATTCTTTGGATTAAATACCTTTGAGTCATGTAATATTTGTCTAGTCTCTGGATAAAAAACCCAAAATAGTTCATATAATTCTTCATCTTCAATATCTGGTAACCCAAGTGTTAAAACATCTTTACCCATTGGGGCTAGCGCTAACAATCTATATTTTAATTCACCTAAGCGTTTATCAAAATACCACATTCCTTTCATCATATATCCTTCAATATCTTGAGTTTTAATTCTAAAAGTATCAGAGTAATCACCGTTTAGTCTAACATTTACTAATTTTTGATCAATTTCTGCACCGGTAATTTTTGAAGTAAAAAAGGAATCTGAATATACATTTTTTATTGATCCTTTTCTAATTCCTCTCAAGAGCGTGTCAAATAAAGAGCGTCTATCGTTAGATATATTGGAAGTGTCAATAGGGAAATAATACGGAAGGTTAATTTTTTGATTTAAATCTACAAACTCCCATACAACCTTAGACCATAGAATATCACGTTCATCTATATAGCCATAAGCTAGAGGACCATCATTATCTGCTGCAATTCTCGCATCTGTTTGTTTTCCTATTTCTTCTACCTTAGTTGCATTTAATATATTGGCCTGAGCACATACATAACTGGTAGCTAATAATGAAATAACAACTGTATAAAAACGCTTCCTTATCATACTATAATATTTAATTCTTCTAATTTGTAATCGATATACTTACGGGTAATACTTTCTTAATTCTTGTTCCTTTTAATTTTTCAAAAGCTTGAATATCAAAGATTGTAACTAAATCTCCTCGTCTCGCTTTTGCTAAAGCTTTTTTAGCTCTAGAATCTAATTTATCACCTGTAACTTTAACGGCCAACTGTCCTGGAACTTTAATAGTAAATCCTTTAACAATTAATTGCAGATCAAACACAAAGTCTGGAAGCGCTGCTCCAATAGGAACATTATTTAAACTAGATTTAGGCATTGGAACAATACCAAAATCGCTTCTAACTGTACCAGCTGCTGCTGGAATATCTTTAATCCTAAACGTTTTAGGTGTGTTAATTATTTTACCATTACTTAATTTAGCCGATACATTAATTTTAACTTCATTTCCACTTCCAGGGTTTAAGATGTATTTTCCTAAACCTGTTCTTTTTAATTTATTATTTCCTGGAACACTAGATGTGATGTCTTTATCTCCAACACCTGGAACAGATATTGAAATTGGATTGTCTAAACCTCTATAAACCACATTCATTTTGTCAGCAGAAATAACCGCTTCGCTTGGCAAAGCAATTACAGAATATTTACTTTCAAAAGATACTGGAACTGGTTCTCCGTCTTGCATAAATGTAATCGTTCCTTTTATGTTGTTGGTTCCTATATTTCCAGCAGGGATATCAACCATAACTTGACCGTCTTTTACCTTATCAGTAGCATCTCTACCATTTAGAATAACTTCAGTTGGAACCAAGGTAGCATCGTAACGTCCTAAAACAACTTTTCCTTCAACTCTCTCACCAGCAAAGTAGGCTGTTTTTTCAAGTGCTACAATACCTTTATAATTTGTTAAAGAAACTTCCGATTCTAATTGACCTCCTAAAAGGTTAGTATAAATCTCAGCTTCTGTATTTTTTACATCTCCCTGAATCTGAGTCATATTTGCTAATGAGGTAATCATTGGCATTCCCTCATATCTACTTTTTATCCAAGGAATTTCTGGAGAATCTTCCTCTCTTGCTGGCTCAGGATCTGTATTAAATCGTTTTTTAATATTTCTTATCAAATCTTGATTTGCATCAGTTCCAAGGATAGACAATAATTTTTCTCTGTAAGAATTGATACTACCCACAAATTCTTCACCTTGGGGTGTTAAGCCTTCTCCTTTAAAAAACATTTCATCAAGTCTATCTCCACCACTCATGGCTTCATAATTAGTTTTATCTTCTTCATCTGTATCAGATAAAATAGAATCTTTTAAGGCACTCATATAAACAAATAAATCTTCTGAAAGTTTATTAATTTCTTGTGCTTTTTTGTTTAAGCCTTCAAACTTGTCTGGTTGATCGGTAGCTTTTGTATTTAAACTTGATAAAATATTATCAATATTTGTGGAAGAGGCAACATTTGCATCCTCAATTTTTTCTTTCATAAAGCCAAACGATGATAATACCTTTTTATCCATTTGCATTGCCAACATTGCAATGAAAATTAGATACATTAAGTTAATCATCTTTTGCCTTGGGGATAATTTTCCTCCTGCCATATAAATTAGTTTTTTAGTTATAAAATTATTGTACTAATTATTTGGTAGACATTGCAGAAAGCATTCCACCATAAACTCCGTTAAGAGATGACAGGTTACTTGCCAATGATTCCATTTGTTCTTTCAAACGTTCAGAATTTTCAACCATAGCGTTGTTTAATTCAGATTGTTTGTTAGAGTTTTCCATTTGAACTTGGTATAATCCATTAAGAGATTCCATTTGTGTAGCTGCTAATTCTACTTGTTCATTATATTTTGCTGTAGATGAAATTGATTCTGAAGCAACACTCAACCCTTCTGCAGCGGTATGAAAACTCTTAATACTGTTTCCAAGATTGGTCATAAGCTCTGTATCTACTTGCGCTTCCTGTAATAAGTTATCTAATTTTTGAGATAACATTCCGTTAACTCCAGCTCCTTCGCTATCTGCATCTCCTAGTTCTGGATATACCTTGGTCCAATCTAAATCATCTTCTATAGGCTCAAATGCTGATATTGCAAAAACTAGCGCCTCAACAGCCATACCAATGGTTAACATTAACCCTCCTGTTACAGGTCCAATAGAAATGTGTTGAATTTTGAATAAAGCTCCTAGTATTACGATAGCGGCTCCGATACCGTAGGCCATATTAAAAAGTTTCTTAGTTGATTTTGATTGTGCCATAATTTATTGATTAGTTTTTTTATTAATTATTTGCTTGATTATTTGCTCCTAGTTTACTTTGAACGGTTCTAAAACCAATATAGCTTCTGGCTGTATCTCCATATTCAAAATCTCTAGTACTTACCTCTAAAAAGTAGGCAACATCCTTCCAGGAACCTCCTCTTGTTATTTTTCTATTGTTTGCCCGATCTTCTACATTGGCATTCATGGTAGAACCCATGTAATAAGAATTTGGATTAAATGATGAATTTGTCCATTCAGAAACATTACCAGACATGTTATACAAACCATAATCATTTGCATTAAATGATTGTACCTCTACAGTGTACAAGGCACCATCAACCGCATAGTTACCTCTAACCGGTTTGAAATTTGCTAGAAAACAGCCACGATCACTTGTAATATTTGGCCCTCCCCAAGGATATTTAGAGAATTCTAAACCTCCTCTGGCTGCATATTCCCACTCTGCTTCGGTAGGAAGCCTAAAACTAGAATTTGCAATAGAATTTTTCTTGTTACGCATGTTATCACTCTTGTTTTTTGTTCTCCAATTACAAAAAGCTTGAGCTTGATACCAATTTACACCTACAACTGGGTAATCTTGATACGCTGGATGGTAAAAATAATCTTGATGCATAGGATCGTTGTAAGAATAATTAAAATCTTTAATCCAAACCGTGGTATCAGGATATACACTTACAGTTTCATTTACTAAAAAACTTTTTCTTTCATTAGGTTTATCTACAGCAGAATTAACATCATACCAAGAATAGTTGTATTTAAGTTTTTTCGTATTAAACGTTCTCACTCCATCTCTTGAATCTTCCTTTTTGATGTACAATGAATCCATAACTTCTGCATAGTACACATCTGGGTATTCACTTGTATCCCAAATAATATCTTCGTTTTTATTGAGTGGTTTTGTGTATAGAGAATCTAATTCATAATAATTCTCAAACATATATTTTTGATAAGCAGTTTGATCTGTTGTATCTGATACTGCATAGGCAAAATCATAAATACCTCCTTCAAGAGGCGCACCTGCTTCATCTGTTAAAGTTCCTCCGGACACAAAATCTGCCATTAAAGCCAATTCAGTTCTAACGATTGAATCTTTAACCCAATTAATGAATTGTTTGTATTCGGAATTAGAAATCTCAGTTTCATCCATATAAAAAGAACTCAAACTTACTGTTCTTGGCGGAGCACTCATTGTACCAGTAATGTCCTCGTCTTGCTTACCCATTGTAAAAGAGCCCGCTGGTATTGAAACCATCCCAAAAGGTTTTTCTGCAAACCACTTGACATTAGATTTTACCCCAACTAATTCTCCTCTATCGTTAGACCCGCATCCAAACAAAAGGGGTATAGCAAATACACATAATATTAATTTCTTCATATTTTTTTATCTTTCCTGGAAAAGTTCGTAAACCTATAATTTTTTTTAAACAAATACAATGTAATGGAGGTATTTTAACTTAAAATTATTAACCACTCTGTTTTAAATCATTTTACTCTGCGCTTTAAACCATCGATCTGGTATCATTTGATTTGTTGTTTCTATGTAATCTTGATAGGTACAAGGTATTAACGCACGCCTTTTGTATTTATTATGCTGTATTAAATTTATCTCCATCCACCATCGACCAGTCTTGTTACTCTTATAAAAATTTATCGGATCATCATTTTCTAGCATAACCGTAAACTTTTGGTAATCTTCTTTTGTAGCAAAAGGGTAATCTTTTACTCTAGAATTGAAGCCTTCAATAAAACACCAGATCATTTGTGCAATCAAATGAGCAGTCATGTTATGATTATCAAAATCTGAATTATATTCATAAATACCAAAAGATGACACCTTATCACTTATACCCGCATATCTTGCAATTCCACAAATTTCATCACCATAAAACCCATTTGGCGAAACATTTTTATTTGCGGGGGCATCGCTTTGCCTAACAGATCCAATATCTATACTAACAATATCAGCATCTCTTAAAACCGGCTCTAAAATTTCTAATTCCTTTGCTTCAGCGAGTCTATAGGTATCAAAATTTAAGCCTTGAATTAATTTAATTTCTTCTTGAGGATTTAAATAAGTTTGGTATCCTATATTACTAAAATTAAAAAGGTTTGTCGGAACCTCCATAATTATTTTACTAAGATAGGATTTAGAAGACAAATTATCCTCCAAATTACCTAAATCAAATTTACTATCAACAACAACTAAGTTAACCGTCTGCTCTAACTGATCATATGCTTTATAATTTGAAAAAGTAATATCTTGACCTCCTCCAATGATTATTGGAATGATATTCATTTTTAATAAACTTTTAATTACTTCTATAATTGCAAAATGGGTATCTGAAGTTGACTCTCCTTTTTTAATATTTCCCAAATCTGCGATTGGAACATTCCAATTTCCTGGAAATAATTTATAAAAATGACTTCTAATGTGATGAAGATCTTTACCTGACCCAAAGTTGTCGTCTGTATTTCTATCCTCATCTACACCTACAATAGCGATTTCAATATTATTGAGATCTGGAAATCCATTTTTTTGGGTGTATATCTGAATGGAACTGCCTATAGATCCAGGCAATAACACATCAAGGGATGCTTCTAAAACAGTATGGATAGGGGTTAAAAAGTCAGTATTCATCTGAATATATATCTTTTTGCAAGATAATGATTTATTATTTCTTTTTAACAGGCTTCTTTTTGGTTGATTTCTTTTTTGATGGCTTTTTTTTCGGTGTTTTTGATTCAATCATTTTTATAGCCTCTTCTTTTGTAATTTTCTCAATCTTGGTTGTTTTTGGTAGCTCAATTTTTATTTTACCCTTTAAAACATGGAATCTGCCCCAACGCGCTTTTTCAATTCTAATACCAACGTCTTCCCAATTTTGAATTAGTTTGTCTTTTTCTTTCTGAATCTTTTCTTCAATCAATTCTTTCATGTCTGATGGTGAGAGATTCTCAAAATCATACCTTTTATTAACATTAATAAACATTGAATTCCACTTGAGAAAAGGACCAAATCGCCCAACACCTTTCTGAATAGGCAATTCATCATGGTACCCCACTGGGGCATCTAATTTACGCTTAGTTTCAATTAATTGTATTGCGCGTTCTAAATCTACAGACATAGGATCTTCTCCTTTTTCTAAAGAGACAAACATTTTATCAAAACGTATGTAGGGCCCAAATCGCCCATTTGATACTACTACTTCATTATTTTCATAATCACCAATTGATTTTGGCAATAAAAATAATTCCAATGCCTCTTCTATGGTTATTGTTCCTAAATTTTGATCTTTATTTAAACTCGCAAATTGTTTTTCTTCATCATCTGGAGCTCCAATTTGAGCTATTGGACCAAATTTACCTAAACGAACTAAAACAGTTTTTCCAGAATCTGGATGATTACCTAAAATACGTTCTCCACTCTCTCTTACAGCATTTTCCTTGACATTTTCAACATTATCATGAAATTTTGAATAGAAATTTTTAATCATCTTTGTCCAATTTTCATCTCCTTCAGAAATATCATCAAAAGAAGACTCTACCTTGGCGGTAAAACCAAAATCTAAGATGTTAGAAAAATTTGTTACTAGAAAATCATTTACAATATTACCAATATCAGTAGGAATAAGTTTGTTTTTATTCGCACCTGTTTTCTCAGTCAATGTTTGAGTTTTCATGACTTTATCTGTCAAGATAATTTGTTCATATACTCTTTCTACCCCTTCATTTAGACCTTTCTCTACATAACCTCTTCTCTGAACTGTAGAAATTGTAGGTGCATATGTTGAAGGTCTTCCAATTCCTAATTCTTCTAATTTCTTAACCAAAGACGCTTCAGTGAACCTGTATGGTGGGCTAGTAAAACGCTGAGTTGCATGAATAAAATTATAACCTAGACTTTCTCCAATTTTTAAATTTGGCAACATACCTGCTTTCTCCTCTTCTTCATTGTCGTTTCCTTCTAGATAAACCTTCAAAAAACCATCAAATTTTATCATTTCACCGTTTGCAGTGAAAGTTCTTTCATTTTCAGAATTTCCAATTTTAACATTTGTACGTTCTAAGAGCGCTTCACTCATCTGGGAAGCTAAGGTTCTTTTCCAAATCAAATCGTACAATCTATTTTGATCATACTCTTTATCTATGGAATGTAATTTCATGTTTGTTGGTCTAATAGCTTCATGTGCCTCTTGTGCACCTTTTGACTTTGACTTAAATACACGCTGTTTACTGTATTCTCTACCGTAAAAGTTAGTGATTTCCTCTTCTGCTGCGTCTCTGGCATCAACAGATAAGTTTACACTATCAGTCCTCATATAGGTTATTAGACCTGCTTCATATAAGCGCTGAGCAACCTGCATAGTCTTTCCTACAGGATACCCCAATTTTCTTGAAGCCTCTTGCTGTAAAGTAGAGGTTGTAAATGGAGCTGCTGGTGCCTTTTTTGCAGGTTTTTTTTGTAAATCTGTAATTGAAAATTTTGATAAGGAGCAAGATTGTAAAAATTCCTCAGCAACTATTTTTGATTCAAAATTCTTTGGAATAATTGCTTTGAATGATTTTCCATCAGTATTAAAAAATTGAGCAACCACTTTATAATGAGATTCAGCATTAAATTGCTGAATACTTCTTTCTTTTTCAACGATTAACCTAACAGCTACGGACTGAACCCTACCTGCAGATAAACCTCCTTTTACTTTTTTCCACAATACCGGAGATAATTCATAACCAACCAATCTATCCAAAACTCGTCTAGCTTGTTGAGCATTTACCATATTGTAATCAATATCTCTAGGATGGTCTACAGCTTTAAGTATTGCTTTTTTAGTAATTTCATGAAAAACAATACGTTTTGTATTTTTTTCTTTTAAATTTAACTGCTCTTTTAAATGCCATGCAATGGCTTCACCCTCCCTATCTTCATCACTTGCTAACCAAACAACCTCTGCTTTTTTAGCTAAGGCTTTTAATTTTTTGACAACAGGTTTTTTATCCTCTGATACAATATACTTTGGACTAAAATCTCCATCAACATCTATCCCTAATTCTTTGGAAGGTAAATCTGCAATGTGACCGTAACTTGATTCTACTTGAAAATCTTTTCCTAAAAATTTCTCAATAGTTTTTGCCTTTGCCGGTGACTCTACAATTACTAAATTTTTTGCCATATGTGATATTTATTACACTTAAATCTACTTCAAGGTGAACTGATTTAGGTTTGCAAAAGTAGAGAGTTTTTTTTTATATTTTGATTTTTCTTGTAAATCTACACGGATTTTAACATGAATTTAGTTTAATTTTTTATGACAATATGTCATATTTTTTCTATTTTGGTTGTATCTTTGTAGCCAATTTATAAGATGAAGCAGACAGAAAAAATAATAAACGAAAAGATACAAGGCAAGGCCCTCTTTACAGAAAATAAAGCTAAAAACACAAAAAAACTCTTTATTGAAAGTTATGGGTGTCAAATGAACATGAATGATAGTGAGATTGTTGCATCAATTCTTGATAAGGAAGGATATAATACCACTCAAATATTAGAGGAAGCAGATTTAGTTTTAGTAAATACATGTTCTATTAGAGAAAAAGCCGAAACTACAGTTAGGAGACGTTTACAGAAATACAATGCTGTAAAAAAAGTAAATCCAACTATGAAAGTTGGAGTTTTAGGATGCATGGCCGAGCGTCTCAAAGAAAAGTTTTTAGAGGAAGAAAAAATTGTTGATTTAGTTGTTGGACCAGATGCATACAGAGATCTTCCAAATCTATTGGCTGATGTGAATGAAGGAAGAGATGCCATTAATGTTATATTATCCAAAGATGAAACTTATGGAAATGTCTCACCTGTTCGATTGAATTCTAATGGAGTTTCTGCATTTGTATCAATAACCAGAGGCTGTGACAATATGTGTACCTTTTGTGTGGTTCCATTTACTAGAGGAAGAGAAAGAAGTCGAGATCCTAAAAGTATTGTTCTGGAAATTCAAGAGATGGTTGATAAAAACTTCAAAGAAATAACGCTACTTGGTCAAAATGTTGATAGTTACTTATGGTTTGGTGGAGGTTTAAAAAAAGATTTAAAAAAAGCTTCTGAAATTGCTCAAGCCACTGCTGTTGATTTTGCTCAACTTTTAGATATGTGCGCTGTAAAATTTCCAAAAACACGTTTTCGTTTTTCAACCTCCAATCCACAAGACATGAGTTTAGACGTAATTCATATTATGGCTAAACATAAAAATATTTGCAAATATATTCATCTACCTGTTCAGAGTGGCAGCAATAAAATGCTAAAAGCAATGAACAGACAACATACACGTGAAGAATACAAAGAATTGGTAGATAATATATTTAGAATTATACCAGAGATGTCACTTTCTCAAGATATGATTACAGGTTTTTGCGGGGAAACAGAGGAAGATCACAAAGATACCCTAGATTTAATGAATTATGTAAAATATGACTTTGGCTTCATGTTTGCATACTCCGAAAGACCTGGAACCCTTGCCGCTAAAAAAATGCCAGATGATGTACCTCATCACACAAAAAAAAGACGTCTGCAAGAAATCATTGACCTACAGCAAGCTCATAGTCTTTTTAGAACCCAACAACACCTTGGTAAAGTTGAGGAAGTATTAATTGAAGGAACCTCCAAAAAAGATCCCAACCAATGGAAAGGGAGAAATACACAAAACACTGTTATTGTTTTTCCAAAAGAACAGTATCAATTGGGTGATTTTGTGAATGTAAAAGTTGAAGACTGTACTTCTGCTACCCTTAAAGGAGTTGCAGTAGGATATTCTGACAATAACTAAGCTAATATGGAAAACTTACAAACAGTAAAACAACGATTTGGAATTATTGGAAACGATGTTCAACTCACAAGAGCACTTGAAAAAGCCGTACGAGTTTCTCCTACAGATATCTCAGTACTAGTTACGGGAGAAAGCGGGGTTGGTAAAGAAAGTATTCCAAAAATAATTCATCAATTATCACACAGAAAACATGCCAAATACATTGCTGTAAATTGTGGAGCAATACCTGAAGGAACAATTGATAGTGAACTTTTTGGTCATGAAAAAGGGTCATTTACAGGGGCTACAGCGGCTCGTAAAGGGTATTTTGAAGTAGCAGATGGTGGAACAATTTTTTTAGACGAGGTTGGGGAATTACCCCTGACAACACAGGTTAGATTGTTACGTGTTTTAGAAAACGGGGAATTTATAAAGGTTGGAGCATCTCAGGTTCAAAAAACTAATGTAAGAATTGTTGCTGCAACTAATTTGAATATGCAACAAGCTATTCAAAAACAAAAATTTAGAGAAGATTTATACTACAGGCTCAGTACAATTGAGATTCATCTCCCATCCTTAAGAGACCGAAAAGAAGATATTCATCTATTATTTAGAAAGTTTGCCTCAGATTTTGCCCAAAAATATAGAATGCCAACAGTTAGATTAGATGACAAGGCAACCACTCTACTTTTAAACTATCGTTTTCCTGGGAATATTCGTCAATTGCGAAATATTGCAGAACAAATATCTGTAGTTGAAGAGAAAAGATTAATTAGTGCTGACAAAATGATTCAGTACCTCCCTAATAACAAAGGAAATTTACCTGCACTGGTTGGAGGAAATTCCTCTACTGGTGATTTTTCAACAGAAAGGGACATCATGTACAAAGTTCTCTTTGACATGAGAAATGATATTAATGATTTAAAAAAATTAACATTGGATTTAATGCGTAGTGGAAACTCCGAAAAAGTTCAAGAAGAAAATCATCAGTTGATTGAAAAAATATATCAAGAAAAAGAACAAGACCCTTATCACGTAGAGGTTGTTAATCTACCTCAGCATACATCCACCAAAAACACATTTGATTTTGCTGAAGATATTGAAGAGTCTGAAAATCTATCTCTTCAAGAAAAAGAGGTTGAAATGATTAAAAGATCATTAGAAAAAAACAATAACAAAAGGAAGTTGGCAGCAAAAGAATTGGGCATTTCTGAACGAACTTTGTATAGAAAAATCAAACAATATGATTTGTAATTATATTGTACATTTGAGTTACTTATGAAAAAAACAACATACCTTTTTTTATTCCTTACTTCAATCACACTCATTTCTAATTGTGGTATCTATAAATTTAATGGGGGATCAACAGGGGATGCTAAAACTATTCAAGTAGATTTTTTTCCAAATCAAGCCTCTTTAATTGAACCGCAATTAAGCCAACGCTTTACTCAAGATATGCAAGATTTATTTTTAAGACAAACAAATTTAGATCTTACAAATACTGGTGGAGATTTGCGTTTTGAAGGAGAAATTACTGGTTACAGAATTAATCCAATGAGTGCAACATCTCAACAAACTGCGGCACAAAATAGATTAACAATCACTGTAAACGTTCGTTTTTATAATCGATTAAAAGAAGAAGAAGATTTTGAAAAACAGTTTTCTTTTTATTCAGATTTTGACGCTAACGCCCAATTAACTGGTGGTGTTTTAGATGCAGCTCTTGATGAAATTTTAGAGCGAGTAATTCAAGATATTTTTAATGCATCATTAGGAAACTGGTAATGAATACAGAAATCTATAAAAATTTACTATCTGATCCAGATCTACTAAAAGATGAACAGGTTTCTGAGCTAAAAGACATCATCGTTGATTATCCTTATTTCCAATCTGCAAGAGCACTTTATTTAAAAGGTTTGAAAAACCAAGATAGTTTTAAGTATAATAACGAACTTAAAATTACAGCTGCATTTACCTCTGACAGAAGTGTCTTATTTGATTTTATCACTTCAATATTATTCAAGAAAAATTCAAATATTCACAAACAGATTAGTAAAAAAATAGCTCAACAAGATGTTTTTGATCATCTTGAAATTAGTTCTAATATTGAACAGGAATTATCTATAGGAAAACCAATTCATTTTTCAAAAAATGAAACACATTCTTTCCAAGAATGGTTGAAAATTTCTACCAAAACCCCAATTAAAAGAAAAGAATCAATAACAAACACTGAAGATGTTGATAAAGAATTTCTAATCAATCGTTTCATAGAAAACAATCCTAAGATTTCATCTGTAAAAATGGATGAGAAAACAATAATATCTGTTTCTGATAATAAAACTAATAATTTCTTGATGACAGAAACCTTAGCAAAAGTTTATCTTGAACAAAAAAAGTTTTCAAGTGCTATAAAAGCTTATGATATTTTAAGCTTGAAATATCCAGAAAAAAGTGGTTTCTTTGCAGACCAAATAAAAAAAATCAAAATTTTACAAAATATAAAATCATGAGTTACAACCTATTCTTAGCTGTGATATTACTTGTTGCAGTTATTCTAATCTTAATAGTAATGGTACAAAACCCGAAAGGCGGAGGACTATCCTCTTCATTTGGTGGTGGTGGAGCACAATCTCTAGGAGGAGTTCAAAATACTAACAACTTCCTAGACAGAACAACTTGGACTCTAGCAATTGCAATGTTTGCTTTAATTTTACTTTCAAATTTTTCCATAGAAAGAAATGGATCATCAGATATTAAATTAGACAATGCTTTAGAAGACATTAGGACAACACCAAAAACTAATGACTCTTCATTGCCTACCTCCAATGATTCGTTATAAATTTATTATCCTCAAAAAAAATGCCAACGAAATGACACGTTGGCATTTTTTTTTGAGCTAAAATTCGAATTTAATAGCTATATTGAAAAAATGGCAGTTCTTAAGAAGTGGCACAATTTCTGAACAATTTAAACAAATTAAAAATATATCAATGGGATTAAACATTCAACCTCTAGCAGATAGAGTTCTCGTAGAACCAGCTGCTGCAGAAACTAAAACTGCTTCTGGGATTATTATACCAGATAATGCAAAGGAAAAGCCTCAAAAAGGAACTATTGTAGCTGTTGGAAACGGAAAAAAAGACGAACCTTTAACCGTAAAAGTAGGAGATACAGTATTATACGGAAAATACGGTGGAACTGAATTAAAACTTGAAGGAAAAGACTATTTAATGATGCGCGAAAGTGACATCTTAGCAATTGTATAATTTTTACAAAAAATAAATCAAAAATGGCAAAAGATATAAAATTTGATAGTGACGCAAGAGACGGCCTCAAAAAAGGTATAGATGCTCTTGCAAATGCAGTAAAAGTAACCTTAGGCCCAAAAGGTCGTAACGTAATTATTTCTAAATCATTTGGCTCTCCAACGGTTACAAAAGATGGTGTTTCGGTAGCTAAAGAAGTAGAGTTAGAAGATGAGTTAGAAAATATGGGGGCTCAAATGGTTAAAGAAGTAGCTTCTAAGACCAATGATTTAGCTGGAGATGGAACTACTACAGCTACTGTATTAGCTCAAGCTATTGTAAAAGAAGGAATAAAAAATGTTGCCGCTGGAGCAAATCCTATGGATTTAAAAAGAGGAATAGATAAGGCCGTTCTTGCAATTGTTGCTGATCTAGAAAAACAAGCTCAAAAAGTAGGAAACTCCTCAGAAAAAATAAAACAAGTAGCAGCTATCTCTGCAAATAATGACAATACTATAGGTGATCTAATTGCCACAGCTTTTGAAAAAGTTGGAAAAGAAGGTGTTATTACTGTTGAAGAAGCAAAAGGAATGGAAACCTATGTAGATGTTGTAGAAGGAATGCAATTTGACAGAGGATACTTATCTCCATATTTTGTTACTGATGCAGATAAGATGATTGCCGATTTAGAAAACCCATATATCTTATTATTTGATAAAAAAATATCTAATTTAAATGAAATCCTTCCTA
>OJFL01000535.1_pt1 | contig 19103 bp, 15 predicted proteins | sample 1594131 | NCBI WGS metagenome assembly OJFL01 (sample SAMN05416782, study PRJEB24817) | seawater metagenome | isolation source: Sea water | place: Canada:Atlantic | collected 2013-07 | reverse complement strand
ATCGCGCCTCGTTTGGGACGAGGAGGTCGCAGGTTCGAATCCTGCCACCCCGACTAAGTAAAAAGTGGAGTTTTCGTAGAAAGAAAAACTTTCTAAAGAAAATGTAGGTGTTTACTCATTAAAGTAATTTTAATTTGTAGCTAAACCTACCAGGATCAACAAAGTTAATCCTGCCAACTCGACACTGTTTTCGTAGAAACATTAAAACTACGGGCTCGTAGCTCAGCTGGATAGAGCACCTCCCTTCTAAGGAGGCGGTCATAGGTTCGAATCCTATCGGGCTCACTTAAAGCTTCACAGAAATGTGAGGCTTTTTTGTTGGTTAAAACTCAGTGGGAGTAGGGGTTTTAACAACTACAACATATGTTAAATTCACTTACTAGACACGTAAATTTATTGTATTATTTTTATTATCTAAGTATTTTTTATAAATATTTGGCAGACATTTGGCAGACATTTAATTTATGATATATTTATTATTTTTAAATCAAGCCAATTTATTAGAAAAATAATTTAATCCATAAACCTAATTTACTTTTAACTTTCGTTGATAAAACCCTTTGTTTTGATAATAACTTTTCTTGACTTTCAAAAAAAAAACTTGTAACTTTATTTTATATTTATTTCCTTTTAATTTTATTATTAAAGCGCCTTAAAGGCGCATATCTACACAAAAAACCAATAAAATTTATTAATTCTATAACTAATATTTGAATACAGGATAAATATGTTCAAAACATACGTTATATATAGACACTACTACTAAATGTAGTTACCTAAGAAAAGTAGTTTAAAGTAGATATGAATACAACAGGAAATAAGTATGGAGGACGAACAAAAGGGACTCCTAATAAATTAAGTAGTAAAATAAAAGATAAATTATCAAGTATTTTAAATGAAACTATAGACTCACTTGATTTAGATAATATGACCAAAGCAGAGAGGTTAAAACTAATACAACTTACTTTACCTTATGTTATTACCAAACCACAAATAGAAGAAACTCCACAAGAACCACAAAAGTATCAAATAGAGATTATAGAAAGTGCAAGTAAATAACAAGTCCAATAAAAAACCCCTACATTTCTGCAAGGGTTGTGTTTTAGTTTTTTTTTGATTTAAATACAATATTGTTTTTATAAAAACATACTGTTATCATTTTGTGTAAGGAATTCTTCTTGAGACTTTCCTCATTAAAACATTAATTAAATCTTGTGCGTCTGAACCTAATGTACCTTTTATCTTTTTGAGATAATTAACAACTAACTCGTCATCAACTGTACTCATAAAATCCATATTCATTGTAGCAGTAGATGTTGCAAACATCCCTCCTGTTAAAACAGCTAGACCAATAGCAGCTGCATTAGACATAGGTTTTGAGGTTTCGAAAGTACCTGTAATAATTGTTTCAACACCTAATATCTTTCCTAATTCACTAGGTAAATATTCACTAACTGAATGAATGTCTATACCGTTTTTTTTGAGCAAAGCATTTGTTCTTGAAGGATTTTGCACGCCTACTAATAAAGAACCTCTCTTTTTTCTAGTTAAAAACCAAGTATACATCCCTCTCTGAATATCTATAGATTCACTTTTACCCATATCAATAATTTGTTGTGGTGTGAAATCTTTGAGTTGTTTTGGTCTTAATTTAACCTGAACATTTAAAGGTAGAATTGCAATAGTTTTTGTATTAGCTACGTAATTATCAGCATCAGGATGAACATAAAGTTTAGTTTGGGAAAAAAGGCCTGTTGTTAATAAAAAAGCTAATAATAGAGTTATTTTTTTCATAGAAATCTTAATTAATTATTTATTTTTTTTTAAAAGTTTTAAATGATGATTTAATCTCTCATAATTTAAAACCTAAACTAATATATAACAAAAATATCGACTATTAAGGTTTAGGAACAGCTAAGTTAAAATCAGAAGAATGGGTGGAAAACAATTCAACTAAACCATAGGCATATCATCTTCTTTTAATTCAGTTATTTCTAAACCTCTTAAATAGGTTAAACTTATATTTATTAATCCTATAGGATTCACATCAAGCTTCACAGAAATGTGAGGCTTTTTTGTCTATGTAAAGTATTATTTTTCGTAGAACACATCCTTCACTCCGTGCCCCTCAAATAATTGAAGTGTCTCATCATCACATAATTCATTAAGGATAGAAATAAATTTTGAATCTGTGCCATATGATATTTGTTTTATTCTTTTGACTTTATTTGAATGTGTAAAGTTTTTAGGTTTTGGGTTTTTACTAAATTTAGTCATAAGAAAAGGAATTTTAATTTGATTCGGGAAGAGAAGTTTCCATGTTAAAACTCGATGAGAAGGATCTATTCTTTTACTTCTTGTTACAAAAAAACCTTCTTTAAATTTATTAAATATTTTTATTTCTTTTTCAAAGTTAGTTGTGTCATTCTCTAAACAAATTTCAAAAAAACCTTCCTTAGTATTTTCCCAAGAATTAAATCTTTCTACTAATAAACCTTTACCTATTAAACGTAATATTAATTTTATAAGGCGAGATATTGGGGCTTTTTCTAAAATTTCTATGTAAGGACCATGTGAAAAATAAATTAAGGCGTTATGTGGTTTTTTAATAGATCCGTACTCTACATTAAAACCTAATTTTTCAAAGGCTGTAAATGAAGTTTTTAAATTATTAGTTTTGTATAATACATGACTTACTTTCATATTTTAATAACTAGTTATTTTTTGAAGTAATCTTTTATGTTAATTGAATTGGAATGGTTTGTTTGGTTTCTCTACTTTTCTCAGCCATAAAACCCATGATATGACTCTCTACAGATGCATCAATTGTTGAAGTTAAGAGACTAGCATCTTGTTTTTTTACAGCGTTAATAAAATCTGTAACTAGGCCCCAATCTCCGCCACCATGTCCACTTCCTTGATAGCCACTATTTTTATCTTCTTCAATAGAAACATCCCATTTTGTTATCTTACCTGTTAAGAAATCTGTGTGGGTTAATGCTGTCATATCTCCAGTTATATCACCATGTGAACCCATAATTCTAGTTCTTCTGCCATGATAGGATGTAAATGCTTCCATAGAAAAATTAGCAGTAATTTCATCCTCAAACTCCATGGATGTTACATAATGGTCTGGTTGATCATTTTCCATTCTATAGACACATCGTCCATAATTTGTGGTTTTCAATTGTTCTAGCAAATATTCTTCATGTTTAGAGATATCATCTGGAAAGTCAAAAACAGAGGACCAGCCATCTGGTTTATTATAAATTTTTAAAGCAGAATAAGGGCATGTTTTTTCTACGGCACAACCATCTGTACATCTATTGGTACTTCCGTCTGGGGCATTTTCTTTTTTAAACCATTTTAAACTTCCAAAAGCAGCAATATTTTTACAGGGTTTGTCTATTATCCATCTTAATATATCTAAATCATGACAAGATTTAGCAAGAATAATTGGTGTAGTTTCTTTAGAATTATGCCAATTACCTCTTACGTATGAATGAGACATATGAATATGTTCAATAGGTTCTAAATGCTGAATACTTATCAGTTTACCGATAGATCCTGATTGAATCATTTCACGTAATTTTATAAAATAGGGAGCATAACGCAATACATGGCATACGGCTACAATTCTACCAGTTTTATTCGCTAAATTTAAAATATCTAGGCATTCTTTTTCAGAAGGAGCAATCGGTTTTTCTAATAAAACGTCATACCCCATTTCAAGAGCTTTCATACAAGGGCCATAGTGTAAATCATCTGGCGTAGAGATAATTACAGCATCAGCAAATTTAGGTCTATCAAAAACATGTTCCCAAGTGTCAAATCTATTTTTGTCTACTATAGCATGTTTTTCTGCGTATCGTTTATTTCTAATAGCTATGGGCTCAGCCACACCAATAATATTTAATTCTTTTGGGAATTGTAGACCATAATTTCCATACACGTTTCCTCTACCTCCAGCACCTAAGGTAATTGCAGTTACAGGATTTTTAATACCAGGGTTTCCAAATTCTCTTGAAGAAATTATTTTTGAGTTAGTTTCTGTATTTGCAAATCCACTGAGTGGAGTGGAAAGTAGAGTAGCTCCACCAAGGCCCATTGTTAAACTTTTGATTGCTTTTCTACGATCTATTTTTTTCATATTACCTATTAGTTAATTTTATTTGACACTATTTAGGATTAGTGAATATTAAACTAACTTAATGAATTCTAATGAATTAAAAAAATTAGTGGGGTTTATAAGGTTTTAAAAACTGAAATAGCTGAGAATTATAATTTATAAAAAATTAAAAATGAGTTTTCAAAATAAATACCTCAAAATCTCTATCAATTTTTTAATTGAGCTCTATCTAAAAATTATTTTTCTCTGTTTTTTTATGGATGGTTATAATGATGGTTTTTGAGGTTGGTGTATTGCTAATTCTAGCTTTACTTTGAATAGGTACCAAAACATTTGCCTCAGGGAAATAGGTAGCTGTACATTGTTTTGGAATGTTGTAAGGAATTACAAGAAATTTTTTTGCGGTACGTTTCTCTTTGTTAAAATGACTGACCAAATCTACAGCATCTAGCTTTTCTAATCCTTGATCTTTCATATCTGTGGGGTTCATAAAGATAACCCTGCGTTCATTAATAATGCCTCGATATCTATCATCTAGTCCGTATATGGTTGTATTGTATTGGTCATGAGTTCTAACGGTCATCATGATAAATTGATCTTTATCTAGGATGATATCTGAAATTCTATTGAGTGTAAAATTAGCTTTACCAGTTAAAGTAGGAGAGAAGTCATTATCTCTAGCATTATTTGGTAAATAAAAACCTCCTTTATTTCTAATTCTTGTGTTATAATCTTCAAAACCCGGAATAGTGGCCTCTATTTTGTTTCTGATGTTGTCATAATCTTTAATCAAGTTCGGCCAATTAAGGGATGTTTTAGATAGACTTGCTTTTGCAATACCAGCTACAATAGCAGGTTCACTGAGTAAAGATTCAGACAAAGGTGCTAAATGCCCAGAAGAAGAATGAACAACTCCCATTGAGTTTTCTACACTTACAAATTGAATTCCTTTTTCTTGAATATCTTTTTCAGACCTTCCCAAGCATGGGAGTATGAGTGCTTTTTTTCCGTGAATTAAATGACTCCTATTTAATTTGGTAGATACATGAACTGTTAATTCACAATTTTGAAGGGCTTTGGCAGTATATTCTGTATCTGGAGTAGCAGAGAGAAAGTTACCGCCCATACCAATAAATACCTTTGCCTTTTTTTGATGCATTGCCTCAATGGCGTCTATAACATCATATCCATGTTTTCTGGGAGCTTTAAAATTAAATTCTTTTTCTAAGTTGTCTAGAAATTCTTTTTTTGGTTTTTCCCAAATACCCATAGTTCTGTCTCCTTGAACATTTGAATGACCTCTAACTGGGCATGTACCCGCTCCTTGTTTACCAATACTACCTTTTAATAATAATAAATTTACAACTTCACGAATATTATCTACAGAGTTCTTATGTTGGGTTAATCCCATGGCCCAGCAGATAATTATTTTTTTCTTAGCAGCTATTAATGTTGTAGCTTCTTTTATAATTTCAAGATCTATACCTGTCTGATGAATTAATTCTTCAATAGAGTAAGTTTCTAAATCTTTTATAAAAGCATCATATCCCAAAGTATTTGAATTGATAAATTTATGATCAAAAACAGTTCCAGGAGATTTCTGTTCTTTTTCCCACAATAATTTTAAAATTATTTTTAGTAATGCTACATCTCCATTTATTTTTACTTGTAAAAAGATATCGGTTAGTTTTTGTCCTTTTCCAATCCATTTAAGCGGGTTCTGAGGATCTTTATACCTCATTAAACCAACTTCAGGCAAAGGGTTAATTGTAATAATTTTGCCCCCTCTTTTTTTCGTTTCTCCAAGTGCAGTTAACATTCTGGGATGATTTGTACCTGGATTTTGCCCCATTACTATGACCAATTCTGCATGATTAAAATCTTCTAAGGTTACAGATCCTTTTCCAATTCCAAGAGTTTCAGTAAGAGCTACTCCACTAGACTCATGACACATATTTGAACAGTCAGGTAAGTTATTGGTACCGAACTTTCGCACAAATAATTGATATAAAAAAGCAGCCTCATTACTTGTTCTTCCTGAAGTGTAAAAAATTGCTTCATCTGGTGATGGTAACGATTTTAACTCAGTACCTATCATACTAAAAGCATCTTCCCATGAAATTTCCTCATAATGGTTTCTTCCCTCGTGAACAACAACAGGATGAGTAATTCGTCCTTTTTTTCCTATTTCATAATCAGATAATTTTGATAATTTTGAAATTGAATGAGTTGCAAAAAAAAGAGGGGAGACTCTATTTTTTGTTGCTTCTTCCGCTACAGCTTTAGCCCCATTCTCACAATACTCTGATAGGAATGCTCTTTTTTCGTCTGGATCTGGCCAAGCGCATCCAGGGCAGTCAAATCCATTCTTTTGATTTAAATTAGCTAATAATCCAATGCCCTTTTTTAACCCTACTTTATCTTTTATTTGAGTAATAGCAGATTTTATAGCTGGAAATCCAGCAGCTGATGATGGAATTTTTTCAAATTTTATACCAGTCAGTTTTTTTGGTGGTTGTGCATGTATTTTTTTAGTACTCATAATTTTCTTTTTTTTCTAAAAAGCTAGGATTTGCATACACAGTCATTTTATCCTCTCTCGTGAATCCTATTAGGCAAATACCAAATTCTTTGGCAAAATCTACTGCCATAGATGAACAGGCTGAAACAGCAACTATTACTGGTATTTTTGCCAAAAAAGCTTTTGAAACAATTTCATAAGAAACACGTCCGCTTACCAATAAATACATTCCACTTTTTAATAGTTGTTTTTGCAATAGACTCCCTACACATTTATCCACAGCATTGTGTCTTCCTATATCTTCTCTAATAGTTAGTAATTTAAATTGATGATTAAAAATACCTGCAGCATGGCTCCCACCAGTTTTTTTAAAAGTTTCTTGTTCCTTTTTAAGAGGAGCAAACATATTTAATAAGTTTTCAGGAGAAAAATATATTTTTTGTTCAATTTTATCACCGCTAACTTTTATATCTTCCAGTTGTTGTTTTCCGCAAATACCGCAGGAAGAAACAGACAACAAAGTTCTTTTATTTAAGTACCCATTTCCCAAAATACTTGGAGCTATAGTTACATTTACAATACTTGGAATATTGAATTTTTCTTCAATAATTTCAAAAGGTACTGGGAGTGAATCTTTATAAATATCTTCAGCATACAATAATCCAAGAACCAAATCTTGATCATTACCTGGAGTTCTCATGACTACCGTATAGGATTCGGAATTTATATTGATTTGCAATGCAGCTTCTATCACTAATTCATCTGAAGTGATTGATTGTTTCTTATTTATAATATGAAGTCCTTCGTAAGTATTTGTTTGCATGAGATAACCTATAAAAAGTTATAATAACAAACTTAGTAAAAAATATGGTACAAATAATTAAAAGCCTTTATTTATAGGAGTTTATAGTGTATTTTAACTTCTTAAAACACTGCTTAACTATAGTTTTTTACAATGAATACAACTCAACTTATCGTGAATGTTTTTAGTAAAAAACAAATAGTCTTCTCCACCGTCTTTAATTTTTAGTTCTTTTCTGATTTGAGCAACACTCTTGTGAAAATTTCTTGTGGTAATATTAGCTTTTTTATTTGTTAAAAGTTTTACTATTTTCTTTTTATCATAAGGAAGAACAGCGAGTATTTTAAACCTTCTTCCTGGGAATTTTATATTGTTTTTTGATGTATATAAATGAGAATGTTGATGGATTTTGTATACATCTAATTGAGTTGTGATTTCATGAAACCCACCAGATTTTAGAATAGCTGCATTAGGTTCGTATAGGTAATCCAGGGGTTCTTGATAATTAGATATTGATTTATTATTAGCGATGAAGTTGAATTCTTCGGTATTTTTTTTTGAAAAATTTACAGTTTTTATCGTAATCTTTCCATTGAATTCTTTTTCCAACAAATACAGTAATTCTTTTACATCGTTGTTTACAGCAATAATATGAATCTCTTTTACAAATTTTAGTTCATTTGTTGCACTTGTAATATCAAGTATTGGAGAGTTTTTTATAAGTATTGTTTGAGTTTTGTTAAATAATAAATCAATAAATTTTGGAATATTAGGTTCACAATCTTTTAATAGAAATACCTTTCCTTTTACATCATTTCTTCTTGATGGATCTACATAAATAACATCAAAAATTTCTTTTGATTTTTTTAAGTACTCAATTCCGTTTTCTGCAATAGTAACTATGTTTGTTTTTTTTAATTGTTTAAAATTATGTCCTGCTATTTCCGAGAGATTTGTATTTTTTTCACAATGAACAACGTTGTTAAAAGAGGAAGAAAAGTAAAAAGAATCTACACCAAACCCGCCTGTTAAATCTATTAATCTCTTACCTGAGATCAAAGAAGCTTTATATTTAGCTGTAGTCTCAGAAGATGTTTGTTCTAGACTTACTTTAGATGGATAATAAATATTTTTAGTATTGAACCAGCTTGGTAATTTCTTTTGAGACTTTTGCTTGCAAATTAATTGATTGGCAACCTCTTGAACAGTAACTCCCTCAAACGATATTCCTTTTAAAATTAATTTATGGATATCCGTTTTTAAATTGTAGTTAATATATTCTTGAACACCCTGTTGTAAAACTCTTTCGTTCAATAGTTTAAATTTCCTTAGTAAGTGATGAAACAATTTTATTATCAGACATAAATTCCTTTAAAATAACCTTTAAAACTGTATAGGTTGGAACAGCTATAATCATTCCTAGTGGACCAGCTAGTAGACCGCCAATAATAATTATTAAGAAGATTTCCAATGGATGAGACTTCGTAGTCTTTGAAAATATGATGGGTTGACTCACAAAATTATCTATAACCTGAGCTATAATAAAACCAATCATAACCTTGATGGTTTTTATAAGAATCTCTGATTGAAAGTCAAGGTTTTGACCCAAGCCACTAGTCATCGTTAGAACAATCATTAGAAATGCACTAATTAATGGTCCAATGTATGGAATAATGTTAAGTAGAGCACACAAGAAAGCAATCACAACCGCATTAGATACTCCAAAGATTAATAGTATTAAGGTGTAAATAAAAAACAAAATAAAAATTTGAATCACCAAGCCAATAAAATATCGTGATAATAAATCGTTTATTTTTTCCAATGAGTGAGAGAATTTTTTTTCAGCACCCTGAGGTATTAGTGTTAATAAAGCATTCTTGAATAATCTACTATCTTTCATGAAAAAGAAAGAAATAAATAGTATAGAGAAAAGACCTATACTGAAAGAGCCAAGTGCTCCAACAATAGAATTGAGGACATTAGGAATAGTTTTTAAACTGGTAAATATATCTGCATTTTGTAATTCATTTAAAACATTAATGTTTTTAGATGTGAAATAATCATTTGCTTGTGTAATTAAGTTTGCTATATTTTCTTCAAGTGCTGTTGTCTTTAGTAAAGAGAGGCTTTCACCTTGTTCAATAACTAATGGTATAAACATTCCTGTAACACCCAAAATCATAACTACAAATAGTAGCATTGTACTAATAACAGCGAGAGTATTAGGAAATTTAAATTTTTTTCTTAAAAATAAAATGATAGGTTTTGCAATCAATGCAATGATTGCTGCGATAATTATATAAACTAAAACGGATTTTATAGTTAATAAAAAATACCCTAGTATTATAATACCAAATACAATAGCCAATGCCCTTAATATACCGTTTGTAATTATTTTTGAATTCATTTAATTATATCCTTTTACCTCTCCCATATTTATTATTTTACCACTCAAATATATATGATTTTTAGGTAATAAAGTACCTGATTCAGTTAAGGTCCAATCTTCCCAGCTTACCGAAGTCCCTGTTTTTTTCATTTTTTGAAGATACATTTGATAGTTAGTTGGTAAGTAGTTTTCATCTAATATCCATAGGTAAGAATCTCCTGGTGTTGTCCCACCTGTAGAATATTTAACATGTAATGCCTCCTTACCATCAATCATTCTAATACTGCGATAAATTCCAGGTTCAAATAATTTGTGAGGAGCTACAAGCCAGAAGCTGTCATTATTAAAAAATCTGAGAGCTCTTTTTACAAGATTATCATTGAAGGAAACTTCTTTATCATTGAGATAAACAGTACTTTTAGTTAATTCATTTGGATGTAATAATACCCTAGCATCGTTCCATTTAATATCAACGATATGTCTTTTTTTATCCCATTTATAAAAACGTTTTCCTTTGAAGCTCCAATCTATATAACGTGTATTTTTGTAGGCCTCGTGTTTAACAGCTTTCAACATATTATGAGCTAATTTATCTGCATTTGGGTTGTAAGCTTTTACTTCGCCCATATTAATTTTATATCCAAAAATTGAGAGCGTATGTGAAGTAGGTAATTTAATTCCAGAATCTGCAGTAATTAAATTATTCCAAGTTGCAGAAATACCACCAATTGGAATAATCTGTGTCCACATTTTAAATGAAACAGGCGCATAATTCTCATCTAAAATCCACAAATAGGAATCTCCTGGTGTAGTTCCACCAGAGGTGTATTTTATGAGTAATGCATCTTTACCGTCAACTTTAATGATACTTCTTTCTATACCATCTTCAAATACTTTGTAAGGAGCTATCAACCAAAAACTATCATTATTAAAAAAATTTATAGCAGTTTCAATAAGTTTTGGATTATCACCAATACTTTTTGAGTAGTCATCAAGATTAACAATAACAGAGTTGTTATCCCAGGAAACATTTACTAATCCTTCTTGTTTTTTCCATTCATAATGATGTTTACCTCTGAAACTCCATTTTAATATTTCGGTATTATCAAAGGCTTTTTTGTTAATGGATGACATCATTTTTTCTGCCAATTCATCAGCTTCTTTTCCATAGGTGCCTTTTGGTAATGGCTCATTAATAACAAAGCAATAAAGAACTGTTACTACTAGAGTAATGGTAATCAATAAGCCAATTATTTTAAGAATTTTTTTCATGCTTTTTTATAAATTTTATTAAAAATAAAAAATTTAGATGAAGTAATGACATAACAAAATAGAAATATAATTTTTATTTAAGGTGAAATATTTAACAGATCATTTTAAATTTCTTCGGAAGATTAGATTTTATAGATAATTTCTCTTTAGTAAAAGGGTGTGTAAGATCTAATTGAGAAGCATGTAAGTACAATCCTTTGCCTTTTAAAATCAAAGATTCTATTCCGTAGTCTTGATCTCCTAAAATTGGATTTCCGATACTTAATAAATGAACTCTTAATTGATGTCTTCTTCCAGTTTTTGGAGATAGCTCAACCAAATTAAGGAATTTAAATCGATTTGATTTTACAGTACGTATAGTTTTGTAATTAGAAATTGCTGTTTTTTTATTTACGTTGGTTTTGATAGATCCTTCAGAATTCATTTTTCCAATGGTTATCGCATGGTATTTTTTTTTAATTTTTTTTTGTTCAAATAATTGATTTAATATGTGTATGCTTGAGCTAGTTTTTCCAATTAATAATAAGCCTGAAGTTGGGTAGTCTAATCGGTGAATTGGCCGAGGTCTAACTGCATCTACTTGTGAACTTTTTTTTAGATTTTGTTGTAAAGCATTGTCTATAGTTTTGAATTTATTTCCATTGACTAAAATACCAGGGGGTTTTTCTATTATCGCTAGGTAATCATCCTCAAAAGCAATAGTTAGCTTTAGAATTAATTGCTTTCGGAAAGGCTCATTTTTAGGATTTAATAACGTTATTTTTTCCCCACCAATAATTATTTTTGCAGTAGATGTTGGTAATCCATCTACTAGGATAAGTTTTTTTTTAATGGCTTTTTTTATCGCAGATTTTGTTGCAACTGTATTAAATATCCCAACTGCATATTCTTGTATTCGGATTTGTTCTTTTTGTTCTTTAGCAATATGAGATTCTAAAACACACATTTTAGCTTACAAATAATTGACTTAGATCTTTAAAAGCTTTAAATTCTAAAGCATTTCCCTCAGGGTCTTTGAAAAATAATGTAGCCTGTTCTCCTGGTTTACCCTTAAATCTGATGGTTGGTTCTATAATAAATTTGGTTCCGTTTTTTTTTAAACGCTCACTTAATTTCCCCCATTCATTCATGCTAAGAACTACTCCAAAATGTGGAACTGGAACGTCATGACCATCTACAGAGTTTGAAATTTGTTGAGGTATAAAATTATCTTTTTGATGAATTACCAATTGATGTCCAAAAAAATTAAAGTCTACCCAATGCGTATCACTTCTTCCTTCAACACATTGAATAATATCTCTGTAAAAAGTTCTGCATAGTTCTAAGTTTTTAACAGGAATAGCTAAGTGAAATGGTTGAATCATTGTTATAATATTATATGTTTTGTTTTTTGATGTATAATTTAAAATCCAATTGCTGTATCATCTCCTCTTGGATCTGCTCCAGCTTCTAATTCCCCATTTTTTAAAACTAATATAGCATCAACTTTTCCTATAATTCTTGAGTTTCGCTCATCTATAGTATAGCCAATACTTCTAAGTTCATTGATAACATTTTTGTCAAATTGATTGGGTTCTATCATAATCATATCTGGCAACCATTGGTGGTGAAATCTTGGTTGATTTACACTTTCTTGCATTCCCATTTTAAATTCATGAACATTTAAAATAGTTTGTAAAACAGAGGTAATAATTGTAGATCCACCTGGAGTTCCAACTACCATCCAAAGTTTACCATCTTTTTCTACAATTGTTGGTGTCATTGAACTTAACATTCTTTTTTCAGGTGCAATTTCATTTGCTTTAGCCCCAATTAAGCCAAACATATTTGGTTCTCCGGGTTTGCTACTAAAATCGTCCATTTCATTATTAAGAAAAAAACCGAGTTCTGAAGCATAAAGCTTAGATCCATAGCCACCATTTAAAGTTGTGGTAACTGAAACTGCATTACCGTATTGATCTACAATAGAATAATGAGTGGTTTCCATACTTTCTGTAATTTCTACAGAGCCATGAGAAATATCTTTTGAAGCTGTTGGTTTTTTAAAAGAAAAAGATTGCATTCTATTCTTTGAATAGGATTTACTAATTAATGTATCTTTTGGAATACTTACAAAATCAGGGTCACCCAAAAAATAACTTCGATCTGCGTAAGCTCTTCTCTCAGCTTCTGTAATAACTTGCATAGCTTTTACAGAGTTATGACCATAAGCTTGAAGATCGTAAGGTTCAATCCCGTTCATGATTTGTGCCAAACAAACTCCTCCACTTGAGGGGGGAGACATGGAGGTTATTTTTAAATTGTCGTATGTGAAAGTGATTGGAGTTCTCCATTTTGCCTCATACTTGGCTAAATCTTCCTCAGTAATGATTCCTCCATTACTTTGTATAAATTTGGCTAATTTTTTTGAAGTTTCCCCTTTGTAAAATTCATCTCTTCCATTTTTTAAAATACGTTCTAAAGTATTTGCTAAGGCAATATATTTTATAGTATCACCCTCTTTCCAATGATTTAGAAAAATAATTGAATCTTTATTTATTTTTTCAAAAGCTTTTTTATGCCTAAGAATTCTTTTTTCTTGTTTTTCAGTAACTACAACTCCTTTTTTTGCCAATTCAATTATGGGTTCTAAAATTTCTTTAACAGAGAGTACACCAAACTTTTTTTGAGCTTTAAATACGCCGGCTACAGTTCCAGGAACTCCTACAGCAGTTGCTCCAGAAGTACTCTTACCTTTGATGATATTTCCTTCTGAATCTAAATACATATCTTTAGAAGCGGCTAAAGGAGCTTTCTCTCTGTAATCAAGGGCACCGACTTCACCATCATTTTTTCTATAAACCATAAAACCTCCACCACCAATATTTCCTGCAACTGGGTAACTCACAGCTAATGCTAATTCTGTAGCCATCATGGCATCAAATGCATTTCCTCCTTTTTTTAAAATTTCTGTTCCAATTTTGGAAGCTTCAACACGTGCAGAAACCACCATTGCTTTATCTGTAATTAAACCTGTTACTTCATTAACATTTTTCAACTCCTGATTACAGGATACGATTAAAATACTAATAATAAATATGAATATTATTTTTTTCATGAATGTGTATTTTGTAATTCTTTAATTTTTTGATGGGAAAAAGTTTGTAAATCATCAAAAAATGATTCAAAATCTTTTTCAAAATCTTTATCTAATTGTCTAAGGTCGATAATAGCCAGGTCTATCTGCCCTTTGTTATTCGTTCTTCTATTCATTCCTTCAAGAACACTTTTAATACCCTCTTTATACCGATAGTTGTATAGTAAATTGTATTTAATCATGTAAGGAATCATTTGTATTGTTTTTTCAGGTAAAATTTCTTTATGACTGTTTATTAAATTATAGACTGAATTTACGTAAATTTTTAAAGGAATGGCCGAGTAATCCTTCCAATTTTTGGCTAAATAATGATCGTAAAAAATATCAATGATAATTCCAGCAAATAAACCATAACGCTTATGGAGTCTTCTTTTACTTATTCTAGTAACTTCATGAGTATCTGTATAGGTATCAATTTGTCGATGTAATTTAATGCCTTGTTGAATTCTTTGATCTAAATGAGTAAATTGATTTCCTTTAATATGATCAGCTATAAAATTACCAATCATAATTTTTGGATAGTTTTCAGAGAGGTATAAATGCGCAAGGAAATTCAATTTAACTATTTTTTGATTTTTAAAAATAAAAAAAACCACAACATTCTACTGGCGTTTTCAGTGTTTTGTTGTGATTTTTATGTGTATTTTAAAGATGTATTTTACGATAAAGTAAATCTACTCATAAAATATTCTATTAGTTGTTAAGCATCACAGGCATTACCAACATGGTAATTCTTTCACCTTCATCAGTTCCATCAATAGGAGTTAAAATTCCTGCTCTATTAGGTAGAGACATTTCAATTAAAACTTCGCTAGAGGTTAAATTGCTTAACATTTCACTTAAAAAACGAGAATTAAATCCAATTTGCATATCATCACCTTGATAGTCACAACTTAATCGTTCATCAGCTTTATTAGAAAAATCTAAATCTTCAGCAGAAATATTTAATTCAGTGCCTGCCATTTTTAAGCGTATCTGATGTGTGGTTTTACTAGAGAAAATAGAAACTCGACGAACAGAGTTTTGAAAAGACGCTCTATCAACAGTTAATTTATTTGGATTTTCTTTTGGAATTACAGCCTCATAATTAGGATATTTACCATCAATTAATCGGCAAATCAACACAAAATTTTCAAATGTAAATTTTGCATTAGCATCATTATATTCAATTACAACATCTTCTTCACCACCTAGAACCCCCTTCAATAAGTTTAGAGGCTTTTTTGGCATAATGAATTCAGCTGTTTTATCAGCCGTTACGTCTGTCCTTGTATATTTAACTAGTTTATGTGCATCTGTAGCAACAAACGTTAGATTGTCAGTGCTAAATTGAAAGAAAACTCCACTCATTACTGGTCGTAAATCATCATTTCCAGCAGCAAAAATTGTCTTAGATATTGCAGTTGCTAATACATTTGACGGAACTATAGTTTTACTTGGAGATTGTAAACTCACTGACTTTGGAAACTCATCTCCTCCAAAATAAGCCATATCATATTTTCCTTGATCAGAACTAATCTCAATGATACTATCGCCCTCAGTTTTGAATGTTAAAGGTTGATCAGGAAATGTTTTTAAAGTATCTAAAAGTAATCTTGCAGATATGGCAATAGATCCTTTTGAGTCAGATTCTATGGCAACAACAGCAGTCATCGTGGTTTCTAGATCTGATGCAGAAACTTTTAGTTGGTTTTCAGAAATTTCAAATAAGAAATTATCTAATATGGGTAGGGTATTATTGTTATTAATTACTCCGCCCAAAACTTGTAGTTGTCTTAATAGTTGAGAACTTGATACGATGAATTTCATTTAGGTTTTTTGTTAAAAATGGTTCTTTTACAAAGATATTCGAATTTAGTGATTTTGAAAATTTTGTTATCAACATTTTAGCTGTATTGTTGATAGTTTTTTTACTTAAAAATATAGACGATCTCACAATATTTTTAAACTGATTTAAAAAACGATTGGTAATTTTATGAGAAAATTTAAAATATTACATTTGTTAATGTTCAAACCACCTTACATAATGAAAAAAACAGTAACAATTCTTTCATTTTTACTACTCAATTTTTCGGTTTTTTCCCAAAAACCTGAAAAATTATCTTCAAATCAAATTTTTGAAAAAATACAAAAATTAAATTTTTTAGGAACAGCATTGTATGTGGCAGCTCATCCCGATGATGAAAATACACGTTTAATCTCCTATTTATCTAATCATGTAAAAGCAAGAACTGGTTATTTGTCTCTAACTAGAGGTGATGGTGGACAAAACTTAATAGGTTCAGAAATTAGAGAATTACTAGGTGTAATTAGAACACAGGAACTTTTGGCTGCAAGACGTGTAGATGGTGGTGAACAACTATTTTCAAGAGCTAACGATTTTGGTTATTCTAAACACCCTGATGAAACACTAAAGATATGGGATGAAGAGAAAGTTTTAAGCGATGTAGTTTGGGCTATTAGAACCTTTAAGCCCGATGTTATAATTAACAGATTTGATCATAGAACTCCTGGTACAACTCATGGTCATCATACCTCATCTGCAATGTTAAGTGTAGAAGCTTTTGATTTTGCAAATGATTCATCAAAGTTTTCAGATCAACTAAAACATACAGAAACTTGGCAGTCTAAGCGGTTGTTTTTTAATACTTCATCTTGGTTTTATAAATCTGAAGATGAATTTAAAAATGCTACAGAAGGAAAATTAACATCAGTTGATGTAGGAGTTTATTATCCTTTAAAAGGATTATCTAACAATGAAGTAGCCGCTTTAGCTAGTAGTCAACATTTATGTCAAGGGTTTGGGAGATTAAGTGTCAGAGGAAACCAAAATGAATATATAGAATTTTTAAGAGGAGAAAAACCAAAAGACACTAATGATATTTTTTCAGGTATTAATACCACATGGAATAGAGTGAAAAATGGAGGAGATATTGGTTCAATTTTATACGATATTGAAAAGAATTTTGACTTTGAGAATCCTGCAAAACATCTAAAAGATCTAATGCTTGCCTATAAAAAAATTCAATCTTTAGAGGATAAACATTGGAGACAGATTAAACAAAGACAAATAAGTCAGATCATAGAAGCATGTGCAGGATTGTATTTAGAAGCTTCATCAGAAAGCTCAAGTGCAGTTCCTAATGAGATGCTAGAGGTAGCTATTGAAGTCCTTAATAGAAATTCTGAAACACCTATTTTTTTAGAATCAATAAGTTATAAATCTGATAAAATTGAAAATATTAGATATGATATATTACTAGAAAATAATGTAAAACAACAATTTAAAAAAACTTTAAATTTAGAAAAATTAAGTTACTCAGATCCCTATTGGCTTCAGACAGAGGGTTCGTTGGGTATGTATAATGTAAATAAAAAAACTTTAATAGGTAAGCCTGAAACACCAAGAAAAGCTGTTGTGTTTTTTAACTTATTAATAGGTACCACTCAAATTACTATTAAAAAAAATATTATACATAGATATTCTAAAAGAGATCAAGGTGAATTGTATGATCCGTTTGAAATAGTACCCTTGGTAACTACAAAACTAAATGATAAGGTGTTACTTTTTTCAGACGCTAAGGAGCGAACAGTCAAGGTAGATGTGCGTTCAGGAGCTAATAATATCAAAGGGAAGTTATTACTAAAGGTTCCAAAGGGATGGAAAGTTTCACCAACTTCTATTGATATAGAAATTAAAGAAAAAGGAGATACTCAAGCATATCAATTTCTAATCACCCCAACTATTGATGACTCTGAAGGAACTATAAAAGCTAGTGTTTTAGTAGATGGTGAAAAGTTTGATAAAGAATTAATTGAAATTAAATATGATCATATTCCTAAACAAACAGTGCTTAAGAAATCTGAGGCAAAAGTTGTTCGTTTAAATATTAGAAAAGCAGGAAATTTTATTGGCTATATTAAAGGCGCTGGAGATTTAATTCCTGAAAGTTTAAAACAGATTGGTTATAGTGTAGTTATGATTAATCCAGAAGATATTACCACAGAGCATTTGAAAAAATTTGATGCCATAGTATTAGGAATTAGAGCTTACAATACCCTACCTATTTTAAAGTACAAACAAAAGTTCTTACTTGAATATGTCAAGAATGGTGGAAATATGGTGGTACAATACAATACTAGTAGAAGAGTTGATGTTGCTGCACCTTTTAAATTAAATCTCTCTAGAGATAGAGTTACAGATGAAAATGCTGAAGTAGAGATTCTAGAAAAAAGCCATGCTGTTATGAATTTTCCAAACAAGATATCTGAACAAGATTTTAATGGTTGGGTACAAGAAAGAGGTTTGTATTTTCCAAACTCATGGAGTTCTGAATATATTCCAATCTTATCTATGAATGACAAAGGAGAAAAACCTAAAAAAGGAAGCTTACTGATTGCTAAATATGGGAAAGGGAACTATATATATACCGGCTTAAGTTTTTTTAGAGAATTACCCGCAGGAGTTTCTGGAGCTTATAAATTATTTGCAAATATTTTATCTACAGGAAAAACCAATATTCAGCAACAAAATATATTAGAAAAATAATTATGAAAAATATAAAACAATATTGGAGGAAAATATACTCAATTGTTCTAATTGTTAATGTCTTATACATTATTGTATTTTATCTAATAACAAAATCTTTTGCTAGTTAGTTATGGGGATACCAGATTTACATCCATTAGATTGGTTCGTTTTAGGGACTACCTTACTTTTTATTGTTCTTTACGGGGTTTATAAGACACGTAAAACAGAAAATGGAGTAGAAGATTATATTAAAGGAGGAAATGACACGAAATGGTGGACAATAGGTTTGTCTGTAATGGCAACTCAAGCCAGTGCTATTACAT
>OJFL01000530.1_pt1 | contig 19185 bp, 18 predicted proteins | sample 1594131 | NCBI WGS metagenome assembly OJFL01 (sample SAMN05416782, study PRJEB24817) | seawater metagenome | isolation source: Sea water | place: Canada:Atlantic | collected 2013-07 | reverse complement strand
GAGATTTCTGCCTGTCTCGTGGGCTCGGAGATGTGTATAAGAGACAGGCTCAATATGGGCGACATTGATCGTGCGCTGGCAGATTACGAGGTTGCGCTTCAGGTCAATCCCTATCATTACGGAGTCATGCAAAGTTGTGCAAGCATTTGGATGGAGCGCTCGAATGCGAGAAATGCATACAACTATCTATCTCGGGCTATTGCTATAAATCCCAACTTAGATTACCTCATACCTGTCATCGTAGACTTAGAGGCGCGGCTCGAAAACGATAGCATCTGAATGTCGTGTCCGCAGGTCGAACGCCATGAGTATGCCTGTTAAAGCCAAGGAAAAAATTTATCAATTGACGTCCAAGATTCGAGCCATAGCTCACGAGCATGGCTTCGACGACATGCGCGTGACCGATTGTGATTTATCAGTTTCCGCGCCAAGGCTGAAAGAATGGATCGATAAGGGTTACGCTGGGGATATGGATTACATTGGCAACCGGTTCGAGATGAGAGTTGATCCAGAAAAGCTTGTCAGTGGCGTGAAGCGCATTATTAGCTTGAGAATGAATTATTTTCAGTCTCGTAATGAAAGCATGCAGGGACTTAATTTTCTTAATGCTCCTGATAAAGGGTTTATTTCCAGTTATGCATTGGGTCGGGACTACCACAAGGTCATTAGGAGACGCTTAGAACAGGTTGCTCAAAGCGTCCAGTCGATCATTGGTGCATTCGGCTATCGTGTGTTTACAGATAGTGCGCCGGTGATGGAGGTGGAGTTAGCGACAAAAGCAGGTTTGGGTTGGCGGGGCAAGCACACGCTGTTGATTAATAAAAACGCTGGATCATGGTTTTTTCTAGGAGAGATTTATACTGACCTAGATTTACCTCTAGATAGTCTTAGTGGTGAACATTGCGGGACCTGTACTCGATGCATTGATATTTGTCCCACAAAAGCCATTATTGCCCCTTATAAGCTCGATGCGCGAAGGTGTATTTCTTATCTGACGATCGAACACCGAGGGAGTATCCCAAAAGAATTCAGAAAATTGATGGGTAATCGAATTTACGGTTGTGATGACTGTCAGGTGGTGTGTCCATGGAACAAATACGCGTCGGTTACCGCCGTTCCAGACTTTAATGTTAGGGGTGTATTAGATGGCGAGGCTTTAGTGAAACTGTTTTCATGGAGTGAATCTGACTTTCATCAATATACCGAAGGCAGTCCGATTCGTCGTATTGGTTACGAGCGGTGGCTGCGTAACGTGGCTTGTGCGCTTGGAAACGCACCGACTACGCCAGAAATTATTCGGTCGCTTAAGTCGAGAAACTCATATGAATCAGAAATGGTTAGAGAGCATGTTGCGTGGGCCTTAGATGAGCATCTCTAATGATTTTTACTAACACTGGTATGCCGTTGAAACGGTATCAATTTGGGATGTTCGGGTTGAGATACTCTAGGCTTTTATTTTTTACTCGAGATCGCTCGACTTCAGGCGCTTGTATTAATCAACATTTAACTGATTGCCAAGATCAATAATGCTATCCGCGTTGTAGTCGAATCTTGTGTCCGTCGATAGGTCAATTTTCATTGAAGGTGGAAATTCTCTTGGCCGTTTAATGAATGCGGTTTTCAAGCCGCAGGCCTGCGCAGCGAGTAGATCGTCTTTATGTGCTGCGCAAAGCATAACTTGATCAGGATTTAGATCTAGCAATTTAGCTGCTCCAAGATATGTTTCAGGATCTGGTTTGTAGTGACCGAATAGCTCAGCGCTGATAATGCAATCCCAGGGTAGGTCAGAATGTTTGGCCATATTGTTTAATAAAGAGAAATTCCCATTTGATAATGGAGAGATCGTATAGTTTTTCTTTATAATTTTTAGGCCGCGAACCGAGTCAGGCCATGGCTTGAGGCGATGCCAAGCGCGATTGAGTCTGTCTATTTCGTCTTCAGACAGCTGATGTAAATGATATTTTTTTGTCAATTCGTCCAAAATTAGCCTATGCAGCGCGTCTAGGTTCAGCCAGGGTAAGTCTCCCTTTCTCACCCTATCCATGGCTGGTTGATAGCCAGAGCGCCACTCATTTGCGAATTTGCCCGCGTTGAGGTGAACTCTTTTGCATTCAGCAATCGCGCGCACTTCCCTGGTTATGCTGCCGCGCCAGTCGACAACTGTACCGAAGACGTCAAAAATGAGTGCTTTTGGCATATTCCCCTCTTATTTTAAATGCATTAATTTTATTTTAACTGATTTATTTTGGTGCGATTTTGGAGAACTTTAGGAATAATTCCCATATACTAAAGTTCCAACGTTACGTATTTTGCATTACCTTACACAACACAGTTTCGTAGGAAAATCGTATGAAATCCGTCTATCGCACCATACTTGGTGCCTTTGTATTAACGTTACTATCCGGTCAGAGCTATGCGGAAAAAGTCGAACAGATATCCAACGTCGAACTTGCTCCGATTGTCATAGACGTGATCAGTATCACGCCAGTACTTGGCGTTGGCTTGCCATTGGAAAAAATTCCCTACAATGTTCAGTCTTCATCTGCCTCTGATCTTGATCGAGGTGCCAATCTAGATATAACAGACATTATGGAGCGCAGTTTTAATAGCGTGACCATTAACGACGCAGCAAACAACCCGTTACAGCCGGATCTCCAATATCGTGGGTTTACCGCTTCGCCGCTACTTGGCCTTCCGCAGGGGCTAGCGATTTACCAAAACGGTGTCCGTGTGAATGAGGTATTTGGAGACACCATTAACTGGGATCTCATCCCGGAAGGATCTATTCATTCCATGAACCTTATCGGTGGTGCCAATCCTGTTTTCGGTTTAAATACATTAGGGGGGACGGTCAGCATCGAGACTAAGAACGGATTCAATTTTCAAGGGACCAATGTCGAAATTTATAATGCATCCACGCATGATCGCAACGTATTTAGCTTCGAGACCGGTGGTAACGACGACACGTTCGGTTATTACGGTACGGTGCAGCATTTTGAAGAGCAGGGGTGGCGAGATGCTTCACCATCCGACGCGCTGAACTTGTTCGGTTCCCTGAGTTACCGTGATGATTACCTGACCTCGCTCGATTTGAACGTAAATTATGCTAACACCGATCTCATCGGAAACGGTGCAATCCCCATCGAGTTCGCGAGTCTGGATTATGACGGTATCTTTACCTCGCCGGACCAGACGTTGAATGAAATGTTCATGTTGCAGGCTCAGGGTTCGCATTGGTATCACGATGACCGTCAGATTTCCGGTAATGTTTTCTATCGTCGTACCGAAACAGATACGTTTAATGGTGATGGTACGGAATTTGAAGAATGTACTGTTGACGGCGTTGAAGTATTGGTTGAGGCGGATGAGGACGATTTGGAAGGCTTGAATTGTGCAGGCGGAATAACATCAGCCCAACTGGCGGCTATTGGTGGTGAAGTTGTAGAAAATCAAAATGGAGCCGTAAGCAGCGAAGCTAACACCGGTTTTGAACCAGATGAATTAAATGGTCTGCAAAATCGGAGTGATCGTACCCAGAAATATTTCGGTTTCGCGCTGCAAAACGTTTTTTACGATGATCTGTTTGACAAATCTAATCAGTTTATTACCGGTGCAGGTTACACCTACGGCGACGTGGTCTTTAACTCCAGTCAAGAATTAGGATTGCTAAATGCGGATAGATCTACTCGAGGTACCAATAACTTTGTCCCCGATGAAGGAACAGCTCTGGATTCTGAGGTATCAACGATGTCACTATTCTTTACTGATACCTTCTCGGCAACTGACAAGCTGGACCTGACCTTTTCGACTCGCTGGAACCACACGAATGTTAAATTGACCGACAAGGGTGGTAGAGGCTTTACAAGGCCACAGCCGGCGTTGACCGGCGAACATGAATTTCACCGTGTCAATCCGGCTTTTGGGTTAACGTATAAATCTGATGCGGGGTTAAATTCTTACTTCAGTTATAGCGAATCCTCTCGGGCACCTACTGCCGTCGAATTGGCGTGCGCCGAACCAACTGCGCCTTGTAGTTTGCCAAACGGCTTTCTTGCGGACCCACCATTGGACCAAGTAGTCGCTAAGAGTTATGAAGGTGGCTTCCGCGGTTCAGTGTCGGAGAATGTCCGATTTACAATCGGCGCTTTTTACACTCCCATTAATAACGACATCATTTTCCAAAACACAGGTGGTGTATCCGGTAATCAAGGTTTTTTCGATAACGTCAGTGATACCCTGCGTCAAGGTATTGAACTAAGCCTGACTGGACAGGCAAAGCAATTTGATTGGTTTCTGAACTACAGCCTCGTACAGGCGACGTTTGAGTCTACCTTCCAGGTCACTAGCGCCAACCATACATTAAAGGATGCTAATGATCTGATCCAGGTGGAGGCTGGCGATTTTATCCCGGGCATTCCGGAACACACCTTGAAATTCGGTGGTGACTATGCATTCACGCAGGCGTTTAGCATCGGTGGTGACTTGCAGTACAACTCTGGTGTATTTGTCCGTGGTGACGAATCCAACCAGCTTGGTCGTCTTGATGATTATGAAACCGTGAATGTTCGAAGTAGGTACCAACTTAATAAAACCTGGAAGATGTTTACAAGGGTAGACAATCTATTGGATGAGCAGTATCACAGCTTTGGCTTACTAGGGGAACCCAACGAAGTCCCAGGATTCGCCGGGTTTACTGACAATCGATTCGTCGGTGTCGGCGCACCCCGTAGCGTAGTTTTTGGTGTCAGCGCAAGTTACTAAGTTGGTAAGATGTTTAAAAAATTTGGCCGCGAATGCGGCCTTTTTTTTTAAACTAGAATAGCTATTACTTTGTTCAACTGTAGATTGGAGAATAGTGCTCTTCAAGCGAAAACAAAAAACACAAGTTACTGCTGTACGACCACCAATTGTATGGAGAGATATGCTCGTCATTTTTGGGATCGCAGCGATGTTTTTTATAGGTGCGTCATACCTTGAGCTAAGTGAGGAGGTTTCACGTGTGACTGACTCGATGGAGGCTTGGCAGTTAGATGAGCTTCCCTTGGTGCTTTTAGTAATTTTTATTTTAATGGCTGGCGTTCTTGTGCAGCGTACTTGTCAATTACGAAAACAAATGGATCTTCAAATCGAGGCTCAAAAAAAACTGACGTTTGTACTAGAGCAGAATCGTCGCCTAACGAGAAAAAATATTGAAATACAAGAGGCAGAACGTCGTTCAATTGCACGCGAGTTGCATGATGAGTTCGGACAAAGTATGAATGCGATCATGATTGACAGTGTTGCGATTCGGAATGCGGTTGATGAGGGTACGGATCTCCATACACAAGCTAAGGCTATTGTTGACGTGTCTGGTAAACTTTTCTCGGGCGTAAGAGGATTATTGAAGCAGCTTCGGCCAGTCGCGCTCGATGAATTGGGATTAGCAGCTGCCCTTGATTATATGATTGAAGAGTGGCGACGTCGATTTGAGAATGTTGCTTGGGTCTCAACAATTGACATTGAGGGTATGAGTCTTGACGAAACGGTCAACATAACTATATATCGCTTTGTTCAAGAGGCTTTGACTAACATCGTGAGGCACAGTGATGCTGTAGAGGTGAAAGTCATTGTTATTGGTTCTAGAATTGACGAAACGGTAACCATTGAGGTTCGTGATGACGGATCAATTAAGGAAAATGCTGAAAGTAGTGATGGTGTGGGGCTGGTCGGTTTAAGAGAAAGAGTTGAGAGTATAGGTGGTGTTTTTGACTTTGGGGTTAATAGGCCAAGCGGTTTTTTTGTCTCAGCACATTTCTCTATCGATTGGCATACTTTGGAATCAGATTGAATACTTTATGCAAGAAATTAATGTAATTCTGATTGATGATCATGCGGTCGTTCGAGAAGGTTATCGTAGATTGCTCGAGAGAGACGCATGCATCAATGTTTTAGCTGAGGGAGAGACTGGAGATGAGGGGTATCGTCTTATCTGTGATCATTTGCCTGATGTCGTAGTCATGGACATCACGCTGCCTGGAATGAGTGGTATTGAAGTAACGCGAAGAGTTTTAACTCGAATTCCAGACCAAAAAATTCTTATTTTTAGCATGCATGAAGATATGGTGTTCGTAAATCGTGCCTTTCAGGCTGGAGCGAAAGGATACGTGACCAAGTCAGCGGCGCCTGAAGTCTTGATTGACGCTGTGCGTCAGGTCGCAACGGGAAAATTATACTTAACTAGTGAGATGGCTCAATTAATTGCCACACAGACAATTCCAGGTGAGGGGCAAGACATTAATTCCCTTTCGGGACGTGAATTTGAGATTTTCCGTTTGTTGGTGCAGGGACAGTCGCTAAATGAAATATCAGAGGCGCTTCATATTTCATACAAAACAGTAGCGAATTATCAATCAAATATCAGGCAGAAATTGGGCGCCACGACTGCTGCGCAAATTGTTCGGATAGCTCTGGATCACGGAGTTATCTCCTCTGCAGCAAAGGCCTAGGATGGTGAGATGTCATTTCGGGAAGTATTCCTATTCAGATAGCCGTCAAATCGCTCAAGCCATGACAGGCCGGCTCATGTATCTTCAGCGTGTCATATAAAAATACTCCTTCTGTAAATAAGGCCGCTTTATGGTTAAAGCGGCTTTTTTTTGTGCCAAAGCATTTCATCTCTCGATTGATGGCTAGTCGTCCTCAGCCTCCAAAGCTAATTTATAGATCGACACTTAAAAACTGAGCATAATGAGTCAGTCGACATTGATAATTATGGGGGGAGACAAAGTGCAAGATTCGAATAAGACATCTAAAAAGAAAAAGATTGCTAGTAAGGCTAGTGGTGATGGTATGGACCCAACTCGATTGCGTTCTAGACAATGGTTTAATAATCCAGACAACCCCGATATGACGGCGCTCTACATCGAGCGTTATATGAATTGGGGTATCAGCCGGCAAGAGTTGCAGTCTGGAAAGCCCATTATTGGTATTGCTCAATCTGGATCAGATTTGTCTCCTTGTAATCGTCATCACTTGGAGCTAGCAAAAAGAGTAAGAGAAGGAATACGAGAGGCAGGGGGGATTGCCTTTGAATTTCCTGTGCATCCAATTCAGGAGACGGGTAAACGACCAAGTGCCACATTAGATCGCAACTTGTGTTATCTCGGTTTGGTTGAATTGCTCTATGGGTATTTTATTGATGGAGTCGTCCTAACCACGGGGTGCGACAAAACCACACCTGCGCAATTGATGGCCGCCGCAACAGTAGATATTCCTGCGATCGTATTGTCGGGAGGCCCGATGCTTAACGGGTGGTTTAGAGGCAAGCGAACCGGGTCTGGAACCATCGTGTGGGAGGCTAGGAAGTTGCTCGCAGGGGGAGAGATTAATCATGAGCAATACATAGATATTATCGCGTCATCGGCGCCATCAGCTGGGCATTGTAATACGATGGGTACGGCGTCCACCATGAATGCGCTGGCAGAGGCAATTGGCATGTCACTTCCTGGTGGGGCGGCTATACCAGCTCCGCATCGTGAGCGGGCTGAAAATGCTTATTTGACGGGTAAGCGGATCGTTGAGATGGTTTGGGAGGACCTCCGCCCATCAAAAATTATGACAAAGTCAGCCTTCGAAAATATGATCGCTGTGAATTCGGCAATTGGTGGCTCCACTAATGCGCCAATCCATTTTAACGCCATTGCGAAACACCTTGGTGTGAAAATAAATAATGATGATTGGGAGCGTGTTGGTTATAACGTGCCTCTTATTGTCAATATGCAACCTGCTGGTGAGTACCTTGGTGAAGATTTTCACCACGCGGGAGGTGTTCCGGCTGTCGTGAGTCGTCTGGCTAAAGCTGGATTAATCAATAAAACCGCAGTAACAGTAAATGGAAAAACGCTTTATCAAAACTGTTCTAAAACCAAGGTTTTAGACGAAAGTGTTATTTGGCCTATGAAAAAGCCAATGAAGGGTCAAGCAGGATTTCTAAATATGAAAGGTAATCTTTTTGACAGTGCAATTATGAAGAGCAGCGTTATTTCCGATGCATTCAAAGAAAAGTATCTGTCCAACCCCAAAGATCTCAATGCATTTGAGGGAAGAGCCATAGTGTTTGAGGGGCCAGAGGATTACCACAAGCGAATTGATGACCCGAAATTAAAAATCGATGATACATGTATGCTTTTTGTTCGGGGCGTTGGTCCAGTTGGATACCCAGGAGCAGCTGAAGTTGTAAATATGCAACCACCTGCAAGGTTGATTAAAGCTGGTGTTCAGGAGCTTCCGTGTATTGGCGATGGTAGGCAGTCGGGAACTTCGGGATCTCCATCGATTTTGAATGCTTCTCCCGAAGCTGCAACCGGAGGCAATCTTGCCATCCTTAAAACTAATGACATTGTTCGTGTTGACCTCAATCAGCGATCTGTGGACCTTAAGGTTTCCAAGGCAGAGATTTTACGTCGACAAAGAAAATTAAAAAAAGCTGGTGGACATCCGATTCCAGATAGCCAAACGCCCTGGCAAGAAATCCAAAGAGATCTTGTGGATGAACTGTCGGAGGGGATGGTGCTCAAGTCGGCCATTAAATATAAAAAAATTGATCAAAAGAAAGGGATCCCTAGAGACAATCATTGAGTGTATTGTCGGTCGACATCAGAGCATCTTTTTCAATCATGAACAGTACTTCTAAGGTAAATAGGATTTTTTATGACTGATTTAGGTGAAATTATTGAGGCGCTTAAAGATATCCCAACTGCGACCTTAGCCAATGCGCTTGATGACGTAGGAAAATTTGTTAACAGCTCCGTATCAATACGTCCCATTGACTCGAGTATGCGAGTGGTCGGGAGAGCATTAACTGTTGAGGTTGAGGTCGGCGAGGCAGGCACTTTTTCATCACATGAATTTCGGGTTGGTGCAATGATTGATAGGGCCGAAAAAGGTGACGTAATTGTGGTTGCCGCTAAAGGAGCTAAAGCCTCTATATGGGGCGGCATGGCATCGCTAGCTGCTTCGATTAAAGGAGTTTCTGGGCTTGTGGTTGATGGATCTGTGCGTGATGTGGACGAAATTAATGCGTGTGGATTTAATGTTTTCAGTCGATATGTGATACCGACAACTGGTCGCACACGACTTCATGTCAAATCAATAGGCAGTCCCATTTCATTAGATGGAATCGCTGTCGACCGTGGCGATATCATTATTGGTGACTCAACCGGATTAGTCGTGATTCCGCATGCCAAGGCGTTTACTGTGCTCGAGAAGGCGACGCTATATCAAAAGGATGATCGTCAAGCAACAGCGGAAATTCGACGCGGCATAAGTTTCACCGAAGTGATGAAGCATTTTAAACGCATTTGAACTGCTTCATCATTTATACGAGTGGTGCAACAATCACGCCTTTCACTTGATACTTATTAATTAAGTTATCGATCACACCAATTGCTTTAGCTCGTTCAATAAAGTCATGTAGGTATTTGGCACTGGTTGAATAGGTAGGGAGCGTTCCTGCTGATTGTTTGACGGTTGTGATTTGACCATCGAGAATTCGACTTCCTGGTATTTTTTTGCAGTCAGATGCAAGTCTTGGTTTCAGGCCGCTTAAGACTTCGAGCTCATCACTTACGAATTGCTCAAATGATGCTTCTATGGATTGGGCGCGAATGATCGTCGCGTTTTTGATCGTAGCCGTCAAATATAAATCGTAAGCGCTGCGACCCATCACTGAAATACGATTTCCTACCTGGTCAATATCAGACAAGTTATTAATAGGTGAGTTTTCACGTACCAAGAAGGTTACTGGTATTTCTAGGTAAGGTGCGGAAAAAGCAATGTCTTTAGCCCGTTGGGGCTCATTGCCAACGAACGCAATATCCCAGGCCCCTTCTAGCCCTGCATCTGCTAATTTTCCTGGTGTCTCAAAAACTATGAACTTAGGAGTCGCATCAATTTCCTCTGCGAACATTCGACCTAAATCAGGAGCGATACCGAAGGGTATGCCTTCGATGTCGATACTTGAAACTAACAAAAAATTAGATGCGTTAATCCCGATTCTGAGAATGTTATTTTGTGTGATTTCATCTTTAACATTTTTAATGATTGGATTCGTCATAACCTACCTTTTGTTATTTAGTTATAGTCCTAATGTGCTCCTCCTCTATGACACCCTAATGTTAACAATATTATTGGCTTAATAATCGACTCTAAAAGGTAAAAAATGACTTCATTGAGTTTGAACATCTCATTGCCTAATAATTTTAGCTCAGAGGGTGCTTTACGGTATTACGGAAGGGATCGAGCAGGAGTTTCGGAGAGAGTATCGGGAGATGGGTTTGAAAAAGCTTTTTGGGTTGATGAGGTTCCAGCCTATTTTGCGATCAATTTCCATGACGATAAAGTCAGCGTCAAAGCAAATGTTGATGCGCAATTAAAGAAATCGCACTTGCAATTTATTGTCAGTTCTCTTGTGTCTCGGGTCTTGGGATTGCTTCAGCCTGTAGCTGAGTTCGAATCGATAGCACTTGACGATGAAATATTAAAGCGGACGATCATTGAGACTAGAGGGTTGCGGGTGCCTCAGGCCGTCTCTCCCTGGGAGGCGCTAATTTCTTCTGTCATTGGTCAACAGGTCAGCGTTGCAGCGGCGACTTCGATGAGATCACGTTTCATGAAAGGAATGGGTACGCTTCATTCGTCTGGATTGTTTTGTTTTCCTCAACCTAAATTTATTGCGACATGCAATGTGCATGAATTGCGAAATTTTGGAATTTCATCAGCTAAAGCGAATACGATCCATTCCTTAGCCGCAGCAATTGCGTTTGGTGACCTGTCGTTGAAGCAGGTCCTCAGTCTGGATTCTGATTTTGAGCCAATTTCCCGCACCCTGCTGTCTTTTAAAGGCGTTGGTCCATGGACAGTAAACAATACTTTACTCAGAGGGTATTCATTTTTGGATGGCTCTCTACATGGCGATATGGTTGTGCGTAAAAAAATACAACAATTAATTGGGAAAAAAACGCTGTCGGTATCTGAGGCAGAGCAGTGGTTGACCCACTATAAACCTTGGAGAGGACTCCTGGCGGCGCACCTTTGGGCCATGAGATGATAGCCTTCCCAGTTTGCATGGAAATCAATAAGAGGCGATCATTAGCTTTTGCGAATTTACAGGTAGCATAGAATTAATGAATAGAAAAAGTTATCAATTTAATGTTAATGGTCAAAATAGGAATATGCAACGATGGCCCATTTTGACGCGGATACTCGTGGCAGTTTTTGGTCTCGTTGGATTGGTCTTGGCGTTTATGTTCTCGATCGTTTTGCTTGCTATTGCCGCAGTCTTAATCCTCGTTCTAACCATTTATTTTTGGTGGAAGACGCGTCACTTGCGCAAGAGATTTAGAGATGTGGAACATGAAAGTAGAGTAATCGATGGTGAAAGTCGGCGCGATGATTAATAGGGCTTTTGATGGTGCTATCTGATGTTGATTTATTAGAAGATAGTCTTTCGTTTGCGGTTAAAAACGAAATTGAATGGACGCGTGACAACACGAAACCATGGGGTATCCATCAAGAGGATTCATCACCATGGAATAGACTTTTTGGCCCTGTTTTCCCAAGAGGAGGCGTGTCAGGTGTAGTCTTGCTCGATGGTCAATTCGTTGCATCTTGGGGTGAGCATCAACGAGCAGATTTGACCTTCAGTGTAGCTAAAACTTACTTAGCTCTGCTGTGTGGGATTGCATTTGATTCTGGTTTAATTCGAGATTTGGATGAACCTGTTAGTGCATCTTTGCTTAATTTGGGGTTTGATTCACCTCAGAATAAATCGATCAGCTGGAGGCATTTTTTACAACAAACGAGTGAGTGGGAGGGTGTTTGTTGTGGGATTCCAGATCAGGTTGATCATTACCGTTATTTAGCGTTTCAAGATCGTCGTTACAAGACCAATTTCAGGAAAGGAACGAAGCGACCTTTGAGTCCATCGGGGACGTATTGGGAATACAATGATGTAAGAATCAATCAGTTATCGCTTGCTTTATTGTATCTGTTTCGACAGCCGCTTAACGAGGTGTTCGAGCAGAAAATTCTTAAACCAATTGGGTCTTCGTGTGATTGGTCTTGGTCGGCGTATGCTGATGCGTGGGTTGAGATCGATGGCGTACTAATGCCAATTCTTCCTGGTGGAAGTCATTGGGGAGGTGGTGTAAGAATTTCTAGCCAAGATCAGGGGCTCATAGGTCAATTAATGTTACAAAAAGGTCGTTGGGGTAACGATACGTTGATCAGTGAAGAGTGGATTGATTCAATGGTTACTCCGTCATATCTAGCGCCTTACTATGGTTTTTTGACCTGGCTAAATACCAGTAAAATTCTATTTCCTGAACTTCCTGAATCGAGTGTTTTTGCGATCGGTGCAGGGGGTTCATACACTTGGATCGATAGGGAATTAAATGCTGTCGCAGTTGTAAGGTGGATTAATCCGAATTGTGCTCAGACATTTATGGTCCGTTTGAGACAAGCGCTCGTTACCCTTAAACATGGAACATAGCGTCTTAGCCAGACTTGGGTTGAGGGATTTTAAGTACGGTGTATTTGAAAGGGGCTAAACGATTGATTGACTGGCATGAGTTCTACGCGATTGATGTTCATGTGAGGTGGCAGTGTGGCAACCCAGAAAAGTGTCTGGGCAATATCGTCGCCTGTCATAGGATTTGCCCCCTCATATAGTTTATCCGATGCTGATTGATTTCCTTTAGTGCGCACGAGGGTAAATTCTGTTTCTGACATTCCTGGTTCCACACAGGTTACCCGTACGCCTGTTCCATGCAAGTCTGACCTTAATCCAAGAGAGAATTGCACAACGAATGCTTTAGTTCCGCCGTAGACGTTGCCGCCGGGGTATGGGTAGCTTGCAGCGACTGAGCTGATATTGATCACAGCTCCTCGTTGTTCTATCAGTGTTGGCAGTACTTTATGCGTGAGCGACATGAGCCCACGAATATTTGTATCCACCATGGTGTTCCATTGCTCTAAATCTGATTGTTGTGCCGGCGAGGTACCTAGGGCAAGGCCGGCATTATTGATCAATAGGTCTATATTTTTAAATTCTGTCGGCAACGAATCGATTGCCGTATTGATTTGCTGACTGTCTTGAATGTCAAAGGCGAGGTAATGGAGTGCATCACCGTATTGCTCCTTTAATACTGCGAGGCGCTCCTCTCGTCGGCCTGCAGCGATCACCTTCCAGCCATTTTCAATGAATTTTTTGACTGAAGAATTTCCAAATCCGGCGGTTGCGCCTGTGATGAGTGCGATTTTTTCCATTTATTTTTCCCTTATCACTGCTGTTGTTTATAAGAGCGCCTCTTCTAGTAATTCTGCCCAATGCATAACCCTAGTTTTGGTACCACTTTGGAGTTGTGTTAGGCATCCAATATTAGCGGTGACGATCAAGTCCGGTTCCTCTTTTTCGATTGCTTCAATTTTTTTGTCTAATAACTGTTCCGATAAATCAGCTTGGAGTAGTGAATAGGTCCCAGCTGAACCGCAGCATAAGTGGGAATCCTCGATAATCGTGAGCGTATAACCAGCAGTTTTGAGTAATGACTCAACGAGGCCTTTGATTTGTTGGCCATGTTGCAAGCTGCATGGAGAGTGAAAAGCAATCCTGCGAGATGCCATCTGTTTTTCTTTAATTGGGTCTAAGATTTGTTGTTTTAAATCGGCAAGTTCGTCATCGAATACCTCACACAAATCTTTTGCAAGTTCGGAAATAATCTTAGCTTTTTCTGCGTAATTCGGATCTTCTGCTAAGAGGTATCCATACTCTTTGATCATCGTGCCACATCCGCTAGCGGTAATAACTATTGCTTCAGCACCTTGTTCTACAAAGGGCCACCAAGCATCAATATTTTGTTTAATAAAGACAAGAGACTCTTTTTGTTTGTTGAGATGGTAAGTAACAGCACCACAACAGTTGACGCTAGAGGTTGGTATGAGTGTTACGCCGATACGATCCAATAGACGCGCAGTCGCGATATTGATATTGGGGGCTAAGATAGGCTGCACGCATCCGTCTAGAAACAACATCTTGCGTGTGTGATTTGATTGAGGCCAGGTCATAACGGTTTTATGGCGCTCTGGAATTTTTTTCTGTAATGCTTTGGGCAATACCGGTTTGACTATCTTTCCTGCAGTAATCAGTGAGCGAAATAGGGTCTTGTTGGTAATTATTTTATTTAGTGCTTGGCGCTTAACTTGATCACCAATGCTGCGTGGCACTGCTTTATCAACGATGTGCCTTCCAATATCTACGAGTCTGCCGTACTGAACGCCCGAAGGGCATGTGGTTTCGCAAGATCGACAGGTTAAGCATCTATCTAGGTGCAATTGGGTTGCTTGAGTAGGTGTTTTGCCTTCGAGTAATTCTTTAATTAAATAAATGCGCCCTCTGGGGCTATCCAGTTCGTCGCCCAAGAGTTGGTATGTAGGGCAGGTTGCGGTGCAAAAGCCGCAGTGAACACACGACCTCAATATATCGTTAGCCTCTTGCCCTTCGCGCGTTTCTAGGATCTCGCTCTTTAAATTAGTCTTCATGAATAGTTTTTTAGTTTTACCAGCAATCTAGAATTCGGTGAATAACCTTTTTCTACCGAATACACCATGAGGATCCATGGCGGTTTTAATTTTTTTCTGCAACAGATGCAGCTCTCGAGACATTTTATTAATTGAATCGCCTGGTTGATTCCCCCGAAATACAGTCGCGTGACCTCCATGCTGACTTGCAAATTCCTGGTGTTTATCAAGGGTTCCTTCATCCCATATCCAGCGCGTACTACCATTCCATTCGATTAATTCATTTGGATATTCGCTTCTCAGTGCTGTTGGGTTAACCGATAAGCGATACAGACACCCTTCGGATTGAAAGAATGGGTGTGATTGTTCTCTAATTGAGTGCCAGAAATCTTTTTCATCATGGGCTTCTCCGCCAATTTTTTGATGTGCCACTTTTACTGCAATTTCTGAGCCTGACAGTCTTGCTGCGAGGCGGTTTCTAACAAAGCATGTACCTGATAGGGGAATTGGCATACCCGCTAATTCGTTCATTTTGCTTATTGCCGATTGATTATCCAAGTCGAAAAAAATCGTACGCTCACATTCTGGTTTTGGGAGCACCTTAATCGATGATTCGAGTATTAAACCGAGTGTTCCAAAGGAACCAGCAATGAGTCTTGAGACATCAAACCCAGCGACATTTTTCATGACCTTTCCGCCGAACTGCAGATCGAGACCGTCTGCATTGAGTAGTCTTACGCCAAGGACGAAATCACGGACAGCACCTTGGGAAGCTCTTCTTGGCCCTGATAGTCCAGAAGCAATGCAGCCGCCGAACGTGGCTTCTGACCCCATGTGAGGTGGTTCGAACGCCAACATTTGATTATTCTCTCTCAAGGCATCTTCGATGACGCTTAGAGGAGTGCCACTGCGAGCAGTAAGCACTAATTCAGTTGGATCATATTCGGTGATTCCTGAGAAATCTTTAGTATTAACTACTACCCCTTCGAGTGAAACACCATAGAAATCTTTCGATCCACTACCGCGAATTCGAACGGACTCAGACTGCTGTTTAGCCTCTGCGATAAGGCTTTTAAATTGGTCAATATTTGTTTCAGTTGAACTCATGAGGCTGCCTAACAGGTGAAACTAGAATCTTGGAATATCGGGAAATCGTTCTTCACCACGATGCACATGCATATGCCCAAATTCAGCACAGCGATTAAGTGTTGGAACTGCCTTCCCAGGGTTTAATCGGCCCTCTGGATCGAAAGCGAGCTTTAAATTCAGAAAGGTTTGCAACTCGTGGTTATCAAATTGAATACACATTTGATTTATTTTTTCGATACCAACACCATGTTCACCGGTGATGGTTCCTCCAACTTCAACGCAAAGTTCTAAGATGGCTGCGCCATAGAGTTCTGCACGGTGCAGTTGATTACCCTCGTTGGCATCAAACATGATCAGTGGGTGTAAGTTGCCGTCTCCAGCGTGAAAGACATTCGCACACTGCAGGTTAAACGTCTTTTCCATTTCGGCGATACGCTTTAGTACTCGGGGTAATGTTCTTCGGGGAATTGTACCGTCCATGCAGAAGTAGTCTGGGAGCACCCTACCGACAGCGGGAAAGGCTGATTTTCTACCCGCCCATAACTTGAGTCGATGTGCGTCATCTGTCGAGACGGTTACATCAGTCGCACCAGCCTTATAAAGAACCTCCGTGGTTTTCTTGATTTCGCTGTTGACCTCTTCAATGGAGCCGTCAGATTCACACAACAGCATGGCTGCTGCGTCCATGGGGTAGCCAGCACCAATGAATTGTTCAACAGCATTAATTGCTTTTTTATCCATCATCTCAAGGCCCGCTGGAATAATTCCTGCAGCAATGATATCTGCGACGGCGAGTCCTGCTTTTTCGACATCATCAAACGACGCCATGATAACTTGTGCTTTTTCAGGGGTTGGTAGTAGCTTCACCGTTACTTCTGTGACAACACCAAGCAATCCTTCTGATCCAGTAATCAGGGCAAGTAAATCATATCCGGGACTGTCTAAGCCTTCCGACCCAATTTCAACAACATCCCCTTCAATAGTAACGAATCGAACTTTCAAAATGTTGTTGACAGTAAGTCCGTACTTCAAGCAATGAACGCCCCCTGAATTTTCAGCGACATTACCGCCAATTGAGCAAGCAATTTGACTGGATGGATCAGGCGCATAATAAAGATTATGTTTCTTTGTTGCTTCCGATATCGCCGCATTCCTCACGCCCGGTTGGACAATAGCAGATCGACCAACAGGGTCGATGTGGACGATACGTTTGAGTTTCGATAACACGAGCAAAACACCCTGATCATATGGGATGGCTCCTCCAGAAAGTCCGGTTCCAGCTCCTCGAAAAACAATAGGCACTCTAAATTGATTGCACAGCTTCATTATCTGGCAAATTTGTTCTTCGTTTTCAGGTAACACCGCGACTAACGGGATTTGCGGGTATGCCGTGAGTCCATCACACTCAAAAGGGGTTAAATCCTCTGTTTTGTGTTTCACTGATTCAATCGATAAGAAGGATAAGAACTCTCTTACGAGAGTTCCTTTATCGACCGAAGCGACTGGATATTCTTTTAGGTCTCTCTCAATATGTCCCATGAGTCTCTCTTAAAATTATTGATCAATGACAATAGCTCTAAAGTCATTAACATTTGTTAGGGTAGGTCCCGTTATCACAAGGTCGTTTAACTTGCTAAAAAAATTATAACCATCATTATCCGCGAGCATTTGCTTGGCGTCCAGACCAATTTCACGTGCTCGTTCTAAAGAGTCTGGTGTGATAAGTGCGCCCGCATTGTCCTCTGTGCCGTCTATCCCATCAGTATCCCCCGCAAATGCCCAAACGCCAGCTAAGCCATTTAGTTCGATGGCAAGGGAGAGTAAAAACTCAGCATTTCTACCGCCTCGACCCTTTCCATTTACCGTTACTGTAGTCTCTCCTCCTGTTAGAAGAACGCAAGGTCTTCGGATAGGTTGCTCGTGTCTGATGACTTGCTTAGTGATGCCCGCCAGCACGCGTGCAACTTCCCGAGCCTCTCCTTCTATCGCGTCACCTAGTATTAAAGGTGTAAATCCACGTTCTCGAGCAATTTCGGCCGCGGCTTCTAATGATCTTTGCGGCGTTGAAATTAAATGTGATTGAATGTTGTTGAAAATTTGATTTCCTGGCTTGGGTGTTTCTGGATTGTCCGAATTTAAAAACTCAATGATCGATTTAGGTTCATTAATATGGTATTTCCTAAGAATAGCTGATGCATCTTTATAGGTGGTTTCGTCAGGTTCCGTAGGTCCTGACGCGATTACCGATAAATCGTCTCCCGGGATATCTGAGATGGCAAGAGTCACGCAGTGCGCCGGCCAGATTGACTCCGCTAGTCGTCCGCCTTTTATACTAGATAGGTGCTTCCGAACGCAGTTCATCTCTCTGATATTCGCACCACTATGTAATAGTTTTGTATTGAGAACTTTTTTGTCGTCGAGAGTTATCCCTTTAGCAGGAAGGGTAAGCAGGGACGATCCTCCTCCTGAAACTAAGAATATGACTAAATCTTCAGCAGTTAAGTTGCTCACAAGTGCTTGTATTTTCAGCGCAGCCTGCATTCCAGCAGCGTCCGGAACTGGGTGGGACGCTTCCACAACTTTTATTCGTTCAGTGGGGACACTATGTCCGTACCTGGTCACAACGATACCCTCTAACGGATATTCCCAGCACTTTTCGACGGCTTGCGCCATTGTTGCGGCAGCCTTGCCACAACCAACGACAATAGTTCGACCTTTGGGCGGATCAGGTAGGTACTTTTTAATCGTGTGTTTTGGCAGTGCGGCCTGAACGGCCCCATCAAATAAATCTCTAAGCAATTCCCGTTGATTTCCCATCAGGCAACTTCATGTTGCGCTAAACGCTCAAGCGCACACACCATTGATGAGTGATCTCGGGCACCGTCTCCTGCCGCTGAGCACGCGTTAAATAATTCTTGTGCAGTACTTGTATTGGGTAGACTCACCCCTAGGCTTCTAGCTGTACTGAGCGCAAGATTCAGATCTTTTTGATGTAATGCGACTCTAAATCCTGGATCAAAAGTTCTCTTGATCATCCTTTCCCCGTGAATTTCTAATACCTTGGATGAGGCGAATCCGCCCATCAAAGCTTGGCGTACTTTGGATGGATCAACTCCGGCTTTCGAAGCTAGTAATAGCGCTTCACCAACAGCCTCAATATTTAATGCAACAATCATTTGGTTTGCTACTTTACAAACTTGCCCAGCACCAATGTTTCCAACATGTGTAACGTTGTGACCCATTAATTTGAAAATAGGTTCCGTTTTGGTGAATTCAAACTCGGTTGCGCCAACCATTATGGTCAATGTGGCATTTTTAGCGCCGACCTCACCTCCAGAGACTGGCGCGTCTACATACCCTACATTTTTAAAAGCTAATTTGCTGGCAAATTCTCGTGTTGCTATGGGAGATATTGAACTCATGTTAATGACTGTTTTCCCCTCTGACAGCACATTATAAATACCATTGGAGCCAAATAGAACCGCTTTAACATCTGTCTCTTATACACATCTGACGCTGCCGACGATATGCAGTGTGTAG
>OJFL01000523.1_pt1 | contig 19366 bp, 19 predicted proteins | sample 1594131 | NCBI WGS metagenome assembly OJFL01 (sample SAMN05416782, study PRJEB24817) | seawater metagenome | isolation source: Sea water | place: Canada:Atlantic | collected 2013-07 | reverse complement strand
CACACTGCATATCGTCGGCAGCGTCAGATGTGTATAAGAGACAGATCCCACTGCAGTCTCATCAAACCAGCTGCAGATTTATTCGCATCGGTTTTAGACACAGTGAATATTAATCCCACAGAGATCCCAGTAGTTCATAACGAAAATGTTCAAGAGTCGAGCACAGCGCAGGATATTAAAACGCGTTTATATCAACAATTATTTAAGCCAGTTCGTTGGGTTGAAACGATTCGCCACATAGTTGCACAAGACGTCCATGCTGGATGCGAATGTGGCCCAGGAAAAGTAATCACGGGTCTCAATAAACGAATTGATAAAGAGTTCCAAATGATTTCTCTGGCCTCTCCAGAAAATATGGAGCTAGCCATGAACCAACTTTCAGGAGGTTAACTATGAATATAAGCCTGGCAGGTGAGGTAATCCTTGTTACTGGAGCAAGCCGTGGTATCGGCGCAGAGATCGCTAAGACCTTGGGTCTTGCCGGAGCAACTATTGCCGGAACCGCCACTTCAGAAGAAGGGGCGAGTAAGATTACAGAGTTCTTCAATAAAGAAAATATATCAGGCCTCGGATATAAGCTCGATGTCTCTAAGGCAGACGATTGCGCTGCGGTTCTCTCAGAAATAGCGCAGTCACATGGGCCTATTACGACTCTTGTTAATAACGCTGGCATTACCAGAGATAATTTGTTGATGAGAATGAAAGAAGACCAGTGGGATGACATCATGGATACCAATCTAAAGTCAGTCTATCGGCTCTCCAAGCTCGTGTGTCGCAATATGATGAAAGCACGATCCGGCAAAATCATTAACTTAACCTCTGTTGTTGGCTTCATGGGTAATGCCGGTCAATCGAATTATGCCGCCGCAAAAGCAGGAATTGTGGGTTTTAGTAAATCATTGGCTCGAGAACTCGGCGGAAGAAATATCAACGTTAATTGCGTGGCCCCCGGGTTTATTGATACCGAAATGACACAAGGTTTGGCTGAGGATCAGAAAAAAACCTTGATAAATCAAGTACCTCTAGCCCGTTTGGGCGAAGTGACAGACATCGCACATGCCGTTCTATTTTTAGCATCTAATCTTTCCACTTATATCACAGGGTCAACGATTCACGTCAATGGCGGTATGTTGATGGAATAGACCCGAGGTTGTGTTTTATTTGGTAAAATACCGCGCTTTAGTGAAGCGCATTCACTGAATCTTTTTTTTTTAGAAACTGAGGGGTTTGTACATGGAATCAATCGAGCAACGCGTCAAGAAAATTGTTGCTGAGCAGCTAGGTGTTAACGAAGCTGACATCAAGAATGAGTCAACTTTTGTAGATGATCTTGGTGCTGACTCACTGGATACCGTTGAATTAGTCATGGCTCTCGAAGAAGAATTTGAATGCGAGATTCCTGATGAGCAAGCAGAAAAAATCACATCAGTGCAAGAAGCCATCGATTACGTCAATTCTAATCTAGATAGCTAACGCACTTGTCGAGCAAGGGTGCTATCAAAACACTCAAGGAGTAGTCGGTGTCAAAACGTCGGGTTGTCGTAACTGGACTGGGCATTGTTTGTCCAGTCGGAAACAGTGTTTTAAAGGCGTGGGGTAATATTCTTGAAGGCCAGTCTGGAATCGGAACAATTACCCGCTTTGATGCCACTCCTTTTGCATCGCATATCGCCGGTGAAGTAAAGGACTTTGATATTACAAAGATACTTCCCGCGAAGGATGCACGCCGTATGGATACATTTATTCATTACGGACTCGCAGCAGGTATCGAAGCTCTAGAAGATGCCGGAATCTCAAAAACGCCGGACAACGCGGAACGGATTGGCGTCAATATTGGCTCGGGTATTGGTGGTTTACCATTGATCGAAGATACTGACAAAATTTTAAGTGAGGGTGGTCCTCGAAAGATTTCACCATTTTTCATCCCAGGCGCCATCATCAATATGGTCGCAGGGAATTTATCCATTATGTATGGGCTCAAAGGTCCGAGTCTGGCTATGGTTACAGCCTGCACTACTGCGACACACTGTATCGGTGATTCCGCGCGATTGATTGAGTATGGTGACGTAGATGTAATGGTTGCGGGTGGCGCAGAGTCCTGTATATCCCCACTGGGTGTTGGTGGGTTTTCAGCGGCACGGGCGCTCAGCACAAGAAATGATGACCCTTTAACAGCAAGTCGTCCTTGGGATAAAGGCAGAGATGGGTTTGTTTTAGGGGAGGGGGCCGGCGTAATGGTTCTAGAGGAGCTAGAGCATGCGAAGCGTCGCGGCGCTAAAATTTACTGCGAATTAAGTGGTTACGGTATGAGTGCTGATGCACATCATATTACCGCACCTAGCGAAGATGGGGAGGGTGCAGCCCGTTGTATGACTAATGCTCTTAGGAATGGCGGCATTGATCCTCAAACCGTTGACTACATCAATGCCCACGGCACATCGACACCACTAGGGGATATTGCAGAGACCGTAGCAATAAAGCGAATGTTTGGTGATCATGCAAATGACTTGGCGATAAGTTCTACGAAATCGAGCATCGGGCATCTTCTTGGTGCCGCGGGTGGTGTTGAAGCGGTATTTACGGCTTTGGCGATTCGAGATCAGATTGCGCCACCGACAATCAATCTAAACGATCCTGATCCAGAATGTGACTTAGATTATGTGCCTAATGAAGCCAGAAAAATGATCATCCGTTCCGCCATTTCTAATTCCTTTGGCTTCGGGGGCACAAACGGTAGCCTCGTATTCTCGTCGATTGACTGAATCAGTGAACTCAATCCAATTTGCTGGCCGGTAAACACCGACCGAAAGGAATAATAATATGGCTAAAGTAGCCGATACGTTCGAACGTAGCTGCGATCACTGGAGTGAAGCCGGCAGGCCGGAGATGGAGGATTTTTATGCGTTAGCCTCGGTCGACTACCAGCATTTGGCTGAAGCAATCGATTGGAAAACCTGGCTTGAAACCAGACAAGAGGCAGTTGGCTCGCGTTGTTTGCGGCTTCTGGACGTTGCATGCGGATCCGGTAAGTTTCCAGCAGCACTTACATCTCACGCGAACGTCGCCAATGCCGCGATTAAGCCTGTTGATTATTCGCTTCTCGATCCGTCGAGTTTTTCAATCTCTGAAGCACGGCAGGCGTTGACTTCGCCTTTCAGAGCTGGTGCCGAATACGAAATGACATTACAGGACCTCGAGTGTCATCCCGGCTCTTTCGATATCGTCTGGGCGACACATGCATTATATGCAATCCCCCATAACGAACTGGAAACAGCTCTCAAGCGCATGGTGGATGCAATGGGGCGCGATGGGAAGACGGTCAACGGCGGCGCTGGTTTCATAGCACATGCAAGCACGCAGTCGCACTACTTACAGTTCTTTCAGCACTATCTCTCTGGTTTCAAAGGAGGTGTGGGTGCGCCATACTCTAGTTCGGAACAGATCATCACAATGCTTACCCAAATGGGTTTGGCTCTCGAAATTAAAGAAATTAGCTATACCAACGGGGCACCCGAAAACAAGGAGCGGCAAGTAGAAAGATACTTACAGCGTTGCTTATTCGATGACACAGTAAGCCTAAAAGAGATGCTCAGTAATCCGGTTACCGGTCCATATTTGGAGACGTGCCGCAAGAATGGCATGTGGCAGTTTGCACAGCACGTTACCATGATCTTTGTGAACGTCGCGGCTCATTCAGAAGAAAAATAATCAAAAGCCAAAAGGATAATTTATCATTAATCAAACTATGAATATTGTTTCGCCCTGGACGCGTCAGGTCAGAAGCGGTGAACAACCGAGTAGTGTTGATATACGTGATCATCTTGCCATTATTCATGATGAAACTGCAGGATTTACAGAAGCATTCGCTTGGCACTGCTGTGATTCTAATCGCAAGATATGACAATCATCTGTCCTAGCAACAGATGACTAGAATAACGTGCCAGACTTAAAAAAAACTATTGTACGATTTGTCATCGGTCTCAGCGTACTTGTTGGGCTTTTTCTGGGTTGGTTATTATTTATTGGTTTAAGCTCAGTTGAAATTAAAGAATCAATATCAGTAACAATTGCACGTGGTGCGACATTGTCAACGGCGGCGACTGTGTTAGAAGACCACTCGATCATTCACGATGCAGACTCCTTTAAAATTTTAGCCCGAGTCTTCGGCACCAGCTCGGATATCAAAGCAGGAAAATATGAATTTAAAGATGGTGTAACAGGGTTCCAAGTCTTACAAAAAATTTACCGCGGCTACTTCGCAAAAAACCGTTTACGAATACAAGAAGGTTGGACTTTCGCCGAACTACGCCAAGCGTTAGATGGGCACGAGGCAATTCTCCACACCAGTACTGGCTGGCCCCAAAAGAAAATACTCGACTACCTAAACATAGCTTACGAGCATCCGGAGGGGTTATTTTTCCCTGATACGTACATATTCTCTGGGGGAACGAGTGACCTTGAAATGTTGAGAATAGCCCATGAGAAATTAAGCCGAGTGCTCGAAGAAGAGTGGCGCAAACGAAATACCAAAGTACGGGTTAAAGATCCATACAATGCACTCATTCTTGCATCAATTATTGAAAAAGAGACGTCACTTTCAACCGAAAAGCCCATCATTTCAGGTGTATTTATGAATCGATTGAGAAAGAAGATGCGATTACAGGCAGATCCGACAGTTATCTATGGTCTAGGTGACAATTTTGATGGTGACATTCGTTATAAAGATCTCAAAACTGACAATCCTTACAACACTTACACCAGACACGGATTGCCCCCATCCCCAATTGCGCTGTCTAGCCTCAGCTCTATTCGTGCTGCGATGAATCCTGCGGAAACCACCGCGCTGTATTTTGTCTCGAAAGGTAACGGAACACACCAGTTCTCTGATAACCTTAGAGATCACAACAATGCTGTGAGAAAATACCAACGTTAATAAAGAAAGTGTACGTGACTAGAGGCCTCTTTATCACATTTGAAGGTGTAGATGGAGCAGGGAAAAGCACCCAGCTTGACTTCGCCGTTAACTACCTTCGAGATCGAAAGATAGACCTCGTTCAAACTCGTGAACCTGGCGGAACTATTCTTAGTGAGCAATTACGAGACATGGTCTTAAAGTCCACAACGCCACTCGACTCAGACACGGAAGTGCTCTTGATGTTTGCAGCACGAAAAGAACACATCACACGCGTCATACGGCCGGCTTTAGAATCTGGAGCCATTGTTGTTTGTGATCGTTTTACTGACGCCACATTCGCCTATCAAGGTGGTGGCTCTGGCGTTGACCCATCACGCATTGAAACGTTGGAGCATTGGGTACAAGGAACACTTCAACCCGATCTAACTCTGTTTTTTGATCTACCGGTTGATGTCGCGCAAAAGCGCCTGAGTCATCGCGAGAAAGATCGCTTCGAATCCGAAGCTCTAGAGTTCCACGAGCGTGTTCGACAAGCCTACCTAGATCGAGCTAAGAAGGAACCTGCACGGATCAAAGTCATCGATTCTTCGAGATCGAAGAGTCAAATTAAAGTGCTAGTTCAAAAAGAGTTGGATCGAATATGCAACTGAATCAGTATGCATGGCTCGATGAGCCTAAGGCCAAAATAGGAGCGAACCTGCCTCCAGCGATGCTGATGCACGGTTTAACCGGAGTCGGTAAAAGAACTTTAGCGCTTCACTTGGCTCAATCCGCTCTTTGTGAAAAGGTGTCGCTTTTGCAAACGCCCTGCGAAACATGCCCGTCGTGCCGCCTATTTCAGGCTGAGACTCATCCTGACTTTAAAATTCTCAGTAATGACGAGAGTGATGCAAGTGCTGACGATGTGCGCGCCAGCACTAACAAGAAAACCAAGCAGGTCATTGGCGTAAAAACCGTACGGGAATTGGGAACATTTTGCTACACCAAACCACATCGAGGTCACGCAAAAATCATCATTATCGACCCAGCTGACAACTTAAATCAAAATGCATCGAATGCCTTATTAAAAAATTTAGAAGAACCAGCAGAATTTCTTCATTTCATTTTATTGGCAAAGCACTCAGAGTCGCTCATCCCAACCATACTCAGTCGCTGCTTGAAGGTGCATGTTAAAAGCCCAGAGCTTAAAATCACTTCAAGCTGGATAGAGCAACAGAGCTCGCACGACCACATTGATGAGCATAAAAAGGAGCTTGCCATTCGCCTCTCCGGATGCGCCCCCTTTGCATCAACGAAATTAATAGAGGATGTCGATTTTTTTGAACATCGCGATAAAATCCTATCTCTATTAAGCCAGACACCAATCAATGCCTTTAGCCTTGCAGCACTATGCGAGAAAATTGAAACACCGGTTATACAGCGAATTTTTTATCCCTTGCTCCATGACTTGTTGATGATAGGTCTAGGTGGCGATATGGTCTTTCATAAAGATAAAGTGGCAGAGATTACGCGTATTAAACGCTCACTCACACCCAAAAGAATCACGCATTGGCAAGACAACTTTAATGACTATCTAAAGTCAGCAAATCACCCACTCAACCGAAGATTAGCCTTAGAGGCGCTCTTTTTAAAATGGCCACAAACATAATGAAAAATATCTTTGAAATTGTTGATTCACACTGCCACATCAATTTTCCCGAGCTCTTAGAAGATATTGACGGTTTGCTTAAACGCATGGAAGAGAACAATGTCTCTAAAGCCTTATGCGTTTCAGTTGAATTAGAGCGATTTCCGGAAATATTAGCTCTGGCAATTAAATATCCTAATATTTTTGCCTCAGTTGGTGTACACCCAGATCATGAAAATTGTGAAGAGCCTACAGTAGAGAAATTAGTAGCGTTGTCGCGTCACCCTAAAGTAGTCGCAATTGGTGAAACCGGTCTTGATTACTTTAGAATTGAGGGTGACGCAGAATGGCAACGTGAGCGTTTTCGAGTCCATATTGATGCAGCAAAAGCTACTCATAAACCACTGATTATTCACACGCGAAAGGCAGGAAACGATACTTTAGATATCCTTAGAGAAAGAGGGCGTGGAGAAGTGACCGGAGTCATGCATTGCTTTACTGAAACACTACCATTCGCACTTGCCTCGATTGAACTTGGGTTTTTTATTTCATTCTCAGGAATACTGACCTTCAAAAATGCTGAGGAAATCCGAACAGTTGCAAAGGCTATACCTATTGAAGCAATAATGATAGAAACAGATTCTCCGTACTTAGCACCCATGCCGAATCGAGGAAAAACAAATGAACCCTCATATGTTCGTTTCGTTCTAGAGGAGCTTGCTCGCGTGAAAGGCTTGCCTATTGATGCCGTGGCTGAGAAAACCACGTCAAATTTCCACAAGCTATTTTTTAGCAATGAGGCTCGAACCTCAGTCTAGTCGACTCTTCAATCGTTCCAGCTCACCTGATATTTTTTTGATCCCTGCCATGAGCTCCTGCTTATGACGCTCCTCTTCTTCATCGCCTGAGTTTAACGCTTTATTTTCCTTATTGACAACGTCAACTACGATGGCAATCAGCATGTTAAGAAAGGCAAATGCTGAGAAGAAAATGAAAGTGAGGAAGTAAATCCAAGCGAAAGGATAGAACTCCATAACTTCGTACATGACATCTGTCCAATCTTCAAAAGTCATGACTCGAAATAAAGTGAGCATAGACTTAGAGATATCTCCCCATAAAAATGGATTAATTGAGGCGAACAGGGTCGACCCAATGGCGCCATATATATAAAAGAAAATAAACATCAATAGAACCAAGTACCCCAATCTTGGGAGAGATTTAAATAGCGCGTTCAAAAGGAGACGCAATTCAGGAATAAATGAGATCAGGCGCAAGACTCTGAAGATGCGTAATAAACGCCCTACGAAGACCAAATTAGAACTCTCCAGGGGAATAAGACTACCGATAACAATAATTGTGTCGAAGATGTTCCATGGGTCGCGTATAAAACGTTTGAAATTTCCTTCCGCAACATATCTGATGATTATCTCAAATAGAAAAATAATACTGACAAAAAAATCAAGGTGTGCCAGAAGACCCTGGTACGGATCAAGTTGCTGAAAGGTTCTTGCACCAACGGTAAGTGCTGAGAAAATAATGATGAGAATCATCGATATTTCAAATAATTTATGATGTCGCACATCGATTATTTTTTGTATGAGCATTCTTGGGGAAAATAAGGAGTAAATTCAATCTCGCCATTTTAATTAAAATTGAGGTTAAATAACAAAAAACTTCATGATTATTACACCACTCAACAACATCGTTGGCTGCATCATTGAGGGGGTCTCCCTTAATACCGTTGGCGAGCAAGAATTGCAGCAAATTCATGCGGCATGGATGAGATACAGCATTGTGGTAATAAAGAATCAGAATTTAACGCCATCCGAGCAGTTAAAATTTGCGGCTTATTTTGGATCACCAGATATTTATCCATTCTTAGAGGGCCTAGAGGGATATCCTGAGATAACTCGTGTTTTGAAAAAACCTACAGAGACTCAGAATTTTGGAGGTGTGTGGCATACGGATACTATCTACTTAGAGAAGCCTCCAATGGCCAGTATGCTCTACGCGATAGACGTGCCCTCAACCTGTGGAGATACACTCTTCGCAAGTCAATATAAAGCCTATGACGCGCTCTCAAGTACGTTAAAGGAACAAATCAAATCATACTCCGCCGAATCTCGATCCGATCTCGAGGCGGTTTCCGCAACACGCTTAAACCGAACATCAATATCAAACAAAGCAGTGTCCAATAATTACTCAGCGATTCATCCGATGGTTAGGACCCATCCTGATACTCATCTGAAGAGTCTTTACATCAGTCCCGCTCACACCTGTGAGGTTCAAGGACTCACTAAATCTGAGAGTAGGGCACTACTATCCGAACTATTTTGGCATCAAACAAAGGAAGATTTTCAGTGTCGCGTCAAATGGCGTAATGGTGATTTAGCGCTTTGGGACAATCGATGTTTGTTACATTTACCCCTAAATGATTATCATGGAGTGTTGAGGCTGCTGCATCGAGTTACCTTGAAAGGAGATCGACCGTTTTAAGTCGAGACACACTTGGGTTTCCAGCTTGAGCGTTAGCTAGGGCAGAAAAAAACGGCACACCCGACAGAGCGCACCGTTCACATTAATTTAAGTAACTGACTTAAGGTTTATCGGAAATTCGCTGCCACACGCGATTTGCGAAGCCACTACCTGACCCGACATTGTTAGCTGGAGCAAAATCGGTATAGACCAATTGATCGCTATCAATATCGAAAACCTGCTTTCCACCATTGGCTTCAAATTTAAGTGTGGAGTCTGTCACCTCCGTCACTGTAAATTCTCTAAATTCCGTCCAAGGCACTTGATTCGTCTCGGTAGTCACGCCATCTTTTGTTTTAAAAGTCGACGCATTAATATATCGATATCCGAAAGTGTCTCCAACCAGTTGGTACTCACCCATCCAAGCCAGCGTAGTGAGGTTTTTTGGGTCAATACTGTTGTGCATAATAAAAACGCTCTTACCATCGTAAAAAGTGATGCGACCTTTCACATCAGGCGGAGAGAATTCATCGGATCCATCGTTCCAACTCACTAATTCATAAGTTCCTTCAAGCAGATGATTAATCTTATCTTGACGGCTCACATCACTATCGGAGGAGCCGCACCCAACCAAACTAGACATTAATATGGCTCCAAGAAATAAAAATACTATATTTACACTGCGGTACATAATCTCATCACCCAAAAAATATATATAAAAAAGCGGCAGGTGCTGATGATCTGCCGCTCTTATTCCATTCAAACTAATTGCTTTAATGTTTCATATCACAGTCATAAGCAACCGATACAAACACACCATCATTCATCATGTATGTTGGTTGGTAAGTGCACGTGCCCATTAGACCTGTAAACTTACCAGATACGCCGCGCATAACACTACTTCCAGGTCCTGGTACTCCGATAGATCCGACTCTAACATTTTCAATTGAAAACTCGTCACCATCCTTGTCCTTAGCCAAGCAAAGCGCAAAAAGATTGCTTTCGCCATTTTTTTCTACGCTGCTGCCGGTGCAGCTAAATGCGAAGACTGTGCCTTTTGGCATAGACGCATACTTGGAATCAATGATGTTACCCAACCCTTTGAGTTCGGCAATTGTATGTTTCATATCGCCCGCTTTAATGGTATCTAATACAAATTCCCCATTAGAAATAAAAGATAAGTTTCCTGCCGAGTGACCATGATGCTCGGCCGCAGCAGATGAAATAAAGACAAATAGGCCTAATAAAGCTGAAAGTGTGATTTTCATTGCGATTTGGTATCCATAAGTAAGTTTAAAAAAATACATGTAGTGTTTTAGTTAGTTTATACGACTTTGGCTAAAACGAGCAAAAAAATGTGGTGATCAAATTACAATATAGTGCTACAAAAAAAAGAAATTCTTAGTGAGGTAGAATTTAATTCAATTTGACTAGTATAAGAGAAAATTTGATGGAAAAACTTACCTTTGAAAGTATTAATGTTCGGGCCTCCGTTGTCCCATTGAAGCGTCCCATTGTCGCAAAAGTTGGCCAGTTCACTGAGTGGCCATTGATATTAATCGACGTACAAACTAAAGAGGGTATTGTTGGCCGAGCCTATCTTGAACCGTATATTAAAGATTCTGTTAAGTATATTGCTCCCGCATTACACGACATGGCAACCAAATTCAAAGGCAGGCCAATTTGTCCTGCCGACATGTACCGAGAGGTAATTGGTTCATTACATCTAATTGGACGGCAGGGTCTCAGCGTGATCGTGGCAGCTGGTCTTGATATGGCGCTTTGGGATGCACTTGCTAAGTCTGCAAATATGCCTCTAGCTAATTTACTTGGAGGATCCACCGGTCCTATAAGAACGTATAACACGAATGGATTGTGGCTTCTTCCGTTCGACGAGCTAGCTAAAGAGGCTGAAGAATTAGTCAGCGAAGGGGGCTTTAAGGCGATCAAGATGAGACTAGGACGACCCAAACTTAAGGACGACATAAAAGCGATAGAAATCGTTCGGGAAGCGGTTGGAGAGGATATACATCTGATGGTTGACTTCAATCAAGGTCAGACAATCCAAGAAGCCATTACTAGACTTCACGGACTAGATGATCAAGGAATGTATTGGTTTGAAGAGCCCATTGTCTACGATACGTACGCACAAAACGCACAATTAACCAGAGAGATAAAAACCCCAATATCAATCGGTGAAAATATATATGGGCCTCGTTCATTCCTGGAAGCAATTCAAGCAAATGCTGCCGATCTATACATGCCTGATCTTATGAGAATCGGGGGCGTGACGGGGTGGATGAGTGCCGCAGCAATTGCAGGGGCCGCTAATGCGCCATTATCCAGTCATTTATACCCGGAAGTATCCGCTCATCTACTAAAGGCGTCTGAATCAGCAGATTGGCTCGAATATCGGGACTGGGGTAATACACTTGTTAAAGAACCTTTCGAGATCAAAGACGGGATGGCCATTGTCCCTAATCGAATTGGAAATGGGATTGAATGGGACGAGGCAGCGGTAACAAAGTATCAGTACTTCTAAAGTGAGGGAAGCTGCGATCGAACCTTCTTGTCTGTTCTGTCAGCTGCAAAAGATAGGTAGCGAGCGCATAGTCAAAGAAAATGATCTGGCGTATACGATCCGCGACGGCTTCCCAGTAACGGAAGGGCATACCCTATTCATACCTAAACGACACACTATAGATTATTTTGGTTTACTGCCTACCGAAGTGATCGCCATCCATGAGTTGATCCTAGAGCAAAGAAAAATCCTACTTGCGTCAGACTCTAAAATTGAAGGTTTCAATATTGGCATGAACTGTGGCCAAGTTGCGGGTCAATCCGTATGGCATTGCCACGTCCATCTCATTCCGAGGCGAAAAGGTGACACTGAGTTCCCGAAAGGGGGCGTCCGACACGTAATTCCATATCAAGGGAACTGCGAGGATTTAAGGTGATATGTCTTAATGATGTAACTCAAAATTGGCAGTTAAGTCATACGAAGACCGTATACTGTAGTTCCTCAAGTTATTCACAGCAGGTTTAATGCAGAACTATTTGTCCCAATATCGTCAATTCATGCTGTGTCATACAAGATGCAGATTAATATTGGTTTTGATATTGATTGGTATGCACCAGTTTTACTTAGGACATGCTTATGCGAAGGATCCAATTGGTGTCCTTTCAGCCGTTGTCGGCACGGTCAAGATTGAGCGAAGCTCCAATGTTTTTGCTGGCGCCACAGCTGATAAAGTCTTTGAGCAAGACAAGATCATTACGTTCGGGAAAAGTCGGGCTCAAATTCTATTGTCTGATCAAACAGCAATCAATATCAGTCAAAATGCTGAACTTGTTTTAACTAAATTCGTTTATGGTGGTGACGAAGAAACAGTAGCAATCAAAGTATCCAAAGGCACGTTCCGATTCATTTCTGGAAAAATTGCGACAAGCTCTCCAGAAAAAGTTAATGTTGAAACACCTGTCGCGACAATTGGAGTGCGCGGCACCGAGTTTATTGGTCAGATTGATCAGTCCGAATCCCTCGTGGCACTCTTCAATGGAAAAATTCAAGTAGCAAATCAATCATACACACAAGAAGTTTCATTACCTGGGTTTGGAGTAACGATTGATTCAACGGGGCTCATCAGTGCGGCAACAAAAATACCAGACGCGCAATTGAATTCGCTTTTGGATGCAGTATCTACAAGGAAAGAGGTTCTCGATGAAGAATTATCCGATCCTTTGGAGGTAGAAAGAGAAGAGAGTGAGGGTGGGGAAGAGGAATCAACAGACCCAATTGATGAAAACGGTGACCCCAGTGAAAACGATGGGAATACGAGAGAAGACAATGAGTTATTGAATGATCCAGAAAGTAACCCACCTCTTGATTCAGAGACAGCGAATCAAGAGGATGCGCCCAAAGAGCAGAAGGCTGTTTTTGGGGTTGACCTCAATGTCGCATCCGAATATCGCGAAGAATACGGAGCGTCAGAATTTGATTCGGGTGCAGGAGATTTGTCACTTGAAAGTAAGATTTACTCTGGTGATCTTGTTACATATCAGTTGAAAATGGGAAAACAATTTGGAGATAGTAGATACGCTATTGCCGGTGGAGACCTTGAGTCGGACGTGGAGAGAAACACACTATTAAAAAATGTTGATCTTTTTGAGACCGCCTCAAGGTTACAAGCCGTTGGCATTGATAACGAGATATTTTTCCAGGTTAGAGAGTTTGTGGCTATAGATAATCCTACTCTGGGCTTGAATACAGATGATTCAGCACTAGCATTTGCAAGTGGTATCCTTTTTACCGTGCCTGAAAACACCGCTAACTCAACCTTCATTACCCTTTCGAACGTTACTGGCTCAGCTTTGTTTTCTTTTGACCCGGAATTCGAAGGCACAGACGATAGAGCCCTTTTCGATTTAGATGCGAGCACAGGAGAATTTCGGTTTATAAATGCACCAGATTTCGAAAACCCACTCGATTCCAATAGCGATAATAATTATGTTGTGAATTTATTGGTTTCTGATTCTGTCAGTGCGTTGCGTGGTCAAAAAAATATTCAGGTTGACAATTTAGGGGCTCCAGGTATGGATGGAGTCGATTCAGCTGTTCAGCTTGTTGCCTCGTTAAATCCAGCACTATTCACTGATTGGACAGATTTTTTTGTTATCGCGCAGGATGGAAATTTCACGTGGGATAGAGACACAAGTAGTTTTAGCTCCGTATGTGACGGCTCCTCTGGTGCTTGTTTAAAGCTAGACAGTTTTTTCCTGTCCTACAGCACAAATACGGATAGCGTAAGCCTGGCCGCCGGTGGCTCATTTACTGGACTCGTTGTGAGTGGCACTGAAACAAACGGAACTTTCAATGTCAATTTCTCAAATCACAATATTGACAAGTTCGTTCAAGCGTCGACTCCAGGAACATTTTCCTTTACATCCGGAGCATCGCTAGCTGGTTCGGTTACTCCAGACGCTGATGACAGTATCAACATTTTTGATTCCGAAGGCTCTTTGATTACTAGTAATGTTACGCTGAATGTTGCAGCGGGATTTAACCAGGCTCTCCGAGAGGGGTTTGATACCATTACGTCTGCGCGGTTGAGGCTCGATGGTAGCAGCGGGTTGGGCGTTTCAGTGTCTGGGGTAGAGCTCTTTGCTGAAATTGGTCGACCTGCCGTGACTGGAGATGAAAATAAAGCGCCAATTTTGATTTCCATTGCACAGAGCATTGGTTTTACCAATACGATTGCGCCATTTTCTGCTAACTTTGGTGACTTTGATGCTGATTTGGTTACTGTTACATTAGATCCATCTACTGATGGCTTAGATGATCGTGATCTATTCACTTTATCGGCCAATACGACGGCCAGTTGCTTCAATCAAAATCAAGAAAACTGTTTTTTTCTTACGCCGAAACAACGATTAGATTTTAACAATCCACTGGATAGTGACAATGACAATAATTATGTTGTGAACTTAGCATTTTCTGATGCAGAGTTTAGCTCTACAGTTGCGGTTAGTCTCAGAATTATAAATGATTCGTTAACGCTAGGATTAGACCCATTGACGGTTAGCGAGAATGACCCTTCAAGCTCTTCTATTACCTCCGGTGCTGCATCAGGATTAATCTTCAGTCTTGATACAAGTACAGCTTCGACTGATGATCAGGATTTATTTCGACTTGATACGGAGACTGGAGAACTCACTTTTATAACACCACCTGATTTTGAGAACCCACTTGATCGTAATGGGGACAATGTTTACGTAGTGCAATTATTTATTACGGATGCAGTTGGTCGCGTCGGTAATGCGCAACAAACACTACAAATTACGGATATAGCAACCCAGAACCCTAATATTTTTTCGTCTAATGTCCAAGCATTCACTGCGACTGCCAACACCGTTGTTGACACCTGGGAGGCTTATTTTGCAGCTATTGGTGACGGGATTGTGACTTGGGACCCGGACCTCAGTGGTATCTCGCAAGTCTGTAGCGGTTCACAATGCTTGGACGTTAATCGTTTTTTTGTGAGCTATAACACCAACACAAGATCTACAACCCTCCAATCAACCGGAACGTTTACTAACGTTCCAGTTGCGGGAACAGATACAAGTGGCACCTACTCTGTCACGTTCAGTGATCGAGCTGCAGCCGATTTGGTTAACATTCAAAACCCGAGTACTTTTGCCTTCTCAACGAGGGATCTTGGCGCAAACAACGTCCTGCTTCCTGATTCCGATGACGTGGTCACCATATTGAATAATGCGAGTGCTGACGTCAGCGCCAGCGTAACCATACAAGCGTCAACACACGCAAATGATCCAACAAATGCTAGCTTTGTAGCCACTCAAGTGGGCACCGTTTCCGTATCAGGGACGCTCGCAAACGCAAGCACCAGTAGCGCCATTACCAACGCGATTGAGCTCGGTCAGCCTAACGTAGGTACCGCCGTCGTTAATCCTTAACGTATATGATGGATGGTGGCAGGAACAGAAAGATCAATTGCTCCCTGCATTTTCGGGGGACTTACCATTCCCTTGCGTCTTGGGATTAAGTGAGCATCCGGACAATCTGGATATTATTCGTAGTGCTGTGTTTGGACTCGTTATAACAAAGTAGGGCACTCTGTTATGGCAAAGTAGGGTGCCCCAAACTTATACGTTAATGATTGACACAAAAAACGACCTCATCGGGAATTGACCAGCAGCTCCGGTCTTGCTTAAGGCCTTGGAAGCATTCGTTAATTGTTGTGTATCCGCCTTCATTCCAGCAAAACTCCCACATTCCGTCTTTAGGCACGATATGACCAAAGGAGCCACCCCGAATAACCTCTAGATCTTGTGGGTTACAAGTTTCCATACCGGATCTACAAGCCGTCTTTAATAACCCGTCTGTAAATTCACCCGTTTCAGTATCCAGGTCACAAGGTCCGTTAATACCGATTCCACCATTAACGGTTAATTTACAATACGTATTCTTTGCATTACTCGTGGGAATGCCCATTATCGAAATTAGCGTGATGGCGATGAGTAGCTTAGTGATCATTGAATATATATGTAGATTATTAAATTGTTCGTTTAAGTCATTATATATATGAGTTAAATGTACATTAATGCGACCAAACACACCACCACCAATAATAAACTCTAAATCGTCTTGATGGCACTCTGACGTACCTGAGCGACAAGCTGTTTTGAGAAGGTGATAGTGAGCACCCCAAAGGGAGGTGCGGCACGTCATTCCTTATAAAGGTAACTACGAAGACTTAAGATAAGCTATCTGTTACTCCAAAAAAAGCGCTAGTGACCTGTTCTGGTAAATTCATCCCTGTTAATTTAGCCGCTTGAAGGATCTCCCAATAATATCGGTACGTCGCTCGATCGTGCAATTCGCCGTTATATTGAATTGGACCCCAATCTGCCTGCTGAGCTTGCAAAAGTATTTGTGCGCCATCAGCCACTTCACTAAAGTCCGGCTTCATAGCATCGACAATAGCCTCAATTTGGGTAGGATAAATGCTCCACATTCTCAAGAACCCAAACTCAGTTCTGGCTCTTTTAGCATCACTGTGGGTGATATCATAATTTTTTAGATCCAAGGTCACATTGTGCGCTGGAACAATACCATTACCTATCGCCGCAGCAACCAGCTCGGATTTAGCCCTTGATAACAACTGATGCTCAAACTGACCAGGGCTCCTCATTGCACTGGCTGGTATTGCTCCATGGTGCCCACTTACAAAATCCATTAATCCAAAATCAAGCACTTGAACCCAGTCGAGAGCAGCAATTTCATGAATATCCCTAAGCGCACCATGCGTCTCGATAAGTACATGAATTGGTATCGTTCGATCAACACCGCATGATTTTGCTTGCTTCTTAACGTAGGCCACCATTTCTTCTACTTGCTTAACTGAAGTTGACTTTGGGATCGTGATGAAGGACACCAATCCGCCTATACCTTTCACAATAATATCTATATCTTCCTTCCAAGAAGGGTGCGTGTAATCATGGATGCGGACACCTGCCATTTTGTGTTTATTATGATCAGAGTTCAGTAGTCGCACGATCATCTCAGCATGATCTTTTTCCTGGCCAGCGGCTGCGCCGTCCTCACAGTCACAGGTGATATCAAATATAGGCCCCAACTCGTCTTGCAGCTTCAATGCCTTGGTTATTAACTTTTCGCTACCTGCGAAATGCTCGCAGACCGGAATCGCTGGGAAAGGTTTTTCCCCTTGAAATAGGGCGTCGTTTGGGTGAACTAAGCTCATCTTAATTTCCTTTTGGTATTGTTACGGTGTAATCGAGATCAAGAACAACGTTGTCTCGATAATGTGTCGTAGAATTTTCTTGCATTATCGATTGTAGTGAGGAGGGCTTCTGGTTTTTAATACCAACAAGGCGAAGTCGTAACAAACCTAAATCCGTTCTTCCTTGCATGTTATTTTTCTCCAAAATGATAGTTTTAGCGTAGATAGTATCTCCCGCGAAACTAGGATTGCAGTGAATCCCGCTGTTTATAGCCACTATATTTAGAGCATTCTCCATCCCCTGGAAGCCTATTACGTTACATAAAGAAATAATATGACCACCGTAAACTAACCTTTTTTTGAAGGCTGTTTGACCCATCAAATAGGCATCAAAATGAACCCTTGCGTTATTTTGATACAGGTTTGCCGCCATGGTGTGTGTGGCATCGTCAATTGTTATTCCATGTGTATGGTCAATCGTTTGTCCGACGTCATAGTCAGACCATCTTTTACTTGACCCGGTTGATCCAAAATCAAAGTTTTTGATAACGATATTACTGCCGACACTTATGCTTTTTGGGTCTACAAAATCCCGAATCTCCGGAACAAAGCTATCGGCCACCTGAGCATCTTGATTACTTTTCGGAATCATCACCCATCGTTGCCAACACAAAACATGTTCATTGTATTGGTTGTAGGCAATTGACTGGACGTAAACGATCCCATTTTTTTTACTTGAATTCTCCTTGATTCCGATGACAGTCGATTCACATCTGATCGTATCTCCCAGGAAGACTGGTTTGATAAATCGAACGTCGGCGTAACCTAAATTGGCAATCGCATTAAGAGAGATATCTTGTACTGTTTTACCAAAAGCCACATGGAAGACCAACATGTCATTGACCGGCATGTCCTCATAACCAAGGTGGGAAGCAAATGTTTGGGAGCAAAATAATGGCCGTCGATCCCCAGTGAGTGCAAGATACAACGATGCATCACCCGCGCTGATCGTCCTCGGCACTGCATGGACAATCTTTTGCCCGAGGGAAAAGTCTTCGAAGAAATTACTTTTACTCATTTTCAAGCTCGGTAATTGAATCCCTCATCATCAGCAATTTCTCTGCGGCCTTAACGTTGTGTCGCTCTATGAGTCGTTCGTTGACGACCACGGTTCCTCGCCCAGCCTCATTAGCCTCTTTCAGTCCTTTAATAATTTTTTCAGCATAGGCAATTTCAGAATATTTTGGCGTATAGGCATCGTTTGCGTACGGAAGCTGATCGGGGTGCACCAGAGACTTACCATCAAACCCCATATCTCTGCCGAGCCGGCAGGCATATTCAAATGCGTTGGTATCGTTTAACTTGCTATGGATTCCATCAATAACACCTCGGCCATAAGCTCTGGCCGCCAATATGACTAGGGAAAAAGACGTTAAAAGGGCTGTTCGATCATGAGTCACTCTTGCCGACATTTGAGATGTCAAATCTGACGTAGCCATGACCATGCAAACAATCCGGTCTGATGCACTTGCGATTTCCTCTGCATGCAACACGGCCAAAGGACTCTCGATCATGACCATTACCGGGACATCGCTTCCGCCTGCGTTGTCTAGCGCGGAGATTGCCTCAATTACATGATCCTTGGATTCAATATTTGGGAACAGCACCGCGTCAGGATTAAGTCCTGCGACTGCCTGGATGTCCTCGTTCCCCCAGGGTGAGTCTAAATCATTAACGCGAACGACAACCTCTCTATTGCCGTAGCTCTTGTTTGATAGAAATTCAACTACATTTTCGCGAGATTGTTCTTTCGCCTCAATCAAAATGGGGTCACCTAAATCTAGAATTACCGAGTCGACGCGAAGTGATTTTGCTTTTTCTAGGTAGCGTCGATTGCATCCTGGGACGTACAGCATTGAACGTCGTGGTCGTAAAGTACTTGGCATGATTATGTCGATATTTTTTGGATGATTAAATCAAGTTAAACTTTAAGTCATTCATCATTTGTATGTCAATAATTTTATATAGTCTTATATAAGAGCTGTCTCTTATACACATCTGACGCTGCCGACGATATGCAGTGTGTAG
>OJFL01000521.1_pt1 | contig 19372 bp, 15 predicted proteins | sample 1594131 | NCBI WGS metagenome assembly OJFL01 (sample SAMN05416782, study PRJEB24817) | seawater metagenome | isolation source: Sea water | place: Canada:Atlantic | collected 2013-07 | reverse complement strand
TCTACACACTGCATATCGTCGGCAGCGTCAGATGTGTATAAGAGACAGGCCTAGTTAAAATGGCATTTTCATTTGCTTTTGCACAAATAGTAGAAATGATTGCCTTCTATTTTGCTGTTGCTCGATGTATAAAGTTCAACTTTAAAGATCATTTCACAAAACAACTAAAATCGTTCTATATAGCCTTAATATGTATGTTAGTGGCGTTGGGACTATCACTAGTTAGCGAATCTCTTCAGTTTAGTTTAATTGTTGAAGCTTTTATGCTCTCGATTGTGTTAAGCGTCACATGGTTAGCTTTGGTTAAAGTATTGAAGCACGAGATTGCAGATACCATATACCAAATAATTCGAAGTGTGCCACTTCTAAAAAGTCTTAAGCTTGAGCGCTTTTTTCTCAACTAGATGCCAAGAGCCGATAGCGAAAAGCAAAGTAAGAACTCCTGATACAAAAATCATTTGGATTACGGAAACATTAAAAATCAACATTGCAGACATTTGCTGTATCGGAAAAGCATATATATAGATTCCATAAGAATAATCTCCTAGGTTGTTAAATCGTCGGATGATGCCATTGGGTACGTATGCCAAATAAAAGACTATATATGGTAACGTCAAAATATATATCACCATAAAAGTCTCTTTACTTAGTTCCCAGTAGATTACTCCTATCGCGCTAGCCAAACAGAAAAATATAAGTAGTAAAAATGTGCTATTACTCATTCTGATTACACTAGCGTATATATAACAAAAGCTCCCGATAAAAAAGAAAGAAAACAATCTTATAAAGTCATCAAATCTGTTTAAGTAAACATGATTCGACACATGTAAGAGAAGCGACGTGAGTGCTGTAAATACAATTACCCATTCAAACTTTACCCACCTCTGATATTTGACAGGCGTAAACCTTTTGAGAAATGCAACGCCCAAGAAAAAGAATAACAAATAGGTATACATCTTAACTTCGTAAGGCAACGTCCAAAGAGAACCGTTAATAGCATTTTTCCAAGGAACTTCAACAAAAACACCAGGAAGGTTAAATTCCACTCCGAAGAATAACGTCGAATTTTTCAATAAATAAATGAACGTTTGCCTAGTAAAATAATCGTTCAATGTTAACTGAGTTAATAATGGACCTAATACAAAAACTGTAAGTAGCATAGCAACGATTAACGCAGGGTATATTCTCAGTACTCTTGCCGCAATATAGCTTGGAGTGCTTTTACTTCTTAGTAAGCTACCTGTAATTAGAAAACCACTTGTTATAAAAAAAATATCGACAGCAATGTGCCCAAAAGCGATCCCTAGAGCACTTTTAAGTGGCTCAGCCACACCACTACCCGTAGCAAGAGGAAAGCTATGACTCACCAATACAAGAAATGCAGCAACGAAACGTATGAGATTGAAATTGTTATCTCTACTATCCTTGTAATCAGAAAGGTTTTTCATATTTATCCCTATTTGTAGACGAAAACGCCTTTTCTTTTTGATTCTTTCCATTCATATCGTGACTTCAGATAAGAAAGCGTTTCGAAAAGATACTCTTTCAACGTTGCTTTCTCTTTATTTTCAAACTCACTCGACATCCCAAATGTTTCTAAGACATTTAGCTTAATTGGTAACCCCAATTGTCCTTTATCAGACTCCGAGACATTATTCCCAGTTCCCAGAATCCAACATGTAGTGAAAAAAGGAAACTCTTTGACTGTATAACCTTTTTCGTCAGCAAGCCTCAACCAATCAGTATGGTTGCCCATTATTCTTTCAATAAAGAAGTTCGAGCAGCTGTCTAAAATTTCATCTTTACTATTATTTTCTGATAAAAAGCTAAGTGAAGGCTCCAAATCAAAAAGAATTTCGTTTTTATAGGCGATAGTGCTTCCACAAAATCGTACTAAGCCATCTTTCCTTTTTATTCTTTTGTCTGAAATATTTAAGAAATAACCTTTCGCCCCAACGTATATATCTGCAGCGTCATTGTCTTTTTCAATGAATGAACTAATCCGCGTAGAAAGCCAATCATCACAATCTAAGAAATACACATAATTGGGATCAAACCTTTGAGCAAAGAGCAGCCCTGCAGTTAATCTTACTCCTTTGTCACGCATAAAAATTCTATATTGTTCATCTGAAAATAATTCTATTTTTTTGTTTCTTTCAGGAGGAGGAAAATCTACAAGGCAATATTCACACAACTCGCCATTAGGATCGAAAGTTGGAAGCTCATTAGTCACAACAATGACCTTAAAGCTGCCGCCGCTCTGTGCTCTTAAACTCTCAATCGTTAACTTCAGATAGTTCTCTACTCTATCGAAGTCCTTATAGGCTTTTCTGTTACCGACAGCGGTAATAAAAGTGATCAAAATTCATCCTTTATGATTCCGAAAGACTTCTTAAGCTCAGCGGATAAAGCTTTTCCTTTAACGTACGGTTTTATCGTCGCAATAGCGTTTTGAAACCAATTTCTATAGCCATCACTGATATTTTCTCCGTGCCCTAGCGAGTACATCACTAAAGGCCGATTAGAAGTTTTTACTTTGCTGTTTGGCTGCTGTTTGAAATAGCGCGATAACCCCATATGTGACTGGCTCAAGAAAGGACATGAAACTAACTTACCTTGAACATCGAATGAAAGGTAATCATCGTGAATAATTCCCGTAGAGCCACAGTACTGAGTCAATTCTTGAGTTTCTATTACTCTATTAGCATCCTTATAGTACATATAACCCATATCAAGAGAGAACAATGAATACGGAAGCGCCTTTAGGGCATCTCTAACTAGGTTTTCTTCAATGAGATCATCGGCGTCTAACGCGAACCAAATATTGATATTTGGATAGCGTTGTTTTAACAATTCTATGCCCTTCGAAATCTTACTGTTCTTGTCTGACGTAAATTGTTCCTGAGTAGCGTTTACTTTTGGAGGTGGGGGAAATTCGCGTGAAACTGAGTAAAAAACGTCGATGTTCAAGTTAAGCATGTCCAAGCCCAGAGGGCGTTCGTGACCGACAACAATGACTTGATAACTTTTCTCGTTTTGATTGAGTACTGATTTGAGCGTAGCTATCAAGCTTCTAGATGTATTTTCCCAACAACTTGAAGTAACCGATGACTTTAAAGGGATTACAATTCCAAGCACTATTGATCACCTACATTTACTATTTCATATTCAAAACTCTCGAAATCTTGCTTATAGAGCTCATTGATGACCAATATCGATTCGTTAGTCAACATGTTTGAATTTTTAAGTGAGTGAGATTTGTTCTCTTTTGAGAATCTAATGTTTTTCCCAATGAGATTACTCACGTGGTTCTCGAATGAGGAAATATCCTCTACTTTCCCCACGTAGTCCACCAGTAATTCATCTTCTTTATAAAGAAACTGCACTTGCGGAATAAAGTGCTCTGCTCTTTCGTATATCGCTTTTTTAAGACCGTTCTGAACAAAGTCATTGATATCTTTATAGGGAGATAGATATAACTTTCTCCAGACTTCATCAATCTCACAGCGCCCCCCCCTGCATTAAATAATTATATGCAGACGTCAACCTAGAATAAGGGTTTCTTACAAGCGAAATGACCTGAGCGTGCTGAAATCGATGGGGGTTCTGTTCTAAGTAATCAGATGCAAAAGCATGACAGGATGATTCGGTACCATAAAGAGCTTTAACCACTGAAACGCCTGCGGCTTTAGGGATATGAATAAATATAACTTCTTTGTTTGATTCATTAAAAAGAGACTTATTTCGGTAATGGATTCCTCTTTTGACTGCGTCGTAAGCAACCTTATACTCTTCCGAGGTATATATATTGAAATACCTGAGTATTCGCTTGAGCATCCTTTTAGTCTTTTTAATTTCCATATCTTTTGCTCCTGTAAATCATCCATACGACCAAAATCAATGCCAATGGTAATGTCCACTTTAGGAAATATGCAAAATACTCGAAATAGTATTTCTTTGTAATGAAGTGATTAACACCGTCCCACTTTTCATTTTCTAAGCCATACGAACGAACCAATCCCCCAACTTCTCTGTCTGAAAAACCCTTACTCTTATAATGGTCAATTGCTAAGTATGGAGCTCTATTTAATTCATCAACTGAATATGGCATGATTACACCGAAATCAGCATCACTAAGTACTATTTCTCCGTTCCCCAACTTTGCTTCAAGAATAACATGGCCTGGGAAAGAAACGATTTGACTTTCAATTCCTTCCTTTTCTAAAATCTGACTCATTATCATTGATGCATCGCCACAAATACCGATGCCGCGCTCCAAACTCCGCTCATAATCGCCAAAATGGTATTTGCTATACTCGGGCATATTGGTGACCAAAGACATTATATATAGTATGTAGTTTTCCCATATAGGAACGCGCTGGTAGTACAAATCTATATTATTGTTCTCATTCCAATGAATATGGGCTAAAGACTTTGCAACGACATCATTAAGCCTTCTCACGTAATCAGCATCACTTTCATTTCTTTCTCTTTCAATAGCTGTAAGAGATTCTTTAAACGTAAGTGTCTTATCTTGGCGGAACCTGAGATCAGTATTTAGTACGCCGTCGGGTGTAAGACTTTGAAACTCGCCGTAGATATTGATACCAAGCAAAATGATACTTATCAAAAGTAAAACAGTTAAACCGACATTACGTAAAAACTTCATTTTTCATTCACAAAACAATGTATAGAATAATCAAACGGATTATCTTCTATTAATTTTAAAAAAATTACCCAAAGAGCTACCAACTATCATTTCTATTCTTCTTGCATGATAGTTTTTAAACCCCTTTGCTCCAATAAATACGACGGATACCGTTGCGAATATCAGCATAACCAAAGAAAATAACATTATAACGATGGAAAGTATAAAATTCATGTCTACAAAATCTAAGACCTCTACCATCGACTTTACGCTGAAGAGCCATATAGAAGACACTAGTGTCATAGCAATACAATAAAAAAGTACTTGAAGTAGTTGCCTTTGATTCCCCTTAAATGCCAGGCACAATACGACAATACAAAACAAAATTCCGAACCCGGCTCTTGCCCAAGCAAGAGCAAGTAAATCGCTTGTTTTTGAGGCAATAATTAAGAGCCCCACAACAACTACTATCAGAGTTAAGCAATCAATAAGAAAAAGGAGTTTTACTTTCCCTTGGGCAAGTAAAGCCGTTTCACCCACTTGCATGACTGTCCAGTATAAAAACAATAAAATTAATATAGGCAGAAGCTCTGCAGCCATTTCCCAGTCACTTCCCAGTAAGAGTAACACCACTTCGGCTGCCCATTGCCAAACAAAAAAGCATAAAGGAATCGCTATAACAATAACCGATACTAAAGAGAAAGCGACATTATTATGTAATTCATGAATTGATTCCTTATCATTTTTAAACGCGCTCAGTAAAGGCTCTATCGCTGGCCCTAATAAAAAGTGAGCAGGCATCATGGCTAACTCTCTGGCCATGTGATAGTTACCTAATGCTCCCCCCGAAAAAAACTTGGAAACAACTACTGTATCGCTTTGTGAACGCATGTATCCGACTACACTCTTTCCTAACATCCACTTAGAAAAATTCCACTGTTCGTTAACTCGCGACAAAGTAAATGTCGGAGGTTTTCTGGCAATAGAATAAGATATGAACAAAGCAAGCAGACTTGCTACAATGTCGGTAATAATAAAAGCCCAAAAGCTTTGAAGCACGAAAGCCAATGCGATGACCAGTGGCACTGCGAACGCACGCTCTATGAGTGAACTCCAAAAGAGAGGGGTAAAGTTCAATTGTCTCTTAAGCAGAAGATATATAGGCGATTTAAGTGCTTGAATTGGCAAAATCAACGAACTAATTCTAAACGCATTAGTTAGCTCGGGACGGTCAAAAAAGAGTGCAACCCAAGGAGCACTTAGACAAATCACCAGAGAAATTAAAAGTTTTAAAACTAAATTGGCAGACCAAGCTGTGTGCAATTCAACACGCGTGATTGTTTTTTTTTGTATGACATACTGCTCACTCGCTGCATGTGACAGTATATCAAAGAAATAGAGCGCTATACTTACGATAGCAATATACCCAAACTCTTCAGGGGCTAATATACGCGCCAACACCATCGTGCTAACTAAGCCAAGCACTTTGCTAATAACTTTTGCAGACGCTGACAATATAGCGCTGTTTAAGACCTTTCGGGTAACATTCACAGTCCAAATAGCACTTTTGCTTTTTTAACGTGAGCGTCCCAATTGAGAGACGCACTGACATGCTCAACGGCGTTTTCTCCGAACATTTTAAAGCTCGAGCCTTTTAATATCGGAAGTAAACCTTCAATTATGCTCTCAGGGCTAGAACAGTCAATTATTTCACCCGTTTTACCAACAATCATAGTTTCAACCGTTCCTCCAGAATCACCGGCTATGACAGGCTTACCACACGCTTGAGCTTCAACCAACACCATTCCAAAGCCCTCGATGTCACTTCCAATAGTGCGGTTTGGCAAAATAAAAATGTCACATTGCTGATATGATCTTATCAAAGCTTCATCATCTAAATCAGTGTAAACAGCGGCATTATTACTAAGGCCCAATATTTCTATTGATGCTCGTAGTTCAGCCTCACACTCTCCACGCCCCACTATTGCGTAGAATAAGTCGGGGAACGATTTTAAAAGCTCAGGCAATGCTTCAAGCATATAATCTTGGCCTTTACGTCGTTGTAATCTTCCAACAGTCAGAAGTACGTTTTTTCCTTTCCACGACATTTTAGAGCGAAACGCTTCATCTAAATCAGTTGGTACAAACCTATTTGTATCTACACCAGGGTTCAATACCTCACATTTTTTGGATGATTCAAAACCAAGCCTAGTGACTAAATTTTTAGAGTTTTCGCTATTACACACTAATGTTTTTGAGCCTTTACAGACCCACTTCACCATTAAAGCTTGCTCACGGCTAGTCGCTGCCGTCTCAACATCTTCACCGTGAACGAAACAAATGAAGGGAGTGCCGGTAATTAGCTTTGTGAGTCTCGCTATAACGCCTTCGTGAATTACTCTACCGCAATGTATTTCATCTATATCGTATTGTTTTATAAGCCGTAAAATCTCTCTCGTCATTCGCCAGTAAAAATGAATGCCAATTTTACTATTAAACCCCCATTCGGTTGAACTCATTGACATCCTGACGACTGAGCAATTGTTTTTATTATCAAACGTACGGCCGCCGGCAACATCATGCGTGGCAATGACTACATTCTGCCTTGGCAATCGCGAATAAAGCTCCCAAAACCATCTACCGCTTCCCCCGTCAATGGGAGGAAAGTTTTCTGTAAGAAGTAATATTTTTTTCATCGTTACTGTTTAAGCCTAAGATAAGACTCAGTCATCTTATAAAAATGGGGTTTGAATAAGCAGCGATATCATCGCCACTGGCATTGTCTAAAATAACGCGGCTCCTTACAAAGCATTGCTCGGCGGAGTTTGTTTTTGATAACAAAAGTTGGGTAACACTGTCTTCTGGCGCTAATAGCTTTTCTACTGAGGTGACATTGTCCCCCATGCAATTGGAAATTATGTCCACCTTTAAAAAACTGTTTTTAAACTTCTCTGCACGGGAAACTTTTGCGTTCACCAACATAACGCTGTTTTTATTTGCGAGTGTTACTGTTCCACCTGGATACGCAACGGAATTATTGGGGCCGGCTTCCAAATAGAATTCGTAATCATAAAGTAAGCCATTATGATCAGCCCAAAAAGTCCCTTTTTCAAATGCCTTCAATACGCCAGAGTATGTTTTTTCTGGTACTCGCAAATGAATACGTGAAAAACCGCAAGGCGCATAGTCTAAACTATCATTATGAAAATCTGACGATGCAACTGCTCCCCAAACCTTTTCACCTTTTGCTAATAGTGTATCCCATCCTCCACCTACTATCGCAACAAATGGGTCCCAACGATTCTCTGTCTTTATAAGTGATTCATAAGAACCTATTTCGCTATTTTTCTGATGGCCTGGCGCTCCTGCAAATGCGTTGATCGACAGCCCGTGCTCCTTCAACGCTTCAAAGTCTTTTACATTTTCGCCTAAACTCTTATCTTTGCGACTAGGATGATTGTACACGGTAATGTAGTCTTCTCCTTCCAAGCCGTCTTTAAAGTACTCGTTTATAACCTTTATAAAACTTTGGTCTCCCGTACCTTCTATCCCTCTGCTTTTTTTAAGAGTGTGGGTTAACTTTGGAAGTAAGCCATTTTCATACTTTGGAGCGACAATTATATTTAAATGCTCGCGCCCTTGATATGAAGGGAGACCGATTTCGATCCCTGAAAAAATTAACATTCCGTCATACTTCTCTCGCAGGCGGCTAATCTCCCTAAGTTTATTTGTAGAAACCCCCTCGCCATATCCAGAATGATCCGTGATAGACATTGCATCGCAACCATTAAAATAGGCTAGCTCAGTCAAATCGTTTAGAGACAAAGAACCGTCCGAGTACTTTGTATGCGCGTGATGATCAAATATCACCTCGTTTTGCGATCCCGCCCAATAAGGCTGGCTTATATCTGTTTCACTGTCTTTAAATTTAATACCTACAAACACCGCCACTAATAAAAAAAACAATGAGCAGAAAACTACATTTTTTCTATTTATGGTCTTCCAAGCAACCAAGCTATTAGCACTTGGTTTATCAACAGACTCATCCAAAAATCTTCCCCTTCCTTGTCTCATATGGGCATTAGAATTACGCCCCCCGCCGTTAAAATAATTCATAACCGGCCGCTCGAAAAATCGATATGAAAGCGATGACAAAGCTATGGTAACGCCAAAGGTTAAAAAACCATATAGAAGCCAATTTTGAGAAACCGAAAAGCTAAACGACTCGAACAATATCTTGAATGCTTTTTGAATCGGATAATGAAATATATAAATGCCATATGATATGACTCCTAATGCACGTACTGGTTTAACATCTAACATCTGACTAACATAACGGCTAAGAGGAACACAGAATACAAGAATAGCGAGTAAAACGGGTATATATGGGAAATTGTAACGTCCAAATCCCACTTGTAAATGATCATCAAGAGGCGTTGATAATATTAAAAAAATGATTAGCGAAATGACCAAAACAGTGAAATCGTAAAGTAAATATTTTTTTTTCAAGTTGTGTTTTATATGCTGGCTCGCTAGCAGGGTTCCCAGCAAGAAGTGTGGTAAATGGCTTGCTAGTGAATATGTTATCGCAGGACTAGTGGCGCTACTTGCATAAACTCCAAATGGCCAGATAAGCGGGAACTCAATTGGCCATGAGATTGAGGTAGTCATCCACTCGAGAGTTGCATTCAATGTAAAGAACCAGAAAATAATAAATGTAAATAAGGCCAATTGAGCAACCCGATACGTCAAATTTTTAAGTAGCAAAAATATGATCGGCAATACTAAATAAAACTGAAACTCAACGGCTAATGTCCAGAATGGAGGATTGAGACTCATCACTTGTCCATCTTTTAAATTATGCAGAAAAAGCAAGTGAGAGATAACATTGTTAAATGTCGCATCGGGTCCAGAGAAACCTTTCAGTGCTAAAAGCCCGATAAAACAAAGATAATAGAGTGGTATAATACGGACTGCTCTTCGTTTTAAATATCGGGATATATTTGGAAAATCGTCGGTATAAAGCCCCTTCCAATATGGAATAGCCAACAAAAATCCACTCAATGTGAAAAAAAGAGCTACACCAGTGTTTCCGTTTATCATCCAACGAGTAATATCAAGTATCCCAAAGGAGAAATCAGCATTCGTAAATTGTTGAAAATGAACAATAAACACCGAAAATGCGGCAAAAGCTCTTAAGCCGTCCAGTCCTGATATGTACTCAATACTTGGCTTTGTAGTTCGGCTTTGTTCTTTTAGTTTACGTTTTTGATTAGATACCAAATTCTCGAAAACATCAGGACTATTGGTAGATTCATCCATAACAACCTTTCGTAAACCGAAAAAGTTTAGTAAATATGTAGCAATCAAAACCAAAAAAACATCCGTTGACTCTGGTACTGAATTGGTGACAAAAACTTGCCCAAACTCTGAAGACGCCACCACTACAAACACTATACTTGCAACTATTCTCATTCTCATGCCAGACATCTGGAGAATGACTATCGCGCTCGAGTACAGCAGAAGTTTCTTAGCTGTTGCTAATATATTGATTAAAACATTGCCATTTAGTGCACCGGTAAATGGAACCCACTCAAACTGTCCTATCTCTGATCTTAGCTCGAATGGATAAAAGCCATTTAAGATAATGGTAAGTAACAAAGATATCCCTAAAAGACTTTTGTTGATCTTGCCCTCGAACGTATAAAAAACGATCAACGCCAATACAGCCGCCACCATCTGAGATATGTCGATGTCGTTAGAAATTATAAAAAACTTGAGAAACAAAATACCTATCGCGACAAAAACTAAATTTAAACCACGAGTGAGTGAAGAATTAGAAAAGGCCAAGAAGAAAAACGCTACACTCCATGTAACTGTATGCTCAAACAACCAATAAAAATCAAGCGAAGGATTATGTAGTAGCCCCTTTAGATTACTTTTTAAAACTCCAATGTCCATTGAAGGGGCGAAGGGACCTAGTTTTATTACTAATAATCCTACCCCGAGAAAAACGGTCACTTTCAGAAGTGAATCATCTCGATTATTACTTAAGAAATGCCAAGACTTACTGTTACTAGCAATAATGCAACCAAGCACAGCACCAATAGTATTTAGGCTAGCGTCGCCACCCCATGGTACTCTTCCAATCGCCCAAAGTTGCAAAACCTGAACTACATATCCAAACGAAAAAGCTATGACGATACACCAAAGTAGCTGAGAGCGCTTGTTTGGAAATTGCCAACTTGAAGCTAACAAATAACCAAAAGGCAAAAACAGCACTATATTAGAAATTGCATCACCTAAGGTTGCTTCGAAGGGATTAAAATGTAGGAGCGGTAAAATATCCGAAAAGCTGGGGATGCCGTAGGAAATGTGGAAAGGATAAAGCGAACCATAAGTGATAAGAAAACAGATTAAAACGAAAAAGTTGCGCATGCTTCCCTCCACAACGAAGAACGCTAGTTGGAACCAGTAATACGGTTAGTCAGTGATTGAAAGTCATTTTGATCAGAAGAGACTAAAACCGAGATTACTCCCCCGTTTCTGTTTCCTTTCAGAGCTTCTTTTATTTCAAAAAGTTTAGTATGAACTTTTGAATTAAAATGCCGTTCTCCTATGCTGAACCAATAAACAAACTTAATTGTTTTACCATCTGCAGAACTGAGATATCTCACCTCTAGTGGAATTCCTAATTTATTTATAAATACTTCTTCTCTTTTTCCATAAATCATACTCCAATTTTCTGGATCGTAGATCCTATTCAAGTCACTGATTAACTCGTTGTCTACTCCATTAAAGTAAGCTTCATGAAGTGACACGCTACAACCATTTTTTGAAACGAAGCTTCTTTTCCAAACTAGATTTGGGTTATTGAATATTGGAGATATATTGAATCCTGGTTCTTTACACTCTTGCAGATGAATGTCGATCGTCATAGATTCCGGCTCTAATGACACAAGCCTTCCATCAACAAAATAAAGCCATAAATAACCGGAGGAAAACGATAAAATGACACAAAGGAGCACAGGCAAAGAGACATAGTATTTCGAGCAAGTAACAGGACTTTCTGTTTGCGGTTGAACAGATGCGTCACGAATAAGCTCCCCAATACCCAACAAACACACAATAACAAACGCAAAGAAAAACCAGCCGTAAATAAGGTGATCCGCACCCGCGGCGTGTTCCATATCTGTCCAGTAAGCAATAAGAATAATGCCATATACGCGTACAATATTTGCCAGTACGGGGAAGATTAACGATATTGCCACAAAGGCTACTCTGCGTTTTGTCGATACCAAGTTTAAGTAGGCATACAAGCTACCTATCACAAAGCTGGCAATAAAAAAACTTACCCCAGAACAGGCTTCTGCTACTAAAAAGCGGCCTTGGGGTATTTCTATGTATAAACCGCTTCGGTAAAGCGGTACGCCTGTGAGTTGAAGCAACGCCACAGAGCCGTCTGCGGCAATTTCTTGAAGATAAGGAATTAGCTGTTCACCAACAGGAACGCTGAATAGCATAAACACCAAGGGAAAGAGTATGTTTTTTGCGGCCTTAGTGCCAATCATTAACCAAATGAGTGCGGGCAAAAGCGTGAACGTAGCGGCGTGCATAAAAAGCTGTATATCGCCTGCCACCCCCACCACGTAAAGCAAAACTGCAGGCACAATAACAATAAAAGCAAGGGGCGTTGTGTAAATAGGTTGCGCGAGTAGCTCGTGGCGTTTTAAATAAATAAGATAAAAAGCACCGGGTACAATAAAAAAGCCATGATTAAATATTTCATTGCCATACCAAATTTCAACTACAGTGCGTAGCCCCTGCCAGCTAAACACTAACCATAGGCAGAATATTGCAAAACCAGATATAAAAAACGCTTTATTTTCAGCAAATGTAAGTGCAGTTCCATCCCTTTCTTTTTCTTTCAGCGCTTCACTTTTACTCATGAGTATTTCCCTGCCCTGCTTTCTTATTATCTATTTTTTAAGGCTTATTTAATGTCGTAGGCTTCTTGCATGGTTACCCAGTTGAAGTCTTTTATTAGTTTTTCTATCTTACCTTCCATTTTCGAAAGGTTAATGTAATGACGAACCTTGGATTTCCACGGCGCGTTATCAAACCTAGGCTGCTGGGCATCTATTTCCCAAGGATGAAAATAAAAGCTGTAGGGTGCGCTTTCTGTTTTCATAAATTCGCTAATACGTCGTTTCGATAGCCAGTAAGGGTAAAGTCTAAAATAGCCCCCGCCACCAATGCCCACGTTAGTGTCTTTTTTGCGAATGGTAGGAATGGGTATTTCGATTAACCCATTGTCTCGCTGATATTTAAAGCGCGGCCACTCGGGCACGCCATATAAATCGTGGCTAATTGGGTAAGTGCTTGAAGAATAGGTAAAGCCCAAGTCTTTTAAAATATCGTAGGCCCAGGTGTTAGAATCGTTAATGGAAAAGCTGGGGGCTCTATACCCCTTTAAGGCTACGCCACCAATATTTTCAAGAATATCTTTGCTTTGCTTAATATCGTCGTACAACTGCTTTTCTGTCATGGTTGTAGCGCGTTGGTGCGCTAAGCCATGGCTGGCTAATTCGTGCCCTTCTCTCACTATACGCTTGATTACATCGGGGCAGCGCTGTGCTACCCACCCAAGAGTAAAAAACGTACTTTTTACATTATTAGCTGCGAACAAATCTAAAAGACGATTGGTATTATCGCCCACACGCAGGCTTATTGAATTCCAGTCTTTCTTATCTACTACACCTTCGAACGCAGAAACTTGAAAATAATCTTCTACGTCTACTGTCATCGCATTAAGGCGATTATCTAGCTTCATTATTTATCGCCCTTTGTTTAACGGCCTTTGCCGAAAAGCACCACTTCAACGGTACGTATTAATATCAGAATATCCAGCAACAAGCTTTGATGTTTTACGTAATACAAATCGAACTTAAGCTTCTCCATGGAATCTTCCACACTTGCGCCGTAGGGGTAGTTTAGTTGCGCCCACCCTGCCAAGCCAGGCTTCACGTTATGACGTTGGTTGTAATACGGCACTTCGCGCACTAGTTGTTCTACAAACTGTGGTCGTTCTGGGCGTGGCCCGATGAAAGACATCTCGCCTTTAAACACGTTTAGCAGTTGCGGCAATTCGTCTACCCGATATTTGCGAATAAAGTTACCAATGCGGGTTACGCGATTATCATTTTTACTTGCCCATTTAGCGCCGTCTTTTTCCGCATCGGGGCGCATACTGCGAAACTTTATAATGTTAAACAATTTACCGTTTAGACCTACTCGCTCTTGCTTGTAAAATACTGAAACGCCAGTTCTTCTGCCATCATCAAGATAAATAACTAAAGCAGTAAATAGCATTATCGGCCAAACAAAAAAGAACACTATAAATGCCAGCAACGCGTTAAACGTATAGTCGAGAGAATCTCGCAAATAGTTTTGGGTTTGAAAGCCATTGGAATAGATTACCCAGCTCGGATACATAAGGTTAACCACTATTTGGCCTGTCTCACGCTCCATAAAGTCTAGAAGTTCTGTTACCTCAATTCCGCGTAGCCTGCAGTCGAACAATACTTCTACGGGTAGTGTGCCGCGACGTTGGTCGCAGGCTATTACAATTTCTTCTATTTCATTGTCGGATATAAATTGCTGAAAGCTGTCGTCTATTTTGAGGTGGATTAACTTTTCTTTTCGTATTCCTTCTTCGCGGTTATCCCCAGGAATAGGAACAAATCCAACTAACTCGAAACCAATTCTATCAACATCTCTGCGCATGCGCTTTTCGATAATAGAAGCGCGTTCGCCGGCACCAAGTACTAAAATTCTGGCTTTCCCTAAACCCAGCAAACCAAGTCTGTTAGTAAAGTACCTGAAAATAACGAGCGTGATGATGATTGCTCCCACCGCCGCAGGTAGGAAATAAGGATTCATAAGAAGGTTGTCAAAAAAGGCGCGGCTTATTACTTCTACTAAAAAGTAACTGAGACCTACACTCACAAATATGCGTCGTATTATGCCACGAAATGTTTCGCGTAATTTGGCCTCATATAAGCCAACAGATAGCGAACAAAGTAAGATTGCAACAGTAAGCATGCCCACGTTCACAATAAGCTTCTCTACAGTAACAGTCTCAGCCATGCCTATTTGTGTGAGGATAAAATGGGAGATATATCCCATATAAGAAATAAGTAATGCTTCAGATAAAACAAGAATATTTGAACGTTTACTTTGGTTACGCTTGTTGCTTGCCACCCCTGGCCTCCAAAAAACTACAGCATTTCACCCATCATAAAGGGATTTATAGTAATAGACTAGAATTGATATTGGCATTATAGTGACATTTACCGTAGGGTAAACGCCAAAAGCACAAAATCAACCATAATGAGTGTAGGATGATCTCTTATGTCACGCATTAAAACGCTACTTACATGCTGTACATCTCTTGTCGTTATAGGCTTAAGTGGATGCAGCAATACGGGAGTACTCCCTGAAGCCACAACAAGAGCATCGTTAACTACTGACGTTAACGACTATCAATATTTAATTGGTCCAGGCGATTCGCTTACTATTTTTGTTTGGCGAAACCCAGAAGTATCGGGGCAGTTCATTGTTAGGCCCGACGGCAAGGTTACAACTTCATTGGTTGAAGATATCGACGTAGCTGGCAAAACTCCCACTATGCTTGCCAGGCAAATTGAAGAGCAGCTTTCTACCTATATTAACAACCCAAGGGTAACCGTAAGCGTTAATAACTTTTCTGGTCCACTTAGTGAACAAGTGCGTGTAATTGGTGAAGCCACTAACCCTAGCGCTGTTAGCTACACGGAGCACATGACACTGCTAGACTTAATGATTGCGGTGGGTGGGCTTACTGAATTTGCCAACGGTAATGGCGCCAAATTAGTACGTGTAGTTGAAGGTAAGCAGCGAACTTACGAGGTAAACATTGATGACCTGATCCGTGAGGGTGACATTACTGAAAACGTAGATATGCTACCCGGCGATATTGTTATTATTCCTGAAGCTTGGTTCTAATCTGCGATTAGTTATTGATGTTTAAGTAGTAAACGGAACAAATTATAAAATGCAGGATTTACAACAAACGCTAACCCAAATACTCGATTACGTAAAAGGGGTTTGGATAAAAAAGCGTTACGTTATTATATTTTCGTGGCTGATATGTCCTATCGGCTTTTTTTATGTCGCCACTCTTCCCGACACATATCAGTCTAAGGCCCAAGTATTTGTAGATACTCGTTCAGTTTTGCAGCCTTTGCTTAGAGGTCTTGCTATACAAACTAATCCCGATCAAGAAATTCAAATGATGGCAAAAACACTGCTGAGCAGGAGTAATGTTGAAAAAATAGCCCGCGAGAGCGATCTAGATATTACTACCGCTACGGAAAGTGAATTTGAGGACCTCGTTACTTCGCTAACAAAGAATATTAGCCTTTCATCTACCGGGCGCAGTAATATTTACAATATTTCGTATTCAAACGAAAAGCCCGTTGTAGCCCAACGCGTAGTGCAAGAGACGCTGGATTTGTTCGTTGAAGGTTCGTTAGGTAATAGCCGAAGAGACACAGATACTGCAGGTCGCTTTTTAGACGAGCAAATTGCTGAGTATGAGTCTAGATTAAGTGAAGCAGAGCAGCGATTAGCAAGCTTCAAGAGACAGTATAATGACATACTGCCATTAGCTGGTACTTATTATTCAAGACTACAGGGCTTGAATACTGAGCTTGAAACTACTCAACTGCAGATTAAACAAACACAGCAGCAAGCTGCATCTTTAAAGCAACAGATTACTAGCGCTAAACAAACAGATAACTTTGATGTCACTAACCAAGACGAGCCTGTACTAAGAACGAGATACGACGAACGTATTAGAGCCCTTGAAGAGGAGTTAGACAGGCTTACACTTAGATTTACAGATCTTCATCCAGATGTAGTGGAAACTAAGGCGCTACTTGATAGTTTGGAAGATGCAAGGGAAAAAGAAATTAAAGCGTTTCTTAGCCAATCGGATGAAGATGGAAGCCAACCTTTAACGGAACTCAATAGAGAGATTAAGCTTGAAGCGAGCAGGTTAGAAAGTCAGATAGCATCGTTACGCGTAAAAGAGTCTGATTTAGAAAGCAAAATTATAGAGCTTGAGAGCAAAGTTGATTTAATTCCTCAAATAGAAGCAGAGTCGACTGCACTTAATCGCGACTACAGTGTTACCCAGCAGAAATATCAAGAACTTTTATCAAGAAAGGAGTCTGCCGACTTATCTAGACGTGCTGATGTGTCTTCAGAAGATTTGCAGTTTAGAATAATAGAGCCTCCGCTGTTACCTAAAAGGCCGTCAGGCCCTAATAGATTGATATTTTATACTGCAGTTCTGCTTGTTGGCTTCGGCTCAGGTATTGGCGTGGCGTTCTTAATCAGTCAACTAAGCCCGGTTTTAATAAGGCCCAAGCAATTGTTGTCTGTGTCGGATTACCCCATTTGGGGAACTGTTACTCACCTAAACATAGCGCAGATTAAGAAAGTTAACCGTACACGCCTTATCGTGTTTCTGATGTCGAGCGGCGCGATTTTAGCCATGTATAGTATTTTGATAGCCGCAGAAGTGATGAACATTGATTTAATTGGAGGCCTGATTTAATGAAAAATACGATTGAGAAGGCACTTCAAAAACAGAAGCAAAGCAAAGCTGCCGAACTTGAAAAAGCCAAAAGCGCTGAAGAAATTGACGTTTCAAGAGACGTGCCTGTAGAAGCGAAAAGCGTGCTATCGAGTGAAACTTCACACTCATCTAGTAAGGGAACTACAAACCCTGAAGATATTCAAGACGATAATAATGTCAAAGGCCAAACGAGCAAGACTGATAATTTTGGAAAAACCAGCAAAATAGCCTCTGAGGAATATGGATTTAATATAGATTTCGAGCGTTTGGATAGAAACGGTCATATTTCATTAAACGGTGAGCGGAAGCAGATAAACGAAGAGTATCGCGAAATAAAACGTAAACTACTGGCAAATGCCTTTGGGGCGCTCTCTAAAACTCTGCACAACCCCAATATTATTATGGTTACAAGCAGCAGGCCTTCTGAAGGCAAAACTTTTACTGCTACTAACCTTGCTATGAGTATCGCCTCAGAGCAAGATAAAACCGTATTGCTGGTAGATGCTGACGTACTTAAACCCAATGTGCTTCGCACCTTAGGCCTTGAAAATAGACAGGGGTTAATGGAGTACTTGAAGGGTGATGTAGAGGACGTGTCTGACGTACTTTATTCAACTAACATTGATAAGTTAAAAATTATTCCGGCAGGTCGATCTCATCACTTGTCTACTGAACTATTAGCAAGCCAAAAAATGCATGACACTGTTGACGAATTTGCCAATCGGTACCCCGACAGAGTTGTAATCTTCGATACCCCCCCCTTAATCGGTATAAATGAAAGTGCCATACTTGCAAATTTTGCTGGGCAAGCGGTAGTAGTAGTTGAAGAAGGCCGAGCCAAAATGGCAGATATAAAGCTGTCTGTCGAGCGGCTGAATCCCGATATGGCCATTGGCTTTGTGGTTAATAAGTCTGTGCATAATGACACTGATGGAAGCGGATATTATGGATATTATTATGCCGAGCGAACCAATTAACACGCGCCCAGTTAAACTTGTGGCGGCTACTCTATCGTCTGCAGTAGCCCTTGCCTTTAGTGGCAACGCCACTGCCAACTTAGAGGTAACGGCAACGGCCTTTGCCGAAAGCGTGTTTCAAGACGTTCAGTCACAAGAAAATGGAAACTTTTCTTTTACAACTCTGTCGATAAACCCGAGCGTAAATGCGTCTTACCAGTCGCGCACGTTTAACGGCCTTTGGCAGGGAAAGCTTACGCATTTAGAACGTGATCAAAACGACTTAAGTCGCGAAGATACCTATGGCGAATACAGCTACTCCGCTAACTGGGCACCATTTGATGAGTTGTTAGTTTTTCAAGCATCAGGAGCGCTAAATTACCAAAATGCACAGGCAGGTAACTTTTTAGTGTCTGATTTTTTTACAAATGCAGATGCCCTAGCAAAAACTCGCTCGAATAGACTTGGAGTGTCAACCACTATATCTCAAGGCGATTGGATCCGCGGTACTGGGCAAGCATCATATTCAGATGTTGCTTCTGAACGCAATGCGTTGAACAACGGGTTTGCATTAAATAACGACACTTATCAATTGTCCGGCACTTTAACGAACGGTGATGAAGCCAAATACTTTATTTGGAACCTAACCGGCGGTTTTCAAAACACCGATAGGGCGCAAGCAAATCAGGGAGAGTTTATTTCACGTAACGCCTCTGGGTTTGCTGATATTCACTTTTTACAAAACTGGGCTGTCAGAGTTACTGCAAATCACGAAGGTAACCAGATATCAGCACGAACAGACACTTCAAGCCTCGTGCGTAAATTTGATTCTTACGGAGCTGGTATTACGTACCGGCAGAGTCAAAATCACTTTATTTCTGTAACGGCCAACACCACTAACTCAGACTTAGAAGAAGACGACAATGAAACATTCATAGGTCTCGATATGCAGTGGGCACTGAGTTCTCGCACGCAAGTGAGTGCCACTTATGGCAGGCGCTTTTTTGGCGAAACCGCTTCAGCAAATATCAGATACCTGTCTCTTATACACATCTCCGAGCCCACGAGACAGGCAGAAATCTC
>OJFL01000518.1_pt1 | contig 19647 bp, 20 predicted proteins | sample 1594131 | NCBI WGS metagenome assembly OJFL01 (sample SAMN05416782, study PRJEB24817) | seawater metagenome | isolation source: Sea water | place: Canada:Atlantic | collected 2013-07 | reverse complement strand
TTGGCGCTCCAACGACAAAGAATTAAAACGTTTTGGCTATAACCAAAAATGATTGCAAACAAGTTCCAATCTCTTAGCTAGTCTACTGTAAAATAGTATCTTTGCAAAAAATTTACTTTCATGAGTAGTATTGTAGCCATAGTAGGAAGGCCTAATGTTGGAAAATCAACACTTTTTAATCGTTTAGTGCAACGTAGAGATGCTATTGTTGATGCTGTAAGTGGTGTTACTCGTGATAGACATTATGGGAAGTCTGACTGGAACGGGAAAGAATTTTCTGTAATAGACACTGGCGGGTATGTAATTGGTTCAGATGATATATTTGAAGGTGAGATTAGAAAACAAGTTCAATTAGCTATTGAAGAATCAGACATTATTATTTTTGTTGTTGATGTAGAACAGGGAATTACCCCTATGGATGCTGAAGTAGCAAAAATTTTAAGAAAAGTAAAAAAACCTATTTTTACCGCTGTTAATAAGGTAGATAATGCCATGAGAGATGCTGATGCTGTTGAATTCTACAACCTTGGTCTTGGTGATTATCACACAATTTCTTCTATTAATGGAAGTGGAACTGGTGATATTTTAGATGCCATTGTTGCTGAAATGCCCGAGCCAGAAGCAATAGATTTAGACAAAGAAGAATTGCCGCGTTTTGCTGTTGTTGGAAGACCAAATGCAGGGAAATCATCTTTTATAAATGCTTTAATTGGTGAGGATAGAAATATTGTTACTGATATTGCAGGAACTACCAGAGATTCTATAGATACAAAATACAATCGTTTTGGGTTTGATTTTAATTTGGTAGATACTGCCGGAATTAGAAAGAAATCTAAAGTAAAAGAAGATTTAGAATTTTACTCTGTGATGCGTGCTGTTCGAACCATAGAATATTCAGATGTTGTTATTTTAATGGTAGATGCTACACGAGGTTTTGAAAGCCAAGATCAAAATATTTTTTGGTTGGCTGATAAAAACAGAAAAGGTGTTATCATTTTAATTAACAAATGGGATTTAGTTGAAAAAGAAACCAATACCATGCGTGATTTTGAAGCAGAAATCCGTCGTCAAATTGCTCCTTTTACAGATGTTCCTATCATTTTTACCTCAGTACTTACAAAACAACGTCTTTTAAAAGCTATTGAAACAGCCGTTGAAGTTTTTGAAAATAGAAAAAGAAGAATTTCTACAAGCAAGCTAAACGAAACCATGCTAGAAATTGTTCAGCAGAACTCTCCTCCTGCTACCAAAGGTAAGTTTGTGAAAATAAAATACTGCATGCAATTGCCTACACAGACTCCTCAATTTGCTTTCTTTTCTAATCTCCCTCAGTATGTAAAAGAACCTTACAAACGGTATGTTGAGAATCAATTGAGAGAACATTATAACTTTTCTGGAGTTCCTATTACTATTTACTTTAGACAGAAGTAGATTCTTTCATATAGTTCTAAAAACGTCTCAGAAATTGTCTGTAATTTCATACTATTTCAGTAATTTTATATAAAATTAAGAGAGATGATTACATGGAAAGATGTTATTCACTTTTCAGTGAATGGAAACCCCACGCCTCACAAAAGAGTAGAAAAAACTGAAGACGAGTGGCGCGCAATATTAACCCCAGAACAATTTCAAATTAGCAGATTACATGGAACTGAAAGACCTCATACAGGAGCTCTTTGTGCTATTTTTGATGAAGGTATTTATCAGTGTGTTTGTTGTGATACCCAATTGTTTGATGCTAGTATTAAATTTGATTCAAGTTCTGGATGGCCAAGTTTTACGCAACCCATCAAAGAAAACGCCATCAAATATATCAAAGACACAACCTATGGAATGGTGCGGGTTGAAGTTTTGTGTAATACCTGTGATGGACATTTAGGTCATATTTTCCCAGACGGGCCAAAACCAAGTGGGCTTCGCTATTGTGTGAACTCTGCATCTATGAAATTAAAAAAAGCATCTGAAAATGAGTAATTTAAAATTAGCCACTTTTGGCGGTGGATGTTTTTGGTGTACAGAAACTGTTTTTCTAGAAGTTAAAGGTATTGAAAAAGTAGTCTCTGGATATTCTGGAGGCACTGCACCGGGGAGACCAACCTATAGAGAAATATGCTCAGGATTAACTGGGCATGCAGAAGTTATTCAAATTACATATGATGCACGTATTGTTTCTTACGAGACAATTTTAATCATCTTTATGACCACACACAACCCAACTCAATTAAACAGACAGGGAGCAGATGTAGGGACACAATACAGATCTGTAATTTTTTTTCACAATGAAAAACAACAAGAAATTGCACAGCTAATTCTAAAAGAATTGGCACCACATTTTGATGCTAAATTAGTCACAGAAATTAGTCCTTTAACTATTTTCTACGAAGCAGAAAAAGAACACCAAGCCTATTATAAAAATAATCAAAATTCTGGTTATTGTTCTTATGTTATCAATCCAAAATTACAACAATTGAGAACCCTGCATGCAGACAAATTAAAGTAATCACAAAAAAAATATCACATTTATTTGTAAAGTTTCACAAGTATAAACGAATAAAAATTGAACATACAACTAACAAATTTCTTTACAGACCAGCTACCTGCAGATCCAAATCTAGAAAATACTAGACGAGAGGTCCTAGAAGCTGTGTATTCATTTGTTAGGCCTATTAAAACCTCAAATCCTACCTTACTTCATGTGTCTGATGAAATGCAACACACCCTTGATTTTTCTAATGAAGATATTCAATCTAGAGAATTTTTAGAATTTGTGACTGGAAATAGTGTTTTAAAAAACTCAAAACCCTTTGCCATGTGCTATGCCGGACATCAATTTGGCAACTGGGCTGGTCAATTGGGTGATGGAAGAGCCATAAATTTAGGCGAAATTAAAGACTGGGCTGTTCAACTAAAAGGATCTGGCCCAACACCTTATTCTAGAACTGCAGATGGCTTGGCAGTACTACGCTCTTCTGTTAGAGAATATTTATGCAGTGAAGCCATGCATCATCTTGGAGTTCCATCAACAAGGGCGCTATCATTAAGTTTAACTGGTGATAAGGTGTTAAGAGATGTCATGTACAACGGAAACCCAGCACACGAGAAGGGCGCAATTGTTTCTAGAGTTGCTAAATCATTTTTACGCTTTGGGAATTTTGAGATTTTTTCCTCAAGAAACGATATTAAAAATTTAAAAATACTCACAGATTATACCATAAAAAGTCATTTTTCACATCTAGGAAAACCTAGTAAAGAAGTGTATCTACAATTCTTCCAAGAAGTGAGCAGTAAGACTTTAGAAATGATTATTCATTGGCAACGAGTAGGCTTTGTTCATGGGGTTATGAATACAGATAACATGTCTATTTTAGGCCTAACCATAGATTACGGACCGTATGGTTGGCTAGAAGGTTTTGATTTTGGGTGGACGCCAAATACAACAGACAAGCAACATAAGAGATATAGATATGGAAACCAACCTACCATTGGTTTGTGGAATTTATATCAATTGGCAAATGCCTTATATCCATTAATTGAAGAAGCAGCTCCTTTAGAAAAAATCTTGGAAGGTTATAAAAGCAACTTTGAGAAAAAGTCTCAAGACATGATGCGAGCTAAATTAGGATTGACTTCTGATAAGGAAACAGACATCAATATTATCCAGTCTCTAGAAAACAATCTTCAAGCAACAGAAACAGACATGACTATTTTTTTTAGGACATTAAGTTCTTTTAAGAAGGAGCAGCCAGAAAAAGGAGTTGAATTAATACAGGATGCTTTTTACACTCCAGATACCATAAAAGGAAATGTTTTAAATAATTGGAAACAGTGGTTTGCTGACTACGCCAAACGATTGGAAGATGAAACTACATCAGCTGATGAACGTCTACAACAGATGAACAAAGTCAATCCAAAGTATGTGCTCAGAAATTACATGGCGCAGTTGGCAATAGACAAGGCAGATAAAGGAGATACCTCATTACTTGAGGAAATGTATTTACTGTTAAAAGAACCATATTCAGAGCAGCCAAAGTTTGAGCATTGGTTTGCAAAAAGACCAGAATGGGCAAGACATAAAGTAGGATGTTCTATGCTGTCTTGTAGCTCTTAATTAGCTAATAATAAGAATTTTTTTAATACAAACTTAAAACTTCATAGACCCTAGTTTTAAGGGAAAATATTTTTTCACAAACCTACTGCACTAGAAATCTGATAGCTAATAAATTCAATTATTCTAAATTCTTTTAAATAAGAAACTTACAATACCGGACTTGTTAATGGTACCTTAGGCAAAAAACAATGTCAATAGAACGAAGGGTAGTATTGGTGGAAAAACTTTTTCATCAATTAGAACAAGAAACCACCAAATTTACTCAAACAACGGGTATTGGCTGTGTCTCTGGTTGTGGAAAATGCTGTACATCACCGCATGTAGAGGCATCTCCTTTAGAATTTTTGCCATGGGCTTTTCATTTATTTTTAAATGGTGAAGCTGAAAAAATGCTTGCTTTACTAAATGAAAATCAAAGCGCTACCTGTATTATCTACAAAGCCTTGTCTATTTCCGGCAAGGGAAGTTGTAGCAATTACAAATACCGTGGATTAATTTGCAGATTGTTTGGGTTTGCTGCCAATACAGACAAATATGGGAATTTGAGATTGGCTACCTGTAAAATTATTAAAGAAGATCAAACAGATATCTATAACTCAACTGCTGAGGCAATTACAAAAGGATTGTATGTACCTGTATTTACAGAGTATTATATGCAATTAAATCAGATAGATTTTAACTTAGGAAACATGATTATACCCATTAACAAAGCACTTAAAATAGCTTTAGAAGAAGTATTGCAATACTATGCATACAGACCTTCTCCGGATATAGATAAAAAGTGTGTCTAGAATAATTTTACCAACTCCCAGAGGCACCTCCGCCTCCAAAACTTCCGCCACCAAATCCTCCACCAAATCCTCCACTACCAAAGCTACCTCCTGAAGAACTTCCGCCTCCAAATCCGCCACTTCTTCCCATGCTGCTTAAAATAAGAATGTCTAATAAAGCACCTGACCCAGATCTTCTCCCACCATTTTTTCCGCCTCCTCTGTTTCTAAAAGCAAAAAATAGGAAAACAATTACTATAAATGGAAGAACTCCTGAAAAGCCTTTTCCTTTTTTCTTACTTTTTCGTTTTCTAGTTTCTTTAAACTCTCCTGTTAATACTTCAAAAATTCCATCAGTGCCTTTATCTAAGCCCTTATAATAATTTCCTCTTTTAAATTCGGGGATAATACGTGATTCTATGATTCTTTTAGACATCAAGTCTGTAAGAGCTCCCTCGGTTCCTCTTCCTGCTTGAATGGCAACTTTTCGGTCTCCTTTAGCTAACAACAATAAAACTCCATTGTCTTTGTCTTTTTGACCAATTTTCCATTTTTCTCCCCAGTTGGCAGCTAGATAATTAATATCTTCTCCATTTGTTGAGTTAATTACAATCACTACAATTTGTGTGGATGTAGACGCTGAATACCGGAGTAGCTTTTGCTCTAAACTTGTTGCTTCTGATAAAGATAGCACTTTTGAATAATCATAAACGCTGGTCTGCTTTTTTGGAACATCAGGAATTTCATATTGCGCCAGACTACTGCCTGCAAAGAAAAGTCCAAAAAATACAACTAATAAGATGTTTTTCATGAGCTTTTAGAGATTTCGTTAGACAATTCATCTGTATCATCATCTTGATAAGGAAAATGAATTTTCAATTCTTGTCCTGCCTTTAATATACCTTCAACGAGACCTTCTTTAAATGCTCCTTTTCTGAAATAATTTTGCATCATTTCTTTTGTTGTATCCCAAAAACTATCTGCTACTTTATCATTAATTCCTTGATCGCCAAGAATCACAAATTTATGATCATTTACTGCTATATAAAAGAGCACTCCATTTCTTAATTCGGTTTCATGCATCTTTAATTCATCAAAAACTTTCTTTGCATGTTCGTAATGATCTTCGTCTGTATGTGCTTCTATATGAACTCGTATTTCGCCAGAAGTATTTTTCTCTGCTTCTTGAATAGCAGCCACAATCGCTTCTTCATCTTGGGTAGAAATAAAAGGTGTTTTTTTTGACATTATTCTTTCTTATTAAAGTCAAAATTTACCTCTACTGCATTTTCTGATCCAGGATTCGATGAATAAAGATCCATGCCCTCAAAACCAAATACTCCTGCTAAAACGCTATTAGGAAATACTTTAATATGTTTGTTGTATTGGTTTACTTTTCCATTAAATCGATCTCTCTCCATCTTAATTCGATTCTCAGTTCCTTCTAACTGATTTTGTAGTTCTAAAAAATTCTGATTTGATTTTAAATCTGGGTATTTTTCTACCACTACCAACAACTTAGACAAGGCACTTGATAAGCCGGACTGTGCTTGTTGAAACTGAGCTAAACTTGCTCCTGTTAAATTCCCCGCATTAATGGTTGTAGATGTTGCTTTAGCTCTTGCATTTACAACTTCAGTTAATGTTGATTTTTCAAAATCTGCTGCGCCTTGAACCGTTTTTACTAAGTTGCCAATCAAATCATTTCTTCGTTGATAGGCACTTTCAACATTAGACCATGCAGCTTTTGCATCTTCTTGATTTACAACTGCAGTATTGTTTATTCCTTTTGCCCAGCTATACCCAACATATAGCACTACTAATATAATTATTAATGGAAGCCACTTTTTCATTTGTTCTCTATTTTATAGTTATAAATTATTTAATTTCTACAAAGATGTTCCACCATCTAAGGTAATTGTTTGACCTGTCATAAATTTTGTTTGATCTGAAGCTAACCATACTACAGCATCTGCAATTTCTTTAGCCTTACCATAGCGTTTCATTGGAATAACACTCTTTAAAATGGCATCCATTTCTGGTTTTGCATTTATTAATTGATCTAATAATGCCGATTCTGTATACCCAGGACAAACCGCATTTACTCGTATATTTTTAGTTGCATATTCCATAGCAGCCGATTTTGTCATTCCTACTACTGCAAATTTACTAGCACTATAACTAATATTATTAGGGGAGGCTTTTAAGCCTGCTAAAGATGCTATATTCACAATATTACCATGTCCTTGTAATAAAAACTGTTGTATTGCTACTTTCATACAATAAAAAACTCCTGTTTGGTTTACAGCTATAACCCTGTCCCAATCTTCTAATCTAGACTTGTGAGTTGGTAGTAAATTAGGGCCAATCCCTGCATTATTTACAATAACATCCAATGATTTATATTTGTTTACTGTTTGTTTTAGCAAGTCTTCTACTTCTTCAAACTTAGTAACATCTGTTTTTATAGGTAGTGATTCTCCTCCATTTGTTACAATTTCATCTGCTACTTTTTTTGCATTTTCTAAATTAATATCAGAAACTACTACTTTTGCACCATGATGAGCAAAATGAATAGCCGCTGCTTTTCCAATTCCTGAACCTGCTCCTGTGATAATCACTATTTTATTTTTTACTTGCATACTACTAAGTTTTTTTATTAAATAATTAATATTTGATACTTGAGCAAGTTCTTTGTTTTATAAACCTACCTCTTCAACTTCTATTTAGAACAACTACTTACAAAAAATTAATCGCGAATCTGACAATGCCAAAGCTCTTAGATCTCTAGGATAATCTTTCATTGCCATCAATTTCATAAACTCATTTTTATTGGCATATCTCACAATCAGTACTTCATCCCAAAGTGGCTCATCAGATGGCCCTAAGATGGTTGCGAGTGGTGATCCTTTAAAGATAATCTCGGCATTAATTGTTTCAAAAAAAGGAACTGCTGCTTGTAAATAATCTGCATACGCTTCTTTTCCTGTTTTTCCAGTTTCATCTACTGTTTCTTTATAATTCAAATAATTGAGCATAAAAACAGGTCTGCTATCAGAAAAATCTTGTAGCTTTTTAAAACTATTTTTTTGATTTGATTGCTCACTCATTGCTAATCTATTGAATTAGTTTTAATAGATTTTAAGGCCAAATTACAACACAATTCTGCTGCTTTATCCAAGTTAGCGAAACGAGGGTCTGATGTTAAGCCTTTACTATATCTATAATATATTTGTTGTGCTATTACTGCTATTTTAAACAATCCAAACACGTAATAAAACACCATGTTGTGAATGTCTCTTCCAGATTTTTTTGCGTATGATGCTACAATTTCACTTCTCATTGGATTTCCTTCAAAAATTGTTGGCGAAGGAATTCCTTGTTTTACAAAATCATGATCAGATGCTAAAGTCCAATATCCTAATGAAGTTCCTAGATCCATTAATGGATCTCCGAGCGTGGCCATTTCCCAATCTAAAACAGCGGTAATTTCTTTCCAAGAATTGTCTTTAAAAACAACATTATCATATTTATAATCGTTGTGAATTAAGCAATGTTGGTAGTTTTTTGGTTGATTTTCTTGCATCCATTGCATGACCTTCTCTGCTGAAGGAACATCCTTGGTTGCTGCTTTTAGGTATTGCTTTCCCCAATTGGTTACTTGTCTTTCTACATATCCTTCTGGCTTTCCTAAATTTGTTAAACCAATGGCGTCATAATCTAGCTGATGTAATTCAGTAAAAGTATCTAACCAAGCATTGGCAATTGTCTTATAGTCATTTGCTGGAATATCTCTTTTTTTTGCTTCCTTAAAATTTAAGATAATTCCTTCTACTTTCTCCATAATGTAGAATTCACTTCCTAAAACAGCAGCATCATCTGTATATGCAAACATCTTAGGAACTTTAGAAAACTCTTTTTTAACTGCAGATTGCACCTTAAACTCACGACTCATATCATGACCTCTTTTAATAGCACCTATAGGCGGTTTACGCAACACATATTCTTTGTTTTCTATAGATAAGAGATAGGTGAGATTAGAATATCCGTGGGTAAATTGCTTCACAAATAATTCACTCTCTATAGAGCCAATCAAGTGGTTTTCTTGTAAAAACTGTTTAAGTTTTACCGCTGGTAACTCTTCTCCTTTTCGTACTTCTTGATTAGACATTATGACAGTTTTCCGTGAGTTCTAATAACACTTTTTCCTAACTGATACATATGCACCTCATCTGGGCCATCTGCCAATCTAAGCATTCTTGCAATCGCAAAATAGTGTGCTAATTGCGTATCTGGTCCAACACCTTTTCCTCCTAAAATTTGCATCGCTCTATCAATAACTTTTAAAGCCATTTTGGGTGCCACAATTTTTATCATTGCTATAATATCTTTAGACTCTTTATTTCCTAATTTATCCATCTTGTCGGCTGCAGATAATGTGAGCAAACGTGCTTGTTCTATCTCACATTGAGATTTGGCAATTTCATGACGAATACTACTAAAATCTACAAACTTCTTTCCAAAAGCTTCTCGTTCTAAGGTTCTTTGCGACATGAGTTCTAACGCATATTGTGCCATTCCTACCAAACGCATACAATGATGAATTCTACCTGGGCCTAATCGTCCTTGTGCTATTTCAAAACCTCTCCCCTCTCCTAAAATTAAATGATCTTTAGGAACACGAACATTGTTTAAAACAATTTCCGCATGTCCTTCTGGAGAATCGTAAAACCCTAATACAGATAAGGGTCTGATGATTTCAACTCCTGGAGTGTCTAAGGGAACCAACACCATACTTTGTTGTTGGTGTCTAGAAGCAGTTGGGTCTGTTTTCCCCATAACAATTGCTACTTTACAATGAGGATCCATACCTCCACTAGACCACCATTTTCTACCGTTAATTACATATTCATCTCCTTCTAAAACAATAGAAGTTTCTATGTTTGTGGCATCTGAAGAGGCTACCTCTGGTTCTGTCATTAAAAATGCAGAGCGAATTTCTCCTGCCATTAAAGGAGTTAACCATGCATCTTTTTGTGCATCATTTCCGTATTTTGCCAATACTTCCATATTTCCAGTATCTGGTGCCGAGCAATTAAATATCTCTGAAATCCAAATTCTTCTCCCCATAATTTCTGCTAATGGGGCATATTCTAGGTTGGTTAAACCAGGGCTTAAATCTCCATAATCTTTGGGTAAAAAAAGGTTCCACAATCCTGCATTTTTGGCTTTTTGTTTGAGTTCTTCTGTTTTAGGCCAACGTTTCCATAAGTTTTCTGTGTTCTGTTGAAAAGCATGGAACTCTGCTTCTACAGGAACAATATGTTCTTCAATAAAAGCGGTAAGTTTTACCTGTAAGTCTTTTGATTTTTGTGAATATTCGAAGTTCATGGTTCGTTTTCAGTATTAATAAGTGTCGTTTTTATGGAGTATTATTGAACATTGAATGATTTTAATTCATCCATTGCATTCTAATGTATGGTCAGCTACCTAACCTGCAATCATATATCCACCATCTGCCGTATACACTCCTCCAGTCATATAAGAGCCCGCATCAGAAGCTAGTAGACTTGCAATTCCTACCATTTCTTCAGGCTGCCCCATGCGCCCGCTTGGGATGGTTTTTTGTACTTTATTCAATAGTTTTTCGTTAGTCCACAAGGCAGCACTAAATTTTGTTTGTATGAGTCCTGGGCAAATGGCATTGGCACGAATTCCGTGTTGCCCCCATTCTTTCGCTTGGTTTTTAGTCAGCATTAAAATAGCAGCTTTACTTGTGCTATACAATCCTAATCCAAGACCAGGAGTTAGCGCCTCCACAGATGCTATATTAATAATACTTCCTTTTTTATGTTCTTGCATATGAGGCAATACTAGATTAGACAATGCCCAAGGTGCTTTTACATTTACATCCATAATCTTATCAAAAATTGCTGGATCTACATCTTCAATAGGTCCAAAAACCGGATTAATTGCAGCATTATTCACTAAAATATCAATACGCTCTAGCTCTTTAATTGTAAGATCTACTAAAGCTTTTCTTTGATCTTCTTTACCAATATGGCAAGCTATTCCGATGGCTTTTAATCCAAGAGCTGTAAATTCTTTTACAACTTCATCACAAGCTTCTTGACTTCTACTACTTATAACAACACTGGCTCCTTTTTCAGCTAAGCCTTTAGCAATAGCTTTTCCTATTCCTTTACTAGATCCTGTAATAATAGCAACCTTGCCTTCTAAATTAAATTGTTGATGTGCGTTCATTAAATTACGGGTTCTGTGTCTTTTTTTATAGTAATAGATTCAGTATTAAATAGAATCTCTGATAGTCCTGATGTTTTTGGCAATTCATAGGTAAAGAAATATTTCATGGTATGTATTTTACTTTCGTAAAATTCTTTTGAATATTTACCATCAGCACTCATTGCTTTTGTGGCATTTACTCCTAGATCTAACCAAGTCCAACCCACTAAAATTAAACTAAAGAATTCCATAAAAATAGAGGCATCTGCTAGGTATCTTTCGTAATCACCTTTCATTGCATGAGGCATTAAATGACCCAATACTTTTTGAGTGAGTTGTAGTTTTGCTTCAAGAGTGTTTGCATACGATTGCAAGCCTTCTATTTCTTTTGCTTCATTGATTGTTATCATAATTTCAGCAGAAAGTAATTGCAATGCCTTACCATTACTCATGGTTACTTTTCTACCTAATAAATCTTGAGATTGTATCCCTGTAGTTCCTTCGTACAAAGCAGATATTCGTATGTCTCTGTAGTATTGTTGTAAAATAAAATCTGCACAAAATCCGTAGCCCCCTAGAACCTGTAAACCGTTATTTACAGCAGCAGCTCCAGCTTCAGATGGATATGTTTTTACAATTGGAATAATCATTTCCAACAACAAATTATATTTCTCTTTTTCCTCTGGTGAAGTTGCAGTTTCTATGATGTCGTAATATTTTGCCGCTAAAAAAACCAAACTCATAGATCCTTCTACGACCGCTTTTTGCATTAAAAGCATTCTTCTAACATCTGGGTGTTCTATAATTAATGCTTGATTTTCTTCTGGATTTTTCTTACCATTACTTGATAATTTTCTTCCTTGAGGACGTTCATTTGCATACTGTAATGATGCTTGATATGCCGCAGAAGCAATAGCAGAAGCTCCTCTTCCAACAGCAATTCTTGCAGAATTCATCATTAAAAACATATACTTTAATCCTTGGTTAGGTTCACCAACAATCCATCCCTTACAGTCATCTGCATCTCCAAAACCTAGGTGGGTGGTACAATATCCTCGTTGCCCCATTTTCTGAAAATCTGCAACAGTTGTAACATCATTAAATTCTAATGCCCCTGAAGTAGTTGGCCGATTCTTTGGAACCACAAATAGAGAAATTCCTTTGGTTCCTTTCGGAGCCCCTTCAATTCTTGCCAATACTAGATGGACAACGTTTTCAGTAAAATTATTATCTCCTCCTGAAATAAAAATTTTCTGCCCAGAAATTTTATAAAAACCATCCTCTGTTGGAGTTGCTTTTGTAACAATATCTGACAGAGAACTTCCTGCCTGAGGTTCTGTTAAACACATAGTCCCTCCCCATTGACCAGATAACATATTTGGCACGTAGGCCTGGTTTAATTCTTTAGTTGCAAAATGGATAATTAATTCTGCTGCTCCTTGAGTTAATCCTGCATAGCCAGGCAAATGATTGTTGGCAGCATCTAAAATATAGGTAGCGGCTGTATGAGATAAAAAAGGAATTTGCATTCCACCATCTTCATAATTAAAAGGGGCCGAAATAAGACCCATTTCTCCACCTTTATGCATCATTGTTTTTACTTGATCGTGAACAAATACTTTTCCGTCTTTATGATATGCTGGATGTTCGTCCATTTCTTTGACGTAAGGAAACAACTCTCTGTCAGCAAATTCTTTGACTGAATCTATAAACATGTCAAGCGATTCTTTATCATGGTCTTGAAAGCGATCTCTAACAAGTAATTCTTCTAGGTTGTGAACATCGTAAAGAAGGTATTTTAAGGTGTCTATATCTACATACTTTTCAGCCATACTATTTTAACGTTTTTAAAAATTGATGTTTAATTTTAACTTAATCCTACGAAGATAGGACAAATAATTATAAAATACTATGCGCGCATAGTATTTTATAATTGATTTTTTATCTTAATTAGTTCTGCTTTTACAAATTCTAATCTACTTACGATTTCATGATTATTTATCGTACCGAGCGGATTTTTCTTTAATTTTTGTTTCGCCCCCTCTAAAGTAAAACCCCTTTCTTTGACGAGGTTATATATGAGTTTAAAATTGGAGACATCATTTGAAGTAAATAAACGATTTCCTTTTGCATTTTTTTTTGGCTTGATAATTTCAAATTCTTTTTCCCAAAACCTAATTAATGAAGTATTTACAGAAAAGGCTTTTGCCACCTCTCCTATCTTATAATATCTTTTTTCGGGTAAGTCTATGTGCATAGTATGCTATTAATCGTAAGATTGACCTTCTTCTTCAGAGGCAATTTGCATTGCTAAAAATTCTTCTGGTGTTAAATCTCCGTAATAAAAATTTATAGGGTTTAATGCGCGTCCGTTTTTATGAACTTCATAGTGCAAGTGAGAGCCTACAGACCTTCCTGTATTTCCCACATACCCTATAATATCTCCTCGTTTAACTTTTCTTCCTTTTCTAGTTGCAATCTTACTCATGTGTGCATACACTGTTCTATACCCAAAGCCATGATCTATATAAACAACTTTTCCAAAAGTGGCACTTCTCTGGGCTAAAGAAACTTTTCCATTTCCAGAGGCATAAATTGGCGTTCCTGTTGAAGCCTTAAAATCCATTCCTTTGTGAAATTTTCGAATCTTTAAAATTGGATGCATTCTATATTTAAAACCAGAGGCTACATAGGACAAATCTTCCTTTTTTATTGGCATAATAGCAGGTATAGAAGCCAACATGGTTTCTTTCTCTTTGGCTAAAGAAACTATTTCATCTAGAGATTTAGATTGCACAACTAATTGCTTTGATAGAATATCTAATTTTTTAGTTGCATTTTTTACCAACTTAGTATTGTCATAACCGTTTAAATAAAGATACCTGTTTACTCCTCCAAATCCTGCTTTTCGTTGTTCTTCTGGAATTGGATTTGCTTCAAAATAAGCTCTGTAAATATTGTTGTCTCTTTGTTGCAATTGAGACAATACAGAAGAACTTTCATCCAATCGTTTATTTAATAGTTCATAATTAAATTTTAGATTTTCTAATTCTCTCTCTTGAGCTAATTGATTTGGTGTTTTAAGAAATTGACTCAATACTATAAAACCTGAGAGCATTACTAAAAGGGTACTAAATGTAATTAGAACCACTATCTTAGAAATAGTTCCTTTGCTTTGCTCTATCTTTCGATAGCTTAAGGTTTCTGAATCGTAATAATATTTTACTTTTGCCATACAACTAAATATGCTACTTTTGTTTACAATAGAGTACTCGTAAAATTAGATCTCTATCAAATAATAAAAGCAAATTTACAAAATGTTTCACTAACTATAATTTTGATTCATTTAAGGTGAAAATTTAATATCATTAATAGCAAAGAAATTCAACTTTTGATTTATGAAATCTCAAGAAATTCGTTCACAATTTTTAGATTTTTTTAAAGAAAAATCACATCAAATTGTTCCTTCATCTCCCATGGTTTTAAAGGACGACCCAACCTTGATGTTTACCAATGCTGGTATGGCTCCTTTTAAAGAGTATTTTTTAGGAAATAGTATTCCTAAGAATGCTAGAATTTCTGACACTCAAAAATGTTTGCGTGTCTCTGGAAAACACAATGATCTAGAAGAGGTTGGTTATGACACTTATCATCACACCATGTTTGAGATGTTAGGAAACTGGAGTTTTGGCGATTACTTTAAAAAAGAAGCCATTTCTTGGGCTTGGGAATTACTAACAGAAGTGTACGGAATATCTCAGGATATCTTATATGTAACTATTTTTGAAGGAAGTACAGACAATGATAATTTACCAATAGACCAAGAAGCTTATGATATCTGGAAAGAAATCATCCCTGAAGATCGTATTTTAAGAGGAAATAAAAAAGATAATTTCTGGGAAATGGGAGAGCAGGGTCCATGTGGTCCATGTTCAGAAATTCATGTTGATATTAGAACCGATCAAGAAAAAGCAAGAGTTGACGGTAAGAGTTTGGTTAATATGGATCATCCACAGGTTGTAGAAATCTGGAACCTTGTTTTTATGCAATACAACAGAAAAGCAACGGGTGAACTAGAAGAATTACCTTCTAAACATATTGATACAGGCCTTGGATTTGAACGCCTTTGTATGGTTTTACAAGACGTGAAATCAAATTATGATACCGATATTTTTATTCCCTTAATTAGAGAAATAGAAGCAATTTCGTCTGTAACCTATGGTGAAAATGAAAAAGAGGATATTGCCATAAGAGTAATTGTAGATCATGTTAGAGCCGTTGCATTTTCAATTGCAGACGGACAGTTACCAAGCAATACAGGAGCCGGTTATGTAATACGTAGAATCTTACGAAGGGCTGTTCGTTACGGGTTTACATTTCTTCACAAAAAAGAACCATTTATTTATAGGTTGGTAGACATACTTTCTAAAAAAATGGGAAAAGCATTCCCAGAATTAAATACTCAAAAACAATTAATTGAAAATGTAATTAAAGAAGAAGAAACTTCTTTTTTAAGAACATTAGATCAAGGACTTGTATTATTAGATACAATTATTAATACTGCAGATTCTAAAGAAGTTTCAGGTAAGAAAGCTTTTGAATTGTATGATACATTTGGGTTTCCGATAGACTTAACCTCTCTAATTCTTCGTGAAAAAGGTTTTGTTTTAAATGAAGACGATTTTCATGTTGAAATGAAAAAACAAAAAGAACGCTCTCGTTCTGCCAGTAAATCTTCTACAGATGATTGGACTGATCTAATAAACAATACCGAAGAAGGTTTTGTTGGCTATGATTCTTTAGAAGCAGACGTAAAAATAACTCGATACAGAAAAGTATCATCAAAAAAAGAAGGAGATCAATATCAATTGGTTTTTAACCATACTCCTTTCTATCCTGAAGGTGGAGGGCAAGTAGGAGACAAAGGATATTTAGAAGATATTCATGGTGATGTACTTTATGTTTTAAATACAAAAAAAGAGAATAATGTTATCATTCACTTTACCGAAAATTTACCAAAAAATGTACGAGAGCCTTTCACAGCTGTTGTAGATCAAAAGCAGCGTCAAAGAACTTCTGCTAACCATAGTGCTACTCATCTTCTCCACCAAGCTTTGCGTGAAGTTCTAGGAACTCATGTGGCACAAAAAGGAAGTGCGGTACATTCTAAACATTTACGATTTGATTTTTCTCATTTCTCTAAATTAACTGTTGATGAATTACGTGATGTAGAAAACTTTGTAAATGCAAGAATTGAAGGAAAATTGCCCTTAATAGAAAAAAGAACTATTCCAAAAGAGGAAGCTATTGCTGATGGTGCCATGAGCTTATTTGGTGAAAAATACGGAGACACTGTAAGATCTATTCGATTTGGACAATCTGTTGAATTATGTGGTGGAACTCATGTTACAAACACCTCAGACATCTGGCATTTCAAAATTAAATCTGAAGGAGCTGTTGCAGCTGGAATTAGAAGAATTGAAGCTATTACTATGGATGCTACAAAAGAATATTATTTAGAAAATAATAGTGTTTTTCATGAACTAAAAGAGTTACTTAACAATCCTAAAGAACCTGTAAAAGCACTTCTTGCCATACAACATGAAAATAATACCTTAAAAAAACAACTAGATCAGTTGTTAAAAGCAAAAACAAAGAACCTTAAAAGTGAGTTAAGAAACGAACTTCAAGAAATAAATGGTGTTCAGTTTTTAGCAAAAAAAGTTGATTTAGATGCTAATGGTATAAAAACATTAGCTTTTGAATTAGGAAATGAATTTAAAAATTTATTCTTATTGTTTGGAGCAGAGAATAATGGAAAAGCTATTTTAACCTGCTATGTTTCTAAAGAAATTGTAGCTGATAAAAATTTAGATGCGGGAGCTATTGTTAGAGAGTTAGGTACATATATTCAAGGTGGTGGTGGTGGACAAGCATTTTTTGCAACTGCAGGAGGTAAAAAACCAGCAGGTATAGATGAAGCTTTAGAAAAAGCAATAACCTATCTACAATAAAGTAATATCATGATAGAAGCATTGATTTCTTTTTTCAAAAAACCAGCAAAAGAAACTAAAAATGAAGTTTTAGAAGGCGTCTGCCCTAATTGCTGGGGATCACAAGAATATGATCATGAAATTAGAGAACTCTATAAAGACAAGCAAATTGATGTAAACAATCATGAAGCAAACCATGGGTTTATTCAAAAATTTGTAGTGACTCATATTGATGGAATCAGACTTAAAAAAGGTAACTCTAGTTTTGAGTGCCCTACATGTCACGCCAAATACTAGTTTTTGAATCTTCAAACTCACATACCATTTTCTAAAGAAACCAATAACCTTATAGATTATAATTCAAAAATTATCTTACTGGGCTCCTGTTTTTCTGAGAATATTGGAAAGAAGTTTCGTTATTTAAAATTTCAGTCGGTTCAAAATCCGTTTGGTATTTTATTTCATCCAAAAGCAATTGAAACCATCATTAAAAACGCTATCAATAAAAAAGAATACACTGGAAAAGATGTCTTTTTTTTAAATGAACGCTGGCACTCTTTTGAAGCACATTCTCAGCTAAGTTCCACATCAAAAGAGGAAATCATAGAGCAGCTAAATAAGGCATCAATATCAACAAATAAATCACTAAAAGACAGCAATCACATTATTATTACCCTAGGAACCTCATGGGTGTATCTGCTTAAAGAAACCGGATTAGCTGTTGCTAATTGCCATAAAGTTCCTCAAGGTAAATTTCAAAAAGAGCTATTGTCAGTAACCAAAATTATTGAAAGTCTAAAGTTAATAATTTCTTTAATCAAAGAGATTAACCCTACTATAAATTTCATTTTTACAGTGTCTCCAGTTCGTCACTTAAAGGATGGATTTATAGAAAATCAACAGAGTAAATCACACTTAATTACAGCACTACATCAGGTTATTAAATCTCATGAAAATTCTTTCTATTTTCCCAGTTATGAGCTTATGATGGATGAATTACGCGACTATCGTTTTTATAAAGAAGACATGATTCATCCAAATAATAGTGCCATCAATTATATTTGGGAGAAATTTTCTAAAAACTGGTTATCTAATAAAGCAATTGAACTAAAAGAAGAAGTGCTTAAAATTCAAAGAGGTTTAGAACACAAACCTTTTAATTCTAACTCTAAAGAACATGTGAAATTTTTAACTTCACTCCAAGATAGAATTCAAGCAATTCAAAAAAAATGTTCTCACATTTCTTTTTAAGAAAGAGAAAAAGCTACTTCTTAAAAAACTAAAAAGAAACCATATTTAGCTTGTTTAATTACCCTACATATGCAGCAACATTACCCCAAGGACCACCATTTATAACATCTACACCATTTTGAGATAAGAAATCTGTAGCGCTTTGGCTTCTACCTCCACTTTTACAGACTGCTATTATTGGTTTTTTTAATCCTTTAATGACATCCAAGTTTTCTGGAACCGTATTCAATACCATATGCTTTGATCCTTTAACATGACCTTCATTCCATTCTGGAAGAGTTCTTACGTCTAAGACAATAGCTCCTTTTTGCAAGTATTCTTCTATATTCTTTGTAGTATCTTTATTGCTAAACATTCCAAATAAACCCATAATAGTTTTGTTATTAAATTAAAATGAAGGTGTAAAATTACATATTTTACACTTATAAACAGTTATAAGAAACAGCTAAGAGATATCAGAGCGAACGTAACAAGAGAATATAGAAAAGTGCTTGTCAGAAAATAAGTAGTATCCTTATTCTTCTTATCATAATAATTTACTGCATCGGTTTCGCAAAATTTTCACAAACACCTAAAAATCTTTCTTACTTTTACAATTCAATACATACCATGAATAAGAAAGTAATCTTACTAATTTTAGATGGCTGGGGAATTACCCAAGACCCAAAAGTTTCTGCAATTTTTAATGCAAAAACACCCTATATTAATTCATTATACGATCAATATCCATCATCTGAATTAAGAACAGATGGTAAGCATGTTGGTTTGCCTGAAGGTCAAATGGGAAATTCTGAGGTAGGTCATATGAATTTAGGCGCTGGTAGAATAGTTTATCAAAATTTAGCAAAAATTAATATTGCTGTAAAAGAAGGTGAATTATCAAAAGAAAAAGAATTATTAAACGCTTTTAAGTATGCAAAAGAACATCATAAAAACATTCATTTATTAGGGTTGGTTTCTAACGGAGGGATTCATTCTCATAGTAATCATGTAAAGGGATTATTAGATGCTGCAAATGATCATGATATAAAGAATGTTTTCCTGCATGCTTTTACTGATGGAAGAGATTGTGACCCAAAATCGGGATCTTATTTTATACATGATATACAAGAGCATATGAAAAAAACTACTGGTAAACTGGCAACAGTTACTGGAAGATATTATGCAATGGATAGAGACAATAGATGGGAAAGAGTTAAGCTAGCATATGATGCGTTGGTAAACGGAATTGGAGAGAACTCAACTAATGCAGATCAGAGCATTCAAAAAAGTTATGGGAATA
>OJFL01000517.1_pt1 | contig 19661 bp, 11 predicted proteins | sample 1594131 | NCBI WGS metagenome assembly OJFL01 (sample SAMN05416782, study PRJEB24817) | seawater metagenome | isolation source: Sea water | place: Canada:Atlantic | collected 2013-07 | reverse complement strand
ATCTACACACTGCATATCGTCGGCAGCGTCAGATGTGTATAAGAGACAGAGACTACACGGCGTCTCGTGCTACCACAGGAACTAACACTGTGGGCTGGGGTATTTGGAATAACTTCGGTTCAAACATTAATGCTTATGAGCTAGATGCAAACGGTACGGCAGTTTTTGCTGATATCAGCGGCGACGATGGCTCGTTCACTGCCAGCAGAAATACCACACGCGTTGACGCTCGCTCAATTGGTATTAACCTTGATTGGATGGTAAACGACGACTGGCATTTAGCCCTCGATTACCATGATTCATACAACGAAATAGACAACGGATACGATGAAGGTCTTGGCAGCTCTGGCCAAATTATTCTTGGTTCAAATCAGCTTCAGTCAAAAGTGTACGACTACCGCGAAGGTGATATTCCTCAGGTATTTGTAAACTGGAACAACGGCACTAATGAAATTGCGCCTGGCGAAATAGACTCTAACTTTAGCCAGTTTATCTATTCTCCTGGCCGTTCTGATATTGAGCAACTTCAATTGGACGGTACTTGGTTCAACTCTGCTTTTGATATTCCTCTAATTAAAGTGGACTTTGGGTATGCACGCACAGAACAGGCGCTAAGTGGATTTGAAGCATGGAGCGGCTTGCGAGGCGGCCCAGGATTTAACCCATCGTTTACTCAAATATTCCCAGACAGCATGTTCGTACGCAACGACACCAGCGGTTTCTTAGATGCCTTTAGTAGCGGTGGTGCGAATATGAACCCTGGGTATTACTATACCTTTGATTTCGACGAAGCTATTGCCCGCCAATTGGCGTTTATTACTGCTGATGTCGTAGGTGAGGCTAACGCATACTCAATCGATCCATATTACATGGGTGCTCCTTCTGTAAGTAATGTAGAGGAAATTACAGACTCTATTTACGTACAAACCGAGTGGGATTTTGAGCTAGGCGATTACTACGTTCAAATTAATGCGGGTCTACGCTACGAAGAAACAGAAGTACCTAGTTCAGCAGAAGTTCGTGTTCCACAGCAAGTCAACTGGGTAGCCGCTTCTGAGTGGATTACACAGTTTGAAGAAGGTCTTCAGTTACAGGACTTTACAGGCGAGTACGACATTCTTCTGCCTATGTTCGACGTAAAAGTTGACGTAACTGACGACGTGGTAGCACGTTTCTCATGGGGTAAGTCAATTACCCGAGCGCCTATTGGTTTATTGCAAGGCGGCCTAGCGTTTAGCGGTAGTCCTAAAATTGGTGCTCGTACTGCCTCAGCGGGTAATACAAGCTTGCTGCCTTTTGAGTCATCAAACTTAGACCTCTCTTTTGAGTGGTACTACGACGAAGCAAGCTACGCGGCTATAGGTCTATTTAGAAAGTCAGTAGACAACTACATCACAACAACGGGTCAAGACCGTCAGTTCGAAGGTCTTAATGATATTTACTTAGGCCCCCGTTGGAATGAAGCGGTAAATGCACTTGAAGCAGCTGGTACACAGGCTACTGATAGCGCTATTTACGACTACTTTGTGAACAACGGTTATGCCGATGAAAACGGTGTTGTAACACCGAATGCAGACGACCCGCTTATTACATGGCGTACAACACAGCCGGGTAACTCTAGTGATGCGAAAACCGTAGAAGGTATCGAGCTTGCTATTCAGCATACTTTCGGTGAAACCGGCTTTGGTTTTGGCGCGAACGCCACATTGGTAGATGGCGATGTTGAATACGACCCGTATAACCTTGAAGAGCAAGACCCACTAGTAGGTATTAGTGACTCTGCTAACTTCCAAGTGTTCTATGAAAAAGATGGCTTGTCGGCAAAAATCACTTATGCGTGGCGTTCAGACTATGTCGTAGGTATTGGTCAAGCTCAAGGTTCGTCGGATAACCCAGCCACTCAGTTCGACACGTACGCGCAAATTGATGCAAGTATTAACTATGACGTTAATGAACATCTTACTGTGTTCCTAGAGGGCATTAACATCAACGATGAAACTGAGCGTGGATATGGACGTTTTGAAGAGCAGTTCTTATTTGCTCGCCAATACGGCCCGCGTTACACACTAGGTGCTCGTTATACATTCTAAGTGTATTTAGTGTTGGGCTTGTATTTAATAACAAGCCCAATTAAAAAGGCCGCTTCATTCACATGAAGCGGCCTTTTTTATTGGCATGAGTCAGTCCGTCTTAGAACGAACCGATAACAGACAGTCTTGCATTAATTGGCGCACCAACCGTTGCTTGATGTCTAGAGTGCGCGTTCGGGAAGTACAATGTGTCAGTTAAGTTTTCCACATTAAGCTGTAAACGCATGCCGTTGTTTAGCTCGTAGTATGCAGACGCATCGACACGGGTGTAGCTTGGTAGGACTGGCGAATCGGTAGCGGTAACCACAAAACTCTCATCTTGATAGGTTGCGCCAATACCAAAGCCTAACACGTCGCTTACTTGATATGTTGTCCAAACCGACATAGTATTTTCTGGAAGCTCACGAAGCTCTACTCCATTCGCATTTTCACCGTCTAAGTTGCTGTAGTTGGCAGTAACAAACCACTTATCAGTAATGTAGCCCTGTAGCTGCAGCTCAAAGCCTGACACATCAGAATCCACTTCTACGAAGCCTTCCGGGTCGTTAGGATCGTTATCCAATGAGGTTTGCTCGTTTTCAAATATCGCTGCTGTAAAGCTCATGCTGTCAGCAAAATCCCACTTCACACCAATTTCTTGGTTAGTAAACGTATCAGGGTCTAATCTATTAGCATCGCCGTTAATATTGGCATACTGCTCGCCACTGCGCGGTAAAAACGACTCACTGTAGCTGGCATAAATTGAGATATTTTCTTGAGGCTTATACACAAGACCTGCACGAGGAGAGACTTCCTCATCAGTGCGGTTACGGGTTTCTAATACCTCAGGGCGTGCGTCAAATACTTCAATATCGAAGCTATCGAAACGAGCACCTAATACAAGGTCGAAGTTTTCTGATAGAGCAATTTCGTCTTGTACGTAAAATGAATATACGTCTAGGTCTACGCGGGTATCGTCGTTTAAATCCGTAAATGCAGTAGTGACTGTATTTCCAGCCGCGTTAGTACCTGTTAATCCTCTAAAGTCTAAAGGGCCGCTAACTAGGAAATCTTCTTGGTCGTCGCCATTTGAATCGAAGACCGAGTTTAAACGATTCTGATCAGATTCAGTATTGATAAACTCACCACCGAAAATAACCGTGTGCTCAATGCTACCCGTTGCAAACTCACCGACTAGGTTTGCCGACAAGATAAGATTCTCACGTTCAGTACCGTCAATGTAACCATCAAGCGTCGCAACGTTTGTCTCTGGGTCAAAGTCAGCGGCATAAAAGTTGGCATATACCTTGTCATAGTCACCGTAAAAGGCGTTAAAGTTACCTTTTAAGTTGTCTGAAAAGTTGTGCTGTAAGTTGGCGCGAAACACGTCAGCTTCTAACGTTTGATAGTTATTTTCAGGGTCGCCAAAGACAATGTTTTCAAACGCTTCTACCGGCTCACCGTTTGCACCAGTAGGAACACCACGGTCGATAAAACGCTCGTGGTCGATATACTCATAGGATAAATCAACGATTGTATCCTCGCTCAACTGAAAGCGTGCTGTAGGGTTAAAGCCGTAACGATCGCCGTAAAAGAAATCACGATGGTTATCTAGACTCTCGTACATAGCATTAATTCTTACCGCAGAATCTTCGCCAGTGTCGATGTTGGTATCAAGCTGTAAGCTGTACGCGCCAAATGTGTTAGCAGATACGTTGTAGTTTACAAACTGCTGATCGATAGTCGCTTTCTTAGAAACGCGATTTAAAATACCGCCCGTGCCGCCACGACCGAACAGTAATGCGTTAGGACCACGTAAAATTTCAACTTGCTCAACATTGTACAGCGCACGATAGTATTGAACGTCGTCGCGATTACCGTCTATATAAAAATCGGCTGTTGAACGTACACCACGAAACACAACGGCGTCACGATGTCCTTCACCCTGAGAGGTGTTTACCCCTGGGGTGTAATCGATAATTTGGCCTACGCTTGTAATACCGCGGGCAGTAATTTCCTCTGCCGTCATGATAGATAAACTTTGTGGTACATCGATAATAGGAGTAGGGCTTTTGATAGAGTTTGATTGGTTTACCGAAAGATACTTTCCTTCAACAGTAAGTCTTTCAATATCTTCCATTGCAACCCCAAGGGCAGCGGGACTCAACATTACGGCTGTAGCAATAGTCGTAGGTTTAAATTTCACTATAATTCTCCACGTGTTCTACAAGTTTTATGTGTGATTTTGGTTAGTAGTCAGGGGTTAACCCTCTATTTATACTATTTGCACTGCGTCTTGAATGCGCCTTTTAATGTAAATAGGAATAGTTACTATTTCGATAAGCGATCGATAAAGGAAAACTCAGACGTTTGCGAGTCGTGGAGTGATATTTTTAAGAATACGCAATGAAAAGGTATAAATTTAACGTTAAGGCAGCTTAAATGGAAAAGATAAGCGTTAAAGATCAATTAGGTGAAAAATACGCAGAGTGTGTTCGAGAGTGTCTTGGGTAATCGAAAACAATAAAAAAAACCGCTTAAAAATAAAATTTGAGCGGTTTTTTATTGATTTTAGTATGCTTTTATTTACAGCTAATATCTGCGCTTTCTGCGGCATTAGGCGTAAATTCAATATCAGCCAAACTTACACTCGCTTTACCAGCACTTCCTAGCTCGAACGGCACCACTAAGCCAGTGAAGTCGATCCCCTTATCAACAAAGCACTGCAGATCAATGCTGATTGAAGACCACGTATCTAGGGGTAACGCGTTTACTTGCTCGCTAATATCGATTTGTGTTGAGCAGCTTCCCGGTGCATCTCCTTCGCCTTCACAGTTCATTCCCACGGTTAAACCGCTCTCAATATCGCTATGGCGGCTAACGCTAAAGGTTAGTGCCCCATTAGTCAGCAACTGTGCGCTTAAGTCTTCCCGGAAGAAGCTCTTACTCGCAAAACGCATGGCGGCAAACTCACTGCCGTCAAAGGTGACTTTACGAGCATCTTCCTGAACGACTTTATCCACAGTGCGATAATTAATAGCCCCTACTTTGTGTGTGCTGGCATTTACTGTTAACGATTCGTCACCTGAGTAAAGCCATAGTACCCAAGGAGATTGAACCGCTCCGTTAAGGATCTCAACAGACTGACTATTGTCACTGCTTACACTTACTTCAGTGTTTAAATCATCGGATAAGACATTTTCATCGGCATACGTTAATCCAAAGCCATAGGAAAGTAATGGCTCATAGTCATCATCGCCTATATTCACAATTTGCTGAGGCTCTGCTGGCCACGAGAATGGAAGTTTGCCTTTAAAGTCTTGCTCGCCGAATAATACATCAGCTACCGCTGCACCTTCTGAACCTGGCAACCATGCTGCCACAAATGCGTCAGAAGCGTTTAGTTCTGCATTAACCCACATAGGGCGGCCGCTTATAAATACAGATACCACTGGGATACCTTGAGACTTAAGACGCTCAAGCAGCGCTAAGTCTTTTTTAGTACCGTACTGATAAATTAACGTTTCTCTATCACCATGACCTTCCGCGTATGGCTCTTCGCCAAATACCACAATAGCCACGTCTGGAGTTTCGCTTTCACCTTCAATTGAACCGTCAACAGAAAGCATGACATCGCCACCAGCATTTTCTACGTGACGTTTAATGCCGTCGTAAATTGAAGTGCCACCCGGGAAATCATCGTTAGTGTTATTCGTACCCTGCCAGGTAATACTCCAGCCACCAGATTGCTTACCAATATTGTCTGCGGCATCGCCAGCAACTAACACACGCTTATTCCCTGACAAAGGTAATAGGCCTTGTTTATTTTTAAGCAATACCAATGATTCACGAACGGCCTGACGAGCCACTTCACGATGAGACTCTTTGCCTATAAGCGAACGATCACCAGATAAGGGGCGATTAGCTGGACTAGGCTTGTCAAACAAACCTGCGCGTACTTTAACCCGTAAAATGCGACGCACAGCATCGTCTATCCGTGACATGGGTATGACCCCATCTTTCACATGGGCAAGCGTAGATTCATAAACACCTTTCCAATCGCTAGGCACCATAAAAATATCTAACCCAGCGTTAACGGCTTGTGCACAATCTGTATTGCTACACCCTTTCACTTGGCCGTGACCATTCCAGTCGCCCACAACAAAACCGTCAAAGCCCATTTGCTCTTTTAATACATCGGTCAGCAAATATTTGTGACCGTGAAGCTTTTCACCATTCCAACTGTTAAACGAAGCCATAACAGACTGCGCACCAGCGGTTAGCCCGCCAACGTAGCCTTGGGCATGGATATCAAACAGCTCTTGCTCGCTGGCAACGTTGTCGCCTTGGTCGTCACCGCCTACAGTACCGCCGTCACCGACAAAGTGCTTTACGGTACTGATAACCCGCTGATCGCTCAAAAAGTCTTTGTCGGCAGCGCCCTGCAGGCCCTTTACCACCGAAGCAGCATAGTCACGAACAATGGCAGGATCTTCTGAGTAGCTCTCGTAAGTTCTCCCCCAGCGATCGTCCCTTACCACGGCCACCGTGGGTGCAAATACCCAATCGATGCCCGTTGCCATAACTTCTTTAGCTGTTATGTGAGCAATCTGCTCGACTAGTTTGGGATTCTTTGCCGCACCCAACCCAATATTGTGGGGAAACAGCGTAGCGCCAATCACATTATTGTGACCGTGAACTGCATCTGTTCCCCACATGGTTGGAATGGTTGAACCGTCTAAACTGTCATCAATAGACGCTTGATATAGCTTCTCAGCCAGCGCAACCCAATCGTCAGGCGTTGCGTGCTTATTATTGTCTGGAAACGCGCCACCACCGTTAAGATACGAGCCAAAACCATACTGACGCATTTCTTCAACCGTAATATTGCGGATTTCTGGTTGAATCATTTGCGCTATTTTTTGCTCCAACGTCATTGTCGACATCAATTCAGACACCTGCTTTTCTACAGCCGGATCTTTTTCTACTTCGATATCAAGCTTTGGCCAAATTTTTGCCGCACCGCTTTTTTCTACGCTCTCATCCTGATTGCTAGCCGATTCTTTCTCTGCAACTCCGCAGCCGCTTAATAATACGCCAGCAATTACGGAAGCGAGTAATGTGTTTCGCATCGTTACTACTCCTTAATCTTTAATCAGTTGTGTTACACGGCTGCCTATTAAACCGTAGTAGGCGATGTACAAGTAACAAGAAGCCGGTAGCAAGAATGAAAGTGTGACGCCGATATTATCAGCCAACATACCTTGGAAAAGCGGGATAATCGCTCCCCCTACTATGGCTAAGCACAAAATACCTGAGCCTTGCGGTGTATCTTTGCCAAGTTGCTGAAGCGCCAAACTGAAAATGGTAGGAAACATGATGGAGTTAAATAAACCCACACCAAGCACGGTCCATAGTGCAAGTGGCCCCGTGGTAGAAATCGACAGCACAATAAGAAAGATAGCCATAACTGAATTAAATGCCAACACGATGCCGCCGGAGACTTTTTGCATAACAACTGCGCCGATAAAGCGTCCGACCATAGCGCCGCCCCAGTAGTATGCAAGCAACTTAGATGCTTTTGCCTCAGTTAGCCCAGCCACTGAAGGACTAGCTAAATAGTTTACTAGCATGCTACCTATGGCAACTTCGGCACCGACGTACATAAAAATGCCTACAGCACCGAGAACAAGATGCCTATGCTGCCAAGCCCCACCTTTGAATATGCCGGTATTAGTACTGGTGTGGTTGAGTTTAGGCAGCTTTAAATAAAGAAATACCAACGCTAGTAAAAGAAGCGATGCAGCGAGTATAAGATAAGGAATTTGAACATCGGAAGCCGATGCCGTCGCCGCGTTGTGTTCGCCTGTTGCCCCGTACATAAGATACGAACCAAAAAATGGCGCTACCGTGGTGCCAAGAGAATTAAACGCCTGGGTCATCGTAAGTCGAGAAGAGGCCGTTTTGGGGTCTCCTAACGCAGTTACATATGGGTTAGCCGATACCTGCAAAATAGTGATGCCCGACGCTAATACGAAGAGCGCAAGAAGGAAAACCGCATATATTTGGCTTTCAGCTGCAGGGTAAAACATGATGCAACCCAAACAGGCAATACCCAACCCAAGCACAATACCTTTTTGATAACCTATTCGTGATACCACTAGCCCGGCAGGCAGTGAAACAATGAAATAGGCGCTAAAAAAGCAAAACTGAATAAGCATCGCCTGTGTAAAGGAGAGGTTAAACGCACCTTTTAAGTAGGGGATAAGGATATCGTTCAGGCAGGTAATAAATCCCCACATGAAAAATAATGTTGTTAATGAAATGAGAGCAAAGCGATAATTACCACTTGGCGCTACATTATTCACTGGCTGCGAGTCAGGTTGCGTTGGTATGTCCACTGATAACCTCTATTGCTATTTTTGTAATTAATGATAAATTAACATTTGAAAGCGCTTACACAAGCAAGACCACTTACTTGTAAGCGCTTACATTTCAGTGAATAATTACATGAAGCGTTGCTGAATTCAATGTAAAAATCATGTTATTTTTGATTTATGAATAACAAACTATTTTGTACAGTTTGTTAAGCTTAGGACATGAGACAATGCCAAACATCACGCTCCCTGCCAACTCCTTGTTGTTATCAAAGGATTTTTTATACGGCGTAGCTACCTCAAGCTTTCAAATTGAAGGCGACCGAAGCGGTCGACTAGACTCAATTTGGGACACATTTTGTTCACAAAGCAATACCATTGAAGACAATTCTAATGGTGATGTTGCGTGTCAGCACGTCGAAAAATGGCAAGAAGACGTAGCGCTTATTGCGGGGCTTGGCGTGGATGCTTATCGCCTTTCAATCTCTTGGCCAAGGGTGGTTAATAGTGATGGTTCGGTGAACGACATTGGCATGCAGTTCTACGTTAACTTGGTTGACGAACTGGTTAAGCGAAATATAAAGGTATTTGTTACCTTATATCACTGGGATCTCCCCCAATATCTTGAAGATAACGGTGGCTGGCTTAACAGAGACACAGCAACTGCCTTTGCGCACTACACAGAGCTTGTAGCTAGAGCGTTGGGAGATAAAGTGTACTCTTATGCCACACTCAACGAACCCTTTTGCTCTGCATATTTAGGCTACGAATTAGGCATTCACGCGCCGGGAAAAACCGGTATAGCGAATGGCAGACAGGCAGCACACAATTTGCTTTTGGCCCATGGTTTGGGCATGAAAGTGCTTCGTGAGAAATGCCCTAACAGCCTAAACGGTATTGTGCTTAATTTTTCAACTTGTCACAGTGCTACAGATTCACAAGCCGATATATTGGCCGCAAAGCTTGCCGATGAATACCACAACCGCTGGTATTTACAGCCTATTATTGAAGGGACTTACCCCGACATATGCCAACAGCTGCCAAATGAACAACAGCCGGATATTCACGAAGGCGATATGGATATTATTTCTCAGCCAATCGACTTTCTGGGAATAAATTTCTACACACGCACGGTATATAAAGCGACAGAAGACGGCTGGTTTGATGTCGTAGAGCCTAAAAATGTTCCTCTTACTTCTATGGGTTGGGAAATTACCCCTGATGCCTTTACCGAAATCTTAGTGGATTTGCATGACCGCTATTCTCTTCCTCCTATTTATATTACCGAAAATGGCGCTGCCATGAACGATGAAATGGTAAATGGAGAAGTGATAGATACCGACCGGGTCGATTACTTTAACTCGCATTTAAACGCTGTTCACAATGCCGTTAAAGCCGGTGTAAATATTCAGGGTTATTTTGCTTGGAGTTTAATGGACAACTTTGAATGGGCGCTTGGCTATACAAAACGGTTTGGTATTGTTTATGTCGACTACGACACACAAAAAAGAACGCTGAAGCACAGTGGAATTGCGTTTCAAGAGCTGGTGAAAAGTAGAGTTAATGTTACATTAGCAGTATAGAAAAAGGATAAGTACTCTACACCATGGCAACAATTTACGAAGTATCAGAAGCAGCCGGCGTTTCATTAGCTACCGTTTCCAGAGTGATGAATGGAAATACAAAGGTTAGCGATAGAACGCGAAAAAAGGTTGAAGCCGCTATGGCTTCGCTAGGCTATCAGCCCAATGCTATCGCGCAGTCTTTAGCATCTAATCGCACAAATAGCGTGGGTCTTCTTGTTTCTGAGCTTCATGGTTCCTACTTTGGCGACCTAATGAGCACCGTTGAACAGGTGTTAAAACAATACGGAAAGCACGTAATCATTACCGCAGGGCATGTAGATGAAAAGCGAGAGCGCGAAGCTATTGAGTTCCTTAAAAGCCGACGCTGCGATGCATTGATACTTCACGCCGAAGCCGTATCTGATGAATACTTAAATACTCTGTGCACCAGCGACCTTCCCGTTATTATTATCAACCGTCGCGTAGATGGTTTAGATGATAACTGTTTTGTAGTAGATAACGAAAAAGGTGGCTATTTAGCCGCTCGCACTGCGATTGACCAAGGGCACACATCAATTGGTTATATTAGCGGACCTAGTTTTAAGAAAGATGCTACCGACCGACTTGCAGGTCATAAGCGCGCACTCACAGAAGCCGGCATTGAGATTAAAGACGAGCATATCTTTGAAGGTGACTTTCATGAGTCTTCTGGTCAAGACGGTATGCACTTCATGAAAAAACACTTCCCAGACATGACCGCACTTATTTGCGCCAATGATGAAATGGCCTCTGGTGCAATGACAGCAGCACGAGAGTCTGGATTGGAAATTCCGCAGCACTTGTCTATTGTCGGTTTCGATAATGTGTTGTTTTCTCGTTATCTTTACCCCAAGTTGACCACTATTAATAACCCTATTCAGGCAATGGGGGAAATGGCAGCACGCTGGGTACTTAAAAATGTTTATAACACCAAAATTAATCATTCTATTGAACACTTGTTCGTACCTGAAGTGATAGAACGACAATCTCTGAGCAAACGCTAATATGCTAAAAACCGTGCCGACTTCGCTCTATTACACACTTATTGTCTCCTTGGGGGGCTTTATTTTCGGATTTGATGCCAGTGTTATTTCGGGCGCTATTGGTTTTATTGACGTAGAGTTTGCGCTCACAGATTGGCAACAGGGCTTTGTGGTGAGTTCTCCTACCCTTGGGGCACTATTTTCCATGCTGTTTGCAGGTGCAATAAGCGATGCAATAGGACGGCGTAAAGCGCTTATTATTGTTGCGATGTTGTATTTCATTTCCGCAATATGCTCTGCGTTAGCGCCAAACTATGCCCTTCTTGTATTGGCGCGTTTCATCGGTGGTATTGCCTTTTGCTCACTCATTATTGCCCCTGTTTATATTTCTGAGATAAGCTCGGCGAAACACCGCGGTAAAATGGTGTCGGTGAATCAGCTCAATATTGTGCTGGGCTTTGCCCTTTCATACTTCAGTAATTACTACTTTTTGCAGTTGAGTAATAGCGACATCTCCTGGGTGAAAGAGCTTGGAATAGACACCCACACTTGGCGCTACATGCTTGGTTTAGAAACCATACCCGCAGTTTTGTGGTTCACACTTCTTTTCTTCGTACCTAAAAGCCCCCGCTGGCTGCTGCTCAAAGGAAAAACGGAAGAGGCCAAGCAAACCATTTTTGCGCTTTTCGATGCCGAAGAGGCAAAGAGTCAGTTAAACGATATTCAATCGTCTCTTTCCGAAAAGACATGGTCGCTTAAAGAGCGACTGGGGTTTCTGAACGCAAAAACTATGCGATATCCGCTATTTGTGGGTATCACTTTAGCCATTGCGCAGCAAATTACTGGCATTAACGTTATCTTTTTTTATGCCCCTACTATTTTTGAACAAAGTGGTGTGGGTACCGATGCAGCATTCATGCAAGCCGTATGGATTGGCATGGTGAATGTAGCCTTTACGATAGTCGCTATGCTTACCATTGATAAATGGGGCAGAAAACCACTGCTTATTGTTGGCCTTTGCGGTGTAGCCATCAGCATGACGGTGTGCGCCTATGGCTTTAAACAGGCAACTTATGAAATTGAATCAGGGGATATAGCAGAAATTCAAATTGTTGCCCCTCAGCTTGCAGAAAAGCTGCTGGCTGTGGAAGGCAAAGTGTATTACTCAGATGTTGAATTTAAACAAAGTCTGCAAAGAACACTCACTACCGCACAATACGATAACCACCAGCAGCTTATTCTAAATAGCAGTATCTCTATGAATGCGCCGCTGGTGCTGTTTGGTATCATTGCGTTTGTGGCGTCTTTTGCGGTCTCTCTCGGCCCAGTTATGTGGGCCATGCTGGCAGAAATTTTTCCTAACCAAACCAGAGCAATTGCCATATCACTGGTGGGGGTTATTAACTCATTAACCAGCTTTTTAGTACAGCTAGTTTTCCCTTGGGAGTTAATGAACTTTGGCGCTGCCGCCACTTTCTTTATTTACGGTATATTTGCGCTCGTAAGCCTTGCTTTAGTGGTGCGGTTCTTCCCCGAAACAAAAGGGCGAACACTTGAGCAAATCACTGAAAATTTCCAATCTAGGTAAATTAGCCGAGTGAGCTATCCGGATAAACTAGCTAGCCGGATAAATTAGCTAGCCATGTAAGCCTAACGTGAATAGTAATGCATTAAGCGAACTGACGCTTATGCTGGTTCACACTTTTAATACTCGCTTCTTCCAGCACAATGTGTTTATCGATAGATAGAGATGTCGGTAGTACGTGAGAGGCTACGATAACTAATTTACTTTGCGCCTCTTTTTCAAGTAATTTGCAAACTCGCTCTTGGGTTTTTATATCAAGGCCCTCAAATGGCTCATCTACCATTAACACCAGCGGGTTAGCTAATACAGCTCGCGCAAAGGCAAGGCGTTTTCGCTCACCGCCAGATAGTTGCCTGCCGGATTTACCAACCCAATTGGTTAACGGCAAAATAGTGTCGAGGCTCAACTCTTCTAATAACTCACACATAGTATCTTGCGCGATATCACTCCCTGCGGGGTCTAAATTCATTTTCACACTGCCAGATAAAATGATGGGATCTTGCTCTACATAAAGCCAGCGCTTTACCATCCCTTCTGATATGGCATGATCATCAACCCTACGCTCACCTTCAGCAGGCAATAAACCAGCTATTGCTTGCAAAAGAGATGATTTTCCACAGCCAGACACACCGCTTATGGTTACCACACCTGTTGAAGGTAAACTTACTGTTACCGGCACCGTAGAGCGATTTTTCGCTGCAAAGTGATTAAGTTGTAGCGACGTACAAACAGGCTTTTCTGCCAATTGCTGTATGGGCGATGTACTCAAACAATTTAACGCGTTGTTGCTCTGTTGATGCTGCGCGGCATTTGCAACTGCATTAAAGCTTGCCGATGCCCAATCCGGTGCAGCTAACAGCACCATAGGAACTATAAGCGCAATGGGAGCGAAGACGGCGACCTCAGAAAATGGCAATAAGCCTGCCATCAATAGCAAAGCAAGCGCAAAGGCAACACCTTGAAACATCCACATTGTGTGTGAAGTCTTTTTCTTTTGGTTAAACTGCTGTCGCCATACAGGCATTGCGCTTGGTGCATGTTCAGCGGCCTTTTTTCTGTTCAAGTGCCAAATGGGGCTTGCCGCTAAAAAATGTGAGGATGCACGTCTAAACTCTTTCGTTGCGTAAGTATTTTCACGAGCGGTGGCTAATGCACTCAGCCATTGAAATGTAAGTAAAATAATCCATGCGCTATACAAGGCAACAAGATAAACAGCGCCAGGGAGATTAGTCCATAACGCGGCTATACACATCACCGTGAATATGAAGAGGACGCTAGACAAAGGAGAAACCCACGCAATCCATTTACTTGCAAGCACTTCTGTATGCTGAGCTAATGCTTCAGTCGACGATGCTTTATCTTCTAATTGACAGTTCTGTAGCTGAGAAAAAACATCCATTCTAACGGTCGCAATTCGCGCTAATAGATCCTTATGTCCTACCCACATGCTGGCATAACCGGATGCAATACGAAGTAACGCTAACCCTCGAATGACAACGGCAGGAATAACATAATTAAACCCAACGGGCGCAATTGCGCTTATAGCAATAAACCATGAAGAGATAACCAAAATACTCAGCCCAGCTGCAGCGTGAAGCATAGCAAGCAATAAAGTTATATACGCAGGTTTGCTTTCATTGCTCATGTTAACTGCTGCTCCTCTCCCGGTGGTCTTCGATGACCTAACTCGGTTTTATCTATAACGTGCTTGTTTTCAATGTGCCAGAAACCAGTGAACCAATCTGCTGGCAGCGCTTTGTGGGAAGCCCATATCACTGTTTTATCGCGAGTTAGTTGGTAAATTAGTTGTGCAAGGCGGCAATGCTGATCGTCGGGCAGGTGAGCCGTGGGCTCGTCAAGCAACCATAAAGGACGGTCTCGCAACAGCGCTCTCGCTAGGCTTAGGCGCTGCGCCTCTCCTCCTGAAAGCAGCGGGTAGTCGGTCATTACCGTATCTAAACCGAAAGGTAACTGTTTGAGCCAATCAGATAGCTCTACTTTTTCTAAGATGGCGATGAGCTGCTGATCACAATACTCATCATGTAAGCATAGGTTCTCTCTCACATTACCTGGCAAAATGACAGGATGCTGAGTTAACCATATTGATGAACACTCACAACGATGTGATGCCCGGCGCTGACCGGCCAATGCTTCTAAAAGCAGCGTTTTGCCGCTTCCCGAACGTCCACTGAGTAATATGCAATCGCCTTGATTAAACGCGAGAGTTTGCGCTGTTAATAGAGATGGGCTGTATTGCACTGGGTCAGCCACTTCATCAAATACCGCAAATTCATTCGCCAAAAATCCATTCCCATTTTTGACTGACGCTGAACTTGTTGTTGCTACCTCTGTTTGCGAGCCGCGCGCTTGGGCTGAGTCTGTGCTTTCTTCAGTACTTTCTTCAGTGCCTCCCTTATCTTCATATCCCTTAGCTTCAACACTTGGGGAGTAGCTACCTAACACCGGCGCGATCGTCTCCATTGCAGATTCTGCCTGTGCTTTTTGGTGATAAATTTGACCCAGTTTTTTCATTTCACTTAGTAGTAAGGGAACGACCAGTAAAATCCACAGGCCCTGTTGTAGGGTAATGTCAGGGCCAACATTAAGCTCATTCAGTAATGTAAAACCTATAAAAACCGCCACTAACGCCACAGAAAGCGTGGCAAAAAAATCCAGTACACTGTTTGATAAAAACGCAACACTCACCACTTTCATGGTGCGTGAGTTTAAGGTGTCACTTGCCTCTTTGAGTAAACCGGTTTGCCTTTCATGAGCCTGAAAGGTGGACAGCATAGGCAGCGCCGCAAGCCTGTCGGTAAACATACTGCCAAGACGGGATAATGCGATGAAATGTTTTTGATGAAGCGCAGCTGCTCCTTTACCCACAATGATCATAAACAAGGGCACAACTGGAAGTGTGACCAATAGCCCAGCACCGATAACCGGATTCACAAAGAATATTACCGCCAACGCGAAAAGCGGCACTATTACTGCGATAGTTTGTTGTACGCTATATTCTAGTGCCCAATCGGTTAAGTCATGCAATTGTTTTTGCCATAGCGACTGCCAGTAAAACGCCGTTTGCTGCCGAACCAATGCGTGCTGACGCGCAGAAAAAACCGCTGTTAACGCTGTCTCTAATTTGGATAGCATGTTGGTTTTACTAACAATAGACTGCTGATTATACAGTCCTTGAAGCAACCAAGAACAAAAGAGAGAAAGGGCCATTCCGATAATATGTGTATTTGCTCCGTGGGCCTTGTTCACCACCCAGTCATGGGCAATATGGGAGAAAAAATAGAACCCAATGATCAAAGAAAAAAGCGACAAACACTTAATTACCACAAGGCGCAATTGTGATGCACGCACACCAAGCTTGTGCGACTCATCAAGCAGTTTACGCCAAGTTGTCAGTGTTTGCCGGTTGGGAACCTTTTCTTTAGTCACTGTTTGCTCTTTTAATGCTATGGTTTTGTTTGTGTTTACATTGCTGCCAACACATAGTTAAAAACACATAGTTAAAAACACAATGCAGCCCCTTACTTTTACTAAGGGGACTGCACCTCTTACACTTTCACAGTTCACACTGTGTTAGTCTGCGTCCTCGGGCCGGTCCATATTTTCAGTAGACTCAAGCCACATGGCGTTAATAATGCCAAAAGAACAGGCAAGTAATACTCCAAGTATCCAAGCGAAATACCACATTGTTGCCTCCTTAATAAATAGTGTGAGATTGGTCTAAGTCGTCGTTTTTGATACGACCGCGCATGACATAGAAGCTGTAGGCAGTGTAGCCAAGAACGATTGGAACAAAGATGCAAGCAACGATGAACATTACATTAAGTGTTAAGTGGCTTGATGTAGCGTCCCATACCGTTAGACTTGCCGCTGGCATAGTGATACTTGGCATTAGAAATGGAAACATAGACACACCAGCAGTCAAGATGACGCCTGCAATGAATAACGCACTAGATACAAACGCCATTCCTGCATTGCCCTTTTTAGAGAAAAATGCACAAGCCAGCCCACCAACAACACCTAGTACTGGCGCTATAAGCGTTAATGGGTAGTCGCGGTAATTGTTTAACCATGCTCCCGCTTCAATAGCCACTTCCTTTTTCAAAGGATTAGATGTTGCTAACGTATCAACGGCAGAGGTAATCACAAAGCCATCTAAGAACGCCACCCAAATACCTGCGAGAACGAAAAGCGCAACCCCGACTAAACTTAAAACGATAGATACCACTCGCGCCCGAACCTCAATGAATCCATCAGTTTTCATTTGCAACCATGTGGCACCGTGGTTAAGTAAAATTGCCACAGACAACAGACCCGCTACCAGTGCAAATGGCGTGAGTAACCCAAAGAACGAACCTGTGTAGGTAGAGCGTAAGGTATTGTCCATCTCAAAAGGTACGCCTAATAACAAGTTACCAAACGCCACACCGAAGTTAAGTGATGGAATAATACCACCGGCAAATAACGCCCAATCCCACGCTTTTCTCCACTGAGGGTTTGGTAGCTTGCTGCGGTAGTCAAAACCAATAGGCCGCATCCATAAAGCAATAAGCGTTAGCGCAAGCGCAAGGTAGAAGCCAGAAAACGCAGTGGCATAGATAAGCGGCCAAGCTGCAAAAATGGCACCGCCTGCTGTGATGAACCACACTTGGTTACCGTCCCAGTGGGGACCAATGGTGTTTATCATTACACGGCGTTCTTTGTCATTTTTTCCAATAAGCGTTAGCAGTGCCCCTACTCCTAGGTCAAAACCGTCGGTAACGGCAAAACCAATAAGCAGTACACCCACCAAACACCACCAAATAACGCGAAGCAGTTCATAATCAATCATACTTTTGCTCCCTGATTGTCTAGGTCGATTAAATCAAGATCAGATTCAGTTTGTGTTTCTTCAGGTGGAACCGGACCTTTTTTGGCAAACTTCTTCATTAAGTAGAAAGCAATAATGAACATCACAGTGTAAAAGGCGGTGTATGCAACCATAGTAGTAACTACATCGCTAACCGCGAGATTTGAAACAGATGCATGCACAGGAAGTATTTCAGCTATTGACCATGGCTGACGTCCATATTCAGCAACAAACCATCCCGCTTCACTCGCTACCCAAGGAAGGGGCAAGCTAAACAAAGACGCTTTTAATAGCCAGCGAGGCTGAGTAATCCGGTGTTTTGTGCTGTAGTAGAAGGCACAGATAAACAGCGCTAGCATGATAAAGCCAGACGCCACCATGAGTCGGAAGCTCCAGAACAAAGGAGCTACTGGCGGAATACTATAGTCTACCGCTTGCTGTAACGCTTTTTCAGAAGGATTTGAAACATCATTGGTGTAAGGCTCAAGAAGCATAGCGTAACCCAAGCTGTCTTTGTGTGCTTCAAACGTTGCACGCTCCTGCTCTGTGGCGGAGCCATCTCTTACACTATCTAGCAACTCGTAAGCCTTTATTCCTTCAAGAATTCGCTCTTTATTTTGCTCTTTAAGATCTTTTATTCCAGAGACTTCTTCCGTTAATGAGCGTGTTGCAATAATGCCCATAGCCCATGGTATTTGAAGCGCGTACTCGGTTTTTTCTTCCTCATCATTGGGCAAGCCAAATACAGTAAATGGCGCTGGCGCTGGATGAGTTTCATACTCGGCTTCTACCGCAGCTAATTTTACTTTTTGGACATCGCCTAGCTCATAACCACTTTCGTCACCAAGTACGATGACTGACAATGTGGCCGCTAAACCAAAGCTTGCCGCAATGGCAAACGAGCGACGGGCAAAAGCAATATGCTTATGATTGAGTAAGTAGTAGCTAGAAATAGCTAATACGAAGATAGCACCAGTGACGTAACCTGCTGAGACTGTGTGGACAAATTTCACCTGTGCTACCGGATTGAATATAACTTCTGCGAAGCTGGTCATTTCCATGCGCATGGCTTCAAAGTTAAAGTCAGCACCAACTGGGTATTGCATCCAGCCATTGGCAATTAAGATCCACAGTGCAGAGAAGTTTGAGCCAATGGCAACCAGCCAAGTAGCCATAAGGTGTTTCACCTTAGACATTTTGTCCCAGCCGAAGAAAAAGAGACCCACAAATGTCGATTCTAAAAAGAACGCCATTAGGCCTTCAATAGCAAGCGGAGCGCCAAAAATATCACCCACGTAATGTGAGTAATACGACCAGTTCATACCGAACTGGAACTCCATCGTTAAGCCTGTAGCCACGCCGATAGCGAAGTTAATACCAAACAACTTGCCCCAAAATTGAGTCATCTGCTTGTATATCTCTTTGCCGGTCATAACATAAACCGACTCCATGATGGCTAGTAAAAAGCTAAGCCCCAGCGTTAGGGGTACAAATATAAAGTGGAACATTGCGGTTAACGCAAATTGCCACCGCGATAGTTCTATTAACGTATCGCTCATGGGTCTTCTCCCTCGTATCTTCGGTGCGCTTTACACACTTAACAATAATGTTAGTCAATTAGCCTGTTGCAAAAACTGTTGCGAGCCATCCCTATTTTTAAGTAGCAGTCGCAAAGTTATCGTTCTTTCGGCTTTCTCATCACAGATAAGAGCACTATGCCCCCACTGTTGAGTGAAAATATTGCACCTAGAAGACGGGGGAATTTTGATCCAACGCAAGGTAGCGAGAAAATATTACCGCCATTTTTGTCAAAAAAGTGACAAAAATGGCAAACTGGAATAGTTAGAGGTAACAAGACTATGCCTTACTCAGCATCTGTTGGTGAGTATCTTAAAGTGAACGCGCCGCGCAAGCTGCCAGGCTTAAAGCCGGTGGCTTCATCTTCAGGGTATGCCTTTTTAATCGCACTTAACACAGAGGGGGACACTTGTTCACCATGACACGCCGTACACACTTGCCCAGTGGTGATAGCCTTCATATAGCGAAATTCGCCGGTCTTCCCATCAACGTGGGTAGCCTCTAAGGGACCAGTGACATTTTCAGACAGTTGCTCAGCAAACTTTATAAGCCTGTCTCTTATACACATCTGACGCTGCCGACGATATGCAGTGTGTAG
>OJFL01000516.1_pt1 | contig 19701 bp, 19 predicted proteins | sample 1594131 | NCBI WGS metagenome assembly OJFL01 (sample SAMN05416782, study PRJEB24817) | seawater metagenome | isolation source: Sea water | place: Canada:Atlantic | collected 2013-07 | reverse complement strand
GAGATTTCTGCCTGTCTCGTGGGCTCGGAGATGTGTATAAGAGACAGAAATATTTCTTACCTCTTTGTTATTTAAGAAATCTATAGCTTTTGGATACTCAATTATTATTGCTTCTAGCGTTTTATGACTTAAATTGACATTGACCAACTTCAAAAACCCTATTGATGAATCCTTGGTTGTGACATATTTTTCAAATAATGCGAGCTTCTCAGTATCATCAGTCAGAGAATTCCATTTAGGTTTCAAGCGCTTGGGGTGATATATCCCTTTACTACCCATATTCTGAATACGCTCATCTATAATTTTAATTAACTTTGCCTTAGATAGGGTTTTGTTAACCTTAATTCCAATATCGATGTCTGTAAGCTGTGTTTTGGAGTCAAGCTGCTTGCCTGTTTTACTTTCAAACACTCTATGTACGAGTCTATAATGATCTGGTGTGATTTTGATAACACTTAGTCCCAAAACTGTAGTTGTATTAAATCTTTTGAAAGGAATATCCTTTTGCTTCAAGTATGCAAGGAAGCTATTGTGGTCCATCGTTTTAAAATTCGTTCTTTTTGTAGTCATTGTGTGGGTCTTTATAATTTTAGAGGTGCCTTTTTGTTTACACTACTTTGTATTTACATAATGTATATAGGTACCTTTTTTAGGCTGTTTGCTTTAGGTACTTTAACATCATCTCAGCATTCTCATCTTGTGAAACCTTTATATAGGATGAAAAGGCTTTTTCAGTAAGGTGACCTGTAATCTTCATAATCACTCTGCTAGGCACATTTCTTTTAAACATATTAGTAGCAAATGATCGTCGCGCTGTATGAGTTGTAATTAGCTTGTATTTTGGAAAAGTTTCCTCAACACGCTCCCTGCCCTTGGTTCTTATTTTTAAAAAACTATCATTTATTTTAGCTCGTCTGCCTATTTCTTTGAGGTGTTTATTCATCGTCTGGTTTACACACGATTTTGGTAAGCTATTGGCATTATCTTTATACTTATTCATAATACGTTTAACTATATCCATAAGCGGTATTGTCACCCACTCATTAGTTTTGATAGTCTTAAGCTTAAATGTATCTCCGACAATGTTTTCCTTTTTTAGCTCGCTGAAGTCACTGAACCTTAAACCCGTGTAACACCCTACTATAAATAGGTCCCTTACACGCTCTAGCGTTTTGTTTTTGCTCAAGTCCAGGTCGATCATACGCTGCAATTCTATTTCATCCAGATAGATATTATTGACTTCTTCCCTCACGGTTTTGAAGTTCTTATTCTTAAACATCAAATGGGTGTTATATCCTTTATCTGTTGCATCGTTTAGAATCACTTTCAGATTCTTAATCACACGACCAAAGCCATTATTAAGATACCCTTGAACACCTGTATAGAACTCCTGAAAGTCATAGTAAAATGTCATATCAATGTTATGCCAATCTAGCTGAATCTGTGCATACTGCTCATATTTCCTCAATTGGTTAAGGACTGTACGATAGGTCTTTAAAGTTCCATTGCTCTTGCTGTTCTTACTTATCTGGAGGTAGTGCTCAGCATATTCGAAGAAAGTGTATTGAGTTCTTTTCTGCTGTTCAGCTTTTGATTCATTGTAAAGAGATTTTACATATTTAGTTGTTGGATCTTCTCCATTGATTAAAAGTCCATTCACAATGTCATCTACTTTTTGCTTAATGGTTGTCAGGTAGATGTTAAAACGGTCTGATCCAGCATAACTTCGTTTTATTTTCTGGTTCTTAGCATCCCAGTGTTTATCATTAATATTTTTGTGAGTTGTGAAATACGTTACTTTCTTCTTGTGAGTATAACGCAGCATCAACATAGATTGAGCACTGTTAATTTTCTTCTGATGTTGCGATTTACTAAGTACAAATTTTAATGTTGCCATTGTTTTAAGTTTTATGGGACCAACCATAGTCTATATATTTATAAAAGGTCCCTAGTTGAAATATTATTTTGTTATCTTTTTTGTAGTTGTGTGTTATAGGTGGTTTCTAGACTAGACAAAGATTTTTTGCGCTTGGATTTTTGAGATGGAGACAGTTCACTACCGTCAATAACATCCGTCACAATTTTTACTATAGGCGTTTCTAAATCTTGCTCTACTATTTTTAATGTCTCATACAGTACCTGTGTTAAGTTGCCGACTTTAAATTTATGAGGGTGGTCTCTTTTAAAGATGAGTTCAGCTTTATTCATTTCAAAAAGTGACCTAAGCATATTTATATGAACTCTATCCGTTAGATCCTTAACGATTAATATTTTGTTGTTGAGTTTTTTAGGTCTCTTTAATCTAATTTCGTGTTTGATAAGCTTACCTTGTGGTAGGTTTCCTCTTGAGTATGTTTTTTTGCGTTTTGAGTTCTTAACGGCATCATATACCTTGTATTGAGTATTCCCACTCCCGAAAAGTTTCATATATGTAGTTGATTTTAGGAGATCAAGTTTTGAATGCCCAATTATATTTCTAATGTATTGTGTTGATTCTATCAAAATCGTTTTAAAAGCTCCATACTCAATCTCTAAAACCACTGCTGTCTTTAGCTCTAAACCTGTTAGACATTGTAGTTGATGAAGGACAAAATTTATTTTAGCCACATCTGTAGCTAAATAATTATGATTTTTCAATAGATACGGTATGCTTATATCAATGGTTATATTATTTCCCTTGTCTATGTACATATCAAAGTTTTTAGTAAATAGCTTAGATGTTGGTACATTAAGCTTGTAGCGTTTTTTTATAGTGGGATGTGCTTTGAAAGAACTCCATTTGATACTCTTCTCGTCTACGCTGTATAGTTTTAGTTTGACATAGTCGATTTGATAGTAGTGTAAGCCTGTTAGGTTTACTTGTTTTTTACTTTTAGATTCTTGTGTCTTCATTATTTAATTTATTACTGTTAATATTAATGAGCTACTGCCCAATTTCTACCTTTCTCAAGCCCGACTTCTAGAGGTACTGAAAGCCGAACGACGTTTTCCATAGTGTCTCTTACTAGTGTCTCCATAACTTTCATCTCATTATTAGGCACTTCAAATAACAACTCATCGTGCACCTGAAGTATGAGTTTAGATTTTAACCCTCTAGTTGTAATCTGTTCATCGCAAGCTACCATTGCCATCTTAATAATATCAGCTGCCGTTCCTTGGATTGGTGAATTCATAGCCAAACGCTTTCCTGCCTCTCGTTCCTTCAGGTTACTTGAAGCTAGCTGTGGTATAGGGCGACGTCTTCCAAATATTGTCTCTGAATAACCATTCTTGTCAGCAAAATTGATAAGGTTGTCCAAGCATCTCTTGACGCCGCTAAATCGTTTAAAGTAGGTGTCCATAATCTCTTGTGCCTGATCTTTAGAGTGTGGCTTCCCTGTGATTTCCGTCAAAGATGCAGAGAGACCGTGCGCTGTCTTGCCATAGATCAAGCCAAAATTGATGCTTTTGGCGATGGAGCGTTGCTCGTGTGAAATGTTTTTATAGTCTATCTCAAAAATCTCCGAGGCTGTTAATTTGTGGATATCTAAATCCTCATTGTAGGCCTTTAATAGGAACTCGTCTTGACTCATTTCTGCAGCTACACGAATCTCTATCTGTGAATAATCGGCGCAGATGAACTGACACCCTTTTTTTGGGATAAACATCTTCCTGAATCTCGACTCCAATACCTTGAGTTTATTGGTTTCAAAATCTTTTACTTTTACATTCGGAATGTTTTGTAAATTCGGTTTACTACTGCTGAATCTGCCTGTAGCAGTACCTAATTGGTTGAATTGACCGTGAAGCCTTTTGGTAATGGGATGCGATTTTAGCAACTGTTTGCAAAAGTACATCAGACTGACAGTCTTACGATAATCAAGAATCAAGACAATAATATCATGCTGATCACTCAATTTTTTTAGGTGAGACTTGTCTACAGAATAACATCCGTTCTTTCCAACTTTTTCGATCTTTGGTTGAAGGTTGAGTGTCTCAAAAAGCAATGTACTTACCTGTTGGGAGCTTTTCAAGTTTATCTCATCGTCTGAAAAAGAATTAATCTTTTGTAAAAGATTCGTATTCAGTTCTTGCAATGCTTCAAGAGTTTTATGACATAACATTGTGTCAATTCTTATTCCTTCCATTTCCATCTTTATAACTGCTTTAAAGGTTTTGTACTCAAGGTCTAGTATATCCTGGTTCATAGTTTACTGATTTAATTTGTTAGTGATATAATGGTATAATTGGTAGGTCAGGTCAGTATCTTCACACGCGTATGTTGTCAATTGGTCTAGTGAAACTTCTGTGATGGGTTTTCCTCCAGTCATTTGCTTGTAATCGATTTGCTTATACCCTAAGTGTAGCTGCGAGATTTCCTTCAATCCGTGTATTTTCCTATTCGGATCTAAGAAATAATCCAAAATCATCGTGTCTTCGATACGTCCTGAAACTGGTATTCCGTATTGCTTTAAAAACTTAAGGTCGAATTTGGCGTTATGAAATACTTTTGTAATGTGTTCTCCTTTTAAAAAAGGGAGTATCGGTTTGAGAAAAGATTGGATTTCATTCCGATGTTTGGGAAAGATGATATTATAGCCAGTACGTTTCTTAAATGTCAATGCCATACATACTATAGTATCCTGAAAACAGTCCAAACCTGTAGTTTCTAGATCTACTACCAAGACCTCATCAGGATTATCTTTAAAATACTTGCTCATCGTATTAGCCAGACGTGTAATCTTGTTTGAGGTGTCCACCACTTTATAATCTGTATCAACATCTTGCAATGTCAATACCTGTTGTTCTTGTTCGTCGCTGATAATTTCAATGAATGCCTTTGAATTAAGAGGGGTTTCTTTATAGGCAATGTTCTTATACTCAAAATATTTTTTAACCTTGATTGTAAAGGTGCGTTGTGTTGGGGTATAACGTCGGTCAACATAACCTCCATTTTTAAACTCATTAAGAAGCTCCTTTTTGTGGTGTTTTGGCTTCTCCGCAAACTTTTCTTCCAAAAATTCTAAAAGATCAGGACCTAGTTCACTAATTAATCTTCTTTGTATAAGGTTAATTGGTTGGGCATCAACTAAACCGTGGGTGAGGTAGTAGCGTATAGAAAATATCATAAATAACGTGACCTCGTTCCAGTCACTACTATCCCAGTCTTCAAAGAACTGTTGATTGAAATCTTCATATACTGTTAAGTCTGGACCATAATGTTCTGAAAATTCTATCTCATATTTACGACGCTCTGTACTATGCCCTGAAGGGGCTTTAATCATAAAATTAGACGAGATGATAATTTTAGGAGAGCGCTCAAAAGGTATTTCAAGCTCCTGTTTATATTTTTTGTTAATTGTAAAGTTGTCTGTAATACGACCATACATATTTTCAAAATCAAAGTTGGCCTTAACATCATTGATTGAAATAATATTGGTGTTAGGCGTTGCTCTCTGAAAAGAGAACTGGCTTTTACTATTGAAGTCCTTTCCCGGCAGTTCACAGAGTTCCCTGAAATAGCTTAGGCTTTTAATGAGTAAGCTTTTACCAGTGCCTCCGTGTGCGGCATTAAGCTCGTTAATACTTTGATCTAATAATATTATAGCTTTCGTGCTAGAAGCTTTTTTAAAGCGGTGAAGTGCATAGCCAATTATGGATAAAAACGACTTGGTTCTTTCAATCTTTTTATCGGAAATATTATATACAAACTTTGAAAAGTTGGATTTTCTAAAAGGTTGATTTATCTCTTTTGGGTGGAATTGTCTGTCAATAATCTGCTCTCTGAAAACATAACCTTTAAGGTCATTATAGTCGACGAGCTCAAAACCGTTTTTCTTTATCTCAACTGCTGTATTTTTAAAGTATAAAAAACAACTATCCTCTGTATCAAAATGCGATTTGATAGTGATATTCGGCAAAAATTTTAAGTTTAGATGACTAAATAACTGAGGAGTCTTATTGATCCAAACTTTTTCAATTTGGATGATGTGTAATCCCTCTATATAGCCATTAGTAGAGTTTTCCTGTAACCACTGTTTTGCTATGGCAATGATTTCTGATTTATCATTGATAATGCTTACAATGTTATTATCAATGCGTACAATTTGATAAGTACCATTTACAGAAGCATAATAAAAGCCTAGTTCTCCTAAGAAGTTAATGAAGTTAAGTGTCGGTACTTTAACCTTACCAGCATCTTTACCATCTTTGATAACGAACCAAGGTTTAAATGAAATTTGATTTAGAGTAGGGAATGTAAGTTCCATAATTATGTGTTTAAAGATTTGATGAACTGCTCGACCTCCGATAACTTATAGCGTTTTGCACCACAAACATTGTAGATTGGAAAGTCTTTATGAGCCTTTTTCATTTTGTAAAAGTGTGCAGTAGAGATTTGGAGCGCTTCACACAACTCTACATCTTTTAAAAGCGTTTCCCTTTCTACAGGCGTCCCTGTAATTGCATAGCTATCTTGAGATAGCGCATCGGTAATACGTTGCGCTATCCGATTTTCTAATTCGGAAAAAACTTTTAAAAGATGATATTGTAATGCGTCTTGCTCCATAATCTGTGTGATATGAAGGCAAAATTATAGGGAAGTAAGGCTCATTTGCCTTTCTCGTAATCTTTACGAGCTTTTACACATTTTACGAGATGTGACTATGCTCTATGTAAAAGATTAGATCCGTAATTTTTTAAAAAGTGGTTTAGCGATTTGCCGATGGCCTTGTCTCTTATTTCTGGAAAGGCATTGTACATAATCTTTGCGAAGTCAGTAAGAGTAGGAGCTTCTAACTGTTTAATTTCATAGAATTCCTTTTGGGCATCACTCAAATTTCTTAAAGCTATACGTGATACCAATTTTTGATTATACGCCTCGAGGTTGTTCTCAAGTACATATTTATAATCTTCATCATATCGCTTCTTCACATTAGTCATCTGCTCTTTGATGTCTGTTAAGTTATCTAACTCAATGTAGAGGAGTCTCACATGATGTATGTTAGTTCCAAACTCAAAAGAATTAATAAAAAAGTTAAGAGCATTTTCCTGTGTCATTACTTTTTTCATCTCTTCAATGAAAAATGTCTTGAAGTCAGAAGGTTTGTAATACAACTGTATTCTATAATCAATCTGTCCTTGTTTATAAAAATCTGAGTATCTGTCAAAGTCTACTTTATGTTTAATAAGCATTTTAAGCCGTCTTTCTGCTGTTCTCTTATATGAACCAAGTATATCAAGCAATTGTTGCTTGTTTCGGCCTAGCTCTTCCTTAAAATCGTAAAAATCCTCTAACTCACCAGCATCTCGATAGATCTTCTCTTTCTGTTCAAGCCATTTATTAAAAAATGATGTTCGTTCGGAACTATTGAAATAGATATCCAAATAGTAGCATATAAAATGTTGTTCTCCTGTATTAAAATCCCAGAAGTGTTGTTTAAATATCTCTTTGTCAAGTTTATTTTCAAACAACTGTTCTATAAAACTAAAGACCTTCACTGCTGATGAAATAGGAATTTGAGTTATTGCCGTGTTGATTCTATCGTATCTACTACTCATATCATTAGAGAATGGGACTATAAAGGGGCTACTTGAATATTACATAGTATCAAAAATAGGTAAAATCAATCATTGCCGATATTGGAAACATCTGGCAGCTCTTTAGACATAACGATTTTACATCGTAAATAGGAAAACAGTTTCTTTAATAGTCTGATAACAAAATCACACTTTATTAATTTTTAAATGATTACCTCAACTATGCGAAGGCAATGATGATAGGGGTTTCGGAGAGAGTTTGAGCATATATTTGAGCTGTACAAAAAAAGCGCTGTAGAATCTATTGATTTACAGCGCTTTGCGTTAGAATAAAAGTGGTCCCACTTGGGCTCGAACCAAGGACCACCTGATTATGAGTCAGGTGCTCTAACCAACTGAGCTATGGGACCTTTTGACAAGTGTTTGCCAAAATAGAGCGCAAAAATAACACTTTGATAAATTTCAGGCAAGCTAAATGTATCATTTCTTAATATCTTGACATAATTCTACTAAAACACCGTTAGAAGATTTAGGGTGCAGAAACGCAATAAGCTTATTATCTGCGCCTTTTTTAGGAGTTTCATTTAATAATTTAAACCCTTCATTTTTTAGTCGCTTCATTTCTTTTTCAATATCCTCGACAGCATATGCTATATGATGAATGCCTTCACCACGCTTTGCTATAAACTTAGCAATGGCACTATCCTCATGCGTTGCGCCCAAAAGTTCTATCTTACTGTCTCCAACTTTAAAGAAGCTAGTGGTTACTCCTTCACTTTCTACATCTTCTGCTTTGTAAGGAGCAACACCTAATAATGTTTCATATGTTTTATTAGCTTCTTCTAGGTTGCTTACAGCTATGCCAATATGTTCTATTTTAGTTAACATAATTCAATTTTAATTGTGATTGGTTTACACGTTGTAAATCTAACTTAATGCGCTAAATATCGTATTTTTGCACTATGGAAACAAACAGACAAAAGAAAATAGCAGGCGTATTGCAGCGTGATTTGGCAGATGTTTTGCAAAGTGCTTTACGCGAAGCTGGCACTCAAGGAATCATTATTTCTGTGACTCAAGCAAAGGTAACTACAGACTTGTCTCAAGCAAAAGCCTATTTAAGTATATTTCCTTCAGATAAAGCAGAAACAGTAATTGCTGAAATAAATAAGTTGAAATATCAAATTAAGCATCAAATAGCGCTTAAAACAAAGAACCAATTACGCAGAATGCCTAACCTAGAGTTTTTTAACGATGATTCTTTAGATTATATCGCAGGAATAGAAGATGCTGTAAAAGGTAAAGAAAACCCAATTGAAAACAGAGATTTATTAGATAAACGCAAGAAAGCAGGTAATTGAATTTTTCCTATTACATCGCTAAGCGGTATTTATTTACAAAAAGTAAAAACAATGCTATAAATATTATCTCATTAATAGCTACTATTGGTGTTTTTGCCGGTGCTTTAGCGTTATTTATTGTGCTATCAGGGTTTTCTGGGCTTAAAGATTTTAGCCTTTCATTTACTAATGAGTTTGATCCAGATTTAAAACTACTTCCAGAACAAGGCAAAACAATAGTTGTAGATAGCCTTTTGCAAGAAAAAATTTCTGAAGTTGAAGGAATAGTAGCATACTCTAAAGTGATAGAAGAACGTGTCTTTTTAGATTTTAGAGAAAAAAACCAGATGGCTTTTATTAAAGGTGTCGATGAGCGTTTTAAAAGTGTAAATGCTATTGATAGTTCTTTATTTTATGGCACTTGGCTAAGTGATAAACCTAGCCATGTTGTGCTTGGTAATGGTATTTCGCAATCACTATCTCTTGGAACATATGATTATGGTAGTACATTAAGATTAATGGTGCCAAAGCCAGGAAAAGGACAAATTACAAATCCCACAGATGCTTTTAATGCTAAGCAAAGTGTGGTTTCTGACATATATAGCATTAATGAGGAACTAGATAATAAGTATGTTTTTTCAAGCTTGGCATTTGCTCAAGAACTTCTGGAATTAGATGCAAATGAATTTTCTGCTCTCGAAATAAAACTATGTCCCACAGCTAAAGAAGATGATGTAAGAGCATCTCTAAATAATTTATTTGATAAGCCTATAAATATTAAAAATAGAATACAGCTTAATGATAAGCTTTATAAAATGCTTAATACAGAAAATCTTGCTGTATACCTCATTTTTACATTAGTGTTAATTATCGCCTTGTTTAATGTAATAGGCTCTATTATTATGGTTATTCTTGACAAGCAGGATAACATTAAAACACTATATAATGTAGGAGCAAGCGTTTCTCAGATAAAGAAGGTCTTCTTGTTACAAGGAACGTTAATGACGCTTTTAGGAGGCGTTTTAGGGCTCTTTGTAGGTGTATTAATTATTTATGCCCAACTACAGTTTAATATGGTCATGATTACTCCTAGCTTACCATATCCCGTAAGTCTTACCATAAAAAACATATTGATTGTTTTTGTGACAATTATGTCTCTTGGAATCATAGCGAGCTATATAGCTTCAAGTAGAATACATAGAGCTTTAGCTTAATTGCAAGGCTCTGTTGTTGTGTCATTAAACCAAGTATTAAAATACTTAATCCTATCTAATGTAAATTCAGTTAAAAACATGGATTCACAGATCCCATAGTTGTTATTTGAAGATCTGTTTACTTCAGAATTTGGAAATCTTGATTCTAACTCAAAATTTCTAAACCCTAACCATAGTTCTTGAGATTGCTTTAAGCGTATTGAAAATTCAGGATTTTCATCGTGACCCTTTAAAATAGAATTAAAGAGACTTTTAAGTTCTTTATCTGATTGTAGGTATTCAGAATAAGCTACTTTTTCTAACTCTGCTTGGTTTTGGGAGTATGTAAGAGAGAAGAAACAAATAGATACTACTAGTAATATATGTTTCATAATCTTTGGTGGTTTTTAAAATCCTATTTTGGCTGATTTTAATATGGCCTCTAACTCAAACATATGATCTCGTTTAGGAGCCGATGGTGCAAAGGTAAAACCTTCTAGTACAATATACCTATTATTTGCCTTATCTTCAATAGTATAGTTAAGAAAAGGTCCTGCCATAAATGCATTTTTAACTTCCCATGTTCCTTTTGTTTCATAAGCAAACCTACCATCTATTTCACTTTCGAAAAGGTATGGTGCGTATGCAGCCTCAGTAATCATATAGCTACCGTCTACAGGTCCAGGAATATGTGCTTGACCAATACTGTCTCTCATTTTAATTATACTTGAGATAACATTTGTATCTGCATCTATCTTTTGCATAGGTATTTCATATATCATAATATTCATACCTCCGTTTTTAAGATCTTTACGAAGCCAGAAAAACTTATCGTCTTCTTTAGCATATCTGTATGCCGTTGGAAATTTTAAAGAAACACCTAATTTCTTCTTAATAACATCATCTGCCTTTAAGGATTTGTTAATCCTGCGTTGCTTCTCTTTTATTTCTGTTTGTTTAAACACTGCAACTATATCTGCACCTCTTTCATTAATTAATTTGGCAATTGAAGCCGCATCTGGTCCTTTAGCGATGACACCCGTTTGTGGCCTAGCAAATTGATTTCTAACTATTTTTAAAGCTATGGAATCAGATTTTTCAACTTTTAGGTAGGTTCTGTTTTTAGTCACAAAACCGCTAAATGCCTTTGGGGGAATTTGATTCATGTTAAATAAAGGCTCTTCTTGTGGTAAACCTTCAACGGTTGCTGCAAGGTTTGTTCTTATGGCATCTCCAACTTCACCTTTCCACAAATCATTTTCTACAATAACAGAAAGGTTATTAATGTTTCCTGAAGAGGTTGTGAGTATAACCTTTTCGTCTTCACAAGAGGTAAACACTGTTGCTAGAACACTTAACAGTAGTACAAATTTTTTCATGATGTTGGTTTTGCGAACGCGCCTAACCTTTAGATAGTTTTAGTCGCATTCCTGGTTTCAAGGAATTACTGCTAATATCGTTCCAATTTTTAAGATTTGAAACTGAAACACCAGGAATTTTATTCGCAATGCTCCAAAGTGAGTCGCCAGACTTAACTGTATATACTTTTCCTGTTATAGGTTTTGATCTACTATCACTATTTCTGGCTGCTGCCACAGGCTTTCTTGGATATATGGTTAGGCGTTGTCCTATTCTTATATTATTACTACGTAACCTGTTCCAGCGTTTTATACTGCTTACACTAACGCCGTAGCGTTCTGCAATTTTTCCTAAAACATCTCCAGATCTTACACGATACCTAACCTTATCATTAGCTTCAACTAAATTAGGTAGCGGCTTCTCTCTTTTTTCTAACTCAGTTTTAGCATATGCATATACTGCATTTTCATGAGTTACAAATATTCCTGCTTGCTCTGTTGGCAATCTTAAATAGTAAGCTTCGTCTTCTATCTTAGGTATTATCCCTAGTTTATAGCTTGGGTTTAAAAACTCTAACATTCCAGAGTCTAATTGCGTTACTTCTGAAATTTGATCAAAAGTGATCATATCTTTAATATGAATTGTATCTGTTTTAAAGTATGGAATCTCAGGCCTTTTAGGTTGAAAGCCGTGTTCTTCAGCATATTCAAAAATATACATGGAAGCTAGGAATGCTGGTACATAACCTGCTGTTTCTCGTGGAAGAAATGGTCTTAAATTCCAATAATTTTTATAACCGCCACTACGTCTTACTGCTTTATTTACATTACCTGGACCTGAGTTGTAGGCTGCTAGTGCCAAATCCCAATCTTCAAAAATATCATAAAGCTTAGAAAGGTATTTACAAGCTGCTTCTGTAGCCATGATAGGATCCATACGTTCGTCTACATAAGAACTCACATCTAAGTCATACATTTTACCGGTAGAGAACATAAACTGCCATAAGCCAGTTGCTCCTACGCGAGATTTAGCTCGTGGATTAAGAGCAGACTCCACAATAGCCAAATATTTCATTTCCAGAGGTATGTCATACTTGTCTAACATTTGTTCGAACATAGGAAAGTAATATTCACTAATAGCCATAAGGCGTTCGTAACTTTCTTTGTTTCGTTTTAAGTACGATTTTATGACGTTCTCTAAAGATGGATTATATTCAATATTAAATGGCGTTTTAGCATTAAGTTTTGCCAAACGTGCTTTAAGAGTATCTGTTGGTAAATCAAAAATTACTGTCTCGTTATATGGTAAACTGTCTAATTTTGCGTGAAGCTCTTCGAAAATATCTTCGTTGGAAAGCTCTGCCATCCACAATGAATCTACACGTATGGCTTCTTTAATATCCTGTAAAGGTTCTTTATTTTCAAGTCTTACTAATGCAGCAGGAATGGTACGTTTAAACTCTGGGTTTTTTGTGTCTACAACCGTAGTATCAATGCTTTTATACATTGTTATTCCTGTTGAATCCTGAATAATCTTACGTGGTTTTTTAATACTGTCTTGAGCACTAACACTTGTTGCTCCTATTAGGAGCGTAATAAAGATATATTTAAACATAAATGGGCTTTGTGAGCAAACGATAAAATAGGAAAATTATTCTTTAATCTTCCAACGCTGCAATTCCTGGTAATTTTTTTCCTTCTAGCATTTCCAACATTGCACCACCACCAGTAGATACATAACTTACTTTGTTCTCAAAACCAAATTGCTTAACAGCAGCAACACTATCACCACCACCAACTAAAGAGAACGCTCCTTTTTCTGTGGCTTCTGCTATATAATTACCTAACTCTATAGTTCCTTTTGCAAAAGGCTCCATTTCAAAAACACCTAATGGACCATTCCATAAAATGGTTTTAGATTGTAATACCACGCCTTTAAACTCTTCAAGAGTTTTTGGGCCAACATCTAAGCCCATCCAACCATCACTTATGTTATCTACAGCTTCAATGTTTGTATTTGCAAATTCAGAAAAACTGTCTGCAACAATCGCATCAGAAGGAAGGTGAATTTGCACGTTTTTTTCTTCAGCTTTTTCAATAATTTCTAGAGCAAGGTCTAGTTTGTCCTCTTCAACTAAAGAACTTCCTATTTTACCACCTTTGGCTTTAATGAAAGTAAATGTCATTCCGCCACCTATAATAAGATGATCTATCTTGTCTAAAATATTTTCTATAACAGTGATCTTAGTGGATACTTTTGCACCTCCAAGGATAGCTGTAACTGGTTTGGTAGAGTTATTAAGAACTTTGTTTAAACTCTCTATTTCTTTTTGTAAAAGGTAACCTACACATTTGTCTTCAAAATAATTTGCTACTACTGTTGTTGAGGCGTGAGCTCGATGTGCTGTACCAAAAGCATCATTTATATAAACATCACCTAATTTAGACAGCTGCTTTGCAAATTTTTGATCGCCTTTCTTTTCTTCTTCATGATACCTAAGGTTTTCCAGTAGTAATACTTCACCGTTCTCTAACCTAGATACTGCATCTTCTGCAACTGGTCCTACACAATTAGAAGCAAATTTTGTTTGCACACCTAAAATTTCAGAAACTTTAGAACAGATGTGTTTTAAAGAATATTCTTCTTGCTCTCCTTTAGGACGCCCTAAGTGTGACATTAAAACAGCAGAACCACCATCTTCTAAGACTTTAATAATTGTGTCTTTTGCAGCTTCTATTCTAGTTGTGTCTGTAACTTCAAAATCATCATTTAAAGGCACATTAAAATCCACTCTAATTAATGCTTTTTTATTTTTGAAATTATAGTCGTTAAGGGTTTTCATAGTTACAAAGTTTAAAGGCAAAAGTAATGAAATATCTCTTTTAACCATTGTTAAGTAAAAGAGGTTAACATTACTCATTTCTATAAATTTTAATTTTCAATATCCTTTGCTATGGGAATGCTATATTTGCGTATGCTTTTTAAGGATATTATCGGGTTGCCCCACATTAAAAACCACCTTACAACAACTGCCGACAGGCGCAGGATTCCTCATGCACAATTGTTTGTTGGTAAAAGCGGAAGCGGGACTTTACCAATGGCAATTGCTTATGCACAATATATTCTCTGTAATAATAGCAACGGTGATAATTTAGAAGACAATTCTTGTAATATGAGGTTTAATAACCTGTCTCATCCTGATTTGCATTTTGCGTTTCCTGTTGCCAACACAAAAGAAGTGTCTAAACATGCTGTTTCTAATCACTTTATGGCCCAATGGCGAGATTTTGTTGAAGACTCACCTTATGCAGATGTTTTTGATTGGTATAAGCGTTTAGAAATAGAAAATAAACAAGGAAGAATTGGCGTAGATGAAGCTCAAGATGTTGTAAAAAAACTGTCTTTAAAAGCTTATGAAGGTGGTTTTAAGTGTATGATTATTTGGGGTGCAGATAAAATGAATACAGAAGCATCTAACAAGCTACTAAAGCTAATAGAAGAGCCACCTGAAAAAACTGTATTCCTATTAATTACAGATGATGAGGATAGCATTATTCAAACTATATTAAGCAGATGCCAAGTATTGCATTTTCCACCTTTAGGAGAAGGCGACATAGCAAAACATCTAATTGATTATGAAGGATTAGATACCGTAAATGCTCAAAAAATAGCGCATCAATCTGATGGTGATTATAATATTGCCATGCATTTATTACATAAGAATGAAGACGATGCACTTTTTGAAGAATGGTTTATTACTTGGGTACGTACCGCATTTAGAGCAAAAGGAAATAAAAAGGCAATAAATCCATTATTAACTTGGAGTGAAACAATAGCTAAATCTGGTAGAGAAACACAAAAACGATTTTTAGAATACTGTCAAAACTTTTTTAGACAAGCTTTGCTTATAAATTACAACACACCAGAGTTAGTTTACCTACAGCCACAAACCTCTGGCTTTGATATAAATAAGTTTGCACCATTTGTACACGAAAATAATATCTTGCAAATAAATGAAGCGCTACAAGATGCAATGTATCATATTGAGCGAAATGGAAATCCTAAAATTATTCTTAGTGATTTAAGTATTAAGTTAACTAGGTTCTTACACACAAAAAGCGCCTAGACAATTTTAAATTAACATGGTAAAACAGATTTTTTCTTTACTTAGAATTAAAGATTGGATTAAAAATCTGTTTGTTTTTTTACCTGCATTTTTCTCTGGTTTAATTTTAGAACCAAATGTTTTTAAAGCTTCATGTATAGCATTTCTCTTATTCTCACTTTCAGCTAGTTTAATCTATATTATAAATGATTATGTGGATAGAGCACAAGATAAATTACATCCTTTAAAGAAAAATAGACCAATTGCAAGTGGTAAGATTACACCAAAAGGTGCTTTAATTATTGCTGGCGTATTAGCATTAGTAATTACAATATTAGGATTATATTCTTTTTCTCTTTTACTATTGCTGCCATTACTTCTCTATATAATTTTAAATCTTGGTTACAGTTTTGGTCTTAAGCATATTCCTATTTTAGACGTAAGTATAATTGCAATAGGGTTTATTTTAAGAGTGGTATTTGGTGGCTTAGCCACAGGAATCTTTGTCTCTAAGTGGGCTTTTTTACTCACATTTTTTCTAGCGTTAGTATTAGCTTTGGGTAAGCGTCGTGGCGAGCTTATTTCAATAAGTTCTACATCTCGAAAAGTTTTAGATGGTTACAATAAGGAGTTTTTAAATACTGCGTTAATTATTTGTGTGACTATTACTTTAGTATGCTATGTGATGTACACAATTTCAGATGATGTAATTGTTGCATTTGGATCAGACAACATATATTTTACTACTCTGTTTGTTATTATAGCATTACTTAGGTATTTGCAACTTACGTTTGTTTTTAATAAAACAGAATCTCCTACAAAAGTGGTATATAGTGATCTTTTTATGCAGGTTATGATTGCGCTTTGGCTTATCTCATTTGCACTAATCATTTACTTCAAGTAAATGCCAAAACTAAAACACATAACCAATTGGGGTAACTTCCCTAAAATTAAAGCACAAGAATTTAAGCTTAGAAATACAGACAATTCTCAGGAGTTTTTTAATTGTAAGACTATAATTCCACGTGGAAACGCGAGGTGTTATGGCGATGCATCCTTAAATAGTAGTGTTGTTTCTACACTACCTTTAAAACACTTTATAAATTTTAATAGCAAGAAAGGCTATATAACTTGTGAAAGTGGTGTCTTATTTTCTGATATATTAGAGTTTATAGTTCCTAAAGGATTTTTTCTTCCTGTAACACCTGGTACAAAATTTATTAGCGTTGGAGGTGCAATTGCAGCAGATATACACGGCAAAAACCATCATAATGAGGGTTGTTTTTCAGAGTTTGTTATTGAGTTTAAGTTGTTAACTGCACAACACACAATAATAACGTGTTCAAGAACTGAAAATGAGAAGTTGTTTTGGGAAACTATAGGTGGCATGGGTTTAACAGGTATTATCTTAAGTGCTACATTTCAGCTTAAACCCATAAAAACATCATACATAAAACAAGAAAGCATTAAGGCTAAAAACCTTGATGAAGTATTTCAGCTTTTTGAAACCCATGAAGATTCTGTTTATACCGTTGCTTGGATAGATTGTCTTAAGAAAGGTAAAGGTCTTGGCAGGTCTATACTTATAAAAGGAGACCATGCAGCACCTTCCGATTTAAGTAAAAAACAATTAGAAAAGCCTCTTAAAATACACAGTTCCGGTAAACTTAAGATTCCATTCTTTTTTCCAAGTTTTGCTCTAAATACTTTCACAGTTAAAGTATTTAATCTACTATATTACTTTAAGCAGTTTCATAAAACAACAGCAAGTGTTGTACATTATGATTCATTTTTTTATCCCTTAGACGCCATACACCAATGGAATAATGTTTATGGAAAAAATGGATTTATACAATATCAATTTGTGGTAGATAAAGCCCGAAGTAAAACTGCAATGAAAGAAGTTTTAGAAGCTATCTCTAAAAGTGGACAAGGATCTTTTTTAGCTGTATTGAAGCTTTTTGGCAAACAAAATATTAAAGCATTTAATTCATTTCCTATTGAAGGGTATACGTTGGCATTAGATTTTAAATTGAATAAAAAAGTTTTGCAATTGATTCCTATTTTAGATGCTATTATTTTAAAATATGAAGGACGCATTTATAGAGCAAAAGATTCTTGCTCTAACCCGAAATTAACCAACTATGTAACCGCACATAACCCTAAATTTGATTCTATCCAGAATAAACGAATTAAATCCCACAAGACCATATGATAGTATTAGGAGCAAACTCTGATGTAGCAAAAGCTTTTGTTGAAAAGATACTCAAAGAACAACACTTAAAGCGTGTATATCTTTGCTCATCTAATCCTAAAGAATTAGCGCCTTTTAAAGCTCACTTGGAGGTTAAGTATTCTGTTGATATTGAAGTTTTAGAATTTAACTTATTAGCTAACACTGTTAATATAGATTATTCAGCGCTTGATTATAAACTTGTATTTTGTGCTTCTGGTTACTTAGGGAAACCTGCAGAAAAAGGTATTTTAGATGAACACGATAGTTTAAAAATTGTCACAATAAACTATGCAAAGTTAGTGGTAGAGCTTAATAAAATAGCAACCGATTTAGTTTCAAAAGGCTCCGGTACTATTATAGGATTAAGTTCTGTTGCTGGAGAGCGCGGCAAGCAGAGTAACTTCTTATATGGTAGTGCAAAAGCAGGTTTTACAGCTTATTTAAGTGGTTTGAGAAACTATTTGGTGTCAAAAAATTGTCACGTTCTCACCGTAAAACCTGGTTTTATGGATACTAAAATGATTGAAGACATAGATACGCCTAAGCCTTTAACCATAACTGCTGAAAAAGCTGCACATCTTATTTATAAAGGCTATAAGTCTAAAAAAAACACAATATATATAGCTGGAATTTGGAGGTATATTATGGCTATAATAAAAATGATTCCAGAATTTATATTTAAGAAATTGTCTCTTTGAAAACACTTTATCTATATGACTTTGATGGAACCATCACCACTCGTGATTCACTTTTCGATGTCCTAAAGCTAAGCACAAGTACGTTTAATTATTATTTGAAAATTTTACAGTTTGCTCCAAAATTAATACTCACCAAACTAGGTCTTTTAAAAAGAGGGCAAACCAAGGAATCTTTGGTTTCATTATTTTTAAAGGGACATTCTAAGGAAGAATTAGAAGAGCTTGCAAAGCGCTATTTAAAATTAGCAAACAAGGAATCCTTATTTAGAAAAAAAGCCTTAAAACAACTTGAAACCGATCTTAAAGACGGAGATGTATATATTGTTTCTGCATCCTTAGATTTTTGGCTTAAACCAATAGCAGCTGCATTGGGTGTACAATTAATTTGTACTGAGGTTGCTTATAATGACTCAGTCTTTACAGGTAAATTTTCTACACCTAATTGCAATTATGCTGAAAAAGCTAGACGCGTAAAAGCAGAGATAGACCTTTCAAATTATGATAGCATTGTTTATTATGGAGATTCAAAAGGAGATTTAAACATGAAGCCCATAGTTACCAAGTTTCATCTCAATTATTTTAAATAAAAAAACGCTTATCCTAAGACAAGCGTTCTGCTAAATTAAAAAGTTGGTTAGTTAGAAAGTTACTCTTTAACTTCAGCATTAATTTCTTCAAGAACATCTTGAGTAATATCCTTACCTTCTTTAGCATACATAATGTTTGCTGTTTCATTAGATCCAAAAATGTAAGTGTAACCGTTATCCTTACCGTAATCCTTTACATAAGTTTTAACTTTTGTAATTATTGAATCTATTTCCTTATCACTCTCTGCTCTCAACTGCTGCGAACGCATTTGCTGTTGTTGTTGCAGTTGTTGTTGTTTTTGCATTAGCTTTCCTTCTGCTTCTTGACGTTGTGCATTAGACATAGAGTTAGCGTTGCTTTGGTATTCTTGTACTTCTGCTTGAAATTGTTTTGCTACAGAATCCATTTCTTTCTTCATAGCTTCTGCCATAGTATTATACTTGGCTTCTGTATCTTTCATTTCTTTGTATTCCTTTAATAAAACAGTATTGTCTACATAAGCTGTTTTATCTTGGTTGCAAGACGCTAAAACTAAAAGCGCACCTAAAGCAATTACAATAGTTTTCATAATGTTTGTTTTTCTAAATTAAGCGGCAAAAATAGGAAAGTGTTTATGAAATATTGCACTTTACATAAGCTGTCTCTTATACACATCTCCGAGCCC
>OJFL01000513.1_pt1 | contig 19719 bp, 16 predicted proteins | sample 1594131 | NCBI WGS metagenome assembly OJFL01 (sample SAMN05416782, study PRJEB24817) | seawater metagenome | isolation source: Sea water | place: Canada:Atlantic | collected 2013-07 | reverse complement strand
TATCGTCGGCAGCGTCAGATGTGTATAAGAGACAGGCTAACCGCTCGTCTCCCAAGCGCTCTCTAGCAAAGTTTAAGTCGCCTATGCCGTGGCTAGGTTGCATTGAAGGCAATACGTTTAGCTCAACAAATCGCTGCTGATCGTCAGGCGTAATAACCTGCGCATGTTCCATACGCCACCGCAAATCTTGGCTTTCCCACTGCAACTTTGGTACAGAGGAGTATGCGTTTTCATACCAGTTAAGCAGTGAACGAACCGCCCTATCTCCAATAACGTGGGTTTGAATTTGAACCCCCTCTTCCAACGCCTTTTCCAAAATAGGCACCAATGCTTGTTGGGTTATTCTATTCATAAAGCCGTTGTGCGCAGCGTCGGAATAGTTGTTGATTAACGCTGCGCCACGTGACCCTAGTGTACCGTCTATAAACACTTTAATTCCGCGCACATCCAACATGTCGTCATCTGTTTTTTCACGCCCGCGCTTAAAGCGCTGCTGCGCCTCCTGAACCGGAATAGCCGCATAAATTCGATGCAGCATTTCGCCTTCTTCATGCAATTGCTGCATTAAATCTACAAGTCTGTACGACATACCGGCATCGTGCGTTTGTGTCCAGCCCATCGACACATTAACCTGCATGCCTTTGAGTAAATTGTCTTTCAGATACTCATCGGTTTCTTGAGGAATAATGTTGCGAAACACATTCATAGCGTTGGCGAGCACGTAGCCCGTTAGCTCACCCGTTGCATCTCGCTCAAATTTACCGCCTTCAGGATCGGGGGTATTTCGGTTTACGCCTGCTAGCTGCAGTGCTTTGCTGTTTACTAGTGCCGATACACCATCGGCACGGGGCATGAAAAGCGGCTTATTTTTCGTAAAAGCATCTACATCTTGCTTGGTTAAAAAGCGTTGTTCATCAGTCCATTCCCGCTCTATCCAGCCGCGGCCTAATACCCAATTGTTTTCGGGTATGCTGCTTGCCCAATTTTCTATTTCTTGTACGGTTTGCTTTAACGTAGGTAGCCCGAAAAGACTTAAGGTTTTGGTACGTTTACCTACACCCTCTAGGTGTTGATGCCCATCAGTAAAGCCTGCAAAAACTGTATTGCCAGTCATATCAAAAATCTTGGCTTTGCCGCACATATACTTTTTGGCCGCTTCGTTTGCGCCTACGAAAACTATTTTACCGTCTAAGCTAGCCATGGCCTCAGCGGTCCACTGGGCATCGTTGGCGGTATATATGGTGGTGTTATGCAGTACTAAATCTGCTTTTTCGCATGCTGAACCAGAAGTATTGCTTGAGATACTGTTTAAATTAGAAGCACCCTGAATTTTCGTGGTGGAAGTGTTTTCAGCGGCACTGCATGCAATAAGGCTACTTATAGCTATACCGACTGCAGAAACGAGAATTCTACGAACACGAAAAGCCTGATGATTAAAATAATTTTTTGTATGCATGGTCTTTCCTTTGATGGTGCGCTGGGTGCTTCTTTTAATGTTAATAGACCTATCGTCTCTTTCAATAACCTACACGCTAGTGAAGTAGGCGCGTCTTATTGTCAACAATCCGCACAAACTCTATGCAAATACTCATGTAATTTATAACAACACTGTTTTGGCATGGTGACAATAAGTTCTTTTATTTCGTATTTTTCTCTCTGTATAAGTTAGTGAGAGCCGGAAGAAAATCGTTGTACATTTGCACCACCTTAAATAAAACAATCTCGACTTTTGAATTACATTCTTTTTTTTAGCGCTGTGCTATGTTTTATGAAGTTTAAGTAGGGAGTATTTTTATGTACGGCATGGTAAACAAGTTTATTTCAACTACGGTAATAAACCGTTATGGCGAGCAGGCGTGGAACGAGATCAAACAGTCGCTCGACGACTATGAGTCCTCTTTTATTGAAATGCAGCCTTACAGCGATGACGTAACTTTTGGGCTTGTGGGAGCCTCCATAACTTACTTGGGTGTCGATTTAGCCACTTTTTTACGTCAAATGGGAGAAGACTGGGTAAAAGAAACCTCTCAAGGCAGTTACCATTCTATGTATTCTCTGGTATCGGGGGGAGCATTTGAATTCCTATCAAACCTGAACAATATGCACCAAGTCATTTCTGCACAACTTAAAGAACTGGTCCCACCTTCTTTTTTATGCGAAAAAAACGATGACGGAAGTATTACCATTCACTATTATTCTAGTAGAGAGGGCTTGGAGCCCTTTGTTGAAGGTTTGCTAATAGGCGTGTGTAATTACTTTGAAGAGCCTGCTGCAGTTACCCAGGTTAAAACAAAAGATGAAGACACTCCATTTAGTACGTTCCGCATTAATTTCGTGTAGGAAGAGTTTTGCAAATTCAAACATTCCAATTTGAGCTAGACCAACAGCTTAATATTAAGAGCTTCTCTCCGGCGTTTGCAAAAATATGCAGTCAACTTTGCGAGAACATGCCGCTGCTAGAAGCTTTTACACTGCTTACGCCCAAAATTCCCGTAAGCAAGCAATTCCTTACCATGTTTAACGGTCAATTAGTCACTATTTGCCCGTCCGGCAATACCGACTTTGTGTTTGGAGGAGCGCTTTACCAAATTCCTACCGGGTATTACTTTATAGGCTACCCACAGCTTACTGAAATGGGTAAGCTGGCAGAAATGGGATTGTCGCTCACTGATTTTGTTAATCACGATCCCATTAATTTCTACATCGGTACACTTCAGCTAAAAGAAAGCATGTACGAGGATGTCAGGAAACTAAATAAAGACCTTAAGGCCAGTGCAGAGCACCTTGAATCTTTAGTAGACCAACGCACTAAAGAGTTGCTTCAATCGGAAAAAATGGCCTCTATTGGTACCCTTGCTGCTGGTGTAGCCCATGAAATTAATAACCCCATTGGTTTTTTACTCAGCAACTTGTCTAGCCTCGATGCCTACATGCAAAGCATCATTCCGCTAGTAACCGCATTGTCAAAACTATCACCTGAAGATAAAAATCAGATAGAAAATTTAACGCAATCCAGTATTAATTGGGATGATTTAGCGTTTATGTCAGAAGACATTCCGCCGCTTATTCATGAAAGTGTTGATGGTGCTAGGCGAGTAAGCAAAACCGTATCAGGGTTGCGCAGCTTTGCTCATCCTTCAGATTCAACACAAGATAGAATGTCTGTTCAATCTGCCATTAACTTAGCTATTTCTTTGGTTAATAACGAGTTGAAACATAATGCTGCCTTATATTATGAACCCGGTGACGATTGCTATGTAAATGGTAACTTAACAGAGCTAAGTCAGGTATTTGTAAATCTACTCGTCAACGCCGTGCAGGCCATTGAAGAAAACGGTGTGATTGATATTGATATAGAAGAAACGAATAACACTGTACAGGTAAGAGTTAGAGACAACGGCTGCGGAATTCCCGCTAAAAATATCGACAAACTGTTTCAACCGTTTTTCACAACAAAAGAAATTGGCGCAGGTACAGGGCTTGGTTTAGCCATAAGTCACGGCATTATTGAAAGCCATAACGGTGAAATAACCATTGACAGTGAGGTAGGTAAAGGCACTTGCTTTATCATCACGCTACCTGCTGCTGATACCCATGATTAGAGCCCGTTATTAACGCGTTTAATCACGGGCTCTACTGAATTTTTAAGGGGCTGCAGTTAAACTAAGCGCTGCTTTTTCCAGACATTGCTATATCTACCGCGCTTTTCCCCATGGTTTGATTGCCCACGTACCGTGGGTCGAACGCGGGGCGAGTAAAAATGCGGCGCACGAGTGGCTCGAAGTGAGACAGGGGCTTAGTAGGATAATCAGGGTCGAATGATGCCTGATCCCATTTCTCACAAAAATCTACGCACGACTGATACCAAGGGTGGTCTTTTAAATATTCACGCTCGTTAGGATCGCCGCCAAGATGGTGGGCGTAATAGAAATTTTGAAACAAGCCGTGCTGATTAATCACCCATGTCACTTCGGGGCGCACGTAGGGACGTAAAATAGCCGCTGCAAATTGTGCATGATTATGAGGTGCTAAATCGTCGCCCAAATCATGAACTAGCGCAGCCACTATCATTTCATCATCAGCACCATCTTCTTCAGCCCGAGTGGCCGATTGCAACGAATGCTCCAGACGCGACACCTGATAACCAGAGAGCGTATTTTCTAACTGCTGCAGGGCATTTAAGATCCTATCGGGCAGGCCTTTAGCAAAGTCATCTTCGTGCTTGTTCAGAAATAGATACTCTTCTTTGGTACCCTCTTTCATTTGTTTAAAAGATACGGTTTCCATATAACCTCCTATTACTGACCACTCATTTTTTGCTTCAACAATTTATAACGACCTTTTGGTGCATCGTAATCGATGTAAGCACCGTGCAAGTGTCTCAATCCTTTATTCGGATCGAAACCTGTTCTACCGTGTAACACGCGGGTATTGTGAAACATCTGCAGCTGACCTGGCTGTAAGCAGAACTTCCATTCAAACTCTGGCGAGCTTAATAGTTGCCCTAAACGTTTTCGCGCATTGTGAAAGGTAATAAGATCGTCATTGTTCAGCAAAGGCAAATTATCTAAACGCGGGCTATAGGCAATGCCGGTTACTTTTCCGGTAGCGTCCGACTCAATAATGGTGCGTCGCTCCACTAAATCGACTTCGCTATCGAAATGACGAAAGCGAACCGGCACTTCACTTAACATTTTGTAGCCCTCGGGCTGCTCTTTCTTTAGTTGCTCTAAAACAGACAAACTATCAACCAGCGTAGATAAGCCTTCGCCCGCTTGGTTTTGTAGGCAATGCAATAGCTGAATACCCGGCATTGGGTCGCGATAAGGGTTATCGGTGTGCGGCCCAAGTGGCACCGAGCGATAGGCTAAGTCGCTTGAATTAGGGCGTGAATATACTTCAAAAGATTTACCAAAATTGGTTTCTCTTACGTGGCCAAAAATCTCCGCAACCTCAATAGTGGCATCAAGATTTTGGGGTACGTTATCAACTATTATTACTCCGTAGGTAAGAAACTTTTCAATACCTGCAATAAGCCCTTTATCTGAATGCAGCGAATGATAATCCACATGAAAAACAGACTTATCGATATCACTTTTCCAAGGACGTGGGGCTGGAGCGCCATCAAGGTGGTCAAAATCGGCATTAAATTCGCTGAGATCATACTCACCGCTGTAACCGTCGCTAAAAGTTAAGCTAGCGCGTAGTTCACTTTTCTTTTCCACCCGCGTAAGCGCTAAATCTGTATCGAGTTGATGCGGATCGAACAGGCGATGCTTAGTTGTCTTATCCACGTTTTCAGTATCCTGACAACGCTCCCTTAGCCACAGCGCGGGTAATGAAATTTCTTTGCCATCGATGGAGGCCAGAACGCGAACTTGCTGCTCATCTATGTGGTAATTGAGTGTTTGCACCTGTTGCACTTTTGATTTTTCCTCTGTGAAATGTCAGGCTGCGAGTATCAAGCAATTCGCTTTAGCACAACAGTAGCTAAGGCTTATGGAAAACATGCAAATTCATTATGAAGCAGCGCAACGAGTCACCAACACTACACAGCCTTATTGCCTTTGACGCCACTGTTAAACATGGCTCTATGACACTTGCAGCCGAAGAACTAGGCATAAGCCAACCGCTTGTATCACAAAGAATTAGAGCGTTAGAAGAGGTATTGGGCGGTGTACTGATAAACCGAGAAAACAAGCCAACAACACCTACTATGGCAGGCACAAAGTACCATAATGAAATAGAACGCTCTCTGGCGACCATCTTGCGGGCAACAGATAGTGCAAAACATGATTTCAACGATTTCAGAACCAAGATATCTATAAGTGCTTATTTTGGATTCGCTTTTCATTGGTTAATGCCAAGATTGCAGCGTTTACAGCAAGCCTTTCCCGACTATTTATTTGAAATACAGCCGACAAATAGCTTATCTGATTTAATAGCTTCCCAAGCCGACATTGTTTTTCACTATTCAAGCTTAGCGGGTAAGTATGAATATGAGCATATGATGATTGAGGAAGAGGTGTTTCCGGTGTGCTCACCCGACCTTGCCAAAAAACTAGGTTTAAAGCCTGGCCAAGCGCTTAACAATTTAAGTGACTTTCCTTTGCTACATAAGGATGTTGATGATCCGCGCTGGCCAAACTGGAAAAGCTGGTCGAAGGGCGTGGGCATTAAACCATCAAATAATCCTATTGGGTTTCGCTATAACAATTTTCCATTAATTGTTGAAGCCGCTGTAGCTGGGCAAGGATTATGTCTTGGCTGGAAAGGTTTAATTACCTCATTTACTGAAGAAGGAAAGCTTGTTCCACTCGGCCCAAACTTAACATCGCCAGGCCGTGGCTATACCATTTGTTCTAACTATCATTCTACCTTCGCCATAGGCAACGTGATTAAGTGGCTGGTGAACGAAGTTTAGGTAGTAGCAGTTGAAAAGTGAAAACGATGATTTGTTTGAACTAAACAGAAGAAATGGCGCACCTGGCGCGATTCGAACGCGCGACCTTCGGCTTCGGAGGCCGACACTCTATCCAGCTGAGCTACAGGTGCATTAAAGACGTTTGCAGACATTAATGTATGTTAATAATCACACGTTGCAAACGTGGCGTATGATACTTAGGGCTACGGCGAGCATCAACTAATTTGTTCTTTTCTTTTTATTTTACCAAAGCCCAATTGTTAAAAATCCTTACTTTTTATAGGTAATTGGATTCTAATAGTTGTTCAACCGCCAATTACCGTTATAATCTGGCGAGTTATATTTTAAACAAATTCATCATTGCCTGGAGACAGATGTGAAATTAAAGACTTGGTTAACTGTTGCTGCTACAGCGCTTACTGTTTTTGCAGCACAAGCACAAGAAATGAGTAACGATGAAATTGCAGATCGTATTAAACCACTAGGTAAAGTGCATGTTGCAGGCGCAGCAGCACAAGGCGACGCCGCTGCGGCAGGCGGAGCAAAATCTGGTGAAGACATTTACAATTCTGCTTGCGTTGCGTGTCACAGCGCAGGCGTTCTTGGCGCACCCAAATTACAGGTAGCAGCAGATTGGCAACCACGCCTTGATGAGCGCGGCTTAGATGGCGTTTGGCAAAATGCTATCAACGGCATCAACGCTATGCCTCCCATGGGTACTTGTGGCAACTGTTCAGAAGACGATATTAAAGCCGCTATCGAGTATATGATCGAAGGAATTTAAACTAGTCTGCTTTAGTTTAAGTTGTTTGAAAAATTAGCGTTTTTTCAGTGGATGAGGTAAGTTATTCCGCTACATAAAATGTTAGTTTTATATTGGCGAGTGGAATGTCATCAAATTCGACACAATCTGAGCTGTCTGAAGAAGAACTGCGGGAACTCATACCGCAGCTTCAACAGCTTACAGATAAGTACAAGCGCGCTGAACGTGTTCAGAAAGCGCTTTTTGACATTTCCGAACTCGCCAGTTCAGTTAGTAATCTAAACCATCTCTACACGTCTATTCATGAAATCATTGGCGATTTTATGAACGCAGACAATTTCTTCGTAGCCTTTTACGACCCCGAAAGCAATGTTGTCGACTTTTCTTATTTTGTTGATGAATTTGACGAACAAACGGTTCACCAGCTTCCCGCTGAATCGTTAATGGACGGCATGACCGGCTATATTCTTAAGTCGGGTAATCACCTTTTTTACAAGCGTGACGAAGAGCAATCTCTTTCCAAAGAATTAGGGTTTAAACTTGTTGGCTCTCCGCCTTTTGAACTGCTCGGCGTACCACTTAAACGTGGAAGCCAAGTTATAGGGGCTATGGTAGTTCAAACCTACGATGAGGGTATTCACTACACGCAAGAAGACCTTGAGGTTCTGTTGTTTGTGTCTCAACACATTGTAACCACTGTAGATAGAGTTAAAAACAGAGAGCTTACTGAACGCACTATTCGTGATCGCACGCGACAGTTGAGACGAACTAACGACGATTTACAAGAAGAAATCCTTGAACGCCAAAAAGTAGAATCGCTACAGCAGGCGTTATTTGAAATATCAGAGTTAGCGGCCAACCTTGAAGGCGATATGAATGTCTTCTATTCAAGTCTGCATGAAATTCTCGCCAGGCTTATTAGTGCGCCAAACTGTTACATCGCTATTGTAGATAGAGAGCAGAACAAACTAGAGTTTCCTTACTTCAGTGATACTAATCAGGCCAGTATAAATTCAAGGCCAATGAGTCGTGGTTTAACTGAGTTTGTGCTTCGCACTGGTCAAGCGGAATTAATAAACCCGCCTCGCGTTTTACAATTGGCTGAAAGCGGTGAATTAGACGTTACCGTTGCTCAGAAAATGCTTAAGAGTGCTAACTCTTGGCTGGGCTCACCGCTAGTTGTAGATGGCGATATTGCCGGTGTAATCGCAGTACAAACTTATGGTAAGCACGCCAAATATACTGCGAGAGACCAAGAACTTTTGCGCTTTGTTTCGCACCATATTGCTGTGGCTATGGAACGCAAGAGCAACACCGAGGCAATTCAAAAGTATAATCTTCAGTTAGAAGAGCGAGTAAAAGAACGCACTGCTGAATTAAACCGCGCTAACAGCTTTTTACAGCAGCAAATTGATGAACGTAAAGAAATCGAATTAAAGCTTATTCACGACGCTCATCACGACTCTCTTACCGACTTACCCAACCGAGCCATGTTTACTAGCCGCTTAGAATTAGCCGTTGCTAGCAAGCAGCGTTATAGCGAAAACATGTTTGCGGTACTATTTATCGATTTAGACCGCTTTAAAGTAATTAACGATACATTAGGCCACCACGCTGGCGATGAATTTTTAATTGAAGTGTCGAAACGCATTGCGCTTTGCATTCGCGGCCATGATTTATTGGCCCGCTTAGGCGGTGATGAGTTCGTTGTCTTATTGGATAACTTTGAAGACAGTAGCGATGTAGAAGAAGTAGCTCGTCGCATTATTTCGTCTATTTCAGAGCCGTTTTTACTGGATGGTCGAGAAATGTACTCTGGAGCAAGTATTGGTATTGCTCACATTCAAAGTTACTACAATGCCGCTGATGAAGTGTTGCGCGATGCAGATGCCGCCATGTATCAAGCAAAAACACTGGGCCGTGGGCGCTTTGTAATGTTCGATAAGAGCATGCGTGAAAGGTTAATTGAAGAGCTTGAGCTAGAGAATGAGTTTAGACGAGCACTTAGAGACGAGGAATTTGATTACTTTTTACAGCCGGTAGTCAATCTTGGGGATAAAACCACTCTGTATAGAGAAATGTATATTCGCTGGTCTCATCCCACTTACGGGAAAATTGCGCGAGAGCAATTTAGGCAAGTTGCAGAACACAGCGGGCTAACGATTGATTTGGATCTCTTTCAGCTGACAAAAGCGTGCGAATTAATTAAGCGTTATGAGTCTACCGATACTCCTATAGAGCGCATTGCTGTAAACGTTTCAATCAATCATCTATTACAGCCCTCTATGGTCAATCGAATGACCGAAGTTATTGCAGAGCAAGGCGTTAAAGCCAAGCAATTGGTGTTTGAATTCGATGAAAATGATTTAAATCGTCGCTCGCAGTTTATACTCCCAGCCATTAAAAAGCTTAAGCGCGCTGGTGTCACCTTGGTATTAGATAACTTTGGTAGCGGCTTAGCCTCTCTTAGCTATTTATTTGCCTACCCTTTCGACTTTATTAAAATTGATCATCGATTTGTTAAATCCCTACCTCGATCACAACGTAACCTAAAACTTATTCAGTCTGTCATGCTGATTTCTGAGCACTTAAAATTCAGTGTAATCGCTGAGGGCGTAGACGCTAAATCTCAGCTTGATGCTCTTAACGACATTGATTGTGTTTACGGACAGGGCAAAGCGCTTGAACGCGCAACTGTGCTGGATATGTCTAAGGTCACTGAGTAACTGTACACTTCTCTGCCTTCTGCACTCCGCGCTTCGTAGTTAGTAAACATTTACTTTTTTATTTTTTACCTAATATATCCCGTAAATTTGCAATTCCTACCTGCGCTTTTTGTTGGCGCTCTTTTTTTGTCGCTTTTGGTTTTTGATTTTCCCACTGGATATCGTCTGGGGGCAATTCAAATAAGAATCGACTTGGCTCCGGCTGAATAACTTCACCAAACTGCCTGCGCTCTTTTGCCAAACTAAAGATAAGCTCTCGCTGCGCTCGGGTTATTCCTACGTAAGCTAAACGGCGCTCTTCCTCTACATTATCTTCATCGACACTGCTTTGGTGAGGTAGTAAGCCCTCTTCCATACCCACTAAAAATACAATGGGGAACTCAAGGCCCTTAGACGCGTGTAGCGTCATGAGTTGAACTTGGTCGCTTTCACCGTCTTCTTCTCCCCGCTCCATCATGTCGCGAAGTATTAAGCGATTTACCACTTCATTTAGCGTCATGGGGCTGTCGAGATCGTTCCCCTCTAACATATCGTTCACCCAACCAAACAGTGTACTTACGTTAGCCATCGCCATTTCCGCAGCTTTAGGACTTGCGCTAGTTTCGTATAACCACTCTTCGTACCCCATGGTACGGATCATACTTCTCACTGCCTCTACCGTATTTCCACGCTCAGCGTTATCAGACAATTCAACAATCCAGCGCGCAAAGCCTGACACCGAATGAAATGCTTTATCCGGCAGCACACTATTTAAGTTATTGTGCGTAGCAGCTTCGAACATCGAAACCCCCAGGCTATTTGCAAAGTTACCCAGCTTTTCTAAGGTAGCTCTACCAATACCCCGCCCCGGCGTATTAATTACCCGCAGCAACGCATTATCATCGTCTTGGTTTACCAGCAGCCGTAGGTAAGCCATGATGTCTTTCACTTCAGTGCGACCGAAGAATGACATGCCCCCACTTATTTTGTAGGGAATACGGTTACTCATGAGTAACTTTTCAAACAAACGACTTTGGTGATTACCGCGATAAAGAATGGCGTAATCTTTAAACTTAGTACGGTTCATAAACTTATGCGCCAGTAGCTCGGCAACAACCCTCTCCGCTTCGTGCTCTTCGTTTTTTGCTTCAATCACTTTTAAAGGTTCGCCGTAATGAAGCTCAGAAAATAGGGTTTTATCGAATAAATGCGGATTGTTTTGAATGAGAATATTTGCACAGTGCAATATGCGTCCAGACGAACGATAGTTCTGCTGAAGTTTAATAACGTTTAGGCGCGGAAAATCTTTTTGCAATAGGTTTAGATTTTGAGGCTTCGCACCGCGCCATGAATAAATAGATTGGTCGTCGTCTCCCACCACGGTAAATCGAGAGCGCTCGCCTACCAACAGCTTCACTAATTCATACTGACTGGTGTTTGTATCTTGATATTCATCAACCAATAGATAGCGTATTTTATTTTGCCACTTTGTCCTTATCTCTTCGCTTGTTTTCAGCAATAAAGTGGGCAGCAATATAAGGTCGTCGAAGTCTAATGCGTTGTAAGCTTTAAGGTTATCTTGATAGCGCCGGTAGGCTTCTGCAAACTCTTTTTCTCCCGTGCTTGTGGCTTGTTTAAGGAGCATGTCGGGCAAAATAAGATCGTTCTTCCAATTAGAAATACAACTTTGCAGCAGTTTTAATTGGTCTTTGTCGCCGTCAAGTGTGTCGGCTGTAAGGTCAGTAAGCAGAGAAATGGAGTCTTTATCATCAAAGAGCGAGAACCCCGGCTTTAGGCCCAAATCTTTCACATGCGATTTAATAATGTTTAAACCTAACGTGTGAAATGTAGATACTTTTAACCCTCTTGCCTCGGGCTTTCCTAAGGTTTGAGCCACCCGCTCTTTCATTTCACGAGCAGCTTTGTTAGTAAACGTTACCGCCGCGATATAGCGTGCCGGCATATCGCAGTTGCGAACTAAATGGGCGATTTTATTTGTAATGACTCGTGTTTTACCGCTGCCTGCCCCTGCCAATACTAAACACGGGCCAGATACGTAGGTAACAGCAGATTCTTGAGCATCATTGAGTTTCATTGTGTTCCTAAAGCAGAGTTAATAGTCGTCGGTGACGAATAAATCACGTTGGTTTTGTCATCAGTCAAACGTAGTGCAAAGAAACCTGTAAAAAGATACGCGTAATAAACGGCCTAGACCGGCTAGCTAATTTTGCGGTTCACGGTTTTCATTGCATGTCGTGTCGATACCGATAGAATAGAATGACTATTTTGAGCTGTGTATTATAAGGGAATTCCATGCTGGATCCGAAAAAACTAGAAGAGTTAGCGAAACAGATTGCAGATGCTGTACCGCCAGGCGTAAAAAATATGGCCGAAGGCGCAGAATCACGCGTAAAAACAGTACTTCAGTCGCAGCTGTCGAAACTCGATTTAGTCACACGCGAAGAATTTAATATTCAAAGCCAGGTGCTCATTAGAACACGTGAAAAACTGGATATGATGGAAGCGCGTATTACCGAGCTTGAAAGCCAGTTAAACGAAAAATAAATAATTCGCCGCTAGTCCGATGGTTATACAAAGACCAACTCTATGACTTTCCAAAAACGCAGTAAAACAGCCCTCGCGCTGTCTGCGTTTTATTAGTTGGTAATGCCTTACACATAATAAACCAGCTACTAAAACAGACACAAAGTATGGCCATGCGGCCCCTATCGCTAAACCAACGCACCACAGAATAGTAAGAGTAACTGCCTCTAAAAGCATAACTATAGTGACATCTTGCTTGCCAAATAGTATTGCAGAAGACTTCACTCCAATTTTAAGGTCGTCGTCTCTGTCTACCATGGCGTACATAGTATCGTAAGCAACTGTCCAAGTGAGGTTGGCTATAAACAACCACCAGCCATAGGCAGGTACAGTTTCTAATACCGCCATAAATGCCATGGGGATAGCCCACCCAAATGCGGCGCCCAAAACAGCCTGTGGCAAATGCGTGTAGCGTTTCATGAAGGGATATGAAGCAGCAAGTAACAGTGCCACCACAGATAGCGCTATGGTTTGCCAATTTAAAAACAGAACCAGGACAAACGCAATGGCAATGAGCAAAGCGAAAAGCTGCAACGCTTGTTTTGACGTCACCTCACCTGTAGCTAGGGGCCGAGCAGCGGTACGCTTTACACTTCCATCAACCTTTCTATCGGCATAGTCATTAATAACACACCCTGCACAGCGCATCACAATCACTCCCGCGATAAAAATAGCGGTAATACCGAGCGATGGTAACCCCTGTGAAGCAATAATTAATGCCCATAGAGTTGGCCAGAGTAAAAGGTAAAAGCCAATGGGCTTGTCTAAGCGCATTAAGCGAGCATATGCGCTCCAGTTATGCTGTTTCATGTCCACTTCTCACTCATTAATGACCTACAAATATACGCCATTTGAGGCATAAACTGGCGACGAAGGCAGGAAAACTTCAGCCACTATTAGGTGGTGAGCTTCAAAAGTAAATACAGAACGTCTACCCCACAAGCTATGGCTAGTATCGCCTCCTAACTGGTTAGCTTGTGCCGACGACAGCTTACACACCTGAAATTCCGACCGTAAAAAACGTTTATCATTAAATAACCGCTTTCCTAAAGGTTCACGGCCTAGATTTGATAACTCGGCGTCTATAATGGCTTGGGGGATAACAGAGCGGGCAAACACCCAAGGACTGTCGTTATCGCACAAAAGGATTTCTCGTACGTGGTAAGAAGTGGCCTGATAATGGGTCTCTTTGTTCCCTTGCAGTAGAGATAGCTCATTTTTGTGAGGAGTTAACACTTCTTGACCTAACAAGCGCAACGAGAAGCTATTACAAAGCGACTGTACTCTATCTGTTAACGAGCCCGTATCTAACAGCCAATCTTTTAAGGTTACATTGGGTATATTTGCGTCTTCTGGAGGCATCCATTCAACAGTAAGGCCAACAGGGAATGTAGCGGTAAAGCTCACTTCAACACACTCTCTTTCTTAGTCTTTTTGCATGATAACATTTATTTATGCACTGTAATTGCCTTCAACGCTAAACTTTACATAGTTAGTAAGCGTAAGATGTTGTAGAACATAATCAAAGGGCTTTGTGCTATTCGCACCTTTGTAGTGGTGTACTACTTTTGCAGTAGTGCGTTTAGGCGCAGCTTTGCTACAATAAGGCTGATCAAAATTTTATCACTTTTCGGTTTTCACCATGCCCAAGTCTTTCATTTTACATTGTTTAGCGTTAAGCGCGTTATTATTAAGCCTATCGTTTTCTGCTCAGGCTCAAGAAAAATCACAGTTTGCCTACATTGGCCTAGAACCCGAGATTGTAACAAACTATATAAGCGATAGTTCTCGCAAGTTAGGCTATGTGCGCGTTCAAGTTGAATTGATGATATACGATGTAGACCAGCTGGAAATTGCTGAACATCACATGCCTCTTCTGCGCTCTACGGCAATCGAAATTTTTGGTCAACAACCCGCCGAAAAAGTGAAGTCTTTAAAAGGGCGCGAAGACATTCGCCTAGCACTTTTAAAAGCGCTTAAAGAGCACATGAAGCAAGAAACTGGCGGTGAAGTAGTAAAGAACGTGATCTTCACAAAGTATCTTTATCAGGGCGATTAAGAGACTGACGCTACCGGCTTTATTTAGATTTTCCAGACCCTAAGCTTAATACGCCGGCTAACAAGCACCCTGTTATCAAACCAGCTGTATGGGCTGCATTAGCCATATTGACCCATAAAATATCTGCGTAGCCCAATACCAACCACACCAACATAAAACCAACAATGGAATTAGGCAACGATAGCCCCCATTGCGGTCGCAACCACCCTAACCACCACACAAAGCCCATTACGGCGTATACCACGCCAGATAAACCACCAAATAAAAATATGTTGGACGAAACAGGCTCGCTAAATAAGGCTTGTGCTGCGTTTGATACAACTGCCGATACAACGAACACAATGCACAGCATTGATACGCCAAACGTACGCTCAATTTTGGCGCCGAGCATGCTCCACCACAAAAGATTAAACACAATATGCAGTATGCTGAAATGAATAAACGCAGGGCCTAACAAACGCCACCATTGGTTATTTTCAGCCAACAAACCAAAGGGCTGCATGAGCAGCTGTTGAGCAATAGGAGCGAACAACCCTAACAAAGACAACCCGTAAACCAATACGCACAACATAAAAATAAGCGACGTAAACGGGGTTGAAACAGCATTTGCGAAAAGCTGACCAACAGAAAAACTGCTACCAGAGGATGCCAGCTTTACGTTTTGGCCGCTATCCCATGCGGCTTGCTGATATTTAGGGTGTGTTGGGTTGGCAAGAAAGTCTTTAGCAATGAGTTCAGCTTGAGCGGTTTGCTCAGCATCTTTGAGCACAACTATAAATTCAGACGATGATTTTTGCGATGAGCCAGACTCGGAGACGGAAGAGTGGATACCTTGGCTATTAAGGTAATTAGCGAGTAAATGCGCAGCGCTTTGCTGATTAAAGGCAATGAGCGGATGGTCCATCTAAGAACAACTCCAAAACACAAAGGAATACTGTAAACACCATATAGGTATTACGTCATTAGTAAATAGGAGGAAGAGAAGAAAAGGTGCACAAGGCACCTTTTTACTGGAACTATTCTGTGTCTACAGGATTGGCTAAACGCCACGCTTCGAAGCCGCCATCCATACTATAGACAGTCTCAAAACCTTGCTGTGCAATAACTTGGGCGGCTTGTTGACTGCTCACACCGTGATAACACACCACTACCACGGGTTTGTCTTTCGGAGTCTGCTCTACAAACTCAGAAAAATTATCGTTATTTAACGGCTTTGCATTAGGTATGTGCCCATTGGCATAAGACTGCGGGTCGCGAATATCAACTATAAATACATCGCCTTTAAAGCCAGCGACATCTTGTACACTAATGTGTGAAAACGTGGTCATGATTGCCAGTCCAAAATAACTTTTCCAGATTGCCCAGAGCCCATGGTATCAAAACCTTTCTGAAAGTCATCAACGCTGTAGGTATGAGTGATTATAGGCGACAAATCTAGCCCGCTTTGCAGCAAACTTGCCATTTTATACCAGGTTTCGAACATTTCTCGTCCGTAGATACCCTTAATCACTAAGCCTTTAAAAATAACTTGGTTCCAATCAATGGCCACATCGCTTGGTGGTATACCGAGCATTGCCACCTTACCGCCGTGGTTCATTTTATTGAGCATATCGCGCAGAGCTACTGGTACACCAGACATCTCTAAACCCACGTCGAAGCCTTCGGTCATGCCCAGACTGCTCATGACATCTTGTAAATTCTCTTTAGATACATCGACAGCACGGCTGGCGCCCATTTTTTCCGCTAACGCTAAACGGTATGGGTTAATGTCTGTTATAACCACATGACGGGCGCCAACATGCTTAGCCACTGCTGCAGCCATAATGCCTATAGGGCCAGCACCTGTTATAAGCACGTCTTCGCCCACAAGGTCGAAGCTGAGTGCGGTATGCACTGCATTGCCAAACGGGTCAAAGATAGATGCCAGTTCGTCGCTAATGTTATGAGGAATTTTAAACGCGTTGAACGCAGGAATAACCAAAAATTCAGCAAACGCACCAGGACGATTTACGCCAACGCCCTCTGTATTGCGGCACAAATGTCTGCGCCCAGCTCTACAGTTTCGGCAATGGCCGCAGGTAATATGACCCTCTCCAGATACTCGGTCGCCAATGTCAAAGCCTTTGACTTCCTGTCCCATGCCTACCACTTCGCCCACGTACTCGTGACCAACGACCATAGGTACAGGAATAGTCTGTTGAGACCAATCATCCCAGTTGTAGATATGCATATCGGTTCCGCAAATGGCGGTCTTGCGAATTTTGATCAGTAAGTCGTTATGGCCTACTTCTGGCTTTGGCGTGTCTTCTAACCAAATGCCCCGCTCAGCCTTCGCTTTTACTAATGATTTCATGCAATGACTCCCATTTCTTTGCCCACGTCAATGAACGCGTCTATCGCTCTATCGACGTGTTCAAGAGAGTGGCCAGCTGACATTTGCGTACGAATACGAGCCTGTCCTTTTGGCACTACTGGGTAAGAAAAGCCAATAACGTACACGCCTTTTTCAAGCAGCTTGTCGGCCATTTCGCTCGCTAAGCGAGCATCACCTAGCATGACTGGGATAATAGCGTGATCTTTGCCTGCTAACGTAAAACCAGCCTCTTCCATACGATTGCGGAAATGCTCTGCATTGCGCCACAGTTTTGCTCGCAGTTCATCGCCATCTTTCATCATTTCAAACACTTTAAGCGATGCAGCAACAATGGGTGGCGCAACTGAGTTAGAGAAGAGGTAAGGACGAGAGCGCTGGCGCAACCATTCAACCACTTCTTTTTTGCCCGACGTGTAACCGCCTGAAGCACCGCCTAATGCTTTGCCAAGTGTACCGGTTATGATATCTACGCGATCAAGTACACCGCAGTATTCGTGACTACCTCGCCCATTTTCCCCGAGGAAACCTGTAGCGTGGCAGTCATCTACCATTACCATAGCATCGTACTTGTCTGCCAAGTCACAAATAGAGGCAAGGTCGGCAATCACACCGTCCATAGAAAACACACCGTCAGTTGCAATAACTTTAAAGCGGGCGCCTTCTTCGTTTGCCTTAATTAGCTGCTCTTCCAATGCAACCATGTCGTTATTTGCATAGCGGTAGCGTCTTGCTTTACTCAAACGGACGCCATCAATGATACTTGCGTGGTTGAGCGCATCTGAAATAATAGCATCTTCGGGGCCTAGAATAGTTTCAAACAGGCCGCCGTTAGCGTCAAAGCATGATGGGTAAAGAATAGTATCTTCGGTACCTAAGAACTCACTTATAGATGACTCTAGCTGCTTGTGAATGTCTTGCGTGCCGCAGATAAACCTTACCGATGCAACGCCAAAACCGTGCGTATCTAAGCCTTGCTTGGCCGCTTCAATTAATTGTTCGTTATTTGCGAGGCCAAGGTAGTTATTGGCACAGAAGTTAACGACATGGTCTCCGTTAGCAACATCAATATCAGCTTGCTGCTGAGAAGTGATCACGCGTTCTTTTTTATATAAACCATCTTGCTTGGTGGCTTCAATTTGCGATTGCAAATGCGAAATAAATGCCGCTGACATGCCGTTCTCCGAAATAAATAAAAGTATATTTTAGTAAAAGCCTAATGAGGGGTATACAGTGATACGTTCTATTTCACAGGAAAGCCGATGAAGTGTGTAAATTATTTAGCACACTTATAGTAATCAAGATGGTAGTAATCACGATGCCCAGACTCGAGTTCTGGATGAAAGTTAGCTAGTAGTGCCGGTCGACTTTGAAAGTTTCCAATATCCACCTTCAACATACTTATTTAATACACTCCAAACCTGATGCTCTGGAATTGGCTTGCTAATCATGTAACCCTGACCATAATCGCATTCAAAATCACACAGTAAGTCATATTGAGCTTGTGTCTCGATACCTTCGGCAACCACCTGCATACCCATGTTACGTACCATAGACACAGTGGAATTAACGATATTGCGGTCGTCGGTATCATTGGTAATATTTGACACAAAGGAGCGGTCAATTTTTATATAGTCTGCTGGCAGAGACTTAAGATAGCTCAATGACGAATATCCTGTCCCAAAATCATCTATGGCCAACATGCACCCCATATTGCGAATGGTTTGCATAATATCTCTCGCTCGCTTTATATCTGACACTAACACCGTCTCTGTCAGTTCTAGACACACTTGCTCGGGCGCTATTTCGTTACGTTCGATCTGTTGCTGTAAATAGTCAGGTAAGCTGGGGTCGATAAACTGACCGGCCGATACATTTATTGCTACCTTAATGTCAGGGAAACCACTGTGGCCCAGCTCCTGAATCAGTGAGCAGGCTCTCGCTATTACCCAATAGTCTAGTTCAAGCATAAAGGTGGTATTTTCTAAAAGCGGAATGAAGTCTGCTGGCGAAATAGCACCTTTGGTCGGGTGGTACCAACGCAGTAAGGCCTCAAAGCCTATCACTTTACCTGATTTCATGGCTACTTGAGGCTGTAGCGCCAAGCTAAACTGGTTTTCTCTCAGCGCTTCTCGAGCTTCAGACTCTAGCTCAACCTTTTGCATTACGGCCAGGTTCATTTTAGCTTCATACACTCTGTAAGCTGCACCTTGCTTAGATTTTGCCGCGTACATGGCAATATCTGCATGCCTCAATAATTCAACAGGGCTAGCTTGAGAATGGCTCGTTATAGCAATTCCAATGCTTACTGAAATATAAAACTTGTACCCTTCGATAATAATAGGAGTAGCGAATTCATTGATTAGCTTATTGGCAATATCATCGACCTGGGTGCGCTCCTCAATATCAGAAAGCAACACCACAAACTCGTCTCCACCAAATCGCGATGCGATATCACTCTCTCGAATGGGGCGGGATATTCGCATTGCCGCAGCTTTGAGCAGCGCGTCGCCGACATCGTGACCGTGGCTATCGTTTACTTTTTTAAAATCATCCAAATCCATGAACATGAGTGCCACTAGCTTTTCATCACGAAAAGAACGGGCAAGTTGCTTTTCAATCTGAAACGTAAGCATATTTCGGTTAGGAAGCCCCGTAAGCGCATCGAACATGGCCATTTTTTCTAGCTTTGCTGTGTTGATAGCCATTTGACCGTCAAAATCTTCGAGCTGTTTCGCTAAATTACTGTCTCTTATACACATCTCCGAGCCCACGAGACAGGCAGAAATCTCG
>OJFL01000511.1_pt1 | contig 19761 bp, 16 predicted proteins | sample 1594131 | NCBI WGS metagenome assembly OJFL01 (sample SAMN05416782, study PRJEB24817) | seawater metagenome | isolation source: Sea water | place: Canada:Atlantic | collected 2013-07 | reverse complement strand
TGTGGCTACCAATGTACTGCTGAACAAATAATGTTCAAAGATCAACAGCCTCTAGTATTTTGTTTTGAATTTTCAGATAACTTAGTAAAGTATTTAGAAATAATTTCTTTGAAAGCTTCTGTAACATTAATTGATGGGATATAACACTTGTAATTGTGAATGTGATTCCTATTCAGAGTTGGAACAGCAGAGCCTGAGTTGAACTCTTCTAAAGGTAAAGATTGTAAAAAGAAAAACGCATGGTAAGGATTTGATGCCTTATACTCTTTTATCCAAAGTGTCGTATTGAGAGGCCAAAAATCTTCATTAACAAAGGTCGTGACTCCCAGTTTACCACTTCGACCTGTAACTACACCGGGACCAGCTACTTTACTTTGATTGTGAGTACCATCTTGGCCACTTGCCGCCATTAGTGGAAATTCACCATCTGTCCTAGAGTGCTTTGGTAGATCAAACCCTCTTTGCAAAACCATTAAATCGCTTAACTCCCCTAATGTCCAATCCTTTGGAGTACAACCTCCTATACCAACAGTAGGCTCACCCGTTTGCTCAAACTCGCTCGGGAATAAGTTTCGGATATGTTCTGGCAAAGGCTGAAAGTCGGGTAATGCGTGGGCTTTTTTACGAACTTCCACTCGATGGGTCAATTCGCCGGGTATTGGATTGCCTGCGGCTAGTGCGTTATCCATCACGGGGTTGAAATCGACAAACCAGCTTTTAAATAACACCTGCGCCATTTGTTCTAGGGTTTTGTTGGTTTGTTGGTTTAGTACAATTTTATCATCGATTATTTTCAGCCAATCTCCAATTATTTTCGCTTCCTCTACGGGTGGTTTTGGTATCAAGACTTTAGCGACAGATTTTGTGTTCAATACTGCTTGTGCACTACCTGTGCTGACTGCTAAAAGCAAACTCCTTCCTAACTTTGTATTAAGGAAGTAACCTACGTAGTCTGAAAACTTAGTATCTTTTAGCCTTGCGAAAACAATGTTGGCACAGTTGACATCTCCCAAGCCTCGAGGCAACACAGCGCAGTCGCCGCGATTATGACCCACGCGCACCACTAATATATCACCCTGTTGTAACTGGCTTTTCTTACTCTTTAGATGAAATGATTTACTAACATGTTTAATGTCATGGAGCTCAACTCTGCCAGGTCGTACATTCTGTGAACGCAAAAACTTTATACCGTCACTGTCTGTAAAGTGGGAGCTAGTCTCACCGACATGTCCTACGGAAACCCTCTCACATAACTCTTCCAACGCTATCCATTTCCATCCGGCTGGCAATTTGGGGAGCTGCTCAGATTGACTAACCTGCATAACCCAATTCCTTTAAATTTTGGCGAATCACATTATCTAGTTTCTCTGCTTCATCCATTTGACTCAATAAAGCTTGGCTTAAACCGCGCATCTTCTCTTCGAACGGAATTCCATCATCCTCAATAGCTGCTGCCCCAACATAGCGCCCAGGCGTTAACACATAATCGTTAGTTTTAATTTCGTCTAATGTTGTCGATTTACAGAAACCAGCAACGTCTTGGTAAGCATCAAGTTGCTTGTGTTCTTGTAGCAGCTCCTGTGCCGGTGTGTCGTCTTTTTGCTCTGCAAGAGCTTGCTTGATGGATTGTTTATCCTGTCGCCATGCATGATAAGTGTTAGCAATTTTGGCGATATCATCGCTTGTAAGCTCTTTATGTACACGGCTAATCATACTACCCATTTCTCGGGCATCGATAAATAGTGTTTCGTCTTGCCGGTTGCGATATCCTCGCTCTTTGTCTTCGCGTTTATCCTTGCTAATAAACCATAAGCAGATAGGAATTTGTGTGGTGAAAAACAACTGTCCGGGAAGCGCAATCATGCAATCGACTAGGTCGTTTTCGATGATTTTCTGACGAATAGCGCCTTCACCGCTAGTGTTAGAACTCATTGAACCATTGGCCAACACGAAACCTGCCGTACCGTGCTCACTCAGCTTAGATATCATATGCATGATCCACGCATAGTTAGCGTTACCTGTTGGAGGTACATCAAAGCCAGCCCATCGAGGGTCATCGGTGAGTTCATTGTCGGCACGCCACTGCTTCTGATTAAACGGTGGGTTCGCCATAATGTAATCGGCTTTTAGGTCTGGGTGCTGGTCCTTAAAGAAAGTGTCGGCGGCAATGTCACCCAGATTGGCAGAGATACCACGAACCGCGAGGTTCATCTTAGCCAGTTTATAGGTGGTGTTGGTATATTCCTGACCGTAAATGGAGATATCTTTACGATTGCCTTTGTGACTGTCGATAAACTTTAACGACTGTACGAACATGCCACCCGAACCACAACACGGGTCATATATTTTGCCTTTATACGGCTCTAGCATGTCACTGATAAGTGTTACTACCGATTTGGGCGTAAAGAACTCGCCACCGCCTTTTCCTTCGTTAGCTGCAAACTTACCTAAGAAATACTCGTAAACACGGCCTACGAGGTCCTCTTCGCTCATATCGCATTCATTAGCAACAGTGTTGATGTTGTTAATAGTATCAATAAGGGCGGCGAGCTTACTTACGTCTAACGATAAGCGAGAAAAGTAGTTATCTGGCAATGCACCTTTCAATGTTGTGTTCGTTTTCTCAACGGTATGCAAAGCCGTATCGATTTTTACCGCAATGTCATCCTGTTTAGCCTGCTTTTGAATTGTCGACCAGCGTGCTTCTTCTGGTAAGTAGAACACATTATCTTTGGTGTAGAATTCAACCATATCGACATAGTCACCCATCCCTTCAGCTTGAAGCTTCTCTCGTTGCGCTTCGAACTTGTCGCTGATGAATTTAAGGAAGATAAGACTGAGCACGATATGTTTGTACTCTGCTGATTCAACGCTGCCACGCAGTTTGTTGGCTGCGTCCCATAACGCCTCTTCAAATACGATTTCTTTTTTGTTGTTCGAGGACTTTTTAGTCGCTTTACTCATTTACTGTGTCCGTATCTTAATTCTGTTTGCGTTAGTGCAAGCTTCTGCTTTCTGCCCCAACGGCGATTTTGGTTGATAATTTAAGGAGTAACTTTGCCATCTCTTTTTCTGGCCATATGTAATCTTTCTTCCTTTTTACTCCGCAAGGTCTATGATTTAAATCCGCGCTGTATCGGTAAGCGCATATATCTACAACCGATGCTTTGTTGTAATGCAACCCGTAATCAATATCTTGAACCACTTGGTTCATCGTACCTTGTACAGAACGATTGCAGATTGTATCGAACGTGAGTGGTTGGTAATTCGTCGCAGCGACATTAACGAGCTCAGGCGGCATATCACTTTTCAACAAGGTGTTAATAAACACATCGTTAAAATGCCAATCGAGGTTTGCGAAATCTTTCTTGGTTAAGCAGGGGATAAACAACGTGAAGCGCGTTGTATCATGCACCGCTATTATGCATTGCCTACGTTGAATTGTGACAATATTTGCATGCCAGTTTAACCAGTGCGCCTGCGTGCCGATAGCGGACGTTGACGGCTCGGCAATCTTTACGCTTTCCGGTAGCTTGTTATAAAGCTTCTTGGTGCAGTGGAGTATCATTTCACACCTTTAAAGCTCTCAGCTCTCGGAAGCATGTTGAAGGATAATAGGAAGTAACTCAAAGAATAAACTAAACTGTGTTGCATTTGAAAAGACCGTCCTTGTCTGTGCCATCTATAAGAGGATACGGCATCTTGCGAAATTTTGCACATAGAGAAATTTGATGAGCTATTACCTGACAGCTTACTATCTATTGGGTACGGAGCTAAGGCGTTTGATATAAACGCGGTAAATAGTTGGTTGAAAACAATCTAATAAGCAAAAGGGCCCTTATAGGCGCCCTCCAGATTAAACGCTTTATCTTCATATGCTCAGTTAGCTTACAGATACTGTGTGTACGAAAAAAGTTCGCAGTGGGTACGAAAAAGGTTCTGTTTGTGTACGAGAAAAGTTTGAAATCAACTTATCCACATACCAAAAATGTTTTGTTTGTGTATCAAAAGTGTTTCACCTTCTCTGAATGCCCTAATTCACGTGGGATACAGCCAGCCGCTATTAGTTATCTTTTAGTTTTTATTTATTTATCTACTCAAGTTTCGGGGTTCAAAAACAGCAGAAATTATAGCTTAAGTTACTGAATAGTATAAATAAAAATAGCCTTTTCGTGGTATAATGTTAGTTGTCTAGACATAACAAATACAACTCAAAGGCTACACATGAATTCTGACACAAGCTCTTCTGTTTTGCCATCACTCACCGCTGAGTATTTAAGCCGCCACGATGTTCAAGTGGATAATCTGTTTAGCAAAGCATGGCAGCGCATCGGTTTTAATCGACTGCTGAAACAAGCGCGGTTTTCAAAGCGTTCAGGATCACCCGTCAGTGATGTAGTGTACCTTTTACTGCTTTGGGTCTGGCTCAAAGCAGACTCAATTGCGATGTTTTCAAGGGAGTCGTTACAAAGCTTCTCGATCACTAAGAGGGATGCCCTTTATGATCTTCTTAATCGGGAGGATCTGGATTGGCGCAAGTTGCACCTTCAAACAGCGAAGACCGTCATCAGTATGACTGACCACAGCACCATACGCGCCTATGTTGTTGATGATTCAGTTAAAACACGGCGCGGTAAAACCATGCCAGGCATCTCCAGCCACTTTGATCACCTCAACGGTCGTTGTGTGATGGGGCAGCAAATCCTGACCCTAGGACTGGCGACTGAAAAGCAATTTATCCCTTTAGATAGCGAGCTTTATATCAGTCGAGTGAAAGCACAACCACTCACCAAAGCATTTGCGGATGGTCGTAGTATCGTAGCAAAACGCTATCGTGATGCGCAGTCAATGAGTAAGCCGGAGATGATCCACCGCATGATTAAGCGAGCCGCGCGGTCCGACATTCATGCGCAATATTTTTTAGCTGATTCATGGTTTGCCAGTAAGTCCATACTGGCCTTTATGGACGCGCAATCGTTAGTCTCCATTGTCCGCATGAAGAAAAATAAGACGCGCTATCGCACTATGGATAACACCTCGGCTCTAGCAACAGCGGCTGAGCTTTACCAACACCACATCAAAGGCCAATGGCAGAAGATTAAGGGTAGACCATACCAGTCTAAGGCGATCACCGTTGAGTTGAATCTAGCAAAAAGCATCAAAGAGCCTGATCACTGGATCAAGGTCAAGCTGTTGTTTGTTCGTGGTGTCAACGAAGAAAAACAGCGCGCTGGAAAGCATGATTGGGCCTTGTTTTTATCCACCGACACTCACCTCAGTGATGAGAGAATACTCGAAATCTATGCGTTGCGCTGGGGCATCGAAGTGTACTTTAAGGAAGCGAAACAAAAGCTTGGGTTCCTCAAAGAGCAAAGTACACATTACAGTGCTTATATCGCGTCCATCCATTTAACGGCGCTGCGATTCTGCTTGCTGCTACTGACTCAACACGAGGAAGGTGCCGCTAGACTGAGTGATAGTCGTAACGACATGATCAACAGTCTGTGCACCTTAGATTTTGCTAGCCGACTCTGGGTTATCTTTAGAGCACTGATATCGGGAGCGCTTGATGAGCTCAGCAAGCTATACGGAGTCAGCGCCGCACAAGAGATCATGAACCAAATAGACAAAACGGTTCAGGAGTTCTTTATGCAAGTCATGCAAATGGATACCTTCACGCTGAGGCTAGAAGCCAAATCTATTGGTGATGAGTACTGATTTTAAGCTAAACTGAACTCCGAAACTTGAGTTATTACTCTCGGTGATGTAAAAGCCATTTTTTTCTATGCAAGCTTGTTTCCTGCATTTGTCGATCTGACGACTATCGCCACGTCAGACATTGCAACGATTATTGTGTTGACTGTCGTTGCAGTCGGTGGTGTTAAACTGGGTTATGCGTATTTCGCCAGCAGGATTCTGTCCTGGACTAAGGGCAGAGCACCAGGCGTTGTTAAAAAGACCGCTGGCGGTTTTATGGTTGGTGCAGGCACATACCTTATGGTAAAAGCCTAATGAATTGAAAATCCCACGTTGGAGGTTGTAGATGGAAGATGATTTTGAAGTTGAAATGAGTGCTTTAAGCCAGGAGCTGACGGCTGAGGGTAAAACTGTTCAGGTCGATATTTACCGTGGCGACACGGGAGGCTGGATTCTTGAAGTGATTGATGAATCGGGTGTTTCGACAGTCTGGGAAGATGAGTTCGATACAGAGGAAGCCGCACTGGATGAAGTTAAGGCGACCATCAGAGATGAAGGAATTGATTCTTTAATTGGTATGGATGTGTAAATGACGCTGGGTTAATCATACCGGGTTCCGTGGTGCGGATGGGGCTGGCATAGGAAACAGCCTGTTAACAGAGAACTCCTCCAGACAAAAGCTGAAGACCTGTTGGGAGCCCATTGCTTTAAAGGTTACCTGTTCCTGGGTTAGTTCACAAAACCAGTTTTCTCTGGATTGCGGCGCCTGGTCAGTGAAGGCGATGGGGGTAAAGAGGGCTGCGCACAGCTCATCACGAGCTGAACGGGCCGATAGATATTCAAAGGCTTCTACTCCAGCTTCTCTCATGTTGGTGCCTAATGCTTGAGTCAGGGAGTACTCAGTGCGGTGGCGCAATGCTGCCGTGAATGCACTAAAGGGTGGCTGTTGAAGCTGGATACCTTTATCGGTCTTATAACCCACTGTGAACAGCGTATGCTCGGTGTTCAATTTTGCCGCAGGTGCCGTTCCTTCCATTGAGCGGAGAAACACAAAGCGGTAGAAGGCGGATTCTGCCAGGGTTACTTCAAGTGATTTTCCGCCGTAGAACAGGCTAGGTTCATGGATACGGCCAAATCGAGATCCCCAGTGTAAGGGAGGATAACGAAAAGGTGTTTTGAGCAGGTAGTGCAGGGTGTTTGGGTAGGTATCAGGATAGTCGGGTTTTGAGGTTTCAAGTAACTCTTCAAGCACCGCCTGTTCTTCGAGTGTGTCCACATAGCCTAGTGTGGCGACTTGTTCCTGATTTTCCACCAGGCGGTATAACAACCCCTCAATGGGTCTGATGCAGGCTTCGCCGTTACAGTCAGCCCAGATTATGGTTACACCTTGCCTCGTATCGCATCCAGGCAGGTCACCACACGCATAAGTCCCTGAACAGTTTGTACCTGTATAGCAGGAACACCGCCAGTAAGCTTGTTCTGTGAGCGCATGAAATGTTTGATCCAGGCCTGGTCACCCCCGGTGAGTGCAAATAGTGCCCGGGCGGCTCTGATCAACAGCAGGGCCAGTTCACCTTGTTTACTGTCGGGACTCAGGTCCAGGTTTTGCTTTAAGCGTGTTATCGCGGTTCTATGCACACCAATCACCTTGCCCAGCTCATCTTGCTTGAGTGTCAGCTGTTTGGATGCATTAAGTAGTGCTTTTGACAGGACAACAGCTGGGTCTGGTCGTTGCTTTAGTTGTGCAGTCATCTTGCTTTTCACTCCAGGATCTAACTTTTGATCTTTATTTTAGATGCAAATAAAGCAAAATGGTAATCAGTTTTACTAAATGAAACATTTCATCTCTGCCACAGCCTCCAGCACTGCTTCACAACAGCGTCAACATGCCTGTTGATTTCCTCACCAGGTTGTCTGGGTGGGAGTTGATGCAAGGCACGCACTATGTCCAGTCCTGCAAGCATGCTCAAAAACAACTCGGCGGCATGCTCAGTATCAGTACACTCTATACGTCCTGCCTCTTGTTGTATTTTTAACCAGCCGCTCAAGGTGTCTAAGGCGTTTTGAACACTGTTGTTGTACATGCTGTGCAGTAGATCCCGGTCTACTTCGTGCAGGCTGCCCAGCAAACGCAGAAAATTGAGGTGTTCATGGCTGAGTACGAAATGTGCCAGGTTTAGTGCAAAGTCATGCAGTGCTTGCCGAGGTGTTTGGCCCTGCTCAGGTTCGATAACCATGTGTTGAAGCAAGCTATCGCACTGGCGATGAATGATGGCCTCGATCAGTGTGTTTTTTTCGTTAAAGCGGTTATAGACCGTTACTTTTGAAACGCCCGCTTTACGTGCGACCGCTTCTATCGAGAATTTAGCTGGGCCCTGGGTGAACAGAAGTTCTGTGGCGGCATCCAGAATAGCGACTTCTTTGCTGGGATCGACAGGTCGTCCCGATCGTGACTTACAAGGCACTTTTTTATCCATTTTAATTAGTGTACGATTGCCTTCATTAATCATAGTGTATTTTTGAGTCGATTACCATGCATAGACCCTTATTCTTTATGGCTATTGTGCTGTTAATGCTGGGCTGTAGTCCAGATAATGGTGCATCCAATGCACCTCAGTCTGCGGCTCCCTGGGTTCGAACTCTGGTAGTGAGTAATGCCTCTTCTGCTTTTCTGAAGCTATCCGGCACAGTAAAAGGGCGCTATGAAACACCCGTTGCCTTTCAGGTTTCGGGCCGTATTCTGGAGCGCTATGTTGATGCGGGTCAGCGGGTCGAAGCGGGGCAGTTGCTGTTCCAGTTGGACCCGCGTGATTTGTTAGCCTCGGTGCGAGTGGCTGAAGCTGACATGAAAACGACTGAAGCGGCATTGGCAATTGCACGCAGCGAGTTGAATCGTCAACAAACACTGGTAGACGGCCAGTTTGTCAGCCGCCAAACCCTGGAGCGTTATGAGCTGACACTGCGTGAAGCCATCAGTCGTCATCAGGCGGCTAATGCTGTGTTGGAGCAGGCACGTAATGCTGTGGATTATGCTGAACTGCGTGCTGAAAAAGCGGGCATACTGAATGCCGTGACAGCTGAGCCAGGACAGGTGGTCATCATGGGGCAGGCTCTGGCTACTCTGATTGACGATAGCTCACTTGAAGCGGAGGTATATCTGCCTGAAGGTGAGGATGCTCCAGCGTCTGGTAGCCTGTTGATTGATGGTGAATCATTAGCGATTACTTTGCGGGAGATGGCAGCCTCGGCTGATCCTGACAGTCGCAGTTGGCGGGCACGTTATCGTATTGAGTCGCGCTCTGATGCCTTAAGTCTGGGCAGTGTGGTACAGGTCAGGCTTGACCAGCCACTGCAGGAGACAACCTTTAGTGTGCCCCTGGGCGCACTGGATGAACGCAGTCAAGGCGCTCAGGTCTGGCAAGTAGTTGAGGGGCAGGTGCAGCCTGTGCCTGTGGAGGTGCTGGAGCTGAGCCAGGAATATGCCCGTATTCGCGCTTCCCTGACGCAGGGTAGTCGCATTGTTGCGCTGGGCACGCATTTATTAACGCCGGGCATGCAGGTCAGGGAGCAGGCGCGATGAATTTTCCCAATTTGTCAGCCCTGGCAGTGCGTGAACGCTCGGTAACCCTGTTTTTTCTTCTCCTGTCTGTCTTTGCCGGTGTCTATGCGTTTTCATCTTTGGGGCGTGCCGAAGACCCATCCTTCACTGTACGGGTGATGGTGGTGTCGGCTATCTGGCCCGGTGCCACACCGACCGAGTTACAGGATCAGGTTGTTGACCGTCTGGAGAAACGCATTCAGGAAGTGGAGTACCTGTATAAAATTGAAACCACGATACGTCCGGGTCGGGCCGATTTACAGATAGAGTTCGAGGACTTTTCACCCAGTGAAAGGGTGCCTGATCTGTTTTATCAGGTACGTAAGCGCATGCTGGATGAAGCCGGAAGTCTGCCTGCGGGGGTCATAGGTCCGATCGTTAATGATGATTTTTCAGATGTGTATTTCTCGCTGATTTCACTGACGGCACCGGGTATGCCGATGCACAGCCTCACCCGTGAAGCGGAATCTGTCCGTGATCGTTTACAGCGTGTGCCTGGCCTGCAAAAAGCGCTGTTACTGGGCGAGCGCAGTGAGCGGGTGTTTATCGACTTTGATATGAACCGCCTGAATAACCTGGGGTTGTCAGCAGAGCAGATTTTTGCCGCGATTGAAGCCAGTAATCGTATGATGCCAGCTGGCTTTGTTGACCTGGACGGGCCACGCGCCTACCTGCGTGTGGATGCTGATCTGGCGGACCTTGATCAACTGGCTGCTTTGCCGATACGTGTGGGAGACCATCTGTTAAAGCTGTCTGATCTGGCAGATATACGGCGAGGTTACGAAGATCCTCCCTCCTATATGATCAGGGCGGATGGTGAAGCGGCCATATTGTTGGGGGTGGTGATGCAGGCCGGTCAGAACGGCCTGGAGTTTGGTGAGCGTCTGACGGCCTTTATTGATGCTGAACAGGCCGCGTTACCCCTGGGTATGTCTTTGCATATGCTGACCAATCAGACCGAAGCGATCAGTCAGGCCGTTGATCTGTTTCAGATCAAGTTTCTGGTGGCGGTGCTGGTCGTTATGGCTGTCAGCATACTGGCGATTGGCTTTCGTGCGGGTCTGGTGGTAGGTATTGCCATCCCCGTTACCATCGGCCTGACCTTCCTGTTGATGAAAATTACCGGGATCAATCTGGATCGTATCACTCTGGGTGCCTTGATTATCGCCCTGGGGTTACTGGTGGATGATGCCATCATCGCCATTGAAATGATGATCGTTAAAATGGAAGAGGGCTGGGAGCGGGTGCGCGCGGCCAGTCATGCCTGGAGTGTGACGGCCGCCCCTATGCTGTTTGGTACGCTGGTGACGGTAGCGGGTTTTGTCCCGATCGGCTTTGCCCAGTCAGGTGTGGGTGAATATGCCGGCAATATCTTTTGGGTGATGGCCTTTGCACTGCTGGTTTCCTGGCTGGTGGCTGTGACTTTTACGCCTTATCTGGGAGTGAAGCTGCTGCCATCCTATACTCAGCATCAGGCTGGAGATATCTATCAAACACGTTTTTACCAGTATCTGCGAGGCGTGGTAAACACCTGTGTGCGTTATCGTAAAACGGTCGTGCTGTCGACACTGATGTTGTTGATACTCAGCGGTGTGGGTATGGCAACGCTGGTACAAAAGCAGTTTTTTCCAGGTTCAGACCGTCCAGAGGTATTGATCGATATTAACCTGCCGCAGGGCAGTGCAATCGGCACGACAGAAGCCACGGTAAAACGCCTCGAAGCCATATTGGAAACGCTGCCCGAAGTGAAAAGCCTGTCATCCTATATCGGTGCGGGTGCGCCTCGATTCTTTATTTCGGCTAACCCTGAACAGCCTGATCCGGCCTTTGCCAAGATCATTGCCATAGGCCATGATGCCGGTGCTCGTGATCGTATTATGGCGGAGATGAATCGTCACCTGGAGGCAGGTGAGTTTCCTGAAGCACGGGTACGCGTTACCCGTTTGCTATTTGGACCGCCGGTTATCTGGCCTGTCAGCTTTCGCGTGCTGGGCCCGGATACTGAAGTCTTGCGTTCCATCGCTCACGAGGTGCGTAATCTGATGGCGGCGCATCCCAATACCGTGATGCCGCACCTGGAATGGGATGAGCGTACACCCGCCTACTATCTGGATATGGACCCTGACCGTCTGCGGTTAATGGGACTGACGCCGACCGAGGTTGCGCAGCAACTGGCGTTTCAACTCAATGGTTTTAATGTCACCGATGTGCGTCAGGATGTTCGCAGCGTACAGGTGATCGCGCGCAGTGCACGCGAAGGGGGGCTGTTACCCGAGGCGCTAGAGCTTAAGACAGCGGATGGGCGCAAGGTGGCGCTCAGTCAGTTGGGCGAGTTGAGTATCCGCTATGAAGATCCGGTGATAAAACGCTATAACCGTGAACCCTTTCTGGCTGTACATGCCGATGTACAAGGAGCCCAGCCACCTGACGTGACCCATGCGATCTGGGCTGACATGCAGTCGCTGCTTGCTGAATTACCACCGGGCTATCGTATCGATATAGGTGGATCGGTTGAACAGTCTGGCAAAGCGGATAGCTCCATCCAGAAGCTGCAACCGCTTATGCTGGCGCTTATGCTGATTTTCATCATGCTGCAGATGCGCTCATTTACCGGCACGTTTGTGGTGATTGCGACGGCTCCACTCGGGTTGGTAGGAGCGGTGGCAGCACTGCTGTTGTTTAACCAGCCGTTTGGTATTACCGCGCTGCTGGGGTTGATCGGTTTAAGTGGTATTTTAATGCGCAACACCATGATACTGGCGCAACAGGTGCAGGATAACTTCGATTCCGGTATGCAGGCGGGTGCCGCTGTGGTTGAGGCGGCGGTGCAGCGTTCCCGTCCGGTGGTACTAACCGCTCTGGCGGCGGTGCTGGCTTTTATTCCGCTGGCTCTGGATCTGTTCTGGGGACCCTTGGCCTATGTGCTGATTGGCGGTGTCGCTGTGGGTACGCTGATTACCTTGCTATTTGTGCCAGCGCTCTATGCATGGTTGTTCAAAGTGAAAGTCAGTGACTATTGAGTCGTTCACTATCTGCAGAGTTGATAGCCTGTAAAGAGTGGATTGCCAGCCTGGCGGGTACAGCAGTTCGGCTGCTGTACTTGCTCACTCCTTCCGAAATACCACCGATAGATTGTTAGCTGGCATGGGAACTACCGCTTGTCGTATCAGCCCTTGCTCTTTTGCCAGATGAGTGACCTCATCCAGATGGCGGATACCCCAGAGCGGGTTACGTTGGCGGAGTGATGCATCAAATGCCAGGTTGCTCTCGGCAGGGCTGACATCGGCCTGCCAGAAAGGGCCATAGAGGAAGAGGACGCCATCGTTACTGAGCAGATTTTGGGCTAATTTCATAAGCCCCTCGGCGGCTTGCCAGGGCGCAATATGGATCATGTTGATCGCCAGCAGGGTGTTGTAGTCACCCTGAGGCATTTCTGTGGGAGCGGTTACATCCAGGAGTCGGGCTGGAAACAGCTTTGGATGGTGGTCACTCTGTCGCCTGGCTTCGATGCTGCTTAAGGCTGTCGGATCTATATCGGTGGGTTGCCAGTGAACGACCTGTGAGAGATTTGAGGACAGATACACCGCGTGCTCGCCCGTTCCTGAAGCTATTTCCAGTACCCTGGCCGGATCGGGAAGGTATGTCTGCAAGACATTGAAGATCGGCTCTCTGTTGCGCCGTGTAGCGGGTGCATGGGCAAGCGAGTTTGATGGTTTCATCGCAGATAGGTCTCCCTGCAAAGCAAAAGGCTCTGTATCAGGGACATTAATCTACCGGAAGAAAAGGCCAGGGTCACGTTTCATTAACCTGTGGTGTTAATTCCCATAGCAAAAATTTACTGTATTTATCCCTTATGGATATATGGGAATAGGTGGCTGGTATACAATGTCTTTTTAAAGGTTTGAATTCGGCTATAAGGCTATTTTACACATGACATCACTTTCAGATGATGCAAACAACACGTTTGAAATCTTTCCCTGGAACCCGCAACTTGAGACGGGTATTGCGATTATTGATGATCAGCATCGTAATTTGGTGATCCTGCTGAACAAGCTGGGTCAGCAGTATGTGCAGGGTGTTTCCAAACAGGCTATTGAGCAAATTCTGAAAGAGTTGTCCGATTACGCTGACTACCATTTCCAAACTGAGGAAGCTATCTCCTGAATCAGTGACGAGTATTGCTTAAGATTACAGATCGGAGCAGTCACTGTTTTATCGCTCTTTAACAATCGATTTTATTCGTACTGATGTGCGCTTGCATTGCAGGCTACTGATTTTTGCCTATTAAAGGATTTTTCTCTGGTTAAAATTCAAACAATTTTGACCGATTTGGCATGCTGAGGCCTGGCTACTAGCCATGCAAGGAATGTTTGGTATATCGAGTATGTCAGGTAATGTGATACACGCGATTGAATGCGCTAAAGCCTGGACAATGAGAGCCAAACTTAAGTGTCAGCTGTCTACCGCTCTTCACGAGTCGGCAGGCCAGATACATCAACTCTTGCATAACGGTTTTCAATCGGCGACGTTTCGCTGAGTGCCGCACAGGTGAGTCAGATTGCATTAAGCCGCGTAAACCGATCCAGCGTAAGATGTTATAAGCCATGACGGCAAAGCCCATGACCAGATCGTTGGTCGCGAACTTCCCAGATGGCAGGCGCTCTAGATCCAAGTCAGTCTTGAACTCGCTATGGAACTGTTCACACAGCGCATGCCCTTTGTAGAGTTTAATCACCGTGGCGTCATCTGCCACATCTGAAGACAATGAGGTCAACCAGCCATCTAAGCTGATTTCAGGCTCCAAGAACAACTGACCTTTGGCATCAGAGTGTCTCACCGTAACTTTGACCACTCGACGCGTATTGGCCGCATCATCCAGCTGTTGAGAGAACACGGCTTCCATTTTACCGGGTCGTGGATGATGCCACTTCGCATGTGCACAGGCTTCATCGTACCATTGCCAGACATCCTGCTTTCGTGGGTTCCATTTAATCAGGAAGTCGACGTTTTGGTTGTTCAGAAAAACACGGTTTTCAAGCGCATCATGTGCACTATCCAGTCGGATCAGTAATGACTGATCGGTCAGCTGACGTGCTCTTGGAATCACGCGTTGAAGTACATTGATAAACTCAGCATTAGCATGCTGGCTGCCAGGGCGTAACTCACAACCTAAGCACCACCCTTGCTGACCCAAATAGGCAGCAATCGGCGCATAGCCATCATGCCCTTTGTAAGTGTAGGAAACACCTTCCTTTTTAGTGTCACTGTTATCCATGGGGAACACGTCCATATCCAAGGGAATATGCCCTGTTGAGAGCTCTGTTAGTGGAATGGATGCATTCTGTAAAAACTCAACACTGGCCGAACTTAACAGTGGTAGTAAATTAACGGCATCTTCATCAAAGCGCTGACGTAATCGCGCGGATGAGGGTGATTGTTTGATACCCATGGCGGCCTTGAAGTAGGGATCATGTCTGGCTTGTTCGACGGCTTCAAAGTCACTTTTGCCCAAGCAAACGAGTCCTACATACGTACGAATAAGATCGATATTAGCGATACCATGGCGTTTAGCGACATCACGAGAAGTCTTATGAAGTGATGTCATTTGGTTGATGCAATGACCAATGAGAGCAAGACCACCATGAGGTGTGATCACTTCGGTTTTAGACTGAACAAGCTTGAACTTACGCATGGTAGTAACATCACTGATTGGGTGAATGGACAGTGATGACTATTTTAACGTTGGAAGCCTTGCTATTGCAGGGTTTTGAACACATTTATTGAATCTGAAGTCACGGATTCAGGTACAAGTTAAGATAAACTAATGCCTGAGTCAGTGTGTTAATGGTAATAAAAAAAATAAATATATGAATTTAATACTCAAGTTTCGGGGTTCAAAAACAGCAGAAATTATAGCTTAAGTTACTGAATAGTATAAATAAAAATAGCCTTTTCGTGGTATAATGTTAGTTGTCTAGACATAACAAATACAACTCAAAGGCTACACATGAATTCTGACACAAGCTCTTCTGTTTTGCCATCACTCACCGCTGAGTATTTAAGCCGCCACGATGTTCAAGTGGATAATCTGTTTAGCAAAGCATGGCAGCGCATCGGTTTTAATCGACTGCTGAAACAAGCGCGGTTTTCAAAGCGTTCAGGATCACCCGTCAGTGATGTAGTGTACCTTTTACTGCTTTGGGTCTGGCTCAAAGCAGACTCAATTGCGATGTTTTCAAGGGAGTCGTTACAAAGCTTCTCGATCACTAAGAGGGATGCCCTTTATGATCTTCTTAATCGGGAGGATCTGGATTGGCGCAAGTTGCACCTTCAAACAGCGAAGACCGTCATCAGTATGACTGACCACAGCACCATACGCGCCTATGTTGTTGATGATTCAGTTAAAACACGGCGCGGTAAAACCATGCCAGGCATCTCCAGCCACTTTGATCACCTCAACGGTCGTTGTGTGATGGGGCAGCAAATCCTGACCCTAGGACTGGCGACTGAAAAGCAATTTATCCCTTTAGATAGCGAGCTTTATATCAGTCGAGTGAAAGCACAACCACTCACCAAAGCATTTGCGGATGGTCGTAGTATCGTAGCAAAACGCTATCGTGATGCGCAGTCAATGAGTAAGCCGGAGATGATCCACCGCATGATTAAGCGAGCCGCGCGGTCCGACATTCATGCGCAATATTTTTTAGCTGATTCATGGTTTGCCAGTAAGTCCATACTGGCCTTTATGGACGCGCAATCGTTAGTCTCCATTGTCCGCATGAAGAAAAATAAGACGCGCTATCGCACTATGGATAACACCTCGGCTCTAGCAACAGCGGCTGAGCTTTACCAACACCACATCAAAGGCCAATGGCAGAAGATTAAGGGTAGACCATACCAGTCTAAGGCGATCACCGTTGAGTTGAATCTAGCAAAAAGCATCAAAGAGCCTGATCACTGGATCAAGGTCAAGCTGTTGTTTGTTCGTGGTGTCAACGAAGAAAAACAGCGCGCTGGAAAGCATGATTGGGCCTTGTTTTTATCCACCGACACTCACCTCAGTGATGAGAGAATACTCGAAATCTATGCGTTGCGCTGGGGCATCGAAGTGTACTTTAAGGAAGCGAAACAAAAGCTTGGGTTCCTCAAAGAGCAAAGTACACATTACAGTGCTTATATCGCGTCCATCCATTTAACGGCGCTGCGATTCTGCTTGCTGCTACTGACTCAACACGAGGAAGGTGCCGCTAGACTGAGTGATAGTCGTAACGACATGATCAACAGTCTGTGCACCTTAGATTTTGCTAGCCGACTCTGGGTTATCTTTAGAGCACTGATATCGGGAGCGCTTGATGAGCTCAGCAAGCTATACGGAGTCAGCGCCGCACAAGAGATCATGAACCAAATAGACAAAACGGTTCAGGAGTTCTTTATGCAAGTCATGCAAATGGATACCTTCACGCTGAGGCTAGAAGCCAAATCTATTGGTGATGAGTGCTGATTTTAGGCTAAACTGAACTCCGAAACTTGAGTTATCTATTACTGGACGTTACTGTATGTGCATAAGTATCGGTTGCAAATCACGAGATGACTGAAGAAGAAAAGCGTATAGAACAAGAAGCCATTAAGTTTGCTAAGAAGAATCGTACTGCAATTGCAAACGAATTGACTGACAGAGAAAGATACCCTCCTGAAGATGAACCTGTATCTGTCTTCATGGCAGGCTCTCCTGGCGCAGGGAAAACTGAAACCTCCAAAGAGTTTCTGCAAGAAGTCGAGGCTACCAACGTCATTCGATTAGATCCTGACGAATTGCGTCACTATTTCGAACAATATACGGGAGACAATTCATTCCTATTCCAAAGAGCGGTCTCCTCTATTGTAGAACGGACTCTAGACAATGCGTTTAAGCGTAAGCAATCATTTTTGCTTGATGGAACGTTATCAAATTACGCTATAGCCGAGAAAAACATTAAACGGGCTATTGATCGAGGTCGCGAAGTTCTCGTATTGTTTGTATACCAGTCCCCAGAGTTAGCATGGAAGTTTGTTCAATCCAGAGAACAAGTCGAAGGTAGAAGGATTAATCCTGAAATATTTGTAGAGCAATTTTTGGAATCTCAAGCGGTAGTACGGAAACTAAAGCAGCAATTTGGTGGTCAGATAAAAATAGATCTATTGTTAAAGGACAACGAGGGGGGTACTCGTATGTACCACGCCAACATTCAGGCGGTAGAAAATCATGTTAAGCAAAAATTTACTCGCGAGACGCTTACTACCCTGATACAATCGCAACCCGCTCATTAATTGGGCAACCAAATGGGAGAATGATGATGTTTGCCAGATTTAAAAACGGCCAGACAACCAAATACAACTCCAGCTTGTCTGAGTTCGTCCGCAACGCCGACTCGTCTAAAAAGAAAAAGGTATACAGCCGTGTTATTGATAGAGCTGTAGAATCTCAGAATTCAGTAGTAAAGCAGGCTGAGCTACTACAAACTCGCTAATATTCGAGGGAGCCAGAAACTCCCTCTATTGCTTTGTCTTTTTTATGCTAATAAAGCTGACATCAGTTCAAGTCGCTGTTCCTTGCTTAAGTTTGCTAACTGTTTCGTAAGTTGTCCTAACGAACTTTCGTCACTACAGCTTTTAACTCCAGCGTATTCCGATAGTCTTTCACATATCCTATCTGCTGGCTCTCTTAATTCCTCCGCTGTCAAAACCGTATAACCCGCAGTAACATCACTTCTGCTTGTTTTGTGATTAAGCAGCCGTTTTAAAGTGTAAGTCCCGACTCCAATCGTTTCAGCAACCGAACAAAACGTACGGCGAAGATCATGAAGCGTGAAGGAAACCGCAGCTCGTTCGTTCATCTGTTTAATTATCTTCTTAGGCTCCACCACTCTGCCATGATGGTTGTCAGCACCAAAAACAAACCCCGAAACGCGGTACTCAGCTCTTCTTTTAAGGATTTCCTCAAGCGGTTTGGTAATTGGCAGTTCAAGCCCATGACCATTCTTTGTATCGTCTAAGCAGAATAACTGGTCGTCAAAAAATACGTTTTTCCATTCCAGCTCAAGTAATTCTGTTTTACGCAGTCCTGTAAACGCCATAAATTCGACAAAATCACACACTGTCGCAGTAAGATCTTGTCGGTAAACCATGGCTTCATCACGCATCTCATTAACTGCCGTAAGGAATGGTTTTAACTGTGAGGGGCGAAGTCGTGTCTGCTTGCGGGCTACGTTGTTCCAGCAACGTTTTTCCGACAAAATAGTAACAGGATTATGAGGACATAAAGTTCTACCGTCTGAGGATTTATACTCAGCTCTGGCGAAGTTAAAAAGCGCTCTGAGCGTTCTCATAGCTAAGTCGGCCTGTGCAGGGCTGCGCTTAGTCAGTTCGCAGTGCCGACGATAGATGCGGGTTTCTGTGAGGTCAGCCAAACGCTTCTTAGCCCAATCATCGAAATAGCAGTCCATGACCTGCTCGTAGCCACGTAACGTAGTTTCTTTAAGCTTTCTGGAGAGTTTATAGCTCTCGTAAACCGTCTCCAATGTGACTGAGGCGGCCCTGAAGTGACGCTTGCTATCGTTGGGGTTGATTCCATCAGCAATATCCGCCGTGGCCTTCCTGGCTTGTTTACGAGCCTGCTCTAGGGGAATGGATGGAAAAGAGACGATAGTGACCGACAATGGCTTCTGTGTGCCAGGAAGCTTCCTGTATACCCGAATGTTTTCTTACCTGCTGAAAGAACATCAATGATGAGACCTGGCATTTGAGCGTCGTAATATCGAGCCCGTTTGTCCGAGCCTGATAGTTTCTCGATGGCCTGTTCTGTAAATCTGAATTTTGTTGCTGACATACTGTGCTACCTCTGTGCTACTTTGAGCGCAAAATCTAATGCGCTGAATTGCTTAAAAAATTAAGCAACAGAGATAACAAAACCTCAATAACCTACTGATTTATATGCAACAATAAGTAATTAACAGGTAAATAAAGTAACTATCGGTAAACGCTCGGTTTGAGTCTCATAATCGGCAGGCCCCCTGTTCAAGTCAGGGTGGGGCCACCATTTTTTGTTTCAAACCTCAGTAAACGCCATCAGCTATAAGCCTGAACGAACACTTCATCAACTAACGTAGTCAACAAATAACACGCGACTATTATTGCTAAATTAAAAGTTGCACGAATCGCCCATGAAAATCCAGCGTAATTGAAACGCAGCTTACTTGTTACTAAAACCGCTACCCCCATTACTGAAAACCACGGTGTAAAAAAGAATACAAGACGCCATTTAATCAATGTAACGGCTAGATCGTGAAGTGCCCCGCTTACGGCGAATGTCGTTAAAATAGCTAGCCACTGCGGTAACCACTTTGATAACGGTCGCATGACATAAAGCGATAAATAATAGCTCCTGTCTCTTATACACATCTCCGAGCCCACGAGACAGGCAGAAATCT
>OJFL01000510.1_pt1 | contig 19800 bp, 12 predicted proteins | sample 1594131 | NCBI WGS metagenome assembly OJFL01 (sample SAMN05416782, study PRJEB24817) | seawater metagenome | isolation source: Sea water | place: Canada:Atlantic | collected 2013-07 | reverse complement strand
GAGATTTCTGCCTGTCTCGTGGGCTCGGAGATGTGTATAAGAGACAGAAGTATATGTTGCATAAATTTTGGTTAAAAACAGGCAAAACTATTGATTGGATAAGAAATGCCTGTAATTGATGACAAGCGCGCCATTCACGTACGGAAAGCATCCGACGTTACTCAAAAGAAACTGAAAGAATACGGTCTGTCCCCTATTCTTGCGCGCGTTCTTGCGGCCAGGGGCATCAAAGAGATCGAGGAGCTAGACGATGCACTTTCAAATTTAATTCCTTACGACAATCTCAAAAATTGTCGAAAAGCGGCGCAATTATTAACAGACGCAATCTATAACCAACAAAAAATGTTAATCGTTGCCGATTACGATGCCGATGGTGCCACAGCAGCCGCCATAGCCATCCTCTTTCTTCGTGATGCGGGCGTAACTATTGATTATTTCGTGCCCAATCGGTTTGAGCACGGGTATGGCCTAACTCCTGAAATTGTGGACATTGTGGCTGCAAAAAATATCGACTTAATCATTACTGTAGACAATGGAATCGCCAGCATCAGCGGTGTAGCAAGAGCCAATGAGCTTGGCATTGACGTATTGATTACAGACCATCATCTGCCCGGCGCTGAGTTACCGCAAGCCGCTTGCATTGTAAACCCCAACCAACCTGGCGATGATTTTGAGAGTAAATCTATCGCTGGCGTAGGAGTTATGTTCTATGTATTAATCGCACTGAGAAGTGAATTAAGGGACCGAGGTCATTTCGAAGAGACAGGATCCGAGCCAAACCTGGCCGATCTTCTAGATCTCGTTGCACTAGGCACAGTCGCAGATGTTGTTGCGCTAGATAGAAATAATCGAATTCTCGTCGCTCAAGGATTACGACGCATCCGATCAGGGAAAATAAACCCCGGAATAAAAGCATTACTCCGCGTAGCTAAGAAAAAACCATCTCTAGCTCGCTCAGCCGATTTTGGATTTGCAGTAGGACCTCGACTCAACGCAGCAGGACGACTGACCGATATGAAGCTGGGGATTGAGTGCTTAATCGCAGACAATCCTGAAGTTGCCATAAAGTTAGCCGAAGAATTGGACCGACTCAATGTGGAGCGACGACACATTGAAGGCGAAATGAAAGATCAAGCCTTAAAAATTCTAGATGCCTTAGAAACCAAAGTGAATTCGGGAGTCACACTGTTCGACCCCCATTGGCATTCAGGCGTAGTTGGTATTCTAGCGTCACGCGTAAAAGAAAAGCTTAACCGTCCAGTTATTGCTTTTGCTCTCGAAAAAAATGGAGCCCTTAAAGGCTCCGGTAGGTCCATACAGGGCATCCATCTCCGAGACGTACTAGACACGCTAACCAAAATAGATCCGAACGTTATCGATAAGTTTGGCGGCCACGCAATGGCTGCCGGACTGACTATTAGGAAAAACCAACTTGAACGTTTCTCAGAGTTATTCAATGATGTTGTTACATCAGAATTCAAAAAAAACATCATCGACAATTCGATCCATATCGATGGGCCACTCGAAGAATCTGATGCTGCATCCAACCTCGCTCAAGAAATAAGGATGCAAGTTTGGGGTCAAGGTTTTCCCGAACCTTCATTTAGAAATGAGCTGCACGTGAGAACACATCGGCTACTGAATGAAACCCATACAAAACTGAAAGTTTCCTTCTCTCCCAAAGGGGCTCCGATAGATGCGGTTCGATTCAACTTTAATGATGCCGTTCCAAATGTGATCAATTGTGTCTACCGACTCGATATAAACGATTTTTTCGATAATAAACCCGTCCAGTTAATCATAGAAACCTGGTGACAGTCTCACCGTTGGCTCACCAACGCTACACCTATGAGCAACCTACCCAGCTTTAAGCTACTTAAGACGAAATAAGACACGTTAGACAAAAGATTTATTCGCAACGAATCCGGTAAAATACGTTCATAGTTACTCTAAACATTGAGGTATACCACTGACGCTATGGAATCCGAACATACAAACGTGATACAAGAGAAAATTCAGGATTTAATCGATCGAACTTCGCAACTTCGGAGGTACCTTTGACTACGATGCCAAATGTGATCGTCTCGCCGAAGTAGAACGCCTTTTAGAAGATCCAGAAATCTGGCAAAATCCTGATAATGCGCAGGAAATTGGCAAGGAGAAAAAGTCACTTGAGGCAGTTGTGACAGTTTTATCCTCGACCACGGCACAAGTAAAAGATATGGGGGAGCTCCTCTCCCTTGTCATCCAAGAGAATGACGAAGAAACGCTAGAATCAATCGAGCTCGACTTGTTTCAAGCTGAAACTAAAATTGCAGATCTCGAATTTCGACGCATGTTTTCAAATCCAATTGATAAGAATGGATGTTTTCTCGATATTCAGTCAGGCGCCGGGGGAACAGAGAGCCAAGATTGGGCGGCGATGCTCTTACGCATGTATGCGCGGTACACAGATATCAAATCATTTAGCGCCGAGGTTGTAGAAGAATCTCCAGGCGATGTTGCAGGAATTAAGAGTGCAGTATTAAAAATTTCTGGAGAATATGCTTACGGAACACTAAGAACAGAAACTGGAATTCATAGATTGGTTAGAAAATCGCCATTCGACTCCAATGCTAAAAGGCATACGTCATTTGCGAGCGTTTTTGTGTACCCCGAGGTAGATGACTCGATTGATGTAGACATTAACCCAGCAGAACTAAGGATCGATACCTATCGAGCCAGTGGTGCCGGAGGACAGCACGTTAACCGAACGGATTCGGCAGTACGTATCACTCACATTCCAACAAATACAGTCGTGCAGTGCCAAAACGATAGATCTCAACATAAAAATAGAGCGGAAGCGATGTCCATGCTTAAATCGAAGCTCTATGAATTGGAGCTTCGTAAAAGGCAATCTGAGCAACAAAAACTTGAAGATTCAAAATCAGATATTGGATGGGGTCATCAAATTCGATCGTACGTACTGGATCAATCTCGGATCAAAGATTTACGCACTAATGTTGAAACAGGTAATACCCAAGCTGTACTAGATGGCAACCTGGACATATTCATTCAAGCAAGTCTCAAACAAGGTCTCTAACCGATAGGGAATTTCATGTCAGAAATCAACAATTCACCTCCAAAAGATGCTGTCGACACCAATCAAATCATTGAAGAACGGCGCGCTAAGCTAACTAAGCTTCGTGAAGCTGGGAATGCATTCCCTAACGACTTCGAACGAAAAGACCTGGCTCAAGAGATGCATGACAAGTATGGCGAACTTGATAAAGAACGCCTCCAAGAAGTACAGTCAAGCGCGACTGTGGCAGGAAGAATCATGCTGAAACGCGTTATGGGTAAAGCCAGTTTCGCGACGATTCAAGATATGTCGGGTCAGATTCAGCTCTATATCAATAATGAAGGTATTGGCGAGGAAGAACACTCAGCTTTTAAGCATTGGGACTTAGGTGACATCGTTGGAGCTACTGGGGTTTTATTTAAGACGAAGACGGGAGAACTCAGTATCCGAGTCAGCGCCCTGAGGCTTTTGACTAAATCCTTGCGTCCATTACCCGAAAAATTCCATGGGCTTACGGATCAAGAGCAACGTTTTCGCCAACGCTATGTCGACCTCATCGTTACACCTGAGGCAAGGAAGAATTTCCAAACACGATCGAAGGCAATACAAATATTGCGGACATTTTTCACCGACCGAGGGTACCTGGAGGTTGAGACTCCAATGATGCAATCGATTCCAGGTGGCGCTACGGCGAAACCATTTATCACTCATCACAATGCGCTCGATATGCAACTCTATCTAAGAGTCGCTCCAGAGTTATATTTAAAACGACTTGTCGTTGGTGGTTTTGAGAAAGTTTTTGAAATTAACCGGAATTTTCGTAATGAGGGTATATCGACTAGACACAATCCAGAATTCACAATGCTTGAGTTCTACGAAGCTTATAGAGATTACCGCTACTTAATGGACCTAACCGAAACAATGATTCGGGAGCTTGCAGAAGCCTGCACAGGCTCAAGCCAGATAACCTACCAGGGACAGGCGATCGACTTCGCTAAACCTTTTCAACGCCTCACTATGGCTGAAGCAATCAACACACATAACAAGATCTACACCCGAGAAAATCTTCAAGACCCTGAATTTTTACGTCAGGAACTCACCAAACGGAAAGTGTTGACCTACCCAACCGATGGCTTGGGCATGTTGCAGCTTAAGTTATTCGAAGACACCACGGAAGAGAAACTGATCGAACCGACGTTTATCGTTGCCCACCCGACCGATGTGTCCCCGCTAGCAAGGAGCAATGACGAACAACCGGAGCTTACTGACCGATTCGAGCTATTCATTGCAGGGAGAGAAATCGCCAATGGCTTCTCAGAGCTCAATGACCCTGAGGACCAAGCCAATCGCTTTAAAAATCAAGCTGAGGCTAAAGCGCAAGGTGACGATGAAGCCATGTTCTATGACAGCGATTACATACGCGCCCTTGAGTATGGCATGCCACCTACCGCAGGAGAAGGTATCGGCATAGACCGTCTAATCATGCTTTTAACCGACAGTGCTTCCATACGTGAAGTCATATTATTTCCACAAATGAGATCTGAGTAAGTATGTCTACAGCACCAAAAATACTCTGGAAACCTACTGAGGCTAGAGTCAAATCATCACACATCACTGCGTTTATTAAATATATAAAAATAAATAATAATAATAATAAACAAATACTTAAAATAAAATCCTCAAGTAATTTATATGACTGGTCAATTGCCGAACCTACATCATTTTGGAGTGAACTATGGGATTACTGTGATGTAATTGCTTCAAAAAAAGGAAGCACCATACTGAAGCATCCAGACAAAATGCCTGGAGCAGAATGGTTCCCAGAAGCCCGCCTCAACTATGCGGAAAACCTATTACGTCAGAGGGACGATCAAGAAGTAATCGTTTTCCAAGGAGAAGATAAAGTTAGTAATCGCCTGACCTATGCAGAACTCTATGATGCCGTCTCCATAACGGCTCAGGCACTGGTCAAACAAGGTGTTGTAAAAGGTGATCGAGTTGCTGCTTTTTTACCCAATTTACCAGACACCATCATCTTCATGCTGGCAGCCTCGAGCTTGGGCGCGCTATGGTCATCCTGCTCCCCTGACTTTGGAACACAAGGGGTACTGGACCGATTTGGTCAAATCAAACCTAAGATTCTAATAGGCGTAGATGGCTACTACTACAACGGCAAACACATCGACACACTGGATAAGCTTGGTGAGATAGCGAACTCACTCACCTCTTTAAAAAAAGTGATTGTTGTACCATACATGGGATCTAAACCAAAAATCTCAGCAATAAACAAATCGGTTCTGTTGAATGACTTCGTTCGCCCGTTCAAACCAAGAACAATTCAGTTTGAACAAGTACCTTTTAATCACCCGTTGTTCATCATGTTCTCGTCTGGCACCACAGGTGTGCCAAAGTGCATCGTGCACGGACATGGCGGAACCCTACTGCAACACCTAAAAGAACATCGACTGCATACAGATTTGAAAGTCAAAGATCGCTTCTTCTATTTCACCACGTGCGGCTGGATGATGTGGAATTGGCTTGTCAGCGGTCTGGCTTCAGGGGCGACACTCCTATTATTTGATGGAGCTCCAACCTACCCAAAAGGTGATGCACTCTTTGATTTCGCCGAAGCAGAGCGAATGACTATTTTTGGAACCTCAGCAAAATATATCGATGCCATTTCTAAAATGGGTATGCAACCCGCACGAACTCATAAACTGTCTCACCTCAAAACCATCACTTCAACCGGTTCACCCCTCTCCCCAGAGAGTTTTGACTACGTGTATACCAAAATCAAGAAAGACGTCTTACTCTCATCCATATCTGGAGGCACGGATATCGTATCCTGCTTTGTACTCGGCGATCCAACATTACCAGTCTATCGTGGAGAGATACAACAAAGAGGCTTTGGATTAAACGTTCAAGTGTTCAATGATTTGGGGAAACCTGTCATAGGAGAAAAAGGTGAACTGGTATGCACAGGAACGTTCCCTTCTATGCCTATCGGGTTTTGGAACGACAAAGACGATAAGAAATATCTTAACGCCTATTTTTCTCGCTTTAAGAACACCTGGTGCCACGGAGACTTCATTGAACTCACGCCACGTGGCACATTAGTTATTTATGGTCGCTCAGATGCTGTCCTGAATCCAGGCGGGGTTCGAATCGGCACAGCGGAAATATACCGTCAAGTTGAAAAACTTGACTCTGTCGTAGAGAGCCTCGTCATTGGTCAAAACTGGCAAGACGACACGCGCGTCGTGCTCTTCGTTCGCCTTCGTGATGGATTACAACTAGATGAGGCTTTGCAAACCAAGATAAAGCAGTCCATTCGAGCGAATACAACACCCCGTCACGTGCCAGCAAAAATACTACAAGTAGCGGATATTCCTAGAACAAAAAGTGGCAAAATTGTTGAGTTAGCAGTCAGGAACCTCGTTCATAAAGAGTCTGTCAAAAACATAGAAGCCCTAGCAAACCCTGAGGCGCTCATACACTTCAAAAATAGAGAGGAATTAACGACGTAATAACTTAGATATTGTTTTCTATATGAAAAAAATCCGATACAAATGTCGTATCGGATATTTTTTTATACCATGCTTCCAAAGACTAAAATTTCATTCGCATCTCAACACGAACACCTGAAATTTCCTCAAGATTTTTACGCTCACCATAGATTGCATCCGTTCTAAAGATCCATCGTCTGGATATAGGCTTTTGATAACGAACACCAATCGCTTGTTGATCACCTGGTGCATTACGTAATGGGTCGTTCTCGTTACCAATAATCTGGAGATTCGCATACTCAACGATTAACTGCTGATCTAATGCGAACAGATACATCACCCCAATAGCGCCACCAAACGTATCGTTAGCGGTGTCGTCAAGCTTTGGAAAACCAGTAATACCATCGGTTTCAAAATTAACACCCGTGTTTTTAAGGATACCTGCAGCGCCGGTTGCGAGCGGTTGAGGATTATCTTTCCCATAGAAAAAGTTAAAGTACGGCACCAACGTTGACGGCAGGTGTGTAATCCATGAATTCTCAATTAATAGAACAAATCCATCAGCGGTTTGATTCACACCGGGAACCGGATCTTGACCAAAGTTCGACAACAAGCGAACACTGTTTGATAACCTTCTACCATAACGCTTAGTCCACCCCAACATCACATTGTTGTAGTCCATTTGGACATCGTCTCTATCGTCGGTCACTCTTGCGTAACCCGCTTCTAGATAACCCTCTGCAACGTCCACAAATGTCGTCAATGCGTAAAATTTACCGGCATTATCATCTGTCACACCATCTGTTATGAAAACAGGTGTGGTTACTTTATTAAGACCTACAAAGAAGGTTGCATCGTAGTTCGTGATATCGAACTTCGGTGAATTTTTCGCCTGTAATGTAACGGCGCCACCGACAAACGCATCATTCACCCATAGACCATTTTGCAGAAACAGAGGCACTAAACCCACGGCAAATGGCAAATCAAATGTAGTGTACTTGTCAGTAAGACCGGATTGAATATACCCCCAGTCACCCTCAAAAAAGAATGTTTCTGGATCAAAATCTAGCTCCGCTTGAAATCCGTTTCCGTCAACAACGTCAGCAGGTGTTCCGCCTAACTCCAAACGTGTCTGCTTTCCACCATCATCAAGAGGCTTCACAAACATGTGTAGACGCTCGGTAGCCGTCAGATTCAAGTCAAATTCTAAATTCAACTGAGACGCCAACTGCGTATTCTCTGCAGCACCGTTATCGTTCGCTGCGAGAACAGTTCTCCAATCGCCGTAAACCAAAAACTGCGGCCGTACCAGGTTTTTGGCGCCAACAAGGTTTATTCCTGAGCCGAAATCACCCTCTGAGTACATCGGATAACCCCATTCAATAAGAGGACGCGGTTCATCTATATTTGTTTTTCCACCATAAATGATAAGTTGCTCCTCAGCATCGTATGGTGCATCGTAGACTGGGTCAGGTGCAAACCCACCTACGTCATACTCAGTCGGGCTGACACCCTCATCCATTTCGGCTGGTTCCTGGTGGCCATAATGTTCAGGACTGCTGCTTCGATACTCTAAAACTGTCTCAGCAGGCCCTTTTCTCTCGAACTCCAACTCTTGCGTAACGCCAATGGTAGGCACAAGTAGCGTAATTGGCATTATTGCCAAAATTATTCTTATTTTTATAGTCACTTACTTAACCTCAAATTCCACAGCGTAAGGATGTATGTCCAACATCCATTCATTGATAGAGCGTTCCATATCCTGAGTAGCACCAACAAATTTCATGAAGTACAACGGTTCTGCACGACTACGCATGCGCGCTAAAACCTTGTACGTTCCCTTTTTTGTCATTTTCTCAGCAGGAACCTTATATTTCGCATCTCTCCAACCTAACGGAGGAATTGAGCGCCCTTCCATCCTAACGAGAGGAGGGTGATTTTGAACAGATGTCGGCACAGCCGCAGGACGCAAGAAAGGCTTCTGATCTACATCAAAATTAACGGGAAGGTACATTTCTCGATCTGTACCCTTAATGTTTGTTGTCAGAAATTTGGTTTGAAAGTTCACCAGTTGCTTGTCGTATTGGATTTTTCCTGCAGCCACATCCAATGAATGAATATCTGCCATATCTCCATAGCTATCAACGTATCCCGACTCGAAAATACGCTCTCCATCAGGATCTAGAACAGCCACATTCATCCATATTTCAGGCTGCGCCCCCAAGGAGCCCGAAGGCAAGTTGTGCCCTTCGTCAACGTTAGTGATTCTAAACCGTAACTTAAGCGGTTTACCCGCCTCCGGTGTGTCACCATCGAAGAATGGTCCGTCGATACGTGAACCATTTTCCATAACCGCTTTGCGGTCCAGTTTCTTATCGACCAACAGCTTTTGATTTTGCTTGACAATATGTCTAGCCCACAGACGATCTTCAGCGTCTACCCATGTCTCCGGGAACTCAGGTGCATCGACCTCTCCACGTTTGAGTTGTTCCTCCCAATCAGCATCTCCCCATGATGCTCTGTAGTCAAACGTCAGCCACTCTTTAATGCTCCAGCGAAGCGCCCGCGGATTAAATGGGAATATTCCTGGGTGCGCTATTGGGTAACCAGGACCGTAAAACGCATGGTTCGCATGTTTTTTATCTGGGTCGCCAATAACTCGTCCGTTAACAATAGCTGTTGGCCAAGATGCGTATCCCTTAGCTTCACCCGGGACTTTACCCATGTGACAGTCTTGACAGGTCACGCCCTTTCGAAAGGCTGGGGAATCTCGGTACTGCTCCCATACAACTTCCAGCTTGATCCCTAAGTTAACCTTAACTTGGTGACAAGACACGCAGAATTCTGACTGACCGATTTGCTCAAATACTGAGACTCCTCCGTGAATTGGCGTCCCCCCTTTACCCGGCTCATTTGTAACGCGGTATTCTTCCTTATTGTCCATAACAGTAGGGAAATTCTCCCCGCCACCTGAGTTGTATACTGGATCAAAAATAGTTCCTGGAACAATGTGACGTTCACCATTCACTTTACCAAATTGCGCATTGACTCTATGACAAGTAACGCAAGTGATACCTTCCCTAGCCACAATACTTCGATCCCAGAGCGGGAGCTCACGCGGCTCGCCTTTTTGGGTGCCAACCTGCTGATGACAACGGGTACAAAACGTACCCATCGTACCATCTGTCAGTGAATTAACGGCCTGCTCGAATTTATGAAACATCGGGGATACCGATGCATAAGCATGGTTTGATGATGCCCATTCCCAAAATTGTTTTTGGTGACACATCGCACATTTGGTGGCTGATGGAAATTCGTCAGTCATCAAAACATCCAAGTGAGCGCTAGTACCGTCAGCTAATTCGATGGGATTTCTCTCAGCGAATACAGCCGGTGCGGCTAACAATGTCATCATCGCGACTAATACTGCTATAAATCTCAATCCATAATTATGCATACTGCTAATTACTCTCTTTCAAAAAAATTCGTATCTAGCGTTCTGATACTGAATTAATTAATTAACGAATTACTTCCGTGCTGCCGCCAAAGACTTAAGCGCAGCAGTGTAATTCGCTGGCGTATATGAATCTGACTTATCAATGGCTGCGTAGGCCTTCGACAACGCCTCGTTATATGGGTTCAAATCTTCTGCAGCACCTGAGGTCTCTATCGCAGCAAGTATCGAACCGATCGCCATAGTCGCTTGCTCCGCAGTGATCAGGTCGACAAACTCACCTTTGAGACCCTCAGAAACAAGTGAATCATATATTTGCCACATCGCTTTGACATCAAAATCCGTGGCTGCAAACGTCTCAACCAACGCATCAACAGTTGTAGACAACTCCGCTAACGCCTGAAGTGTTGCTTCTTGTCCTTCAGATGCAGACTGGTGCAGAGCTCGTGTTTGCTCCAGCAAACGTGCAGACATAGGTTGGTCCACTGCATTTGCCAGTACGCGAAGCATTACGAGATTAGAGTCATTTAAACGTGGTACGCCTGGTCCAATATTTACCGACTCCCGTCTTTCCCAACGTGGCTCTTCCATGGAGTGGTGGCATGCGTAACAGTCGAAGTGTACTAGCTCAGGAAAAATACCAGCCGAATTACGGTTCTTGTCCATGAGTGCTTCAACCGTGATTTGCGCGGCCATTGCCTGACCAACAGCCCAGACCTTAACGCCACTAGATTGCTGTTTTCTCTGCTTGTAGTCAGCATCAATTCGATAATGGGCTGGCTGATTAGCTGTAAAGGTATCTAATTCAAACGCCAACCTCGGGTGTCCAGCGCCCATAATGCGGTGAGTAATTGCTTTTCTAGGATCACTCAAATGACAACTTAAGCAAAGTTTAGCGCGAGCTTTAGGATCCTCAGTCGGATAAATACCTGCATTCAAGTAATCTTCTCGTTGGCCAAAACCCGAGACATGCAACCCAAGCCACTCAACGGCACCACCGTGACACGACTCACACCCAACCCCGTCCTCAATATTAAAATTCTTCGACTGCAACTCTTTGGGAACATTATCAGTATGACAGTCTAGGCACACCTTCTCTTGTCTAGCGTCATCTATGCCAAGGTTCTTCGCAATCCTCTTGCCTCTGTCAGAGCTGAGAGCTTTATAAGCTCCGGAATGTGGGTCTTCTGTACTCCATGTAACGAATTCGTTTTGAAGCACTGCAGAATTTGCCCATGGTTTCACGGCGCCGTGACAGGTCGAACCGCCGCAAGTTTGTGTGCCAAGCCTTGCTTTGCCAGAATAATGGGGTATTTCAGGCTCAGCATGAACAGTTACCGACCCCATGCTCAGCAGCAGACCCGCGAGCACACCGACTACTGATGTTTTAAAGTTCATCAACAATTTGATACTCCAATGAGTTTTTATGCTCCCTGCCCGAATTTGGGTGGGTCTAACAATGTTCGTGTTCATTGCTTCACCTCTACTTTAGCGTTCGTTTTCTCTTCTTTATGAAATCCATGACAGCTAGTACACGTAGTCGGTACTAAACTCCCATGCTCTCCCCCGTGACAATCTTTACAAGTATTAATAGACGGCAGCAACAAATCGTCCGCTGTTTCTGATTGATCCGCCGAATGACACTCCACGCATGCTGATGTCTTATGCGGTGCATGATTAAACTGCCCTTTCTCCAAATATGCAGTTTCCTTCGGAATGTCTACCAAACTCCAATTGAGCGGATCGTTTTTATCTTCGATAATCTCGTGGCATTCACCGCAGAGTTTCTTTCCAAAGTGACCGCCAATAACCTCATTTGCTTTGGCCTCCGCCCACTTACGTCCCTCTTTTTTCTGAACATTTGTTACCTTTGATCCAGGGATACGCCTGACTACCGACGGCACCTGTTCGCCCTTTTGAGGCTTAAAACCGCCATATAAAGCTATGGAGGCATATGCGTCTCGCACATACTGCTTAGCTATTTCCACTTCCTCATGGGGAATCATGCGATCAGGAGCATTAGGCTCAAATCGCAGACTGTGGCAGTCAGCACAAACTACCTCAAACTCTGGTTGCGCCATAACTGTCCCTGTAACGTCAGCCTTATGACAACTATCACAATTTAGTACACGCCTCTCTCCAATAGCCCCATCAGGCATTTTCATGCCCTCCTCCACTAAATGTTGTTTGTGCGAAAACTTTAAACCTGACTTTGGTCTGTTTTCAGCATTTTCATAATAAAAAGGCCCGTGATCCTCAAACGACACAATATTTTTAAGTTCCGATTGACCGCCAGTTACTGATGCAATATCACCGTGGCAATCACTACAGAATGAATCTGAATTTGGAACAAGGCCCTCAGAACCCTCGTGTTCCTTGTGACAACCTTGACAACTTGCATCGCCAATCGATGCGTCTGGAAACTGATCAACATCCACATGTTCATGCGCTTCAGTGTGACAACTTGAACATGTCTCATTCGACACTTGCTTGAATGGTTCCTGGTGACATGCACTGCAATCCACACCTAATATTTGATGAGAGGATGATAAATGCCCTGCCTGCCAAAATTGCCGCATCGAAACAGGTAATAAACTTTCATTGTTGTGATTTGCATCACGGATTTCCTTTACCGTTCTGGGCCCATCCACCTCAAGGGCAACTCTATTGGCCTCTCCGCTGAAATGCTCAATTAACGGGATTGCCAAAAATAAAATCGCGATCAGGATACCCAATCCAATGGCCCAGGGTTTTGCCCTTATCCCCAAATCCTCGACACTGAGCGTTGAGCGCTCTGAAAGCGAATCACGAACATTTTCTAGAACATGCACGAGTTCCAATGTAATGAGGTAATCCGCATCACTGTCATCTGGTGCGGCAATTAACTCGAGCGCATAAGGACCAACTTCAAATTTATCTCCAACATTAATGCGTCCACTCGTGACCAAGTGCCCATCAATCTTGACGTTTCCCCGCCCTGCCGCATCCAGGTAAACGCCTCCATCGCGTTCTTCTATAGTTGCCTGATGCAATAAAGCTCGAGGATCATTTAGAAATATTTCAACGTCCGCGCCTCTGCCTAGACGAATAGGCGCACCATCAATCCTGGTGTCGCGCGAAACAATATCGCCTGAGGTTTTTCTTTGGAGGGTGCGTAGAATCAGTTTCATATTACTAGGCCCTTACCAGTAGAAAAAAACAGCAAACACGTGCGCGACAAGAGCGACAAGCGCTCCGATTGAAAGCGGGATGTGAAAGTAAAGCCACAGCCGTACCAACGTGGCAGCTCGCACGTAAGTCCGAAGCCGTCGCAGTAATTCTGCTTTACGCGTCAATACGGCACTGAGCTTCCTAAGCGCCGTTTCTTGCTCGTCTCCGGACACGCTGGTGCCATCAACGAATAGCAATGCTAATCGTGTCGGACAGTCCTTTGGCTCCACCTCTAACATCTTACGTATAGACCCACCTACTTGCGTACCCTGTGCCGCTCTCAGAATCACTGTATTGATCTCATCTCCTAAGCCCATGGCTACTTCTCTGGCTTGCAAATCAAGCTCTGATAGCTCTAAAAGTATCTCGGTACGGGTTAAACCTTGCCTAGTGCCCGTTAATATCGACGGATACCTTACGTAACAAAAAACACCGTACATCCCACTCAACACAGTAAACAACACCAAATACCAGAGGAGTGAATGTAGGTTCACGCCAAGCTGAAAACCTGAATGGAATAAACTCAAGAATATAACCAACACGCCAAGGTAAACGTGGGCGCTCAACCAACCCTTCAGAAGATCAACACCACTCATGTACTGTCGTTTTTTTACTCCAAACCAAGCCAGGAATAAGACAAGCCCTGCACTTATAACGCCGAATGTATACCCAAACCACGTGCCGCCATTTGGAGTACGGCCTGGGTCATGTGCTAAATACGCTATCAGGGTAACGATCAGCACAGCAACACTGATTTTCAAATACTTGAAGCCCTTATAGGCTAAAAAAGACTCGCTTAATTTAATCTCCATGAAACTAAGACGCCTTCCCTTGTAATTGCATTAACGCTTGCGGTGCAACTCGAACAGCTGCCCCAGTTGGACAAGCTCTAACGCAAGATGGGCCACCTTCAATATCTCGACACATATCACATTTCACGGCTTTTTTTGGAGCTTTTTCACTGGCATCGCTCTTTGCAAACAGTCTAGATAAAATACCCGCTTTTTTGTTTTCTGGAGATGCAAGTTGAATAACACCATAAGGACAGCTGCGAGCGCAATTACCACATCCAATGCAACTGTCTTCGATAAATACCTCACCAGATGGAGCCCGTTTGATCGCATCTGGTGGACAGTCAGTCATGCAATGTGGATTCTCGCAATGTCTGCAAGACGTTGGAATATGCATGGTTTGATAAGTAGGTCCAGCCTCTCGATCCAAGCGTGAAATACCCTCATGAGTCTCTGCGCAAGCAGTCTCACAATTATCACAACCAATACATAGCGCCTCATCAATGAGTAAAACATCTGTAGCCTCACTCACACCTTGCTCGAGTAGAAACTGCAGGATACCTCCACCGGTTCCAGCTTGGGAGGCGCGCTCATTTTGCGTAATTCGATCCTTGAATTTTGACTCAACTGAAGCCTTGAGCTTAAGGTTAGAAGCCATTAAATTCTTAAACACTGCCCCATCGATTTGAATCGTTTCGCAAGCAACCGCAGCAGTCACAGTGGCTGACCGAGGCGCGTTAGAAACCAATCCCATTTCACCTACGTAGTTACCAGAAGCGACATAATTTAAAACGACGCTCCGCCCACCCAGGCGTTTTGACACGGAAACTGAACCCTTTCGAATCAAATGCAGTGAGTCCGCCTCATCCCCTTCATTGAATAAAACCTCGCCCAACTTAAACGATTTAATTTCTGAGCTTTTGGCAATCCCGATTAGGTCTTCTCGCGGTACATCAGGTGCTATATAAGTTTGAATCTGCCTGATCGCTGCCTCTTGATCGAGTGCTTGACGTACATCAGGTGAATTCCCTCTCACCTTGATCATCGTTCGTCTCGGAATTTCTATCAAAACACAGTTCGATTCAGCTTTAATTGTCGCCGTTCTTCTGCGCCCCGAAATCAGTCCCATTTCCCCAAAATAATTTCCAAGTCCTATAACAATTCTTTTTTCATGGTCATTCTCGTCAAGTACTACCGCAACAGCACCCTCAAGAACAACGTAAAAACTGTTGGTATAGTCATTTTTTTCGAAAACCACATCTCCAGGAGCAAATTTGTGCACCGTGGATTCAACCATCATTTCCCGAAGCATTAACGAATTAATATTCGAAAAGATGGGGATCGATTCCCGCACTCTCTTCAAAAACCCTTCAACATCATCAGTATTCAGGATGCTAATTTGAGACTTGAGGATTGGACCATCAGCTGGCTCGACCGCGTTACCAAGGATGTACTCAACAGCCTCGTAGCCTTGGTTGATGGCTTGCTTAATTAACGGATAACCACCTAATGCACCGACAATATACAACCCGGCCACATTGGACTCATATTGCTCCGTGCATTCTGGAAGTGCGTTGCGCGCATCAGACGGAAAAACAACTCCGCAGGACTCTACAAATTTACGTGGAGGAGACGCGCCCATTCGTGCAATAACTCTATCGCACTCTATAGTCACTTCCCCTTCGGGTGTTTCAACCGTCAGTGTACCCTCGCCCGCACTGAGAGTATTTGCCTTATAAATCGGTTGTATTCTGCCCGCATCTATCGCAGAAGTTATAAGAGCCTCGTTGGCAGGCTTCGCTCGGGCAAAATCTTCACCTCGGTTCAGGACATAAACGGTATTTCTAACCGACAAAGCAACGGCATTCTCGATCGCCGCATCGCCTGCTCCAATTACAATAATGCGCTCAAGCTCATACTCATCAGGATCATCGAGTTGGTACTGAATGTGGGGCAGATCAGCTCCAGGCACACGAAGCTTATTAAGATTACCTTGCAACCCTATACCAAGAATTACTGCTTCAGCAGTGACAGATGTCCCATCCCCTAACTTTATTGTGAAATTTCCCTTCTCACCCTCAACTCCGATCACTTCAGTGCTGAGCTTCACATTGACTTTCAATGCCGCAGCAGTGTCATCCCAGTTACCCAGAATGTCCTCACGCTTTCCAGCTTCAAACGGCATAGGCGAGCGCAACGGCAAAACGTCCGGTGTGGACATTACAAACTTGCCTTTTTGGAATTTAAAAAGCGTGTCCGATAAGTGGGCCGCTTTTTCAATGAGAACATGCGAGATGTTGAGTTCCGCGGCATGCCCTGCTGCGCTCAAGCCACCAGGACCCGAGCCAATTATTGCGATTTTATAATCTGCTGCCACTTTGCTCCCCAGCTTTGGCTAAGAACTAAATATTAATTAAACGCAATAGTATCTCAGAATGCCTCACAATCAAAGATAAAACGTCTTTGTGTTTTAACAATAAACCGATATTTTGGTTGCATCTGAAGTAAAAATGCGTTAGCCGAACTGCAATGTCATTGCCTTCATCTTCAAACCTTTATAAGTCAGGCAAATAATAGTAGACTTGTGAGAATGGGACTTCTTTATAACTGATGGCACATATATTCACTCAAACCAACTATCTTAAGGGTTAGTGAATGGAGAAACTGAGCAGATTATTGGGGCTTTCCATACATCAATCAGGGGATCGTACAAAAATATGGCATTCAATTAGCGCTACTAACGGTAGTTGTTGGTTTAATAGCTTTATATCTTTTAGAAGCTGCATAACTTAAAAATCAGGAGTTGCCACTAACTATGTCAAAATTACACGCTAGCGAGAGCAAAACGCAAGAATATTTAGATCGTTACATGGAGGGTGTCGCAAAGCGCAATCCAGGACAGCCGGAATTCGTACAATCGGTCTACGAAGTCGCATCATCAATATTTCCGTATATAGCGGACAAACCGAAATATCACAAACTGCAAATACTCGAGCGTATGGCCGAGCCAGAGCGTGTGATTTCATTTCGAGTCCCTTGGACTGACGACGCAGGACGCATCAGAACCAATAGAGGATGGCGCATTCAATTTAATTCTGCAATTGGGCCGTACAAAGGTGGTTTGCGATTTCACCCAAGCGTAAACGAGTCGGTTTTAAAATTTTTAGGCTTTGAACAAACATTTAAAAACAGCCTCACAGGTCTTCCCATGGGAGGCGGCAAAGGTGGTGCGAATTTCAATCCAAAAGGTAAGTCAGATTTAGAAATTATGCGGTTTTGTCAGTCATTCATGACCGAGCTCTATCGCCATATTGGCCCAGACACAGATGTGCCCGCAGGTGATATTGGTGTTGGCGGTCGAGAAATTGGCTTCATGTTTGGGCAGTACAAGCGCATTCGTAATGAATTCGTTGGTGTACTAACAGGAAAAGGCCTTGAATTCGGCGGATCCAAAATGAGAACGGAAGCCACAGGTTATGGAGCGATCTTTTTCATGCGCAACATGTTAGCGCAACATAAAGACACCATTGAAGGGAAAACCGTACTGATCTCAGGATCTGGCAATGTAGCAACTCACGCAGCTGAGAAATGTTTACACCTCGGAGCGAAACCCCTAACCATGTCGGACTCTGGCGGTTTCATTCACTGTAAAGACGGCTTCACCCAAGAGCAAATTGATTGGATCAAAGATCTAAAAAATGTTCGACGTGGAAGAATCTCAGAAGCAGCAGATCACTTTGAAAACATCTCCTTCCATGAGGGACGTCCTTGGAGTGTGGCTGGTGACTGCGCCGTACCATCTGCGACTCAAAATGAAATCAATGCGGAAGAAGCAGCAATGCTCATTAAAAACGGTGTCAAAGTAGTTGCTGAAGCTGCCAATATGCCTTGCGAACAGGCGGCGGTCGAAGCCTTCTTAGAGGCCGACGTTTTATTCGGTCCTGCAAAAGCTGTTAATGCAGGGGGCGTTGGTGTTTCGGGCTTAGAAATGAGTCAAAACAGTGCGCGAATTGCGTGGGATAACGAGCAGTTAAAAACACTTCTCGAGAATATGATGAAGGAGATCCATGATTCATGCGTTAAGTTTGGCGATACAGGTGGTAAAAACACCAACTATCTCCAAGGCGCAAACATCGCTGGCTTTGTCAAAGTAGCCGATGCAATGATTGCATACGGACACGTATAAACCTTAACTTTACGTTTAATTAAAAAAAGCTGCCTGCGGGCAGCTTTTTTTTAATCTTGAGGCGGCTTGCCGTCGTCAACCCAGAATTTCCACCAAGACTGGCTAGAGCCCGTATCAGGCTCACTGATCTCAGTTTCTACAATTTCTGTCTTATTGCTCCAAAAATCCCACCATGCGCTGTCTGCGTTCTCTTCAATCGCCGCCCGCAGACCTGGGAAGTTCAAATTCATGACCGTATCAATTTTGATCTTGGAGTCAGGCAACCCTGACTTCTCATAACTGGATGCCAAAATCTCAAGAGCTCGCGGAGTATGTGGCGCCTTTGGATAAGTCTCGATAACCGCTTGCGCCCGATTGATAGAGGCAACATAAGCTCCACGTCGATAGTAATATTCAGCAACACTAGTCTCATGCTCAGCCAACGTATTAACTAAATAGACCATTCTTAACTGGGCATCTTCAGCGTACTTACTTTCGGGGAACCGGTTAACCAAGACTCTTAAGGTATCAAAAGCTTGACGGGTCGATCCTGGATCTCTTTCTGCGAGATTTTTAGATAAGAACATTCCAAACAACCCTTTATCATCATTGAAAAAAACCAACGCCTTTAAGTACATGATGTAGTCGAGGTTTTTATGATCTGGATGCTCGCGAATAAATCGATCGCACGCTATCAGTGCGGATGTATTATCATCCATCCGCCAATACGCGTACGCTATATCGATCTTTCCCTGCTCTGCGAATAGCCCATATGGATATCGCAAATCTAAACTTTTATATAATTGAACTGACTGCTCATAAAATTTATCATCAAGTCGGCCTTTGGCGTTCGTATACAACTCCTCCGCAGACCAATTTGCCGTCGGATCCTCTTCAAGCGACGCGCAGCCCAAAAGAATCATCTGTGAGAGTAAAATTGGAAAAAATAATAGAGTGCTTAAACGTGTCTTCATTAATGTTGACTCTCATTGAAAATTAAAATGGATCTAAAACATCTTTTTAGCGCCACGCATCAATCGTCGCGCGTCGAGTCCCAATTATATGTCAGTTAACAAAATTCACGTCGACTTCGAACTACGTATACCTGAGTCCTATGTGGGGCAGCGCCTAGATCAGACCCTAGCCACGCTGTTCCCGCAATTCTCCAGGAGCCGCCTGCAGCACTGGTTAAGCTCTGGAAACCTCCTCGTAGATGGCGAAATTGTGAAAGCAAAAAAAAAGGTATTAGGTGGGGAATTAATTTTTATTTTAGAAAGTAATAGCGCTCAAGACTCCGCCTTCGAGGCAGAAGATGTACCCCTCGACATCGTTCATGAAGACGATGACTTAATTATCTTGAATAAGCCAAATAACGTGGTCGTACACCCTGGTAGCGGAAATTGGTCTGGCACATTACTAAATGGAATTCTATTTCGCTACCCGTATAACAAAAATATTCCAAGGGCTGGTGTCGTGCATAGACTGGATAAAAATACAACAGGACTCATGGTTGTTGCAAAATCTTTAGAGGCCCAAACAAGCTTGGTTCGACAGCTACAATCAAAAACTGTAAGAACTGTCTCTTATACACATCTCCGAGCCCACGAGACAGG
>OJFL01000507.1_pt1 | contig 19891 bp, 12 predicted proteins | sample 1594131 | NCBI WGS metagenome assembly OJFL01 (sample SAMN05416782, study PRJEB24817) | seawater metagenome | isolation source: Sea water | place: Canada:Atlantic | collected 2013-07 | reverse complement strand
TACACACTGCATATCGTCGGCAGCGTCAGATGTGTATAAGAGACAGGTTTTGCCTCGCGTAATTTCTACGCTCAGTTTCTTGCGGTTAACGAAGTCGAAAAGCGCGCCGAGAATTTTTTCGGTGACATACAGTTTAATCCAGCGCCTAATTTCACTGAGCTCACTACCGACGCTTACATAGATGCCGAAGTTTTCGCGCGTAGTGCTAACGTAAGTTTAGAACAATTGAAAGCAGACAATCCTGCGCTGAGGCCTGTGGTTTGGCAAGGCCAGAAGCGAATTCCTCGCGGATTCAAAATAAAGCTGCGCGATGCGAAGATGACATCGCAGGAATTACTCGCGAGCATTGATGGTGATTACAAATTTGTCGTTCAGACTCCAGACGTGTCTTACACGGTTGAACGAGGAGATAGTCTATCGGCAATTGCAGGGCGCTTTAATACGTCGGTCTCGCGTCTTGTCGCGTTGAATCAGCTAACCAGCAGTCATCGCATTCAAATCGGCCAGCGCATACTCCTACCGCAGGACGAAACTTCACTTGCTGCGCAATCGCAACGAGCGCCAGCCAATGGCATCTATACGGTAGCGCGCGGTGACACGGTCTCGACCATTTCTCGGCGCTTCTCGGTCGGTGAAACGGCGCTTCTGCGCCTTAATGGAATCGAAGACTCGCACCGCATTTATCCCGGGCAGGAGTTGCGCTTGCCGGGTCTTTACGCAGCGCCGCCGCAACTCGTCGCGAATGAGCGTGCGCCGGAGTCGCTTGTCGAGACTGCCGAGGTCTCACCAGAGGTCTCATCAGAGAGCTCGATGCAGAACCCTGTAGAAGTCACGGAGATTGAGCCTGACTTATCCGAGGAACAAGCGTTCGATACATTGGTTGCGCCGGACAGTGACTCAATGCTCGACGAGCCTGCGTTAGCAGCTAACGTGTTAGTGGATGTTAATGCCGTAGCCGAAGAGGTTGCAGCGGCGATGTCAGAGGACACAGCCGTCGATAGCGACGCAGAGCTTGCCGAGGCGTTGAGCGCTGATCCTGCCGACTATTCGGTAGCGAGCGACGACTCGATCGAGGTGCAGGCGACCGAGACGCTCGGTCATTATGCCGACTGGTTAGCTGTTCGCGCTTGGGATGTTAGGCGACTCAATGGCATGGCATACAGCGATCCGGTCATCGTGGGTAAGCGTCTTACTCTTGGGTTCTCTAAGGTATCGAGACCTGAATTCGAGCGCAGGCGCAAAGACTACCACTCGACGCTACAACGTGATTTCTTTGCTCGGTATCGAATTCGCGATGTAGAGGAATACACTATACGCCGCAATGAAAATATCGGCACGATCGCGCGCAATCGCTATTCAGCTCCACTGTGGCTTGTGCGACAGTACAATCCAGAGCTCGACTTCAATCGAATTCAAATCGGCCAGAAAGTTGTTTTCCCGTTGCTGCAAAGCGTCGAATAGCCCGAGTCGTCTATCAGCTAAACAAAGGAGCTAAAGCGCCGGCTGCTGTTTTGAATGGATAGTTTGCGCAAACAGCTGTTGATATCGCGCAGTCAAATTTTCCTCGAAAAACTGCGTTAGCGACACGCGCGGAAGTGCAATTCCCTCGTTTTTTTCCTCCTGCCAGCGTTTCAATTTCTTGAAGATATTACGCGCGGTGTGCGCGTTATCTTGAGTCACAGAGTAAAGATTTTCTGGCGGCAGGTATTCGGGATAGACGAGGTCGGCAGGGGCGAGCGGGCAGCAGCCAGCGATCGCAGCCTCTTGCATTGCGAGACCTTGAAAGTCATGCAGCGCAGTCGACAGGGCGACGTCGCAGGAGTTGATAAGCGTGTGGTAGTCAGTAGCGCTTTCGATAAAGCCGAAGTGAGCGTCTTCAAGATTTAGAGAGATGCAGTGCGCTTTAAGTAAGCGGCGACATTCGTCGAATTCCTCGGGCTGCTGTTTAAACTGCTGGCCCACAATATGGAGTCGGCAGTTGAGCCTCTGGGCACAGAGTAGTTTGACCACCTCCAACAGTCGCTCAGGGCCTTTGTCATATTCCCATCGGTGATTCCACACTATTTCAAGCGTCGAATGGTTGCTGCAACGCGGCGACAACTCCTCCGGCTGGAACACAGGAACCGGCACTACGTGAGACTGCTCGAGGCGCTGCAGTAATCCTTTGGGCACATAGTCGGGTAGGCGCCGGAGCAACTCTTTTGCGCCGCTGAGAAAAGTCCTGCGGTTGTATTCACTATTAAACGCGACCGAATCTGCGCAGAGCGCAGCGTAAAGAGGGACGAGCTGTATCTCGGCATTAGCGCGTTGCTGATCACGGGTGGGATACGCAAATTGATTCTCATGGAAATACAACAGCGTTGGGATCGCTGCGAGTGCGGGCATGAACCCACGCAGCGTGCTTAGATCAACCATCGATGTCGCAATCAGCAAATCGTAAGGTCTGCTCAGGGTCTCTCGCTCACCAAAGGCGAAGCTTAATGCGTTGCCGCGTAGGCGCCAGCTAAAATTTCGGGGTGCGAGAGCTAGCGGAGTCCATTCATGCTCGGGCATCATGCGCGCGAGATTCTCATGCCAGAGGCGATGGCTCGCGGCATCGTAGCCGGATAATAAGAGAATGCGGAGGCGTGCAGTGGCTGACATGGGGAATCGCTTACGCTTGCGTGAATAGGTTTTGCAATCTGTGCGCGTGCAGAGTAATTTCTGTCGCTCATTGAACTTAAGTATGAAGGGGACACGTGTGACGATCAAACTATATGGGATGCCACTCAGTAATTACTACAACATGGTAAAGACTGTTCTGCTCGAGAAGGGTATGGATTTTGAAGAAATGCTGATACTCCCTAATCAAGAGTCAGATTTTTTGGGCAAAAGTCCGATGGGCAAAGTGCCGGCCATGGAAACCGAACAGGGCTTTCTCACCGAGACGGGCGTGATGATCGACTATTTAGACTCGCTGGGACAGGGCGAGAGCTTTTATCCGGCAGACCCTTTCGAGAAGGCTAAGGTGCAGGAAATGATCCGCTACCTCGAACTCTATGTTGAATTACCGGCGCGTCGGCTATACGGAGAGGTGTTTTTTGGGCGGCCAGCATCCGATGAATTAAAGAAAGAAGTGAAGCCTCAACTTGAGAAGGGGTTTGCCTCGTTCAATCGGCTAGCGAAATTCTCGCCCTATTTATGCGGCGAGCAGCTAACCTATGCCGATTTCTACTTTCGCTTCAGCATGAATCTTGCCATGACAGCCTGCAAGCGCGCACTAGACTGGGACGTTGCCGCCGCAATGCCCCGCAACAATGAGCTGATCGCGCGCCTCGACGAGCGCGCCTCGATTCAGCGCGTGTTAGCAGACCAGAAAAAGAAAGCCTAGGCGGTCTGTGAGTGAATAAAAAACGCCCCCTTTGAGAGTGTTATAGCTCTCAAAGGGGGCGTTTTCTATTGGTCGGCTCAAAAGCGCTTTGCCGATGGATCAAACATTGCGCAGGCGCAAACGTGCTGCCGTTATCGGTGGTGCGTCCGCTCTATCACGCCCTTGCTCGACGTCATGTCGAGTATTGTGTCGATATTCGCCTCGATGTCTTCGACCGAGGCTCCGAGGCCAAGATTAACGCCTTCGTTTTCACGCACATCGGCAGAGTAATAGCGGCCACCGGCTGCCTGAATGATGCGGCCATTAGGGGCTTTATCGGAACAGAGATAGACCACCGCAGGGGTGACTAACTCGGGCGCGAGTTTTTCTGCGCTGTCTTCGAAGCCCGGCAGTTCTTCGGTCATGCGCGTCGCGGCTATTGGTGCGATCGCATTGGTGAAAACACCGTATTTCGCACCTTCTAGGCGCAGGGTATTCATAAAGCCGACCAGGCCTAGCTTTGCGGCGCCATAATTGCTCTGACCAAAGTTTCCGAACAATCCGCTCGTTGAGGTTGTCATTACTATGCGGCCGTAGCCTTGCTCCACCATGATTGGCCACACACACTTAGTTGCGTTGAGGCTGCCTGTGAGGTGCACATCGATGACTGCATGCCAGTTTTCGAGTTCGAGTTTCGAGAATGTGCGGTCGCGCAGGATGCCTGCGTTATTCACGAGGATGTCTATGCGGCCCCATTTCGCCATTACCTCGTCGACCATCGATTGGACAGAGGCTAGGTCGGTAACTGATGCGCCGTTCGCCATGGCCTCGCCGCCTGCGGCGATGATTTCCTGAGCGACTAACTCAGCTGCCGAGGCCGAACCGCCGCTGCCATCTACGCTGCCGCCTAAGTCGTTAACGACTACCTTTGCACCGCGGCGTCCCAGCTCTAAGGCGTGCTGTCGGCCTAGTCCGCCGCCTGCGCCTGTTACGATTGCGACGCGACCTTCAAATCCAATTGTCATAGCTTGTTTTCCGTTTTTCTGTTGATGGGAATAGAAGTAAGGGGCTTCGATACACATCGATAGAGCCGCCGTTGACTCGATTCTAAGCGTATGGGGGTGGAGGCGCAAACCATCCGCTTATAGCTGCATTCAGGGAGTGGGATCTTCCGCCAAATTGGGTATTATGAGGGTTACCGAAAGCGACAGTGCACAAGGGCGTTGAGCCTTAAGGAAGACCCAGTAATGAGCGAGATGACCCCGGTTCCGGCCGCCACAGTAGTCGTAGCCCGTGACAGCGCTACGCAAGGCTCTATTGAAATTTTACTGCTCAGGAGAAATTCCAAGCTTGTTTTCCATGGTGGTCATTGGGTGTTTCCCGGAGGTCGTGTAGACCAGGCCGATTTCGAGGGGGTCGAGGGGCTGGAGTATCGCGCGGCACTAAAAGCGGCGGTAAGAGAGACGAAAGAAGAGGCGGGGCTGGACATCGGCGAGAGCCAGCTCATTCACACTGCCCATTGGACCACTCCGCCCCATTTGCCACGACGGTTTTGTACTTGGTTCTTTATGTGTCCGGTGCCACGAACGGCCACCGTTGTTGTCGACAACGATGAAATACTAGAGCACCGCTGGATTACGCCTCAAGCTGCGCTCGCCGCTTCGAAGGCGGAAGAGATCGTTCTGCCGCAGCCCACTAAGGAGACGCTCAAAGGCATCGCCCAAATCAGCAGCGTCAAAGCGCTTCTAGACTGGGCTGCCTCGACCCCTGTGCATATATTCCCCGATGATTCCCCCTTTTATCGGCCACAAGAGATGGGTTACCCGCTTTCCGAACCTTGCTAAGCGGTTGACGATAGTGGGATAGTGGGGCTGCGAGAGAGGCTTGCCCTGCACTTCTTTCAGCAAGAGGGGGAGCAAGTCCAATGGCGACTCCTCGGCGTTTTAGCTAAGTGCCCTTGGCGCTCACGCTGCCAAAGCGGGCGTCGGATTTTGCTTATTATCATCCAGGAAACGCATGACGACTCCGAATCTCGACAGTCTCCGCGACACCCTCTACAGCCTTCAGCGAAGGCAGGCCAGATTAGTGCTCGCTCGGCAGTTCGGTTTCGCGCTTGTCGCCGTCTGTATCGTAATCGCGGCAAGCCTCGTTGTAGTCGCGAATGTCACCGCATCACCGACGGTCATCTTAGTAGTCGCCGTCGCATCCCTTGCACTCTTGGTATCTATTGTGGCGATTGCGTGGCGTCACCGTCATCGTGCACAAGCCGATCAGAGGGCGTTAGCGCTCTATGTTGAAGAAAAATTCCCAGACCTCGAACAGCGTCTACTTACCTCTATCGAGTTTTCTCAAATAGAAGGAGAGCCTCTAAAGGGCGGCGTTTCCCCGGCATTCGTCGAACAGCTGATCAAAGACGCGCGCTCACATGTTGAATTGCAGAGGCAAGAGGTTGAGCGAGTAGGCTCCCCACGTGAATCTTTTATTGCGATGGCCGCCGGCCTTGCCGCCTGCTTAGCACTCGGCCTTTTATTGCAAGAATCTGCCCAGATGAGGCAAGCAGCGCAGCGCCTCGCCTGGCCTTTCGCTAGTGAACAGCGAGCTGATATAAGCCCAGCAGCGTTGCCTATCGCGCTTATTGTCGAGCCGGGCGATATTGAACTGCAGCGGGGCTCGCCACTGACGTTTACGGCAAGGGTAGAAAATGCGCAGCCTGGCGCGCTGACCCTGCGGCTTCAGGACGATCGGTTGAACTGGCGCGACTACCCGATGGTACTCGATGCGGCGGACACCGGCGGCGCGACGTTTAGCTACTATTTACCTGCGGTTCTAAAAGATTCGGTCTATCTGGTTAGCCTTGCCGGCGATGAGCAGACTTCGCGGCAATACCAGATAAGTTTGTATGACCTCCCCAATGTAGAGCAGATCGATGTGGCGCTGGATTTTCCGGCTTATACCGGCAAAGAGGATCGAATCGAAATTGATGGCGGCGATATAGTCGCCGCAGAAGGCACCGAGGTAAGCCTTACGATTACGTTCAATAAACCACTGGCGAGTGCCGAATTGCAGTTCGCTGACGCTGGCAGTACGTCCGGTGAAGGCTATGTAAACAGTAGCCTGACTATTGACGGACTCAAGGCAACTGCTCGTTTTACCGTGAAGGGCGATGGGGTTTACCGGCTTTCGGCAACCGATCTACAAGGCCTGCAAAGCGATGCGCCGCTCGATTACTATATTCGCGCAATCGAAGATCAGCCCCCCCAGCTCACTCTGCGCCGACCCGGCGCTGATCAAGACGTGATGCCACTCGAAGAGGTGGTGATCGAAGTTGACGCAAGCGACGATTATGGGCTGAGCGAATTCGTGCTCAATTACGCGGTAGTGGGTGCCGGTGACAGTGTGGTCAATTTCCTGCCTGCCGAACCCGTTCGCTCTGCGCAGGGATCGACTCTGCTTTATCTCGAAGACATGGAGGTTGAGCCGGGCGACTTTGTCAGTTACTACCTAACGCTCGCCGACAATAATGCACTCGATGGCCCGAGTGAGGTGGTGTCTGACATCTATTTCCTCGAAGTTATACCGACCGATCAAGAATTTCGCCGATCGCAGCAGCAGGGTGGTGGTGGCGGAGGAAGCGGTCAGGGTGGCGGCGAAAGTAGTGCGCTTGTTTCAGTGCAGAAAGACATTATCGCGGCGACTTGGAAACTGCGAAACCGACTGCGTGACGCATCGAATGCCGACATCGAGGCCGATGCCGAAATCATAGCCGAGAGCCAGCGCGAGGCGACCGGTCGCGCTAAGATGTCTATTGATCGCTTATCCGAACGATTGAGTTTTTCGGATGACAGTTATGATCTAGCCGTTGAAAATTTGTCTCTCGCCATCGAACAGATGAATCTTGCTGCAAACGATTTAGATAGCCTGCAAGTAACGATCGCACTCAAGCCTGAACAACTCGCCCTGCAGTACGTGCTGAAAGCTGAAGCGAATATTAATCGCACTGACATAAGCATGAATCAAAACAGCGGCGGTGGAGGAGGAGGCGCTCAGCAAGAGCGCGAAGATCTTCGCGAATTGTTCGAAATGGAGATGGGGCAACTCGAAAATCGGTATGAGACACCGAACAGCGCGAGCCAAGCGGGTGGAACAAATGCCGAAGAGGTGAACAAGCTAGAGGAGTTAGCGCGGCGCCAAGAAGCCCTCACTCGCGCGCAGAGAAACCTTGCTCGCCGAGAGCAAGAACTCGAAGAAGAGCAGCGTCGTCGCGAACTAGAACGGCTGCGCCGACAGCAAGAACAGCTTACCGCTGACGTTGAAAAATTAGCACGCCAATTAGCTCAAAATAGCCAGGGACAGCAATCTCAACAGCCTCAACAGTCGCAGCAAAGAGACGGGGGATCGCCTCAGCAAGGGCAGCAGAGCACAGCAGGGCAGCAAACGGCACAGCAGGACGGCACCGCGCAAGCGGGGGAGTCAACTGCTCAATCTGCAATTGAGCGCGCGCTCGAGCAAATGCAGCAAGCCGCGCAGAGCGACAGTGCTGCTATTGCAGCAGCGCAAAGCCAGAAAGCACTCGAGAGCTTACGCGACCAGCAACGCGAACTAAGCCAAGAAGGCGAGAGTTCGGTCTCGCAGATTGCACGACGCCTAAGCGAGCGCGGTCAGGAGCTTGTCCGTAACCAGCAGGCGCTACAAGAAGGATTAGAAGAGGCGAGTCGCAATCAGGGCCTAGGTCAGACCCGCCGTGAGGCGCGTCGTGATGAGGCGCTAGAGGCGCTTCTCGATGCGCAGCGACAGCAGCAACGTGATATCGAAGAGATCGAAGACATGCTCCGAGCGGTGGTCACTCGAGGCGATAGTGATGACCGCAGCTTACTGACTCAGGCTCAGGCAGCAACGCGTGACCTAAAACCAATTCGCGATGAGATGGCAACAAGCAACCGTGTTCTTCGCAATGGCATGCTCAACCTTGCGATTGATATGGAACAGGAACTCGGCGACCAGATCGACCAGTTAGCGCAGAGCCTGGCGCGACTGGATCCATCGCAAACGCAAGACTCCGAAGGATCTGCACGGCAAGTAGCAAGTGATGCGCAGCAATTGAGACAGCAGATCGAAAGCCTGAGCGAACAGGCTGAGCAATTTAATCAACGAAGTGCAGGCGAGGCGAATGAAACGGAAGGCACGGGAAACACGCCGTCGCTTGCGCAGATGCGTGAGCAGTTAGAGAACAGCCAAGCACTCGCCGAAAACTTATCCCAGCAGTTAGCGCAGCAGCGGGGCGGCACAACGCAAACCCTGCGTGGCGAGGCGAATGCCGTAGGCACTGCGCGATCGATTAGACAGCAGCTGACGCGGCAAAATATTGAAGATTTCCTCGCGCAGCCCGAGCTCCTTCAGGCGTTACTGCAGCCTATTGTTGAGTTAGAAGGCGCGCTGCGCGCGCAGGCAGAATTAGAGAGTGCGGCCACACAGCTTTTTAGCGCAGACGAAGAGGCGATCCCTGATGCGTATCGCGAGTTGGTGGAGCAATATTATCGAACGCTGTCGGAAGGTGATTCTGGAGGAGCGCGGTAGTTATGCAGTCTTCCGATCTTTCCTTCTTTGACGCACTGCGCGCGGGCACTCTCACTTTTGCTTACGGTATTCCGCCGTGGGCCTTCGTCGCACTCTCGCTAGGTATTGTAGCGCTCGTGTGGTTGGGGTATGCCAATACAACTAGGCCTCTTACTAACCGCTGGCGAGCCGGATTAGTTGCACTCAGAGCAGCGGTGCTAGTGCTCATTATGTTTTGCCTGCTGCGGCCTGTGGTGATCGACCTCGAGGTGATCCCACAGGAGACATTTTTTGCGGTGTTAGTCGACAACTCTGCCAGTATGACCATCACCGACATGCCTAACGGCCAGACGCGGAAACAGGCCGCGGCAGAATCGCTAGAACGTGCCGGTTTGCTAGATGCGCTTGCCGAAGACTATCAGCTACGGTTCTTTGGTTTCGGTGGTGAGACGCGACGCGCTAATGATTTAGCCTCAATTGGCACAGGATTCGATGAAGAGGAAGGGGCTGTCGCGTTTAGTAAAACAGGCCTCGGTGATGCGCTCAGCTATGTGGATGATCAGCTAGGTGGCTTACCCCTTGGTGGGGTACTTTTGATTAGCGACGGCGCCGATAACAGTGGCAAGGATGCGACAATCGCTGCCCGAACCTTTGCTGCCAGCGGCGTGCCTGTTTACACGCTTGGCGTGGGTATGCCATCACTGCCCCGCGACATCGGTATTGAAGGCGTCGTCACTACCCGAACCGTTTTAGAAGGCTCTGTTTTTACTGCGCAAATACGGCTCGTGCAGGCTGGTTTCGATAACGAACGAGTCCGCCTTCGAATCGTCGATGGCGAGCGAGAAGTAGCCAGCCGTGAGGTCGTTCTTGCCCCCGGCAATGTGACACAGCGCTTCGAAATAGAGCTAAGCCCCGAGCGTGAGGAAGCAATTGTCTATCAGCTCGAAGCTGAATTGGTTGATCGCGATTCGGTAAAAGAGGAGATTGTTAGCGAGAATAATCGCTATCAATTTCTGGTGGATAACTTACCAAAACCCGCGCTCGACATCCTCTTTATCGAAGGCCATCCGCGAAATGAATATAAGTTTATTCAACGCGCTGTCAGAGGCGATAAGTCGCTGCGCCTAGCAACCTATTTACGCACGGGGCCCGAAAAATTTTATCGGCAAGGCATCGAATCACCAACCGAATTAAGCGATGGCTTTCCACGCGATCGCGAGGCGCTATTCGACTATGAGGCAATTATTCTTGGCGACATAGAGCAAGAATTTTTCGATACCGAACAGCTGAAAATGCTTGATGATTTTGTTGGCGAACGCGGCGGAGGGCTGCTGCTTTCGGGGCGTGTCGACGAAGGGTTTATTGGTACGCCGCTTGCGGCGATTGCGCCGGTAAGTTTGGTTGAGGAAGCTCTTCTGCCGCAGCCACTGCAGGGCGGGATTCGCCGCGGCGATCATCCTGCCGGCGCGCTCTTCAATCCGCAGCTGACAGCAGCGGGTCGCGTGTCGCCCTTGTTACGACTCGCTGCAGACGAGGCGGCAAACATCAATTTATGGGCGCAAATGCCGCCTCTGCAAGGTGTCTATGTTACCGGCCGTGTTAAGCCCGGTGCATCAGTGTTGCTTGAACACCCGAGTCTTGATTATCAAAATCAGCCATTGCCTGTTCTCGTTACGCAGCGCTATGGGTCTGGCAGAAGCATGAGCGTAGCCACTGCGAGTACTTGGCGCTGGCAGATGATGCTTCCGGTTGCCGATCAGTCGCAAGAAAAATTATGGCGACAATTACTCAGATGGCTTGCGGTGAATGCGAAGGAGCGAATCACGCTTAGCTTCGATAGAGAGTTCTACAACGTGGGTGACACCGTGCGAGTCGAAGCAACCGTTCTTGATGCCGATTATCTCGCAGACAATGACGCAACCCTATGGCTTCAACGCGAAGACCCCCTTGGAGAGTTAAGCGACACGCCTATGCAGTGGCAACTCGAAGATGAAGGCGTTTATCGGGCCGAATTTCTTGCAAATAATGTCGGAGTCAACTCGCTGCTCGTCGATGTTGCTAGCGCAGCAGGTGAAGGGCGTGCTGAAAACTCGGAAGCTAACGCCTCGATTATCGTGACGCCATCGCTGCGCGAGTATTCTAACGCCGGCCTTGATGCAGGCATGCTTCAACGTATTGCAGAAACGACAGGGGGTTATTACGCGTCAATCGACAACTCGTCATCAGTTGCTGCAGCTATTCGCAATACACCTAATGCGTATTCGAAAGAAGTCACAACCGATCTTTGGGACAGTCCCTGGCTCCTGGGTTTGCTTATTTTGATGCTCTGCCTCGATTGGACGCTGCGCCGCGGAAAGGGGCTGTCGTAATGAATGGTTTTGTGAAAACAGTGGTTTTCTTTGCGCTGTCTGGATTGGTTGCAGCGAGTGTCAGCGCTCAAGACAACGGTAAGCGAGAATTATTTGCGCAGTCGGCTGCCACCTCGAAATACGCGCTGATTATTAGCGGTGCGACCGTTGGCGCTGACAATGAAGCCAGATACCGTCAGTTGTCGGTTTCTCTGCATGATATCCTCGCGCGCGATTACGGCTATAGCAGTGCAGCGATAGAATTGCTTTTTGGCAATACGAATGCGGATTCACGCACCGATGCGATCGCTGACCGCGAAGGAATTAGTGCGAGCTTGGCAGACCTCAGAAATCGAATGAGTGCCGGCGACCAGCTTGCCGTTTTCTTGCTTGGCCATGGCACCGGAACCGACGAAGAAGCCAAATTTAACCTCCGTGGCCCCGACCTAACCGGCGCAGAGTTCGCGCAATTGTTTGATGCCTTTACTGAGCAAGACTTAATTTTTGTGAATACGACGAGTGCAAGCTATGGCTTTTCAACAGCACTCGCCCGCGAGATAGCAGGAGAGGGGCGCATCGTAGTCTCGGCGACGCGCTCGTCTTCCGAAAAATTTGACCCCTATTTTTCACGTTACTTTATCGAGGGCTTGAGTGAGAGACGTGCCGATCGCGATAAGAACAGCCGCGTCTCCTTGCTCGAAGCGTTTAATTACGCAAAAAATAACGTCGAAGAATTTTATGAGGAATCGGGCAGGCTTGCAGCCGAACACGCGGGGCTAGACGACAATGGCGATGCCCTTTTTGCCCTTAGCCCAGCGCCTGGGCAAGGTGATGGCAGCCTAGCCGAAATCGCCTTTATCGACGCGTCCGACGCAGGCGAAACCGGCTTGTCAGCGACCCGCTTGGCACTCAAGCGGCGAATGCAAACCCTAGAGCGCAGTGTTTTACTCCTGCGTGGCCGCAAAGCTGACTATCTAGAGGACGACTACTGGACGCAGCTCGAAACATTGCTAGTCGACCTTGCTAAAACAACGGAGGAATTCACTCGTGAAGCGTCGGAATAAGACCTCTCCAAACTCGATAATGAGCGCGACCCTGGCGCGCGACGTGGGCAGTGCGCTAGCTGCGAAGCGGCTAATGGCTGCTGTCACGTTAGCGGCTGCACTATTCGCTACGACCGTTTGGGCACAGAACATAGACGAGGCGTTTTTAAGTGCGAGTTCTCCTCTGGCAAGGGGAGAGCAGCTCTTCCTTAGCGGCTCGTATGCTGCTGCAGGTGATGCGTTTTTACGCGCGCAGGGCCTCGATCGAGAAGAGGGTATCGTTGGTGCAAGTCGCGCGTTTGCCATGATAGGCGATAGGGCGCGGGCGACTGCGCTGTGCGAAGACGCGTTAAATAACGTGGCACCTGCCGATTTGCCTCTTGTCGCCGTTCAGTTAGCTGAACTGCGACTTGCGCAGGGTGAGTCTGCACTCGCGCTCGACGTATTAGCCGATGTAAGCGAAGGGCTCGATCAGCCGCCACTGCGCGCCGTAGTGAAATACGGAGAGGCGCTGCAACTTGTTGGCCGTCGAGGTGAGGCCGCGGCGCAATTCCAGCGCGCGCTAGATCGCTATACCGATGGCCTTGTATTTTCGTCGCAAGACATCGGTATGGTGGCGCGCGCGAGTTGGCTGCTCGGCGAATTTCACGATGCCAATAGCCTCTTTAGCGAGGCTACACGTCTCGATCCGAATAATCTCGAAGCACAGACACTTTGGGGTGATCTGTTCCTCGAAAAATTCAATGCAGCCGATGCACAGCGCTCGTATGAAGACGTTCTCGCGGTGAATCCACGCTATCTGCCAGCGTTGACTGGTCTCGCGCGCGTCACCGGTGACAGGGGAGCGTTGGAGAGGGCGCTCGCCGTTAACCCGAGTTTCGTTCCTGCGCTAGAGACACAGGCGCAATTATTTTTCGTTAACGACTTCGAAGACGATGCGCTCGAGGCTATCGATCGAGCGCTTTCTTTAAACCCCGAGTCGCTCAAGAGTCTGAGCTTATTGGGTGCGAAGGCGGCACTCGAAGAACGTACTCAAGACTTTGCCGAAATTCGCGCGCGAGTCGATGCCTTCAGCCCGTCTAATCCGCAATTCCTTGGCGACGTTGCCGACACCCTCGGACGGCAATATCGTTTTGTCGAGGCGGTTGCGTTAGCGCGTGAGGCGATCGCATCTGATCCGAGCTATTGGCAAGGTTATACGCTGCTGGGCAGTAATCTTATCCGTCTAGGTGAGGAGGTCGAGGGGCGCGAAAATTTGGAGATTGGTTTCGACAACGATCCGTTTAACGTGATGACGTCGAATATGCTGAAGGTATACGACACACTCGACAGCTACGTAACGGTAGAAAGTGAGCATTTTAAAGTCAATTTATCCGAGAAAGATGGACAAGTTCTCTGGCCGTATCTCGAGCCACTGCTTGAAGAGAGCTGGGATACGCTCACCGCAAAATACGGTTTTGAACCCGAAGGACCGATACTTATTCAGGTGTTTGAAAATTCGCAAGACTTTGCCGTGCGCTCGGTTGGCCTGCCCGATATCGGGCCGCTTGTGGGTATTTGCTTCGGCAAAGTCATCACGCTTATTTCCCCCGACACGCTGTCGGCTAACTGGCAGGAGATCGTGTGGCATGAGTTTGCACACGTGGTGACGCTGCAGATGACCGGCAATAAGCTGCCACGCTGGCTGTCCGAGGGGATTTCAGTGTGGGAGGAACGAGAAGGCAGGCCCTATTGGGGCCGTAGCCAAGGCTTAGATCTGGTGCGGGCATGGGAACAAGATAAGCTGCTGCCATTCGCCGATCTAGACAAAGGCTTTAGTGGTGCGCAGAACAGCGCAGACCTTGGCTTTGCGTACTTTCAGTCGTATTTGGTCATCGACTATATAGCCCGTGAATACGGTTTCGAAGGCCTCCGTTCGCTGGTAATGCAGTACGACGAAATAAAAACCGATGCCGAGCGATTCGATGAGGCGTTTGCTGTTTCGTTGACAGAATTTGACGCAGGATTCCTGTCTTGGGTCGAGCAGCGCGTTACCGAGATCGACGTCTATGTGCATAAAGAAGATGCGCCAGATGAAGGCGAGGGTCATGGGCATGGCGTGCGCGAGAATTCGAGTGCTATCTTAGCCGAACTGTATAACAACACCTCGCTAAAGCAGCACATGAGTGCGCGAATAGAGGCGAACCCCAAAGACTTTCAAGCCTATCTGCAAATGGGTATTGTCTTATTTAAAGAGGAAGCCTACGCCGAGGCAAAAATCTATTTAGACACCGCCTATGCGATGCTGCCCGAATACACGGGTTATCCAAGTCCACCTCTCGTCCTAGCGCAAATTTACGAGAAGGAAGGCAACGAGGCTGCGCGCCTCGCGCAATTAAGGTTGCTCCTCGACAATCAGCAGCATGACTACAACTCCGCGATTACACTGGCTGAAGCCGCGTTTGCGAGCAGCGACCTTACCGGCGCCGGCTACTATATCGACAGGGCTATTCAGGTCGATCCCTATCGCCGCGAAGTACATGAGCTTAGAGCGCGCCTGGCTTCGTTGCAGAACGATACCGCAGCTGCCGTGGTCGAGAATGAGGTAATCGTTACCTTGGAAGTAGATGACCCCGTAGAGGCACGGACGAATCTTGCCGAGGCTTATCTCAACAATGGCGATACAGCGCTGGCTAAGCGGAATGTGCTCAGCGCATTAGAAATTGCACCAAGCTATGCGCGCGCGCAAAAGATTCTTTTGCGGACCGTGGCTGTCGCGAACGAGAACGACGACTAGGCACTGAAAAGACTCAGGTGAGTAAGGCGAGAGAAATTAGAGAAAATTAGAGAGAGATTAGAGAGAAACTAAAGAAAAGCTAAAGAAAAATTGTCGAGAATTACGAAAGAGACTGGAGAAACAAGAGCGCAATGAAAAAGCCAAATCAGAAGCCGGCGTTACAAGCGAGAACGAGCCCAAAGCTTGCTCCTTCCTTGTGCGTTCTGATGGTTTTCTTCTTGGGCATCTCTATTTCTTATGCGCAGAATTTGCGATTCGATGAATTGGCGCCAGACGGCGAGGATCTGTCCGTCTACGGTGATGACATCACTGAGTTTCAATGGGTGCGGGGTCGCTATACGAACCATGGTGCAGGGCAAGGCGGCTTCGGTCGACGCCGTGGCGGTGGTTGGTGGGATACTGATTTCCCTGATTCGGATGAAAATTTTTTGCGCGGTGTGCAGCGCTACACGAATGTAGATACTAATCCCAAAAACTATACCTATGTTGAGTTAACGGATCCTCAGTTATTCGAGAATATATTTCTCTACATGAACTGGAAGCGCGTGCCCATCGGCTATCCCATGAGTGGGCCTAATTTTAGCGCGCCCGAGGTCGAGGCGCTGCGCGAATTTATGCTGCGAGGTGGGTTCGTCTTGGTCGATGATTTTTGGGGACAGCCGCATCTCGATGATATGTTTGTCGAAATACGAAAAATTTTTCCTGAGCGCGAGATAACAAGGCTTGAGTCGGACCATGAGGTCTTTCATATTTTCTTCGATATCGATGAAGTTGCTCAAGTGCCTGGCCGCATGGTGACGTGGGATTACGGCGGATTTCTGAATAAAGACGACCCGCAGTATCCGCCAGCTGTTTACGCGGTACTCGATGACGATGGCAGAGTAATGCTTGCCGCCAACTACAACACCGACCTCGGTGACGGCTGGGAGCACACTTTTTACGCAGGCTACCCGACACAGTCGACAAACGATGCCTACAAGATTGGAATCAATTATTTGATTTACGCGTTTAGCCACTAAACAATGTGACACCGCCGCGCCGCATGCGAGCGCCGAATGAGAAATAGGACTCTTTGATGACAGAATTAGATCAGCAACAGGAAGGGGCAGAGATGCAAAGCAACGACTCTAGTGAGACGGATGTCTCAACAGTTGAGGCGCCAGCGGGTGACGGAAAAGACGCGCTTGAAATTGAAACCCCAGACGATCTTGCGCTGGTGCAGCGGATGCAAGAAGGGCATCAGCAGATTGTTGCCGAAATCCGCAAGGTAATTGTGGGCCAAGAGGCTGTCGTCGATGAACTACTCATTGCTTTGTTCTCAGGGGGACATTGCTTGGTAACCGGTGTGCCGGGTCTCGCTAAGACTCTCCTAATAAAGACTGTCGCCGACATTTTGCAGGTGAATTTTAGCCGAATCCAATTCACTCCGGACTTGATGCCTGCCGATGTTGTCGGTGCCGAGATAGTGGAAGAGAAAGACGGTAAACGCGGCCTCAATTTTGTAAAAGGGCCTATTTTCACGAACATCTTATTAGCCGATGAGATCAACCGCACACCGCCTAAAACCCAGTCGTCGCTACTCGAAGCGATGGAAGAGCGGCAAGTGACCGCAGCGGGGGTTACCTACCCCATGGCAAAACCGTTTTTCGTGCTTGCCACGCAGAACCCGATCGAGCTTGAGGGCACTTATCCATTGCCCGAGGCACAGCTCGACCGCTTTATGTTCAAAATCGAGCTTAAGTACCTTTCCGAAGCGGACGAGGTTGCGGTTGTGGCCAACACAACTCAGACACGAGACACCGCTCTTGCACACCCATTAAGCGGCGAGGATATCCTGGAGTTCCAGCGCATCGCACGACAGGTGCCGGCAGCCGAAGCGGTGATTCAGTATGCAGTAAGACTCGTGCATTCTTCTCGGCCACAGTCTGACGTGGCGCCGCAATTCATCAAAGACTGGGTTAGTTGGGGAGCGGGTATTCGCGCCTCACAGAATCTTATTCTCGCAGGCAAGGTGCGCGCGCTACTGCATGGCCGCTATAACGTTTCTTTTGGTGATGTTCGCGCACTGGCTCCGTCGGTACTCCGCCATCGCGTGTTACTCAATTTCCACGCAGAAGCAGAGCGCATTACTACCGACACAGTCATAGCGCGTTTGCTCGAAGAGGTACCAGAGCCGAGCTCTGGTCTGTAATCATTTACGCGGTCGCGAGTGCCGTTTGTTAACTCACGCGACACAATAGACAAAACAGTAGTAGCCAGACCTGAAGCCTATGCCAAGCAACACAGACACAGACGCCTCTAAGTCTCGACCGGCCACCCAAGGGGCTGCGAATTTCTTGGATCCGAGTATTCTCGCCGGAATCGATAATCTCGAGCTAAGGGCACGCGTCGCGGTCGAGGGCTTTTTGTCGGGTTTACATCGCAGTCCGCACCGCGGCTTTAGCGTCGAATTCAATGACTATCGCCACTATCAGCGCGGTGATGATCTTCGTCACGTTGACTGGAAACTCTACGCTCGCAGCGACAAACTCTATATAAAGCAGTACGAAGACGAAACGAACACTCGCTGTATGATCGCGCTCGATACGAGTGCTTCGATGACCTACACCTCGGGTGGTATGAGTAAACTCGATTACGGCATCAGCGTTGCTTCGGCGCTCGCGTATTTTATTATGCGCCAGCGAGACGCGGTGGGCCTCATTACCTTCGATGATAAGTTACGCGAGTTTTTGCCTGCGCGCTGTCGGCAGCCTCATCTCATGCATTTGTTGCGGCTACTAACGCAAGTGTCGCCAGGCGATCAGACTGACGCAGCGCGGCCGTTAGGTGACCTCGCAGCGACGCTGACAAAGAAGAGTCTCATCCTGCTTATCTCTGATCTGCTGCAAGGCGAAGAGGAGACGATTGCAACACTGCGAAATCTTCGCGCGATGGGTCACGATGTGATCGTGCTGCATGTTATGGATGACGCGGAGCTTCACTTTACCTTCGACGAGTCGTCTGAATTTATCGATAGCGAAACACGCGAAGCGTTTATTACAACGCCAGCGTCGGTGCGCGATGCCTATTTAGAGAATGTGAATACCTATCTTGCCGAATGTAAAAAGCAATGTCAGAGAGCGGGAGTAGACTACTGTCTGCTCAATACAGCCGATCCGATCGACTCGGCGCTGTCGGCCTATTTAAGTAAGCGGGCGAGGGGATTCTAAATGGTGTTTTTAGCGCCCCTCCTTTTGTTTGGCCTGTTGGCTGCGTTAATTCCGATCGCGATCCATCTGATTCGGCGAGAACGTCCGCCTAAGGTTGTGTTTGGCTCTATACGCTTCCTTAAGAATACGCCGAAGAAACTCATTCTTTTTCAGCAACTACAACAGTGGGTGTTGCTGTTACTGCGCGCGCTATTGATCAGCCTCTTAGTTTTTGCCTTCGCAAGACCCTTGCTTAATCAGTCTCTCGCCAAGTTATTAGACGCCGACCCGCAATCAGCGGTACTGGTTATCGATTCAACACTAAGCATGCGCTACCGCGGCGTTTTCGCTGCGGCTATAGCCGAAGCCAATGACTTTATGGACAATCTCGGGCCCGGGGATGAGGTCGCGATTGTGGTGCTAGGCGAACGTGCCACAGTGCTAACCGATTTTACCGATGAGCCGGCGGCGTTAAGACGTGCACTCGATTCGTTGACTGAACCTAGCTTCGGCGCATCGAGCATTCGTTCGGGCTTAGCGCTGGCCGATGAAATGCTCGCTGCCGCCACCTTCGAGAATCGGTCAATTACATTGCTCTCGGATTTTCAAGCCACGGGAGCCGATGGACTAGAGGGGAGTTGGAAGTTGGCGCCGGGCGTTGCCTTTACCCCAATAGATGTTGGCGTCGAAGAGACTCAAAACCTGACGGTAGTTGATGTACGCGTACCTGCGACATTAATCGATGGGATACAAGCCGACCCCGTGCTGGCTCGCATACGGTCTTCAGGGTCTCTGCCAATCGAACGCGCGCAGGTGAGTCTTCTAATCGATGGCGAGGTGATCGAACGTGCGGCTGTTGAGCTTACGGATGTGTCGGAAAAGGTTGTCGAGTTTGCTTATATTCTGGACGGGCGCGGCGAGCGGGCGATAGAGGTTCGCGTACAAGGAGATGATTTCATCGAGGATAATTCCCGTTACGCTGCTGTGACCATCGAGCCAAAGGTCGATGTGTTAGTGGTTAACGGTGAGGCCTCGTCAGACTGGTTCGACGACGAAGCGCATTGGTTCGAGCTAGCGAGCGGTAGCGGGGTGGCTAGTCCATTCTCTGTGACAAGCACAGTCCCAAACCGTTTGACGCCGGAACTTATCCAAAGCGTGGAGGTAGTCGTTCTCCTAAATGTCAGTGATTTGGGTCTTCAACAATCGCGCGTGCTCGCTGACTTTGTGCGCGCCGGCGGTGGGCTTCTCGTTGCGCCAGGCGATCAAACAAGTGCGGCTGGGAGCACGCTGGACTCGATTCTACCGGGTCGTCTAGTAGGAAGTCAGCGGCTGCGAATAGGTGACTATCGCATCATAGCCGACTTCGATCGCCGGCATCCGCTGTTTGCCAAATTGCCTGTCGAATGGTCATCGCGTTTCCAGCGCGTTTGGACTTTAGAGGCTAAAGAAGGTGCTGCGACGCTGATGCGTTTTGATGATGCTTCGCCCGCGCTGCTTGATGCAAAAGTCGGCGCTGGCCGTGTATTGCTCACGGCGATGCCTTTGGATTCGGAATGGGGTGATTTTCCACTGCAGCCTCTGTACTGTCTCTTATACACATCTGACGCTGCCGACGATATGCAGTGTGTAGATCT
>OJFL01000502.1_pt1 | contig 19975 bp, 16 predicted proteins | sample 1594131 | NCBI WGS metagenome assembly OJFL01 (sample SAMN05416782, study PRJEB24817) | seawater metagenome | isolation source: Sea water | place: Canada:Atlantic | collected 2013-07 | reverse complement strand
TCTACACACTGCATATCGTCGGCAGCGTCAGATGTGTATAAGAGACAGGGTGATGAGACATACGGTATTAATGTTATGCAGGTACAAGAAGTCCTGCGTTATACCGAGATAGCACCGGTTCCGGGCGCGCCTGACTATGTCTTGGGTATTATCAATCTGCGTGGTAACGTGGTTACCGTTATTGATACGCGAGCGCGCTTTGGTTTACCGCCTACGGAAGTTACCGATAACACCAGAATTGTTATTATCGAGTCAGACGAGCAGGTGGTCGGCATACTGGTGGACAGCGTAGCAGAAGTGGTTTACTTGAAATCTTCTGAAATCGACAGTGCGCCTAACGTGGGCACTGAAGAAAGTGCTAAGTTCATTCAAGGTGTTAGTAATCGCGATGGCGAGCTTCTTATTCTTGTTGACTTGAACAAGTTACTAAGCGACGAAGAATGGGATGAACTAAGTAGTATTTAATTTAAAGCGAAGCTGACGCTGATTGCGTCAGCTTTTTCTTTGTATCTCTTCCTCAGTTAGGTGTGTAGCACATGGATTTGCAGCTTGCTGCTCCTTCTCTTGTCGAAATTATCATTGCTGTTGTCCTTCTTGGGCTTATTGCGGTTACTTGCGTGTTATATGCAAACTTACGCCGCACGGCTGGGTTGTTAAAAGAATTGCAGGGTAGCATGACAAGCGAACTTGCAGTGATGTCAACAAAAGTAACTGATGCGAATAACCAACAAACAGAAGCGCAGGCGAGAAGTTTGGTAATAAGCAAGCATTTACAACGCGTTGAAGAAAAGCAACAAGAGCTGGAAAGTCAGGTTCGCGACCTCAAATTTCAAGATCCTTCTTTAAAGTTATATCAGCGTGCTGCAGATTTAGTTAAAAAAGGTGCGAGTATAGAAGAAATCATAGAGTCTTGTGATATACCTCGTGCTGAAGCCGAAATGTTGGTAATGGTTCACAAGTCGCAAAAATAGTGAATATCACGAATATATGAGCCGTTAATTGCTCACCTTCAGTGCGCTAGCGGATAACTAATTTTTGTAGCACTCTCGGCAGGCACTCACTTTCTGTTTAGACGTCTAGACGTAAAGATGTTGACATATTCATAGTATTCGCCACAATACAGTCATCGCAATCTTCGACTGGAGTTAATTATGCCAATCCGTATTCCTGTGCAACTTCCTGCTCAGAATGTCTTACTGGGTGAAAATATATTCACCATGGATATGGATAGAGCATCAAGTCAGGAAATTCGCCCTCTTGAAGTTGGCATTCTTAATTTAATGCCAAACAAAATTGAGACTGAAGTGCAGCTGCTGCGCTTGCTGTCGAATACTCCCCTTCAAATCAATGTAGATTTTATTCGTATTGACAATCAGGCGCCCAAAAATACGCCGCAGTCGCACATGGATGCGTTTTATCACGAGTTTTCCAGTGTGGCGAACAAAAAATACGATGGCTTAATTGTAACTGGTGCTCCCCTTGCGCTGCTCGACTATGAAGACGTGAAATACTGGGATAATATGACAACAATCCTAGAGTGGGCTCAGCGTCACGTTAATTCTACGCTTTACTTATGCTGGGCTGCACATGCAGCTATGTATCATTTTTACGGTGTAACGCGGCAGCTGCGAGAAGAAAAGTTTTCAGGTGTTTATCAGCATAACGTCAACGACCCGAACAACGAATTACTCAGAGGGTTCGACCCAACATTTTCAGCGCCACATTCTCGCTATGGCCATATCGATACCTCACTGTATAACGGTGTAGAGGGGCTTAACGTTGTAGCCGAGTCGGATGAAGTTGGAGCCTATATTGTAGCGTCTGAAGACAAGCGAATGGTGTTTGTCACCGGACACCCTGAGTACGAAGCAGAGACGTTGAAAGATGAATATTTACGGGATCTGAACTCGGGTCAAAACCCGGCGATACCTAAAAATTATTTCACTGACAACGACCCAACCAAGTCGCCAATAGTTCAGTGGCGCTCTCATGGAAGTTTGTTATTTACAAATTGGTTAAACTATTACGTTTACCAAACTACACCTTACGATCTGAGTCAGTTAGCTGAAAAATCACAGCCAAAGAGGTAATGAGTGAAAAACGTTTTTGATTCAAATGCACAGGCAAGTTTAGCCGGTGCAGCAAAGGAAAGAATTTTAGTGCTTGATGGTGCTATGGGCACGATGATCCAACAGCATAAACTAGAAGAGGCTGATTACCGCGGTGAACAGTTTGCTAACTGGCATTGCGATGTTCAAGGTAATAACGATCTTCTTGTCCTCACTCAGCCTGATATTATTTATCAAATTCATTGTGATTATTTAGATGCAGGCGCTGACATTATCGAAACAAACACGTTTAACGCCACCACTATCGCTATGGCCGACTATGATATGCAGGCTACTTCTCGCGACATAAACGTGTCGGCAGCAAAGCTAGCTAAAAAGGCGGCAGCAGAATATACCGCTAAAACACCAAATAAACCTCGTTTTGTTGCTGGCGTGCTAGGGCCCACTAATCGCACGGCATCGATTTCTCCTGATGTTAATGACCCCGGGAAACGCAATGTTACCTTCGATGAATTGGTGGAGGCTTACAGTGAATCAACAGAAGCGCTAATTGAGGGCGGAGCCGACCTCATTATGCTGGAAACTATTTTCGATACATTAAATGCAAAAGCAGCGGCGTTTGCGGTTGAGCAAACATTTGAAAAAGTAGGCGTTACCTTACCAGTCATGGTATCGGGCACAATTACCGATGCCTCCGGTCGCACGCTTTCTGGCCAAACAGCGGAAGCGTTTTATTATTCGATGCGTCATGTTAACCCGTTTTCTTTCGGCCTTAATTGCGCACTGGGTCCAGACTTGCTCCGTCAGTATGTTGACGAAGTAGCGGCTATCGCCGAATGCTTTATTTCTGCCCACCCTAATGCAGGGTTACCAAACGAGTTCGGAGAATATGATATGGAAGGGCCTGAAATGGCCACACATATCAAAGAATGGGCTGAGTCAGGGCTGGTTAATATTGTGGGGGGGTGTTGTGGTAGCACGCCCGATCATATTCGGGATATTGCAGAGGCAGTAGCAGACATTAAACCTCGAGTAGTACCAGCTTTTGAACCAAAAATGCGTCTGTCAGGCCTAGAGCCGTTTGTACACTAGGAGGGCAATATGAGCGCAGGATTTTCTACATTTATTAATATTGGTGAGCGAACGAACGTTACCGGTTCAGCTCGCTTTAAACGGCTTATATTAGAAGGCGATTATGAAGCTGCCTTAGACGTTGCACGCCAGCAAGTCGAGAGCGGGGCACAAATAATAGATATCAACATGGACGAGGCCATGCTTGATTCTAAGCAGGCAATGGTGACGTTTTTAAATCTTATTGCGTCTGAGCCTGATATTAGTCGTGTACCTATTATGATTGACTCTTCAAAATGGGACGTGATTGAAGCTGGACTGAAATGTGTCCAAGGCAAAGCTATCGTTAACTCTATCAGCTTAAAAGAAGGTGAAGAGGTATTTCTCGCCCAGGCAAAGAAAATTAAACGCTATGGCGCTGCAACGGTAGTAATGGCCTTCGACGAAAAGGGGCAGGCAGATACGCAAGCGCGTAAAGTAGAAATTTGTCAGCGAAGCTATAAGGTTCTAACAGAAGAAATTGGTTTCCCTCCAGAAGATATTATCTTCGATCCCAACATTTTTGCTGTAGCAACGGGTATTGAAGAACACGACAATTACGCTGTAGATTTTATTGAAGCCACTCGCGTTATTCGCCAAACTTGCCCTTATTCCCATATATCAGGCGGTTTATCGAATATCTCGTTCTCTTTTCGCGGCAACAACCCGGTTCGCGAGGCCATGCACTCTGTATTCTTGTACCACGCTATTAGAGCCGGTATGGATATGGCAATAGTTAACGCGGGTCAGCTTGAAGTTTATGACGAAATTCCACAAGCGCTTCGCGAAGCTGTAGAAGACGTTATTTTAAATAGACGCAGCGATGGTACAGAGCGCTTGTTAGATATTGCGCCACAGTTTCAGGGCGAAGGCAAAGCCGCTGCAAAAGAAGATCTCTCATGGCGAGAGCAGAGTGTAAACAAGCGTTTAGAACACGCTCTCATAAAGGGTATTACCGACTATATTATTGACGATACTGAAGAGGCTCGACAGCAAGCAGAACGCCCTCTTCATGTTATTGAAGGGCCATTGATGGATGGCATGAATGTAGTAGGGGACTTGTTTGGTGAAGGCAAAATGTTTTTGCCACAGGTTGTGAAGTCTGCGCGAGTTATGAAAAAAGCGGTTGCTCACTTGCAGCCCTACATCGAAGCAGAAAAGTCAGATGACAATAAGAGTAATGGAAAGATATTGCTCGCAACGGTAAAAGGTGATGTACACGACATTGGTAAGAATATCGTAGGTGTTGTACTGCAATGTAATAACTTTGAAGTCATCGATATGGGTGTGATGGTACCCGCTGCAAATATTCTTCAAAAAGCCAAAGAAGAGAATGTGGACATGATAGGTTTATCGGGCCTCATTACACCGTCTCTCGATGAAATGGTACATGTGGCAAAAGAAATGGAGCGACAGGGCTTTGATATGCCGCTGTTAATTGGCGGAGCTACTACGTCTAAAGCTCATACCGCGGTGAAAATCGAGCAAAATTATCACGCCCCAGTTGCTTATGTACCTAATGCAAGCCGCGCCGTGGGAGTGTGTCAGAAGCTACTCAATAAAGGCTCTAGAGATATCTATGCGACAGAGCTAGCTAAAGAGTACGATACCGTGCGCGACCAACACGCGCGCAAGAAGCCGCGCAGTAAACCCGTCACGTTAGAAAAAGCGCGGGAGAACAGCTGTCAGGTTGATTTTTCCACACCGCCGGTAACGCCTGCAAAGCTTGGTGTTACACCGATTACCGCTGATCTAGCCACATTGCGTGAATACATAGATTGGACTCCTTTCTTTTTAACTTGGTCACTGGCGGGTAAGTACCCCCGTATTCTAGATGATGAGGTAGTCGGTGAAGAGGCAACTTCACTGTTTGCAGATGCGAACGCAATGCTAGACAAAATCATTGCAGATAAAGCCTTGCAGGCAAAAGGGGTTATTGGGTTGTTCCCTGCCAATAGGTTGGGGGATGATATTGAGATTTACGCAGATGAGAGCCGCACTACTGTGAAAGGCGTCGCCCATCACCTGCGTCAGCAAACCCAGAAGGACAAATTTGCCAACTACTGCCTTGCCGACTTTGTTGCGGATAAAGAAAGCGGCATTGCCGATTATGTCGGTGCATTTGCAGTGACTAGTGGAATAGGTGAAGACAGTCTAGCAGACACTTATATAAAAGCGGGCGATGATTACAACGGGATCATGGTTAAAGCGGTAGCTGATCGACTCGCTGAGGCCTTTGCTGAATATCTGCATCAACAGGTTCGACTGAAATACTGGGGATATGCGCCAGATGAAACTCTGAATAACGATGAGTTAATAAGAGAGAAGTACCAGGGTATTAGACCTGCGCCAGGCTATGCTGCATGTCCAGAGCATACTGAGAAACAGCTTATCTGGGATCTGCTTGCTGCCCAGGAACATACCGGGATGAAACTTACCGAGAGTTACGCAATGTGGCCGGGAGCGTCAGTGTCCGGGTGGTACTTTGCCCATCCAGAGTCCAAATACTTCGCAGTAGCAAAAATTCAAGCTGACCAAGTTGAAGACTATGCGAAGCGTAAAAACTGGACGCTGGAAGAAGCTGAAAAATGGCTGGGGCCAAATTTAAGCGATTAGAGCCCGCTAACTGCCGCTGTCGTTAATAATCAGAATGGATGACAAAGTTATGGATAAGCCATTTAGTCAAGCATGTGAAAACAACAAGCGCCCTATTTTAGCCGTGTTAAAAAGGGCGTTTGCTAACAGTAAACAGGTGCTTGAAATTGGCAGTGGTACTGGCCAACACGCGTCATATTTTTCTGCTCATTTGCCTCATTTATTGTGGCAAACAAGCGACCAAGTACATTATCACGACGGAATTAATGCATGGGTAAGTGAGTCTTCACTACCCAACTTAGCTAAGCCAATAGAGTATACCGTTGGGGTTGATTCATTTCCAGAAGGTAGTTTCGACGGAGTTTTTAGCGCCAATACCGCCCATATCATGCAGAAAGACGAAGTAGAATTGTTGATGAAATCGGTAATGAACCACTTGCCCAAAGGGGGAGTGTTTTGCCAATACGGGCCTTTTACCCAAGCTGGGGCTTTTTCATCAGCAAGTAATGAAGAATTTCATAAATCGCTTGTTGAGCGAGGCTATGGCGGTTACCGTGATATTGACGACCTGTTGAGTTGGGCGCCAAATTTAATGCTAAGTGAGCAAATATCGATGCCAGCAAACAATATGATGCTGGTTTGGACTAAAAGCTAGGTCAAAAGCGCGCTAGTAAACCCCCTAATTTTCTTTATACATAAACTCATAAACGCAATGCTCTGAAGCATTGCGACAAATCGCACGGCAAAACCGCCAATGCAACAATGACGTTTTAACTAAAAACGTTCTTTTTCTTAAAACACAGATAGGAACACACCATGACATTTGCAGTGAATCACTACTTTGATAACAAAGTCACCTCAATATCATTTGAATCGGCTAGCGGGCCTTGTACATCGGGCGTTATGTCGCCGGGGGAATATACTTTCGATACGACTAAAAAAGAGCTTATGAAAGTTGTTGAGGGCGAACTTACAGTAAAACTACCAGGCAGTGAAAGTTGGGAGTCTTTTCCAGCGGGCACCGAGTTTAATGTAGATGCGAATGTGTCTTTTGATGTCAAAGTGTCGTCAGCTTCGGCATACCTTTGTTTTTATAGCTAAGCGCATTGTAAGCCAGGTATTCTATACATATATAGTTATTGTGCACGGAGGCATTACTCCGTGCGTTTTGCTTGTTTACCTTGCTCTATGGCCATAGCAACGAAACTGTCAATAAACCCTAGTGTATCTGACTGTTTCCTATGCCCCACGTACAAGGTTTTCTCTAAACCCTTCTCGCCAAGAGACCTATATATAAGGCTCTCACATTCTTTCGATTCTTCTACAAGCCATTTCGGTAACGCAGTTACTCCTCTGCCTGCCGTCACCATTTGTAAAATGATCTCAGTCGTTTCTATTGTTTTATGGCTTTTCACCGACGCGTTGGCAGGCGTTAGAAATTGCGAAAAGATATCTAGCCGACTTCTCTCTACTGGATATGAAATAAGTGTTTCTTTAACTAAATCTCGCGGTGTTATAAATGCTTTATCGCCCAGCTCATGGTCGTTGTGCATCACTAATACCTGCTCGTAACTAAAAACGGGCGTATAAGTAATGGCATCTAAATGCAAAGGGTCAGGGGTGATCAGCACATCAATATCATACCCATGCAATGCCTGAAGCCCACCAAAGGAAAAGGCCCTTCGTACATCCACATCAACATCGGGGAACGCTTTTAAAAAAGGCGCCACTATTTTGAGCAGCCATTCAAAACAAGGGTAGCACTCCATACCAATACGCAAAATTCCCTGCTTTCCCTGTGCAAATCTACGAAGCTGCGATTCGGTATGTTCGAACTGAGGTAGTATGCGCTGAGCCAAGCCCAGCAAACTCTCTCCTGCCTGAGTGAGTATTAAATGCCTTCCCTCTTTTTGCCACAAAGGAACGTCAAACTCATGCTCTAATTTTTTCATAGCATGACTTAGCGCTGATTGTGTCAAAAACAACGACTTAGCTGCTTCTGTCATTGTTCCGTGTGTTTGTATTGCTTTTACAATACGCAGGTGTTGTCTATCAATCATTCAATAAAGCCCTAATCACACATGCTTACGGCATCTGCCAGTCTCGCCTCGATTATCCGCTTTAGAATTATGGATATCTCTCGGAATGTTTGTCTGCTGGGTGAGGTATTTCGCCATGCTAGTGAATGCTGCCTTTCTATAGGCATATCTGCAATTTCACAGACATGCAGAGCCTCAGGTTTGTGCAGTTCTGAGTGAATATAAAGGCCGGGCAAAAATGCCACTCCCATTCCCATCACAACCATTTGCCTCAATGTATCTAAGCTCGTTCCTTCGTAATCACGCTGTAAATCTGCACCAATATCTTCGCATATTCGCTGTACCTGATGATGGAAATGATGTCTATCTTCCAGCGTAAGTACTTTTTCACCACTGATATCCTGTGGGTGCACGAAGGCTTTGCCGGATAGGAAGTGGTCAGAAGGCGTGACAAATTTAAGTGGCTCTTTGAAAAGGGGATAGGTAATTAATTGGGAGTTTTCTGTCGAAAGTGGCGACAAAATCAGATCATATTCTCCTCGTAATAAACCGTGTTGTAGATCATCAGGAGAGGCTTCCCTCACGTAAAATCTCAACCCCGGTTTAAGTTTGTGTAAGTCAGGTAGCACAAACGGAAGTAGATAAGGGCCTAGTGTAGGGGGAATGCCGAGGCGATAGGTAATGATTTCCCCTTTAGACAGATCTCTAGCCATTTCGGTAAAACGTTGAGTTGATTGCAATACCTCTTCTGCACTCGCCAATAAGGCTTTACCTTGCGGTGAAAGTAGGGTTCCAGTGCGGGAGCGCTCAAAAAGCGTTAAATTGAGTGTGTCCTCCAACGCATTTATTTGGCTAGTCAACGTGGGTTGGCTAATACCTAGTGCGCCGGCAGCCTGTCGAAAATTGAGGTATTTAGCAACAGCTACAAAGTAGCGTATCTGGTTAAACGAAGGGGCTTTGCCGCCTAATTGCATGCTGATATTTCCTACTTTCGACTATATTTTTCAATAAAAAACGCTAGCGTGATAGCGACTGGGTATCACGAGCTACTATATTAAACTATTAATCTATCAAGTGACACTAGAGTATTAATATCATTATAACTATTAAAATACCGGGAGTATTCTATGGATCATGTTTTTTCAGGTGTTACCAAATTTCAAAAGGAAGTGTACCCTAGCAAAAAGGCGACCTTTCAAAAGCTAGCTAATGGTCAAAATCCAGAAGTTCTTTTCATAACCTGCTCAGATTCTCGCATCGACCCCAACTTAGTGACCCAGACAGAGCCGGGTGAGCTATTCATTTGCCGTAATGCGGGTAACATCGTTCCACCGCACAGTAATCAAACAGGCGGTATGACAGCGTCTATCGAGTTTGCCGTTGCAGCGTTAGGCGTTTCTCACATTGTTGTTTGTGGACACACAGACTGCGGCGCTATGAAAGGGGCAATTAACCCAGAAGGGCTTGATTCTCTACCTCATGTAAAAGAGTGGCTAGGTCACTGCCGTGTAGCCACTGATGTGGTAAAAGAGCGCTGCGGTCACGATAAATTGTCTATTGACGATTTAGAAGCCGTAACCAAAGAAAATGTACTTCAACAAATACAGCACCTTCGCACTCACCCTGCGGTTGCAGCAAAAATTGCAACAGGTCAAGTTGAACTTCATGGTTGGGTGTATAATATCGGTAGCGGTGACATGCTTTGTTACAGCAGTGAAACAGGTGACTTTATCACTATGGATCAGTCAGAAGCTGAAGCTAGATTTAAACGTGCAAACGCTGCTGAATAAGAGGGAACATTTGTGGTAAAAGTTAATTTTTCAAATTTAAGGGGTGATCTTACTGGTGGTTTAACCGCCGGTATCGTTGCATTGCCCTTAGCGCTAGCACTGGGTGTAGCTTCAGGTCTTGGGCCTATGGCTGGCCTGTACGGCGCAATTGCAGTGGGCTTTTTCGCTGCACTTTTTGGCGGTACACCCGCTCAAATTTCTGGTCCAACGGGCCCTATGGTTGTTGTGCTGGCGGGCTTGTTTGCAAGTCTATCAGGTGACGCTAGCTTAATTTTCACAGCAGTGATGCTAGCCGGTGTTTTCCAAATAGCCTTCGGATTATTTGGCGTAGGACAGTACATCCGGCTTGTTCCTTATCCAGTGATATCTGGCTTCATGTCAGGGATAGGCGCTATCATTATTATTCTGCAAATTGGTCGATTGCTTGGCCATGAGCCTCCTGGTGGAACAATTGGTGCCCTTTCTTACCTTCCAACTGCGTTGGCAGATATCAATTTCTCTACACTAGCGCTTGGTTTGGGCACGCTTATCATTGCTTATAAATGGCCTGCGTCGCTAGGAAAGTATGTTCCTGGTGCTTTAGCGGCACTAATTATCGGTACCTTAGTGAGTTTGGCGTTAAGTGTACCTGTGCTTGGAAATATTCCAACGGGTTTACCAAGCTTACAGCTACCTGTATACGACCAAAGTAAACTATGGTTGGTGATAGAAGCTGCGTTCGTACTAGCGTTGCTTGGTGCAATAGACAGTCTGTTAACGTCTCTTGTTGCGGATAACATGACGCGTACCCGCCACGACAGTAACAAAGAACTTATTGGTCAAGGTATTGGTAATACATTTGCAGGTTTAATTGGCGGTATCGCTGGCGCAGGTGCCACCATGCGTACCGTAGTTAATATTCGTAGTGGCGGTAAATACAACGTGTCGGGTATGGTGCATGCACTCGTATTGCTTGCCATCGTGTTGGGTCTTAGCCCACTTGCAGCACAGATACCGCACGCAGTACTTGCGGGTATTCTGGTCAAGGTTGGCCTAGACATCATTGACTGGGGCTACCTAAAACGTGCTCACAAAGGCCCAAGATGGGACTTCGCTCTAATGCTAGTAGTGCTGTCTTTAACGGTGTTTGTAGACCTTATCACCGCAGTAGGTGTTGGTGTGGTACTTGGCGCGCTAGCGTATGTTAGGCAGGTTGCGCAATTGCAAATTGAAGAGCTGCAAAAAATACCTCAAGAGCTCAACGACCCGAAAGAGAACGCATTGTTTGAAGAGCTTAAAGACAAGGTTTCTATCTTTAGTTTTGGCGGCCCGCTAAGCTTTGGTGCTGCAGCAGACCTTGGCTATCGCGTTCGCGAACGAGTGCCTGCAGGCTCTCAGTTCACGATTCTAGACTTCTCTCGCGTACCGCTTATGGATGTTTCTGCCGCAATGGCGGTTGATACGGTAACCTCTGATGCTCTAGCGGCAGGTAGGCAGTTAATATTGTGCGGAGCCAATGAAAAGCTTAACAAGGTTTTAGAAGGGGTGAATGAAGCTCATCCAGGTATACCTAATTTTGAAACTTTGCATGAAGCGTTGGTATTTGCAAAAAAGAAAGTGGGCGGTAATGGTGATGCCGACGATCAAGCGCCTTTAAAAGCAGCCGCTCAATCTTAATTGATGCTACGCGGTTAAGAGTAAACCGCCAAAGCAATGTTTAATATACAAAGCTCCCTGTTCTTCACGAACAGGGAGCTTTTTTATTTGTGAGTTTAATTGTGTCGTTTATTTTTGTGCAACAATCGCATTTTATGCCTTACTGAGTGAAGTTAGTGGAATAAAGGAGTGTTGATATTTACAATGCGTGCATAAAATTATGAGGCATTTAACGCACAGAGACGCGTGTTAAGTTGATAAGCAGGAGTGGTAGTATGCCCAAAGTCGGTATGGAATCGATTCGCAAAAAACAGTTAATAGATGCAACCTTAGCTGTCATGGCCGAAGTGGGGTATCACGGCACAACAATTAGCTTAATTAGCAAACGAGCCGGGTTGTCGTCAGGCATTATAAGCCATTATTTCGGCGATAAGCAGGGCCTGATTGAAGCGACGATGCGTTATCTTTTAGAGGCGCTAAAAATAACCAAAAAGATTTCAGACCCTCTAGCTCGCATAGATTTTATAATCGAAAATAACTTCTCTCAAACGCAAGGGGCAGCCTCCGCAACGAATACATGGTTTAACTTTTGGGCTCTTTCACTTCATAATGAAAACTTGCACAGGCTTCAATGTATTAATCATAAGCGTTTAGAGAGCAATTTAGCCTTTAGCTACCGTCAACTTTTGCCAAAAGCACATGCAAGACATGCAGCGGCATCAACGTCAGCATTAATTGATGGCTACTGGTTACGCTATTCTATGGGAAGCGTTGGACATGGCGATTTTGCAGAGCCAGTCACTCGAATCAAACAATACGTAAGAGACTTGATAGCACAACACGGCAAATCGTAAGTTTTGTTATTTTGGGCTATTAATCAGCCTTAAACCTAAATCAAAAGTGCTATTCAACTCCAGGGCTTACATTACAGATCTAGTAACGTTTTTACGTATCTCCATCGCTAAATTACCCTAGGCCCAATAAAAAAGGCATCATAGATTACTATGATGCCTCTTAACTTAAGCAGTTTAAATCATGTATAGCAGCTGAACTGAATCCGTCCAGCAATCCTTACTAGTTCGGCTGAATACAGTCTTTCAATACCTATTACCAAATACGTACGCGCTCTTCTGGAGCAAGGTACAGTTCATCGCCAGGCTGCACGTTAAACGCTTCATACCACGCATCGTGGTTACGAGGTGCTTGTGCACGGAAGCGCCCTGGAGCGTGAGTACCTGCGCGAAGCTGATTTAGCATACTTTGCTCAGTACGTTTCTCTTTCCAAACTTGAGCCCATGCTAAGAAAAAGCGTTGGTCGCCAGTAAGTCCGTCGATAACGGGCGCTTCTTTACCATTAAGGCTTAATTTGTAAGCGTGATATGCCATTGCCAAGCCGCCCACATCACCGATGTTCTCGCCTAAACTGTTTCTACCGTTTACAAAGTTGCCTTCAATTGGCTCATATTTGCTGTATTGAGCAGCAAGCGCGTCTGCTTTTTCTTCAAATGCGGCGCGATCTTCGTCTGTCCACCAATTAGTTTGAATACCGTTTGCATCTGACTTAGAGCCTTGGTCATCAAAACCATGTCCCATTTCGTGTCCAATGACGGCACCAATTGCACCATAGTTAACCGCAGGGTCGGCATTGGGATCGAAAAACGGAGGCTGCAAAATAGCAGCAGGGAATACAATTTCGTTGAACGAACTGTTGTAGTAAGCGTTAACTCGCTGTGGTGTCATGCCCCAACGCTCACGGTCGGTTTTTTTAAGCTCACGTTCAACAGACTCTGCATGGAAGAATTCACGTAAATTGCGAACATTACCAACCAGGTCGCTATCACTAATCGTGACGCCATCAAAAGACTGCCATTCATCTGGGTAGCCAATTTTCGGGCGGAAAGCCATCAGCTTTTCTTTAGCGTTTACTTTTGTTTCCTCACCCATCCAGTCTAGTGTGTCTATGCGCTCACCCAAGGCTGCGCGAAGATTTTCAACCAATTCGGCCATCTGAGTTTTAGAACTTTCAGGGAAGTACTCATCAACATAAATTTTGCCTATCGCAAAGCCAAGTGACTGGGTGCTAGACATCTGGCTTAGCGCGCGCTTCCAGCGCGGACGTGGCTCTTGCTGACCGTTTAACGTGCGACCGTAAAAATCGAAGTTGGCCATATAGACATCTTCTGAGAGCAAGTCCGCATTATTAGAGATGGTGTGATACTTAAGGTACGATTTCCAATCTGCAAGGTCTGCTTGATTGATAAGCTTGATGACATCTTTCACCGGTTCTGGCTGAGTGATGTTTAGCTCAGGTACTTGGTAGTCCATTTGTGCGAAGTAAACATCCCAGTCAAAGCCAGGGTAAGTATCTGTAAGCTTACTGCGCTCTATCTGGTTAAGAGTAAGATCGCGGTTACGGCGTTTTTCACGCGGCCACTGTACTTCTGCCAGCTGTGTTTCAAGGGCCATAATATTTGCCGCTTTTTCAGCAGCGTTCTCTTCGCCAGCAAGGGTAAGCATCTCTTCAATATGCGCAACATAGGCTTCGCGAATTTTTACAAATCGCTCGCTATCGCTTAAGTAGTAGTCTCTGTCGGGTAAACCTAAGCCACCCACACCAACGCTTAGCTGATATTCGTTAGGATCGAGTCGGTTATACCACATACCACCGCCAATAGGCGTGCTGTAACCGTATAGCCAGCTTTTACCAAATGCTGCGGTCAGATCTTTTGTGCTTTCGATGTTGTTAATGGTGTCCAACACATCGCTGATCGGAGCAATTCCTTTTTCATTGATTGTGTCTGTGTCCATGAATGAAACATAAAAGTCTTTCACTAACTTTTCGTCAGCATTCAGGTTTTCTTTTTCTGTTAGCCCGTCAATAATGGTTTTTACTTGCTCTTCACTGCGCTCTGCAAGTGCCGTAAAGGCACCGTAGCGAGTTTTGTCAGCGGGTAGCTCATAGTTGTCGTACCAAGTGCCGCTTGCATACATAAAGAAGTCGTCACCAGGCTTCACTTGTTCGTTGCGTGCAGAAAGGTCTACACCGAATGACCCCAGTTCAGCTTCCGTTTTTGGTTGTTCCGCAGGCTCTGCTTTGGTCATCTGTTCTTTTGCTTGTTCTGGTTGACCACAACCGGCAAGGCCTAGTGATGCCGCAACTGCTACGGCTAATAATTTATATTTCATAAGATTTCTCGTTTTGATTTTATGTGTCGTCGTTAGGATGAATGACACTTTTTGTTTTTAAAGTAGGCACAAATTCCTGATTAAAAGGTAAAGCATTCTGTGCCTGATTAAAATAGTGAACGATATGTTGGTTTTCTTGCTGTAAAAAATTTGCGACAGCATCGTGAAAAGCAAACTCTAAAAGTTGATGTTTAGATTTACAGTAAACGGGTTCAAAGCCCCGGAGTATTTTGTGCTCGCCCTGGGTACCGGGGTTAAAGTGAGGTAGCTTGTTGTTAATGGCGAACTCTATTCCCTCAAAATAGCAGCAGGCAAAGTGTAAGCTATCAACCTGCTTTAACGCTCCCCAATATCTGCCGTAAAGGCCTGAGCTGTCATAAAAAAATAGAGCGCTGGCAATGGGCACTTGGTGTTCTTCGGCGGTAACAATAAGAATGCGTTCGCTCATCGTGTTCACCAGGGTTTCAAAAAATGCTTTGTTAAGATATCCCACATGACCGCTTCGTTTTAGATAAGTCGATTGATAGCACTTAACAAAGAAAGAGAGAGTGTCTGCATCAATACTACGGCCAGTTCGATGTGAAAAGCGGATCCCTTTGCCTAACAGCGCTTTTCGAGTTTTTTTAATAGATTTTCGCTTTCTTGACGTCAGTGCGCTAAGAAAGTCATCGAAACCGGCATAATTGTAGTTATGCCATTGAAACTGAACGCTGTGGCGAGTTAAGTATTGGCGTTCTTCATCGAGAGCCTGGTCTTCATCTTCGCCGACAAACAACCAGTGAAGAGAGGAAAGGCTTTCACCGAATCGAGATTCACATTCTGTCTTCAATGAATTGCCAATATCGTGAACGAGATCAGCGCTAAGTAGGTTTTCCTCTTTTACTAATAGTCGTGGTCCCGTAACCGGTGTAAAAGGTACCGCCGCAATCCATTTAGGGTAGTATTCCAATCCATGCTGATGATAAGCGTTGGCCCAGGCATGATCGAAGACGTATTCTCCGTAGCTATGAGTTTTGAGGTAGCCGGGAACGGCAAGAACAATACTGCCCTCGCGTTCCACCGTAACATGAAAGGGCTGCCAACCCGTGTCGCCTCCGCAGCAACCAGAAACCTCTAATGCGCTTAAAAATTCATACTGAAGAAAAGGCCCAGCATTGTGTGCAAGCTGGTTCCACTGTTCTTTCGCAATGGTTGCTATGCTGTCATGTATTACTATTTTTTCGTTCATTGATTTACGCACATTGTTATTTCAGCAGTAATTTTGCGTTAGGGGGTGCGACTCTCAAGCGGTAAAGCTAGAATGTGCTCATTATTTATGGCTACTTGTTATTGCGGACTTTCTTTATGACAAAAACCTTTATGACAAAAACCTTTATGACAAAAACGACACGCCACGTTTATATTAAACAAAATGTTTACGAAAATTGATAAGGGGCTAGTTCACAAAAATGTCAGAGTTTGACAGAAAGATCATTATTGACGCGATTACTAGCATGCTGGCACGACGAGAGCATAGTTACAGTGAGGTAGTGCGCAAGCTTTCTCAAAAGGGAATTGAAAGCGATGATTTCCTGCCCATATTGGATGAATTTCGCAACAGAGACTTGCAAAGCGATCACCGGTTTGCCTGTAGCAGAGCGCGCACGCTTTACTTAAAGGGGAAGGGGCCTAGAGTCATAAAGTTAGATCTGCAGCAATACGGCGTAGATGAGGGCATAGTGCGAGACGCGCTTATTGAAATAGAAGCCGATTGGTTTGAAAGCGCGAAAAAAGTAAAGACCAAAAAGTTCGGTGATTTTTTTGAAACCGACTACGCACTGCGCCAAAAGCAAAAACGCTTTCTACAATACCGTGGTTTTTATCAAGACCATATCGATTACGCAGTGAGCAACGAGTAAGCACCCAAACACCCTCAAATTAGCGAAATATATGACAGATTTGCGCCATTACAAAGCGTCTTACACTTAACAGAAATGACTGAATCGTGGTATTGTTGCGCAAATTTGTGCGAGATAAACACAACTGTTTGTGAATATCCCTTTGTTAACATTTCGCTCGGCAGTTATTTATGAGGAAATGTTTCGCACCGTCCCATTACTAGTATAAAGGAAGTTAGGTTTTCAATGACAATATCAACTGCTGACTTACGCAATAAGTTTATCGATTATTTTAAAAGTCATGGCCATCACGCCGTAGCAAGCTCCTCACTCGTGCCGGCAGACGACCCTACGCTTCTTTTTACTAATGCAGGTATGAACCAGTTCAAAGATACGCTTCTTGGTGCTGATAAGCGAAGCTACAACCGCGCGGTTTCATCACAGCGCTGTGTTCGAGCTGGCGGTAAGCACAATGATTTGGAAAATGTAGGTTATACAGCCCGTCACCATACTTTCTTTGAAATGCTAGGTAACTTTAGCTTCGGTGATTATTTCAAAAAAGAAGCCATTGAGTTTGCGTGGACTTTCCTGACTAAAGAAGTAGGCCTACCGAAAGAAAAGCTGTTAGTTACGGTTTACTCTGAAGACGATGAAGCTTTTGATATTTGGGAAAACCACATTGGCGTTCCTAAAGAGAAAATTATTCGCATAAGTACATCTGACAACTTTTGGTCTATGGGTGATACCGGACCTTGCGGCCCTTGTTCTGAAATCTTTTACGACCATGGTGAACATATTTGGGGTGGCCCTCCTGGAACGCCAGAAGAAGATGGTGATCGCTTTATCGAGATCTGGAATCTTGTATTCATGCAATACAACAAGCAGGCCGATGGCAGTATGGAGTCGCTTCCGGCACCTTCTATCGATACGGGAATGGGACTAGAGCGCATTTCTGCAATACTCCAGAATGTACACAGTAATTATGAGATAGACTTGTTTCAAAACCTTATTAAGTCAGCGGCTGATATCGTTGGTACCACTGATTTGGAAGACAAATCGCTGCGCGTTATTGCTGATCATATTCGCTCTTGTAGTTTCTTAATTTGCGACGGGGTAATGCCATCGAACGAAGGTCGTGGTTACGTTCTTAGAAGAATTATCCGCCGAGCTGTACGTCATGGTTACAAACTTGGCGCAGACGACATCTTTTTCTACAAGTTAGTCGCATCTCTAGCGAGTGAAATGGGAGAAGCCTATCCGGAGCTTGTTGATCAAAAGCCAGTGGTTGAAAAGGTACTTCGTGTAGAAGAAGAGCAGTTTAGCAAGACACTAGCTCGCGGCATGGCAATGCTGAACGATACGCTTGAGTCGTTAAAAGGCGATACTATTCCAGGCGATATCGTATTTAAACTCTACGATACCTACGGCTTCCCAGTTGATTTGACCAACGATGTTGCCCGCGAGCACGAGCTAAAAATAGACGAAGCAGGCTTTGAAGCCGCAATGCAAGAGCAGCGCGCAAGAGCACAACAAGCCAGTAACTTTGGAACCGACTACAACAGCAGGTTGGTGGTAGAGCAAGAAACTGCTTTCACCGGCTACACGGAAGTTGAAGGCAGCGCTACTGTCGTTGAACTTATTGCTGACAATGAGTTTGTAAGTACCTTAGAAGACGGCCAAGAGGGCGTAGTGGTGCTAGATAATACGCCGTTTTATGCGGAAAGCGGTGGTCAATCGGGTGACAAAGGAGTTTTACGAGTTGCTAATGGCGAGTTTGTGGTTTCTGACACGCAAAAAATGGGTAAAGCCTTTGCTCATAGAGGCGTGGCAAAAGGTACGGTGAAGAAAGAAGATACCGTTAAAGCTGCTATTGACATTGCAAACCGAGAAGCGATTAAAAAGAACCATAGTGCAACGCACCTTTTACACGCGGCACTGCGTGAAATTCTTGGCGACCACGTCACACAAAAAGGCTCTCTTGTTGAGGCGCCTCGTATGCGTTTTGATTTTTCTCATTTCGAATCGCTTTCTGCACAGCAAATTGCTGAGATTGAGCGAAGAGTAAATGCAGAAGTAAGGGCTAACCATGCGCTAACCACTCAACTTATGGAACTTGAAGATGCTAAAGCGTCAGGTGCCATGGCATTATTCGGTGAAAAATACGACGAAAAAGTTCGCGTTGTTACCATGGGGCCATTCTCAGTAGAACTTTGCGGTGGTACTCACGTTGAAAGAACCGGTGATATCGGTCTTTTCAAAATAGTAAGCGAAGCCGGTATAGCCTCAGGCGTGCGTCGGATAGAAGCTGTCACTGGCGAATATGCAATAGAAATGATTCAGAACCAGCAAACTACGCTAGCTTCACTGTCTGCAATGTTGAAAACAGACCCAACTAATGTAGTAGATCGCGTGTCTGTATTGCAAAGTCATACTAAAGAATTAGAAAAATCGCTCACTGCGGCGAAACAAAAACTGGCAAGTCAGCAGGGTGCTGATATGCTTAGTAATACGGTAGAAATAAACGGTGTTAAGGTACTTGTTGCGAACCTTGAAGGTGTTGAGGCCAAGTCGTTACGTTCAATGATGGACGATATAAAGAACCGAATAGGCGAAGGTATCGTAGTATTAGGTGTAGCGAACGAATCTAAAGTTAACCTGATTGTTGGCGTAACCAAAAAACTTACCGGACAAGTTAAAGCAGGTGAATTGGTTAACTTTGTAGCCTCTCAGGTTGGTGGTAAAGGCGGCGGTAGGCCAGATATGGCACAAGCTGGTGGAGACCAACCGGAAAATCTTAATAAGGCGTTAGATTCGGTTAACGCTTGGTTACAAGATAAGCTATAATGATAAGTGCATATAACAGTGAGTTTTTGAAGTGACACAGAGACAGGGAATCACTGTGCTTCCGCTGGGTCGTGCCGGCGAGTAAGCGAACTATAATGGAAACGTTAAATATAAAGGAACAGGAGCAAGCGAATGCTTATTTTGACTCGTCGAGTTGGTGAAACGCTTATGGTTGGTGACGATGTTACTGTTACTGTGTTAGGCGTAAAAGGGAATCAGGTACGAATAGGTGTTAACGCACCAAAAGAAGTTTCTGTGCACCGTGAAGAGATATATATGCGCATTCAAGCTGAAAAGGGCGGACAGCCCGATTCTGCAGAGTAAGCGTTAATAGAGCTTCACTGGGAAAGGTCGGCGCACGCCGGCCTTTTTTGTTGGTGTTTTTATTATTGTTGGGTCACCTTGATGTAGAACCACTCCAACGTTTTAAGTCTCGCTGAGTGGGTAAGCATCTATACACATATCTATACACAGCGGTATAAGCCAATTTATGCATGGCATTCTTTGAAATCGTGTTTATACTGTTTAACCAGCATTCAAATTACGTGTTTTTTAAACGAATCGTTTAAAATGACAGCGGACGAACACTTTCTTCCTAAAAAAGGTTTGACTCAAGCCAGTGAATCCGTAAAATGCATCCCGCACTCAAGGAGAGGTGGGTGAGTGGCTGAAACCAGTTCCCTGCTAAGGAACCGTACGTTAATTCGTACCGAGGGTTCGAATCCCTCCCTCTCCGCCATTATTCGTTGATAGTGGCGGTCGACAAAAAGTTTATTGCGCGTGTGTAGCTCAGCTGGATAGAGTACCTGGCTACGAACCAGGCGGTCGGA
>OJFL01000501.1_pt1 | contig 19990 bp, 16 predicted proteins | sample 1594131 | NCBI WGS metagenome assembly OJFL01 (sample SAMN05416782, study PRJEB24817) | seawater metagenome | isolation source: Sea water | place: Canada:Atlantic | collected 2013-07 | reverse complement strand
GAGTAAAGACACGGTAGCCGCGCAGGGTAGTTTAAAAAGGCAAGTGCCGGAATATGCTGGTATAACATGCCCTGTAGGTGTGCTGTACGGTGGCTCAGATACAATCTTAGAGCCCAACAGCCACATTCAGCCAGTAGTAAGTGCTGTTTCAGGGGCAGTATCAGAAATTATCGAAGGTGCAGGACATATGATCCCTATTACTCAACCCCAACATTGCGCCGATTTTATTAATGCTGTTAACGATAAGGTTCACTAGAGAAGGCGTTTTATCAGTGAGTCGTCATTTTTTGAAATACAGTGCCATCGCCTTGGGCATGCTTGGCTAATATGGGAGAAAACTGCTCGTGTGCATCACTTTTCTTAAGCGAGCGAAGATAATCACAAATCATTTCAACGCCGTCGTGTTGAACGCAAGTGTCTGCTGGGGAGCTTCCAAAAGCTATATTGTAACTGTAAAACCACATTTGCATTTGTTCAGTGTCCGCTTTTGACATGGCACTGAGTAAATAATACATTCGAATAAAAGACAGCTGCTTGCGATATGCTGGCGCGCTATTTTCGAATCCTGCCAGGGTATTTTCGGCAAGTTCTCGTGTAGAAATACCAAGTATTTCAGAAACCTGCGTTATATTTAAACCTAATTCTTGATACGCCCACGTGAACGCTTTTGTTACCACATTAGCGGGAAATGGCGTTTTGCTCATGTTTAACCTCACTTTTAGATTTATTGTTTTTCATTTTTCGCTCTGATCAATACTAATGCAGCTAAAATCGAGCCAGTTTGCAAAAATATTTATTAACAATAAATAAACTTTAAACCCGTGACTTACGTTGAAAGAGTTTCAATGCACGTCGAAAGTCGGTTAGGGCTGTCTGAAATAACCATTACTTGCTTTAGAGCATAGGCAACATTCTAGAAAAAAGAATGATTTATTGCGTTTTTACAAATTTTTATTCTTAAGTTTAGGGTATACGCTATTTAACAACATACATGTTGGGCGCGAAGGAAGAGTAGTAAGGATTTAGTTATGACGAGATGGCCGAGAGTTATTTTGCTTCTCCATTGGCTTACTGCATTTGCGGTAATAGGAATGTTTGCGTCTGGTTTATGGATGGTAGATCTCACCTATTATAGCGATTGGTATAATACGGCGCCTCACTGGCATAAAAGCATTGGTCTTACGCTTTTTGCCTTAACCATTGTGAGACTGTTATCGCGGGTCGTCTATTCTCGCCCGCCAACACATGGAAATGCATTTGAGAAAAAAGCGAGCAAACTGGGTCACATTGCCTTGTACACGCTGCTTTTAGTCATGTTTGTATCAGGCTATCTCATATCCACAGCAGATGGTCGCCCTATCGATATTTTCAACTGGTTTGCCGTACCGAGTATTGGCGAACTTATCGACAACCAAGAGGACATTGCTGGAGATATTCACTTCTATCTAGCTTGGACTCTTATCGTTACTGCCGCTTTACACGCAATAGCAGCGTTAAAGCATCATTTTTTCAATAAAGACAATACATTGAAGCAGATGTTACGGCTTCGCTAATTTTCACTAAGGAGATACTAATGAAGAAGTTAACTCTGGCACTTGCAGCAGCACTTTCTCTAAGTTCTGCTCACGCAGCAGACTACGTTATTGACAGCAAGGGTGCTCATGCATCAATTAATTTCAAAATTCAGCACTTGGGGTATTCATGGCTAACGGGCCGTTTTAACGACTTTGAAGGTACCTTTAGCTACGACGACAAAGCACCTAGCGATGCGAGCATTGTGGTAAATATAGACACCGACAGTGTTGACTCTAACCATGCTGAAAGAGACAAACATTTAAAAGGCGATGACTTTTTAGATGTGGATGAGTACCCGACGGCCAAATTTGTCAGCACAAAAATTGTGGAAAAGGGCGATGGCATGATGGATGTTATGGGCGACTTCACACTACACGGTGTCACTAAGCCTATAACGATTAGTGCTAAGAAAATTGGCGAAGGTAAAGATCCATGGGGCGGATATCGCGCGGGCTTTATGGGCACAACAGAAATTGCACTTAAAGACTATGGTATTGATTATGACCTTGGCCCTGCATCACAAACCGTTGAGTTAGAGTTACACGTTGAAGGCGTTAAGCAGTAATGCAACGCCTTTGGCTCTCTTAGTTTCATTGGCGTAAGCACCGGAAGTGACGCTTTGAGATTAGTAACTAGTTAGCAATGACAAAAGCCCGCATCAGATGTGGGCTTTTTTTCACAAGTTATTCCTTAATAAATAATTCCTGCATAAATAGCTATGCCTCAACAAAGCAAAGGCGGATAGTGTTATACCAGTCCGCATGGATTGGTATTAAAAATACTAGTGAAGTTTTAGCTTGGGACTCATAGCGTGGCTTAATTTCTTCACCAATAGCTTTAATGCCCCTCTTAACTTTCCGTGAACGGCAAACTGGTGCATGTTATATAAAGATACGTAAACCAACTTAGCCAGCCGCCCTTCTATAAACATACTGCCGTTTGACAACGAGCCCATTAAACTTCCGACGGTGCTGTACTTGCTTAAATGAACTAGCGAGCCATAATCTTGATAAACAAACGCTTTTGTTTTTTTGCCATTAATGAGCGCAGCAATATTATGCCCAACGATGTCAGCCATTTGATGTGCAGACTGAGCACGGGGAGGCACCCATTTACCGTTGTCTTGCTGAACACCACAACAGTCTCCCAGTACCCAAATGGCTTTATCGGTTGTACTTCTCAACTGCTCATCAACGAGAATTTGATTGGCCTTGTTAGTTTCAAAAATACCCGTATTGGTAACGAAATCTGGCGCCTTCACTCCTGCTGCCCACACCATTAAATCAGCACTTATGCGATTGCCATCTTTGGTGATCAGCCCTTTACTGTCGGCCTCGGCCACTGTTGTTTGCTCTTTAATAACAACGCCTAAATCATTTAACGCCTGGCGAGCCGTATTCGCTATACGCTCAGGTAGCGCAGGTAAAATCCGCTCACCGGCTTCTATTACCGTTATCTTAAGGCGAGATGCAGACATATTTGGCATACCGTACGCTTTAGATAAGTTCGCTACATGATGTAACTGAGCCGCTAGTTCAGTTCCAGTCGCCCCTGCCCCCACTATTGCCACATTAATGCCCGCTTCGCTGTCTTCTTGTTGGTTAATGCGAATAAGCTGGTTGAGCAGAGCCCGGTGGAATTGTTCCGCCTGAACAAGCGAATCTAAAAAATAGCAGTGTTTCGCTACACCTGGCGTACCAAAGTCATTACTTACGCTGCCAATAGCCATAACCAGCTGGTCATAATCTACCTTGCGCTTAGGAAGTATTTCATGGCCAGCGTCGTCGATAAGGGGAGCGAGAGAAATAGTTTTAGCTTCGGCATCGATAGCGCACATCTCACCTAACTGAAAACGAAAGTGATGATTGGCAGCATGAATGGCGTAATCTACACCGTCAGAATGCTTATCTATCACGCCTGCGGCCACCTCGTGTAAAAGGGGTTTCCACACATGAGTACGGCTTCTATCAACTAGCGTAATATCGGCTTTATTTTTACTCCCCAACTTTCTACTCAAGCGACTTGCTAATTCAAGTCCGCCGGCTCCGCCACCCACTATCACTATCTTTTGCATCGTTATTCACCTGCTAGTGTTGGTTCCATGTATCAACGCTCGGGTTGTTACAATAAGCGCTACATTGTGAAGGTTGCACTCAACATAAAGTTACGCGGACGACCTGGGAAATAGCGATCGCCGGTAAAAGAAGTAAAGTCAGCACGCTCTGCATAGGTTTCATCAAGTAAGTTGTTAATGCGAGCATACAAGGTTATTTGCTCAGACATTTCATAACTTGCGCGGGCATGCAAAAGATTGTGACCATCGTACTCATTTGCGTTTTCAGGGTCTGTAAAATAGCTAGCCACATGCTGCCACTCAAGCTGCGTTTCAATATCGTCGGTGAGTGAATACTGTAAACGTGTGTTGAGTAACAGGTTGGGAGCGGTATCCATATCGTTCCCTTTTATATTTATTTCACCCGACAGCTGGTCGTGCTCATAGGTATGCGCAGCGTAGGTACCGGCGAAGTCGAGACGCAGACGAGAGTTAATGGCGTAATTTACAGTAAGCTCAACACCTCTATGCCACGTCTCCCCGTTACTGACATTGAAAAAATCGCTGTCGCGGTAAATCACATTGTCTTTGCGTAAGCTATATAGCGATAGCACATAACTACCGCTTGCCATACTGCTCCTTAATCCCACTTCTACATTGGTGGCGTCGACAGACTCAAGATCGGTAACCTCTTGTGCCCGCTGAAGTCGATAAAGTTCGGTCGCCTGAGGTGCCCTATATCCTTTTGAAATACCGCCATACAATTGTGTTTCGCTCGACAAGGTATATTGCATAGAAAGCTTGGGGCTAAAATTATCAAAATCATTTTCCCCACTTTCTGGTCGGCTATATCGGCAACCACCAAAACCGCACTGCGTACCGTCTTCTCTTAACCGTCCCACATTCATATTGTTAGTATAGTCGTAGCGCATACTTTCGAAACGCCCGCCTACAGAAACATCCCACTTTCCCTGCTGCATGTTAAAAGCAAAAAATGGCGCTATTAAGGTGGCATCAACCTCGTAGTCGTAATGTTTTCCAACCGGCACAGTCTCAACCAAAAACGCTGAGCCTATGGTCTCGCTGTCTTGCGACTGAATCAGTTCTCCTTGAGTGTGTTCTGCATCCAAACCAAGATCGATATTCCACGAGTCGTTAACGATATAGTTGTATTGTGAAAGAACGCCAACGCCTTCCTGGGCATTTTGTTCAAGGGGCTTACCCGGCAAAAAATGCATTCTAAAGTCCATAGATTGATTGCGTACATATGGAGTAATAGACAGCGCGTTTCCATTATCAAATAACCAATCTGCTTTGCTCCATAACCGTAAACTTTTTGCCTTTCTGAACGCTTCTGGATTAGGGTTACTGCGCGCTATGTCTTCATCTTTATAGCTCTCAAAACCAGTTATATAGCCCGCTGTCTCTTGATCTAAATTTGTATAGGTAAGTCCGCTTGTTACTGACAGGCTGTCAAAATCGACTCGATGACGTACGTTCACTTTCTCTTGGTCTACGCCTTCGTCGTTTCGATAGCCAGTATCGCGCGTTACGCTGGCATTTATTCCTATGCCACTGTCTCCAAAGTTTTTTCCTTGTCGAAGTTTTACGCGATGAAAGCCATACGACCCATAATCTAAACCAACAAACCCGCCGCCTCGCGTTGTATCTGGCGTTACTACATTAAGCACACCATGGATAGCATTCGAGCCATAAAGCGCTGAAGCTGGCCCTTTAATAACATCTATGCGCGACGCCATTTCACCATGAGCTTCAAACAGCTCGTTAATATTACAAAAGCCAGCGGCACGAAGGGGAATACCGTTCTCAGCAGCTAAAATTCCGCCGCATGCCCCTGCTCCTGTGAGCACAGGCGAGCGCAATGCGGGTAGATATTCTTGGCCATTGCCTCGCTGTACACCAGCACCAGCAATATAATTTAAAGACTCCTGAATATGCTGAAACGACAGTAGATTAAGTGTTTCTTCGGTAACGGAAGATACAACGTATCCTACGTTATTATCATTTCCCGCAATGCGCGATGTGGTGGTTTCAATGCGCTCAATATCTTTGCTATCAGCGGCTTGGGATACGTTTGAAAAACTAGCGGCAAGAGAAAGCGCAATTAATGAAAATGACAATAACGGCGTGGACGTCATTAAGATTCCTTTGTGTAATATTTTTATATGAATGAATACGCACATTAACCATGTGGCGATTACATCAGTTTTTTCGGAGTAGTTTTTATTGAGTTTTTGAACCGACAAATTGAGGTTCGTTGAATACCATACGGTATTTTTACAAAGACAAAAAAGCATTGCGCTAAAAGCACATAAAAGTAAGGTAGGACCAACGCTTGGGAGTAACTCGTGGTATCTTCTGACTATTAATCATCAAATATCCACAACTTAGAAAATTGCTCGGCCAATTTGGAGGAATTCATTGGACACACTCATACCCAGCCTGTCACAGCTTATAGAGTTTGCTGTAGCCCCTGTTTTCTTACTTACGGGTATAGCAGGTTTTTTAAACGTGATGTCGTCGCGACTAGGGCGAATTTCAGATAGGGTCCGTGTTGCAGAACGACAAATTCATACGCTTTCAGACCCACATATCGTTGATAGGTCTAAGCGCGAAATAAAAGTATTGTGGCGGCGAGTTAAGGTTATTAACTGGGCCATTGGGCTATGTGTAGCCTCCGGTTTGCTGGTGTGCTCTGTTATTATGGCGCTGTTCGCAGGTTCACTTTAGATTGTAGATTTAAAAACACCGATAGTGGTGCTGTTTATCCTTGCCATGATGTTCTTGATAAGCGCACTTATTGTATTTTTGGTTGAAGTGAAACTGGCTACAACCACTATTAATATGGTGAGAACGATACGCTAACCTTCTAGCCCAGGGTCATGTAGCGATAGGCGCAATACTAGGGCGTGTTGATCTTTGCTGTACACTTTTGCAGCGGCCTGTGAGCCCAGCAAGGTAAGTCGTTTAAAAAGCTTACCTTGCCTGCAGGCAGGTACTTATTCTTGCTCTGACAGTGTATCTAATATGGAGAACAGCACATTAGCGCCTATACGAGAAACTTCGGTGTCGTATTTGCTCTCTACATTAACTCCCTCTTGACCACCGGCTAAGTCACTTATAGCGCGAACGATAACCCAATCTACATCATTTATAGTGCAGACCTGACCGATGGCAGCAGACTCCATTTCAGTCACTTCTGCATTAAACACTTCGCGAGTCCATTTGCGATATTCCCGATTATCTAAAAATACTGAGCCTGTTACACCGTTGCCACCCACATGCAGATCTGCATCGCGCTCACCCAATACACGCTGTGTGGGCAGGGTAGACATGGCTTGTTTTGCTGCATCAAGAAGCCGCGGCGAAGCAGTAAAATAAGCCGTATCTTGTGGTTTATCCATACCTTCTTTCACAATTAGCACTTCATCGGGATGAATAAAATGGAAGGGCTTATAATTAGGTAAATGAGGATCTTTTGCGCGTCGAACTGTTTGTTCTTCTACGAAAGCTTCGTAATATTCTGGAAGAATATACTCACCCTCGTTATTCGGATCTTGGTTAGTGTAAACACTCTCATCATGATAATACCAGCGAGCAGGTACAATAACATCCCCAGGCTGCCATTTAGGGTTTATCGCCCCGGCAATGCCCATATAAACTACTTGCTTTACTGGGAAGTAATCTAATGCCATTTGCATCGATAGTGCAGCATTCGCAATACTCATCCCAGTAGCAAACACTAAAATGGGTTCGTTGTGGTAAGTACCCAAACGATAAGTAATACCTTTGATTTTGAGAGTAGTGTGTATACTGGCGTTGGGATCTTGTTCTATACGATTGAGTATTCCCTTCATTTCAGGCGCGTATGCAACAGTAATAGCGGTAAACGAGGGTTCATCAAATACTCTAGGCCCATAGACAGCTGATTGCACAGAGTGACTATGAGATGTGCAGCCTGTGAGCAACAAAGCGCTAAATGCTAAAAGAACAATAATGGTGTAGTTTTTCATTAGCTAAAAACGTCAGTTATGATTATTCAAGTCCTCTACGCTAACACTTTAATTGGCTAAAAAAACCCTTTATCAACACAATTCACACTCTTAATACACTCTGTAAACAGCCCATAAACAAACTGCCGCAAATGCGGCAGTTTGGATAATACGCTGTTAGCTAAAGTGACAGTATTTTAGAAGCGAGAGTTGAATTGAACACTGAATATATGTGCGGTTGCAGACTGGCTGCCAGCAAACGTAGAAGTAAGCGTACCTTGCTCGTTCAAAGCACGAGTTTTATCAATGTCCGCTTCTCTTCCGTTGATATACACATAGGCGCCATCTATCGACATATCGTCGTTAAATGAGTAGGTGAAACCACCCGATACCCAGTGACGGTCAGTATCTGGAATACTCAGTGAACGGTTTTCAACGGTTACCACTCCATCATCATAAGCATAGCCCGCACGAAGCGTAAGCTCATCGCTTAGTATATAGGTTACGCCCACTGAAGCGCGCAGCGAATCGTCGAAGTTTTCTTGCTTTATGAGGAAGTCTGAGCCGTCATTTAAGTTAGCTTCTAACTTTTCAAACGTGCTCCAATCGGTGAATGTTAAACTCGCTTGCACCGACCATTGGCTGTCTAGTCTTTGATTTACCGCTAGCTCAGTAATTGCCGCTAAGTTTAGATCTAGGCTCCCTGGCTGATTTAATTCAGCAGTGATTTGTGAACTCACGTCACCGCTCAACGTTAACTCTGTTTCTGCACGATACGATAAAGCAATGTTAGTGGCATCTGTTGGCTGCCAAAGCGCACCAACATTCCAACCAAATCCCCAGTCTTCTCCCTCTAGTTTAAAAATGGAGGTGTTAGCCGGAACTTGTGTTTGTAGTGCACCGCTCAATATTGGCGACAGGCTATTAGAAATAGCTGAGCTAATTTCAGCATCGGCGAAAGTAGCATTAAGCCCTAATCCCAACATCAGGTTATCGTTCAGTTTATAGGACACCGCTGGATTAAGAGTGATAGACCTTACTTCTGCCGTATCAGCAAAATGAAGAGCCTCAAAATCATCGCTATAATCTGATCGCAAGCCGTAGGTTGTGAATAGGCCAACACCTGCAGACCATTTGTCGTTTATAGGAGAGGTATAAAATACGCTAGGTACTATTGCGGTATCGGCAATGTCGCTGTCAGAGGATTCAGTTGCCCCGACAGGCTGCCCACCTGCGGCATAGCTCACATTGCCACTCACATCTACGCTAGGAGCAATAACGCTAACCGAGGTGCTAAATTGAGACTGTTTAAACACACCAATGGCTGCCGGGTTAGTGGCAAGAATAGAGGCGTTTTCTGGTGTTGCTGCTTGGCCTGCCATAGCGCGGCCTAGCCCGTTTGCACTGTGTTCGTTAACTTGAAAGCCGGCTGATAGGGCAGAAGAAGAAGCCAAGGTAGTAAGTGCAAGACATACTGATGCACGAAGAGAAAGCTGTTGCTTCATAAAATACTCATGTGAAGAAAAAATTGCAGCGCGCATTCTGCGTACAGGAGTATCATTGTTCAATGTAGGTTAACGCGATTTACGCATTTTTACCGTTTTTTACATAAAGTTAACCGCATTTTCGCCGATTTTATAAACAAAACCGCATGGTGAATTAGAAGAAATGCAGTGCCTTTACATTTGAGCGATTTCGAAGCGGGCCTTTCCCTTGTCTTTTGCGGTATAGAGCGCTTTATCTGCAATATCAATTAGCCCATCTATGGTGATGTCATTAGGCTTTTTCGTCATAACCGCACCAATAGAGCAACTCATACAAGCATTTACCGCACTTGGTGCATGAGGGACATTTTCCTCCTTCCAATCTTTGAGTAAATTTTCACAAATCTGGACTAGCTGTTTATCGTCAACATCACTCAATACCACGACGAATTCTTCCCCGCCATAACGGCCGACAATATCAGTCTCACGCTTGAAAATATTTTTCAATATTGAGGCTTGTTGCCGTATGACTTCATCACCCTGTTGATGACCAAACTTATCGTTGTATTTTTTGAAATCGTCTAAATCTAACATCAACACAGCTAAAGACACATTGTGACGCCTGGCGTACGCTAGCAAACTTTCGCTTTGATTACGTAAAGCACGCCTATTCAGTAATTCTGTTAAGGGGTCGAATTTGCTCAGTTTGGTTAAGCGGTCATTGGTTTTTTTCAGTAGTGCAAGGCTGCTATCGAGACGATATTTTGCGTAGGAACACGTAAACAGTGAAGCAGCAACAAACCCAATAGATATTGGCATACGGTCACCATAAGCGGGGGCAAGCCACATTACAACGATAAAACCAGCAATATTTATTACTGCACTTGTAATCGCAAAACGAAAGGGAATGCCTAGTGCAAAAACGCAGTAGAACGCATATAAAATTGTACCTTCATAAGGAAAAGCGAACTGAAATTCCTGCCAACATACCAGAATCAACCAATAGTTTGAGTAAGTAAGCAGAACCAGTAAAGCAGTGAATATATAAGCCCGGTTATACTCAAATCGTCGCCAGAAAGACAGCAAAACAACGGCAAATATAATGGGGATTTGAATAAACAGCCGGTCGTAGGTATAAAGGCTGTGCATGGTACTAGGTAGTAACAGAAAATCTGCCACCATAAAGCTAGCAACAATAAGTGCGCCGATAACAAGAGCGACACGCAGACGAATGAGGTCTTTTGCTTTAGTGATTGGCAAAGAAGGTATTGGCAAAAAAACTCGCCTCCGTTGTGGTATTACACGCCTTAATATTAGCCCAGAAAGGAGTATTAGACATAGTTTGCTAAAGATTCAGCGTTTGCAAACTATTGCGCAGCCCATCCAGCGTTATGGGCTTAGTTACAATATCGTTCATACCGGCTTCTCTAAATGCAACATGGCGTTCTTGAAAAGCCTCAGCGGTTAAGCCAACGATAGGCGTAATGTTAAATGGCTTCCCTAACTTTCTTATTCGTCGGGTCGCTTCAATACCATCCATTACCGGCATGTGCACATCCATGAACACCATATCTATTCCACCTTCCTCAACCCGCGACACTGCCAGCATGCCGTTCTCAACATGAATAACATTACAATGCAGTTGCTCCAATAACGCTTTTGCTACTACGGCATTTATCGCATTGTCTTCAGCTAACAATACGTTTAGTCCCTGACGCAGTGATTTGTTCCCTGTTTCTTCGTCAACTAATGCATTGCCATTGGTATCTACCTGGGAGCGACTTTTTACTATGGCGGTTACAGTGAAGCTAGACCCCTCGCCTACCTTACTCATTACCTTAATATCGCCACCTAAAAGCTCGGCCAGTTGTTTGGCAATGGCCAAACCCAACCCCGTGCCGCCATAAAGGCGAGTAATTGACGAGTCGGACTGAGTGAATTTCTCAAAAATGTGAGAAAGCCGCTCTTTCTCTATTCCTATGCCCGTATCTTTTACAGAGATAACCAGCTTGTTTTCCTCAGGCTTCTCACCCGATGGAGCATTTAGCTTAGCCGTAATTTTTACCGTACCCTCACGAGTGAATTTAATGGCATTACTCACTAAATTTATGACAATTTGACGCAATTTCGTGATGTCGCTGGTAACCAAAACATTGTCTAAGTTTTTACTCGAATAAACGAGTCGAGTTCCATTTGCACTGGCATTGGTGCCAAGCAACGTAATCAAATCATTGAGCATGTCATCAAGGTTAAACTCGGCCACATCTAGGTCTGACATACCAGACTCTATTTTTGAAAGATCTAAAACGTCATTAATTACATTGGTCAGAATAGCGGCTGAGGACTTTAAATCTGAAGCATATTTACGCTGTTTATCGTCTAACGATGTGTCGAGAAGGAGGGTAGCAAGACCTTGTATCCCATTAAGAGGCGTTCTTATTTCGTGGCTCATAACCGCAAGAAAGTCGGTTTTAGCACGATTAGCCTGCTGTGCTTGCTCTACATATTCGGCAATTTCCGCAGACATAGCCTCTACATCTCTCGCCAAACTCCCAAGTTCGTCGTTTTGCTCTACGTTTATGTGTACCTGATTGTGGTCGATAGCAATTCTACTGGCCGCCCCACTTATTTTTTGAATAGGGGCAATAACAAAATATTGCGTCACTCTTCCCATCAATAGACCTACAAGGGCTACCGCGAGCAAAGTGACCAAACAAGTTAACCAAGCTATTTTAGAGAGCGACGCCTGAAGCTCGTCAGCAGGTTGAACAGCGGTGAGCTTCCAGTTCCACGCTGAAAAAGTGGTACAAGCAAATAGAATATCCTGCCCATTAAATTGAGACTCTCCAAAGGCTAATTTAATGTCGCCCATATTAGCGATACCACCGTTGCCGGTGTCTGGAATCATTTTCTTTTCAAAGGTAGAAAAAAGAATATCCCGCGTGCTTTCATCACTGATAACAAAGTGTCTACCCGTTCTTTGATGCAGTGAATTTAGCTCTTCGAAAACTTCATTTTGATACGCGTTACGAAAAACAGGCACGTTTTCCAGGCCAGAATTCATGAGTAACTCTCGCCTATCTTCCACAATTTCCATGACATTAAGAGCCAGTGTTTGAGTGAGCAATTGATACTCGCGCTCTCGCACTGAATCATAGGCGGTAAGGTAAGCCCAGTATCCAGTCAGTGCCATTCCAATAAGTAGAATTGGTATATATATGGCTAATAATTTTGATTTTATTCTCATATCAACTCTTTGCTATACCCTACTGATAAACGTGCTGTTCAGATAGTTTCAGGTAGTAGGAAGGTATAGGAAGCTGCAGTTTTATAGCAGTAGATACATTCACTGCTACGGTAAAGTTTTCTATTTTTTCTACTGGAAAGGTAGCAGAAGAGCCCTGTGCTAAAAGTTGCTTTGCAGTATTAGCGGCAGACTTACCAATATCTTGAGGTTGTGACACTATACCAATGAGTGCGCCTTGCTTCACAGCGTCAACGCTTTCAGCAAACAGTGGCAATAAACCCGTGTGCTTTTTGATCGCTCCAATGAGGTGATGTGTTTCAATAAGAGGACCTGCAGATAGCCAATAACCATCGAGAGATTCATACTCACTTTTTAACGTGGTAATCACATCTTCCTTCATAAGCTCTAACCCAGCCTCACCCGGCACATAGGGCGTTTGAATTGGAATAAAAACAATATTTTTATAGCGCTTTTGAAGGGCTAGTAAGCTGTTTACCGCATTGTAAGAAGAGGGATATGTTGAATGTATTAACCCTATTCTAAATATCTTATTTGGGTTGGACGCTTTGAGTACACCTTCGAGCATCTCAAGCTTTATATCGGCATCAACCACATGAGACTCACCGGTAATATTGCGCTTGCTCACTGCGCCAAACGCAGGAACAATGCCCTCTGTGACAGGCTCGCTGACCGCCATAAACAATTTTGGAGTGGTAAGTACTTCATTTGAATTAACAACCGCGCGAGTGGCTAAAGTAGCAACCGTGACAATAAGGTCGGCGGGTGAGGAAGACAACTCATCAGAAAGGAACGTCTTCGCTTGCTCTACCGAGCCTTCAGCATTGAAAACGCGAAATTGAATATCTTTATTTGGCAGAATGCGCTGCAACTCAGTCTCAAATGCCTTTCTCGACTCGGTAACGATAGGAACGGGTAAGGTTTCTACTATTGCGATGTCGATTTTTTCTTTCGCCGGTGCCATGAAAGATAGGCTGACAAATATCGCAACAAAAAGAATGCGTAATGCTATTGCCATGTTGGAAAACCTATTTGCACAAAATGCTTAAAAATTTAATTCTTATCATAAGTTTATTACAACCAGTTGCATAGAGTAAGTTTAGACGACAAATCAAACTTGGCTTCTGTGGTTTGTATTAATTACCATTAAAATACGCGGCTTTACCTGATGAAACTGCAGAAGTTGATAACAACCTTTTCTTAGATTTCTCCGAGCGAGCCACTTTATCTAGCATAGACTGCGTAATGAGTACAACGCCATGAGGACTCACTCTTAATCCGCGTTCTCGGTCGTAGTTATGGTCGAATCCCGCTTCAAAATGTGCAGGAATGCGGCAATTATGCGCTACGATCACGCGATACAGTTTGCAATGCTCAGCAATATGCGCATGGGGTAACACGATACATTTTTCTACATTAACCTCATGCGATACGCTAGCGCCAGTGAATAAAAGCGACTTTGTGATTTTACTTATTCCTACTATACAACCGTTGGAAATTAATGAGTCACTAACCGTTCTTGCAGCACAATTACTGCCTGTAAACTTAGCAGGGGGCAGAGACGCTTGCTCACACCAAATGGGCCAATGCTTATCATACAAATCAATTTTATTTTCGCTATCAAGCAGCGCCATATTAGCTAACCAATAAGAGTCGATAGTGCCTACATCACGCCAGTAAGGATCTTGAGCGCCCTGAATATCTTTGAATCGGTATGCTTGAACGAAAAAGTTGTTTAGTACTGAAGGGATAATGTTTTTACCAAAGTCATGCTCTGAGGTGCTGCTTTGTGCATCGGTTGTTAGCTGTTCGAGTAGAAATTCGGTATCAAAAATATAGTTTCCCATAGACGCAAGGGTATAACCTGGTCTGTCTTCTAGCACTTCGGGTGACAATGGCTTTTCTTCAAAAGAGGTGACCCTGTCGCTCTTATCAACATTCATAACGCCAAATTGACCAGCCGCTTCCGCAATAGGCACTTCAATACATGCAACGCTGAGGTCGCTACCCTGCGATACGTGCTGACGAAGCATTAAGCGATAATCCATTTTGTAGATATGATCACCCGCCAACACCATCACATATTTAGCACCAGAATCGCGAATGAAGTCTTTGTTCTGATACAACGCATCCGCAGTACCTAAATACCAATCGGATGGGAATTGCTGAGACGCAGGCAATACCTCAAACGAATGTCCGAACTCTTGATTAAATCTAGCCCACCCTTGGATAAGATGATGAACCAAGTTTCTAGACTTATATTGCGTCATCACTCCTATTTTCTTCAGGCCAGAGTTCACACAGTTCGACAGTGGAAAATCGATAATTCGATAGTGACCACCAAAGTCTAGGCCTGGTTTTGCAATAGACTCAGTTAACTCAAATAAACGCGTTCCTTGGCCACCCGCTAAAATCAATACTACGGTTTGGTCACATAATTGCTGTATATCAACCGCTACAGTGTGCTTGCTCATTTGCATCTCCGCTTTGTTGCGTGAGGGCGCGACAGCTATATACACCTGTATGGTTGCGCATCGTCATACGGCTGTTTTACATCTATACAAGATAGACTAAGTTCAATCATATTAAACCTATGAACCACGCCAATTACGTTGATCTTCATCAATTAGACAGGGAATACTTTTTAACCAACACTCTCAGATTTGAAGATGCCCTGCTAAAACAGCAAGAAACGTATTGCTCGAGGAACTGCGGGAATGGGAAATATTGGTATATAGCTCAGCTTTTAAATAACTAAAAGCAAGTGGGAAGCGAGCAATAAGTTAAAGCTAAAGTTGTGACTTGTTTGTTATTACTACCATTTGAATTAGCAAACAACCACGTGTGATCACGCTCGCACCATTTAACAATATAAGTGGCCAGGCTATGGCAAAAGGCATAGTGAACGCAAATGCCAAAGTGGTTACGTCTTTAATCAAAATGCTTTGAAACAAGGCCGGCGAAAGTGCGCCTATCACTTGGCTACGCCTAATCACAAAGAGCTGATGTAGGGTGCCCTGAACCAGCAACGCTGTGACGATAAGCATCAGGGTGGTAGCACCGAGCTTTGCTAGGCCAGGATAAGGCCGAAAACCGATAGAACAGACACCTACCACTACGGCAACAGCACAAAAACTAAATATAAAGCCTGTAGATAACGAGCGCCTGTCTCGCCATATCTGAAAAAGTATAACCAACACTAGGAGAATTGCGCCGAATCGCGTCCATACCAAATAATGGCTAAGGGGCTCGATTGCAATACCGAAAATAAAGTTGGAATAAAATGCCAAAAAGCTTGAAGCGAACTGATTTGTCGACAAGCTTTTTGTAGGTGGTAAATTGCTGCTACGCAGCTTTTCTATGCTGATTATTTGCTTTGCTAACCCGTACCACGTCAGCAAAAAAGCGACGGCGCTTATGGTACCTAAAATGTGGTACAACAATAGGTGGTCCTCAGTCGCTTACAAACGGCTTAAGAATTTAATTCGCAATGTTATCGACTTTTATCACGTCAATTCCATTTTAATAACAGTGTTATTCAACCGTAACCGATTTCGCTAAATTACGAGGCTGATCCACATCTGTTCCCTTTATTAACGCAACATAATATGAAAGCAGCTGTAAAGGCAATGTGTAGATAATCGGGGCTATTGGTCCTTCGCAGTGAGGTACGTTTATAACCCGCATAGACTCATCACCTTCAAAGGCAGCGTCTTTATCGGCAAATACATACATTATACCGCCGCGAGCACGCACTTCTTCTACGTTCGATTTAAGCTTTTCTAGCAACTCATTGTTTGGTGCAACCACAATTACCGGCATTTCGTCATCGATAAGCGCTAGCGGACCGTGCTTTAACTCCCCTGATGCATAAGCCTCTGCATGAATGTACGAAATTTCCTTTAGCTTTAACGCACCTTCCATGGCAATAGGATATTGATCGCCACGACCTAAAAACAGGCTGTGGTTTTTATCGGCAAATTCTTCGGCTAAATCTTCTATACCGCTGGTAATAGCAAGAGTCTCTTCAAGTTTAGCCGGTAGGCTGTGAAGCGCTGAAACAATTGCTTTTTGGTCTGTATCAAGCATTCCGTTTTCTTTGCCAAGCGCAAGGGTAAGCATTAGGAAGGCCGTTAATTGTGTAGTAAATGCCTTTGTGGACGCCACGCCTATTTCGGCGCCAGCGCGGGTCATAAAGGCTAAGTCAGACTCTCGAACTAAGGATGAGCCAGGTACATTACAAATAGTGAGGCTAGACATATAGCCAAGCTCTTTTGCTAAACGCAGTGCTGCCAGTGTATCGGCAGTCTCGCCCGACTGAGAGATAGTAATTAGCAGGCTATTTGGATGCACTACCGACCTGCGATAGCGAAATTCAGAGGCAATTTCTACGTTACAAGACACATTGGCGTATTGCTCTAGCCAATAGCGAGCGGTCATACCAGCGTGATAGCTGGTACCGCAGGCAATAATTTGAACATGTTTTACTTTGCTCAAAATATCGTCAGCGTCTTTGCCAAATACATCGGCAACTAGCCCATTTTCATCGATACGATTCTGTAGTGCATTGCGCACAACCGTAGGTTGCTCGTGAATTTCTTTAAGCATGTAATGGCGGTAACCTGCTTTGTCACCCGCATCGTGTTCTACGTTAGATTCAACAATCTCGCGCTCTACAGCGTTACCGTCTTTATCGAAAATCTTTACATCGCGACGGGTAATCTCGGCTACGTCACCCTCTTCTAAAAAGATAAAGCGACGGGTAACCGGCAGAAGCGCCATTTGGTCGGAAGCGATAAAGTTTTCACCTAGGCCAAGCCCAATAACAAGAGGGCTTCCCGAGCGTGCTACTACCACGCGGCTAGGATCTTCTTTGTCCATAATCACTGTGCCGTAAGCACCATGGAAGGTGTTTACCGCGCTTTGCACTGCGTTTAACAAGGTTTTTCCGGTTTTAAGCTCTTCATGTACCGTATGGGCAATGGTTTCTGTGTCGGTATCGCTAGTAAAGCGATACCCTTTTTCAGAAAGCTGATTGCGCAAGCTCACGTAGTTTTCAATAATACCGTTGTGTACTACTGCAACCCGTTCGCTAGAAAAGTGAGGGTGAGCATTGGCCTCTGTTACACCACCATGGGTGGCCCAGCGCGTGTGTGCAATACCAGTACTGCCTAGGGCTTCGCCATTGGCAACGGCGTCGGCTAATTCTTGAACTTTACCGGTACGACGAATACGAGTTAAGTTGCCATCGGTTTGCAGTAACGCCACACCGGCTGAATCATACCCGCGATATTCAAGGCGCTTTAATCCTTCTAGCAGAATTTCTACTACATTACGTTCGGCAACAGCGCCAACAATTCCACACATGTTTATTCTCCGTCTTGCGTGGCGACTATTACCGTCACGCCTTGATTTTCAATGTTCGTTTTATCCTGAGCACTAATATTTTCATCTGTGATCAGAACAGAAATTTGGTTCCAGCCCAATTCCAGGTTGGGCATTTTATGGGATAATTTTTTTGCGCTGGCCATCACCACTACCTTGTCTGCAGCGTTCGCCATGGCTCGGGTCACCCCAGTTAGCTCGTTAAACGTTGTTGTACCTCTTTCAACATCAATACCAGCAGCGCCAATAAACGCAATATCGAAACTATAGGCACTAACTAGCTGTTCAGCCATCGAGCCCTGAAAAGACTGCGACAATGGATCCCAGGTCCCACCCACCATTAGCACGGTAGGTTCTTTATCACCCTGGGTTAAAAAGTTGGCTGTTGATAGCGTGTTTGTCATTACTACTAAATCATTAATGGCTGACAGATGAGGAAGTATTGAAGATGTTGTTGTACCGCAATCGATAACTAATTTGCTGCCAGACTTCACTAAATTTGCAGCATATTTTCCGATAGTGTTAACGAGTTCGCTGGTAACAAGGGTAGATGGGAAGGCATTCGCTGAAAAAGCAACTTTTGTAGAGTTTGAATCACTTTGCGCGGTATTAGATGTAGAGGGTACTGCACCGCCAAACTGTCTAATGAGTGAACCTTCTGCGGCAAGTTCAGAAAGGTCTTTTCGAATCGTAACTTCAGAAGCTTTAAACTGCATGGCAAGTGTCTCAACGCGCGTATGACCGTGCTCGTTCACCCATTCCACTATGCGCTGTCGCCTTAACTTAACCGAATTACTATTTTTCAATTTACTACACTTCTTTTAGTAAGAGCCGGTTTTAATAAGAGCCGGATTAAATTGAGCTGCTTTCAATTGAACCGTTTAAAGCCATGAATTTTGTTTTCAGCTCAGCGAAACTCTATTTGAAAATGAGATTAAAATATAAAGCTACAAAACGCGCCAAAACTTTCAAAACGAAAGGAGAACACTTCAATTTGAAAGAAGCGTAAGGTATTTTGAAACTTCATTCAAGTGTTTCGTTTAATTAATCGGCAGCTTTCTCTCTTCTACGCTCGCCTGTATAGCCGTTTCGATTATATGAATAACCTCAACAACACTTTCGGCATCAGCTGGCAAAGGGCCTTGCTTGTTAATGGCATAAGCAAGTTGCTCGAAGAACAAAATGTACTGTCCCCGGCAAGTTTGAATTACCTCGGCTTGACCTTCATTCGCCAATATTCCATGCTCGGCAGCAGAAGTAACAGCCCAGCTTTCGCTATCTAAACGCATATTCTGCCTGAGCTGGTCTTCTTGAGGGTCGAGGTAAAACTTGCGGTAGCTTGCTTTCGTTCCCTGTAAATCGAAACGCAGCGTTGCGCCAGCTTGAAATGCTGAACTGCCTAGGGTTACCACTTTGTCAGAATAATGAAGAGTGATATCAAACGTATCGTCAGATTGCCCGCCATCACGAAGAATTAATACATTGGCAGATACCGCTTTAGGCTTGCCAAAAAGCTGAAGCGCTTGGTCGATTAAGTGAGGACCTAAATCCCAAAAGATACCGCTTCCCGGCCCGGCATTCTCTCGCCAACGATTTCGGGGCACAGGTCGAAAACGATCGAAACGACTTTCAAAACGCTTAATCTTGCCAAGCCTACCTTCTTCCATCAGTTGCTTTAAGGTAAGAAAATCACCATCGAAGCGCCGGTTGTGAAACACGCACAATCGCTTATTTTTCTTATTGGCTAAAGAGACCAATTGTTCTGCATCTTTCGTGCTAAGCGTAAACGGCTTTTCAACCAATACATGACAGCCGTGTGTAAGCGCCAAGAAAGCTTGCGAACTATGAAGGTGATTTGGCGTAGTGATAACCACTAAATCAAATTTTTGACTATCAAACGCTTCTTCTAGTGAGGCATACATTATTGCATTAGGTAATGCGCGATTAACATCATCAGGCTTGGAAGACACTACAGCGGTAACAGTGAAATCTGAGAGGTATTCCAGAAAAGGCAAATGAAAGGTTTTAGCTGAAAAGCCGAAACCAACTAATAACGTAGCGATCATGACAATACCTTAACAACAAAAGTGGGTTAATAAAGGGGGTCAGATCCAAATAAAGTCAATTAAATCAATAACTAGAATTTAATTTGGATCTGACCCTGAGGTATCCCCACAAATAATGACTAAAATTCAGTAAGATAAAAAATAAAGGG
>OJFL01000499.1_pt1 | contig 20037 bp, 12 predicted proteins | sample 1594131 | NCBI WGS metagenome assembly OJFL01 (sample SAMN05416782, study PRJEB24817) | seawater metagenome | isolation source: Sea water | place: Canada:Atlantic | collected 2013-07 | reverse complement strand
GATTTCTGCCTGTCTCGTGGGCTCGGAGATGTGTATAAGAGACAGATGTAGAGGTAGTGATAATGAAGGTAACTCGCGCGACATTTGACGATGTAATGGTTCCTAACTACAACCCGGCTAATATGGTGCCGGTCCGCGGCGAAGGCTCGCGCGTATGGGACCAAGAGGGTGCTGAATACGTCGATTTCGCAGGCGGCATTGCGGTTAACGTACTAGGTCACTGCCACCCTGAGCTTGTTAAAGCGCTAAATGAACAGGGCTCACAACTTTGGCATTTGAGTAATGTATTCACCAATGAGCCGTCACTGCGTCTTGCGAAAAAACTTGCCGACTCGACATTCGCCGACAAAGTCTATTTTGCCAACTCTGGCGCAGAAGCGAATGAAGCAGCGCTTAAATTAGCTCGCCGCTGGGCTTTAGACAAATATGGCGAAGATAAAAATCAGATCATTGCGTTTAATAAAGGTTTCCACGGTCGCACGTTCTTTACAGTAACCGTAGGTGGGCAAGCTGCCTATTCTGATGGTTTTGGACCAAAGCCAGGTGCAGTAACACATTGTGATTACAACGAGTTAGCTGCATTCGAGGCTATGATTTCTGACAAAACCTGTGCAGTAATGATGGAGCCACTGCAAGGTGAAGGCGGTATTATCACGCCGGATGTCGAGTTTGTTAAAGGTGTACGCGAGCTGTGTGACAAGCACAATGCACTATTGATTTTAGACGAGGTTCAATCTGGTGTAGGCCGAACAGGTCACCTCTATGCTTACATGGGGCTTGGCGTGACACCCGACATTCTCACTACAGCGAAATCGTTAGGTGGAGGCTTCCCTATTGGAGCAATGCTTACAACTGCAGATATCGCGGCACATCTTAAGCCCGGCACGCACGGCAGTACATACGGTGGTAACCCTTTGGCGTGTGCAGTTGCTGAAAAAGCATTAGATATTGTTAACCAGCCTGAAGTATTAGAAGGTGTTTTAAAGAAAGAAGCCCTTTTCCGTAAGATTCTTGGCGAAATTAACGACAAATACCATGTTTTCGAAGAAATTCGAGGGCAAGGTATGCTGCTTGGTTGTGCACTTAATGAAAAATATCAGGGCCGTGCGAAAGACTTCATGACAGCAGCAACTCAAGAACATCTTATGTGTCTAATTGCCGGTATGAATGTTATTCGCTTTGCTCCATCACTTGTTATTCCAGATGAGGACATTGTTGAAGGCCTAGCGCGCTTTGAGCGAGCTATCGCTGCTGTTGTCAGCGCTGAATAGTTTCGAGCAGAGAAGTGAATATGAATATCATTCGTCCCATAAGAAAAGCGGATTACGATGCGCTTAAAGCCATTGCCGTAGAGTCGGGCATTGGCTTTACGTCACTGCCCGTCAATGATGAGCTTTTACAGCGCAAAATAGATCGCGCCGAGAGTGCATTTCACAAAACAAATGTAACAGAGCCGGGCGACGAATCTTACTTATTCGTCATGGAAGATACAGCAACCGGTGAGGTAGTAGGTACCTCTGGTATTGAGGCTGCGGTAGGTATAGACGACGCATTCTATCATTATCATCTCAGTAAAGTGGTACATGCGTCTCGAGAATTAAATATCCATAACACGGTAGATATTCTGACCTTCTGCAATGACTACACTGGGGTGACAGAGATTTGTACCCTATTCCTCCGAGAGCAAGCGCGAGGCGGTATCAACGGCAGATTTTTGTCTAAGGTTCGCTTTTTGTTCATGATGGAGCACCGTGAGCGCTTTTCTGAAACTGTCATTGCAGAAATGCGCGGCGTAAGTGATGATAAAGGCCGTTCTCCTTTTTGGGAGTGGCTGGAGACTCACTTCTTTTCTATGGACTTTCCTACTGCTGACTACCTTACAGGTATTGGCAATAAGGTTTTTATCGCCGAATTAATGCCTAAATACCCTATTTATGTGAACTTGCTCAGTGAGGCAGCGCAGAATGTAATAGGAAAGGTTCATGATAAAACACGACCTGCTTTGCAACTGTTGGAAGAAGAAGGTTTTTCTTGCAGGGGCTATGTGGACATTTTCGACGCAGGCCCTACCGTAGAAGCAAACCTTAGTCATATTCGCACTGCGCAATCAAGCCTGAAGCTTCCTGTTGTCATTGATGATATGGCCGCAGCGCAAGGGCAAACACACTACATAATAAATACATCTATTGATGAATTTCGCGCCGTGGCGGCTGAAATGACAATCAGCGAAGAGCAACGCGTGGCCGTTTTATCGCGCCAAGCTGCTGCCGCCTTAAACGTAAACGAAGGCGAATTAGTGCGCTTTGCTCCTGTTACGTTTCGAGATTAATAAAGGATACCCTACATGCTACATACACATTACATAAATGGTGAATGGGTGGCTGGAGAAGGTCACGACCTGACTTCAGTCGATCCGGCGAAAAATGAGATTATTTGGGAAGGCAAATCGGCTTCTGCGTCACAAATTGATGCTGCTGTTAAATCAGCACGGGCTGCACTTGTTGAATGGAGTTTAAAAACTGTAGAGCAGCGTCTAGAAATCATCAAAGTGTTCGGCAGCAAACTTGAAGGCGCTAAAGAACATTTAGCCAAAGTAATGGCGAAAGAAACTGGCAAGCCTGAGTGGGAAACCGCAACGGAAGTGGGTGCCATGATGGGAAAAATAGGCATTTCTGAAAAAGCCTTTTTCGAGCGTACAGGTGATGTAGAAAACCCTATGCCTGTGGGCAAAGCATTTATTCGTCACAAGCCCCACGGTGTTGTGGCCGTCTTTGGCCCGTATAATTTTCCTGGCCACCTACCTAACGGCCATATTGTTCCAGCACTCATTGCGGGCAATACTATCGTGTTTAAGCCAAGTGACCTTACTCCGATGGTCGCTCAAGAAATGGTAAAACTATGGGATGCCGCTGGTTTGCCAAAAGGCGTACTTAACCTTGTTCAAGGTGAAGTTGAAACAGGTAAGGCACTTGCTTCTCATAACGATATCGACGGCTTGTTTTTCACCGGCAGCTCGCGCACAGGTAAAGTGCTGCATGAACAATTTGCCGGCCATCCAGGCAAAATTCTTGCCCTTGAAATGGGTGGAAACAACCCTTTAATTGTCAAAGATGTGAGCGACATTGATGCTGCAGCTCATGATATTGTGCAGTCTGCCTTTATTACATCGGGACAACGCTGCACCTGCGCCCGTCGTCTATTCTTACCTGCTAATGCTAATGGTGACGCCATCCTTGAGCGTTTAATTACCATTACAAAGAATATCAAAGTAGATGACTATGACGCGCAAGATCAGCCTTTTATGGGAGCGATGATCTCAAGCAAAGCAGCGGCTTCCATGGTTACTGCTCAAAATGAACTAGAGGCTCTTGGTGGCAAAGTGCTGGTTCGATTAACGCAACCAGATTCGCAAAAAGGCTTCGCCACACCAGGTATTATCGATGTTACTGATATGCTGGCTTCCTTACCTGATGAAGAGCACTTTGGCCCTCTGCTCAAAGTAATTAGATATACAGACTTCGACGAGGCGATAGCGGAAGCCAATAATACAAGCTTTGGTTTATCTGCTGGCCTTCTAGGTGATAGCGAAGAGGACTATCGTTACTTCTTTGCTCGTATTCGCGCAGGCATTGTTAATTGGAATAGACCTATAACAGGGGCAAGTAGCGCAGCGCCATTTGGCGGTATTGGCGACAGTGGAAACCACAGAGCCAGCGCCTTCTACGCAGCAGACTATTGCGCGTACCCTGTGGCGTCAGTTGAGCTCGATAAAGTTACGCTACCGGGTAAATTAAGCCCTGGCTTATCATTATAAAAATGCAAGGACCCTACTAAAATGCATAGCAATATCGATACTTTATTTGCCAACATGTGGGAAGACTACGTAAAAATAACGCCGTCTGCACACAAAATTCATACACTGCTCGCCGGTGAAGAAAACAATAGCAATATTGTTAACGACCATGTGGCATTTAGAACCTTTGCGTTAGACAAGACCCGTCTTGATAAATTAGCAGCGCATTTTCTAGCATTGGGCTATGAAGCAAAAGGCGATTACAACTTTGAAGCTAAGAAACTGACCGCAAAACACTTTGAACACCCAGACGAGACAAAGCCAAAAGTGTTTATAAGTGAGCTTCGTGTTGATGAGTTGTCGGATGACGCACAAGATATCATTAAAGAACTTGTTGCTCAGATGCCCAGCAACATCACCGACGCCGACAACTTCTTGTATTCTGGTAAGCACTGGGATGTCAGCAAGGCGCAATACGACACCCTGCTAAACGAGTCTGAATACGCAGCTTGGATGGCGGCTTGGGGCTTTAGAGCGAACCACTTTACGGTAAGTGTTAATCACTTAAGTAAAACTAACGAATTAAGCGACGTTAATATGCTGCTTAAAGAGGCTGGATTTGTGTTAAACACGTCGGGCGGCGAAATTAAAGGCGGCCCAGATGTGTTCTTAGCGCAGTCATCTACTATGGCAGACAGGGCCGAAGTGGCATTTAGTGAAGAAACCCTATCTATCCCCAGTTGCTTTTATGAATTTGCTCAACGGTATGACATGCCAAACGGTAAACGTTATCAAGGGTTTGTGGCTGCTTCTGCAGATAAAATTTTTGAAAGTACCAATGCCAAATAAGGTATTGATAAAATAGCATTAACAGCTAAAGCCCCAATGTTCATAAAAATCGTGCACTGGGGCTTTTTTAGCGCTGATAGCGTTTTATAGAGATACTTGAACGTCTACTATCGCTTAGTGTCTGAAGTGTGGCGCGCCAAGAACTGATCATAAGGCATGGGCTTATCGAAATAAAATCCTTGCATTAATTGCACGTCGGCCTGTTCCATAAAGGGTAAATAAGTCTCTAGCTCAACTCCCTCCGCAACAACATCAATTTCTAAACTGCGAAGCATGGTAATCAGGCCGCTAAATAAGGCATAGGCCTTACTATCTTCATGCACGCCTTTTACTAAGCTCCTATCTACTTTCACCACTTGGAATTGAAACATTCTCAGGTAGCTAAGCGATGAGAAGCCGCTACCAAAATCATCTAAAGACAGCCTAAAGCCTAGTTCGCGAAGCTCGCTAAGCGAGCGCAAGGCGGCCTTTTCATCACGAATAAAAACCGATTCGGTGAGCTCTAGCTCTATGTATTCTGGTGATACATGATTCGCACGACAAATATCAATTGCTTTATTAGGAAGCTCGCTATCAAGCATTTGATTCGCACTAATGTTCACCGAAAGGGGAATAGCTTCTCCCTGTTGCGATTCCATTATAGAGATATAGTCGCACGCAGCTTCTATTGCATATAAACCGATAGCGCTATCGAGATTGTGCTCCTCAGCAATGGGAATAAACACGGTAGGAGAAACCACACCGTGCAAGCCTGATATCCACCGGCATAACACTTCTCCTCCTTTTAAATTCCCATGTAGGTCATATTTGCCTTGGATATAAAAATCAAGAAGGTGGTTTTCAACAGCTTTTCGCAAGTCGTTTACCATGCTCACCTGCTGCGTCATACTCTCGTACAGCCCAGGTTCGTAGATAAATACTTGCCCTTTACCCAATTCTTTTGCTCGGTACATAGCCGCGTCTGCACATTGAATAAGGCTTTTTATTGCATCACTGTGCTCGGGAAACTCTGCGATACCAATACTAGAAGATAAACGCAATTCTGTGCCTTTGGCATAAATAGTTTCCTCCTCTATTTGTTCAATCAGCTTTTCACACTTCTCCTTAACACTTTGAGAGGAAAACCCTTTTAACAGCACTAAAAACTCATCACCTCCCCATCGTCCTACTTCACCGATAGGGCCAAACATTGCGGTGAGTAGCGCTGCTACTCGCTGCAACTCTGCATCGCCTTTATCGTGACCGGCGCTGTCATTGATAGCTTTGAAGCCATCCAAATCTAGAAATACGAGAAGAAATGGTTCGCCACTATCAGCGTATGAGTCGATAGACTCGCGAAGCGCGTTTCGGTTAGACAACCCCGTTAGATCATCGTGTTGTGCTAACTGCCTAAGTCGCGCTTCGTTGCGTTTCCTGTCGCTAACGTCTCTCAGTGTTGCAATAAGATATGAGGAAGTTTGCCTGTGTGCTTCAAATAGTGCGATTGAAATATCCACGCTACGAGTCACCCCAGATAGAGAATCTATTTTCGACTCGAAGCGAGCTTGCTTATCGTGCAGTAGAGTCGTTTCATCAACGCGTTCCGATACCAATAGCTCATTAAAGTTTTGGCCTATACAGGCCTCTTTCACTGGCGCTTCTAGCATGCGAAGAAACGCATCATTGCATTCGGTAATAACAAGATTGGGGGTTAGCACCAGCATGGGCTCTCTAGAGCTGGCAAATGCCGAGGCCATTAAATCGAAAGACTGTTCCGCTTTGCGCTGTTGCGTAATATCTTTGGTAGTACCAACGATATTAAGAGCTTCATTCGAAGTGCCTCGTTTCAGTACTCGACCTCGTAGACGTATCCATTGAAAGTCGTTTTTAAACCGCAATCGAAAAGACACTTCAATACGATCTCGGTTGCCATGCACAGCCATAGACCAATGGAACTGTAGGTTATCAATATCGTCTTCATGTACCCGAGCGAGTAGCTGAATTACTGTGCCCGACCACATAGAACGATTTCCGCTATATAGAGAAAATGAGCGGATTTCCATGAGATCTGTGTCAGCATGCCAGCTCCAAAAAGACTCCTGAGAGGCCCACAGCGCAAGCTCTAAATCGGTTTGCGCTTCCTGACTTTTTTGTAACGCAATGTAAAGCGACTGAGACTTCTCCGTAAGCAGTGTTTCAGCATGTTCCCTTGCGTTTTTTTCTCGCTTTAATCGGCGCTCTAGTAACGCAATACGTTTGTCACCGTTTATTGAGTCTTGTGACATACCCTGCCCTATGAAATGACAGCTATACTGAATTCGTATGTGTGAGGAGTGGCGAGCTGGTGAGTTTCACGCTCCAATTTACAATTAAAATGATCTGCAGATGCATCCATTAAACCCTCTGCAAGAGCGAAAAGATCGCGCTCAGAATAATATTGAAGACGCATGGTAGTATCTGTTATCGATAACACTTTAAACCGCGGCAAATCTGCATCGGGATATAGCTTTTTGACCTGTACGTGAATATCGTCGTCAAGGTGGCCTAACATGTCTAGCATACCCTCGGTATTAGCCAACACATCGCCGTGAACCGCGGCTAGCTTGCCAAAAAGGTAGTAGCCAAAGTCATAAAGAAGTTCGTTGGCTGATTTTCCTGTTTTCTCTATCAGAACACCTAATAGACGCTCCATATCCGAATACGGATAGTAGCCCACAGCGGTATAAGCCCCGTCATTTTCAAGCTCTGCTGCCACGATGACGTCATCAGCGAACTCTGGAGAGACGTTTTCTTCCAGCATATCGATTAACGAAGTAAAGACGATTCCTAACATCTGACTATTCCTTTAAATACTTAAAAAAGTGTAGTTCACGGATGGCAAACTTGGTAATTAATCCGCTGTTTCGTCACTTTTATTCGTGCTGTCGAAAACAACTTCGACGCCATCGACTCGCTGTAGCCCTCTTGGAAGTTTATTGCCTCGTCTTCCGCGCTCTCCGTGATAGTGTGTTAAATCTTGAGCTGACAACGTCATATTGCGTTTACCCGCAATAACTTTAACGGAGGCGTCTTCAGGTACAACGGCAAGTACTTTCACATACTCTTCTCTCGATTGAGACTTTGCCGAAGGAATATTGATAAGCTTGTTGCCTTTCCCCTTGCCTAAACTCGGTAAGTCTCTAAGAGGAAACATAAGCATTCTTCCTTCGTTAGAGATGCTTAAACACATATCTGTCTCTGGGTTAGACACCGGTATTGGCGCTAGAACTTTCGCCGCAACAGGCAAGGATAGGTAGGCTTTACCTGCCTTATTCTTACTTACCATATCTTTGAATGTGCCTACAAATCCATAACCTGCATCTGATCCCACCAAAAATTTACTGTCATCTGATGCCATTATGACGTGCTCAAAGGACTCTCCGCCTACAATATTAAAGCGGCCGGTAAGTGGCTCTCCCTGACTGCGTGCAGACGGTAGGCCGTGAGCATCACACGAAAAAGTTCGTCCAGAAGAATCCATAAATACGGCAGGCTGATTGCTTTTACCTTCTGCACTTCCAAGGTATCCATCGCCGGCTTTATAACTTAAGCTTTCTGCATCAATATCGTGCCCTTTAGCACAGCGGGCCCAGCCTTTTTCGGATAACACCACGGTAATCGACTCGGCGGGTATGAGTTCTTTTTCAGACAGCGCCTTAGCTTCGCCTCGCTCAACAATTGGAGAGCGCCTATCATCGCCATATTTTTCAGCGTCGGCTAAAATCTCTTTCTTAATAAGTGTTTTTAAGCGTCTATCTGAGCCGAGAAGAGTTTGTAACTTATCTCTTTCCGCGGCAAGCTCGTCTTGTTCGCCCTTAATTTTCATTTCTTCGAGCTTAGCAAGGTGACGAAGCTTTAACTCTAAAATTGCTTCAGCTTGCTTATCGCTCAAACCAAAACGGGTCATAAGTTCCGGCTTTGGCTTATCATAGGTACGAATAATTTCTATCACTTCATCAATATTTAAAAAGGCGATGAGTAAGCCTTCTAATATATGCAGTCGAGCCAGAACTTTATCTAGTCGGTATTGCAGTCTGCGGGTAACTGTATCCTTTCGGTACTGCAACCACTCAGATAATATTGTGCGTAAATCTTTAACCTGAGGTCGTCCATCCAACCCAATCATGTTGAGGTTTACGCGATAATTTTTTTCTAAATCTGTAGTCGCAAAAAGGTGCTGCATGAGCTGCATTACATCAATGCGATTAGAGCGCGGCGTAACGACAAGTCGAGTGGGATTTTCATGGTCTGATTCGTCTCGTAAGTCACTCACCATAGGCAGCTTTTTAGCCTGCATCTGCGCAGCTATTTGTTCTAATATTTTAGCACCGGATGCTTGATGCGGCAGTGCGGTGATAACGATATCGCCATTTTCTTCGTGATATACAGCGCGCATTTTAATTGAGCCACGCCCGGTTTCGTAAAGCTTACGGATATCCGATTTGGGCGTTATTATTTCCGCATCCGTGGGATAATCTGGCCCGTTTACATGCTCAAGTACGTCGGTTAAATCTGCCTTGCTATTGTCTAAAAGCATTGCACAGGCTGAGGCTAATTCCCTCACGTTATGAGGAGGGATATCCGTTGCCATTCCTACTGCAATACCTGTTACGCCATTTAACAAAATATGCGGAAGCCGTGCCGGAAGCGTGCTCGGCTCCTCTAAAGTACCATCGAAATTCGGTACCCAGTCCACCGTGCCCTGACCGAGCTCATTCAACAATACTTCGGCAAAGCGAGACAGTTTTGCTTCGGTGTAACGCATGGCAGCAAAAGATTTAGGATCGTCAGGTGCCCCCCAGTTTCCCTGTCCGTCAACCAGTGGATATCGATAAGAAAACGGCTGTGCCATTAGCACCATGGCTTCGTAACAGGCCGAATCACCATGGGGATGAAATTTACCTAGTACATCACCCACGGTTCTGGCTGACTTTTTATACTTTGCGTTTGCACTTAATCCAAGGTCTGACATCGCATAAATAATGCGGCGCTGAACAGGCTTTAACCCATCTGAAATGTGGGGTAATGCTCTATCCATAATTACGTACATGGAATAGTTAAGATAAGCGTCTTCAGTGAAACGTCTCATGGCGAGCTGTTCCACGCCTTCGCTATTAATAATGATCTCGTCACTCATGATAATTTTTTCGTTTTGTTATTAATACCAATGCGCTTGTGGCTGCGAGGTCGCTGTAAAAATTGTGATAGCACGCCTTTTTGAATAAGTACAAGAGCGTTTAATCTCATTGTGAGGTAAACCGACTGTGGGTGCAAACTTTACCAATAGATAGCGCAATAAAAATGCGGCAAAGTAAACTGTGGTAGTGTTATCCACCGTTCTTTGTTATACAAAGAAAACGGTGTTAAATAAAGCGAGTTAGTTTGGGCTGAGATTGTTGCAAACAAAGACCAAACTACCCTAGAATAAAATCAAAAAAGAATAGACGTACATGCCCTTTTCACGCGCTTTGCTTTTGGCTTTCAGCATTTTATGGTCAGTTTTTGCATCTGTTGCCCATGCTCAGCATATAAAGCAACTTTACGATGAAGATAGTACCCTCGACCTTTCAGACTCCTTGTACTATTTGTACGAAACTAATTATCAACTTAGCATTAACGATATCGCGCGCCGGAAGAATGATTTTCTGGTACATCCGAGTAGTAATCCGAACTTTGGTTTTCAAAACAGCGCCGTATGGATTCTTTCGTCAGTCACTAATGTATCAAATACTTCTGACTGGGTTTTTACTATCAACTTTAGCCAGTTAGATAAAGTAGACTTTTATCTTATTCAAAACGGCAAGCTCCTCGCACAAAGCCGTCAGGGCAAAGTTCAGCTAGAACAACAGTTTCGGGTTCCTACCTTACGCGCAAAGATAGACTCAGCGAGTCCAGTGGACTTATACATACGTGTCGAAAGTCAATCATCCAGTATAATTGTGCCTCTTCGCGCGCAGGCTGCGGAACATCATAATCGTTATTTTCAACTCGATAGCTTGTTATGGGGTGTCTTTTACGGAGGGCTGCTGATATTAGCGATTTATAATTTAGTGCTGTATATCGGCGTGCGAGAAAAAAGTGTTTTAGCTTACGTAGGCTACATTTTTGCCGTAATCTTGTGGCAGGTTGTGTGGGGAGGCCATACTCACTTTATCTTTTCCCAAGGTATTCCCGTGTGGCTCGTGGGCCACACCGAACTCATTTTCGTCATTATTGGTATTACCTCAGGCCTATTCACTATTTCTTTTTTAGACAGTGAAAACAATGCGCCTACTTTGCATCCCATTTTACAGCTAATGCTGGTAGCACAAACGCTAATCGGCTTGGTTTGTTTTGCCGATCTTATTCCGCCGATGTGGAAGAATAACCTTGTATACGGCGTTGGTGTAGTATCGATATTAAGCTATGTCGCAGCTGGCTTTGAGGCCTTTTTCAATAAGTTTAAACCCGCGAGATATTTTATTGTCGCCTGGGGGTTATTAGCCACCGGCGCAATCGTTGGTATGCTCAGCTTATTCGGTATTCTTCCCACCAACGACTTTACCACCTACTGTTTTCAGGTTGGCGTATTTCTAGAGTCCAGCTTGTTCTCAATTGCCCTCATGGAAAAAAGTAGAAGTCAGCTTGAGTATGACGTGGAGCAAGCCACAAACGACTTACATAACAATATGGAGTTGATTGAAGAACAGAACGTACGTTTAGATATTGCCCGTAAAGATGCTATCAAGGCCAGCCACGTAAAATCGCAGTTTTTAGCCAATATGAGCCATGAAATTCGAACGCCTCTCAATGCTATTTTGGGTTTTAGTAAAGAGCTCAACAACGCGTCCCTGCCAACCGACCAGCAGGAGCAGGTGAGGATAGTCAATACGGCCGCCGACAGTTTGCTCACCATTGTTAATGATGTGCTCGACTTCTCTAAAATCGAGGCAGGTAAACTGTCGTTAAATAATCAACCCTTTTCACCTAACAAGCTGTTCGAAGAAATGGTCACCATTATGGCTAAGTCTTCTCATAGCAAACGCATTGAGTTTGTATTTGACCTCGCACCTTTGCCAGAAAAGCTGATTGGCGATGTCTTTCGAATAAAGCAAATTCTCAACAACCTACTAAGTAATGCACTTAAATTTACATCCACTGGCAGTATTACCCTTGCTGTGTGCGGGCGTGCGCTAGAGCACGGTCTACACGAAGTCAATATTGAGATTAAAGATACTGGAATTGGCATTAGCCGCCATGATCAGAAAAAGCTTTTCAACGCATTTTCCCAAGTTGATGACGCATTAAATAGAAGCTATCAGGGAACTGGATTAGGACTTGTAATAAGCCGCGAACTCGTTCGTATGATGAACGGTACTCTTACGCTAAAAAGCGCGCTTGGGCAGGGCTCAATATTCAACGTTTCGCTTAAGATGAATCAATTAAGTCAAAAAGTGGCGCCAACGCATCACCCAGATTGGATAGATAAAAAAGTGGTTATTTTCGATCCTATCCCCGCTACGCGAAGAGCTAGCGCCACCATATTAAAAGCCCTTGGCGCTAACATCACAAGTGTGGAATCTCTTGAGTACCTTGGCACATTACAAGGGCAGTACGATTACATTATGGCTACTGCGCCAGTTAGCAAAGTAGAGAACAGACATGTGCATCTGCGCAAGTTTGTGCAATTCCCTGCTAAAAACAGAGTACTGTGGTACTCAGGTCCTGCCCCCTTTACAAAATATAAAAATCTTAATCAGCATTTTCACTCTCAAATTCGAATGCCGATGACGTTGACTAAGCTTGATACATTAGTGAGCGATCGGGCGTTACCCAACTTCAACCCGCTTAAAGAGCGCGTAGACTCGCTGCCTAAAGCAAAATTGCTTGCAGTAGACGACATGGAAATGAACTTAAAGCTTTTAAATACCTGGCTAGATGATTCGGCAATTTCGCTAACGACCACCATTAGCGGCCAAGACGCCGTAAATAAATGCCAGACACAAGAGTTTGATTTAATCCTCATGGACATTCAAATGCCCGGTATGGACGGTGTGCAAGCTACTCGTGAGATTCGCAAAACAGCAATGAATATGGGCACCCCTATTGTTGCTGTTACAGCACATGCGCTTAAAGAGGAGCGAGAAAGGTTATTAGCCTCAGGAATGGATGATTATCTTCCTAAACCTATTGAAATAGAGTCGTTAATTACACTGATTAAAACTTGGTGCCACGACGTAGAGCCTGGCGAAATTGTGTTTCCGTCTGTGGACTGGCAGCTTGCGTTAAAGCGGGCAAATCAAAACCAATCCACAGCTAAGGAGCTTTTGAACGACTTTGTTACCATGCTGCCAGACACTTTGCGTGTTATTGAGTCACTTCAACAGCAAGATGCAAGAGAAGAGCTTCTTGCCGAAGTTCACAAGCTTCACGGAGCCTGTTGCTACACAGGCTTACCGCGTCTTCAGCATTTAGCGAAGGAATTAGAAATTGCGTTGAAGCTAGAGCAAGCTCACCTTATCGATGAATATTTGCCCGATTTAATCAAAGAGGCGCACAAGATTATATTTGAAAATACTGAGAGCCACTGACCCTAACTCACGATTATTATAATTCGATTCACTGATCTCTGAATTCTAATCGCTACCTTGCGGCTCGCTTCGAGCGTTTTGGCACTGCACAATTAACGCCGCAAAGTCACACGGTTCCCTATCAAGCTCTGAGCTCGCAATGAAAATGTCGTACCCCAAACGCTTTCGCAACTCTACCATGCGATGAGCAAGCATAGCCTTTATCCCAGTAATGGCTGTTCCGTCGTCTAAAACAAAGTGCTTATCGTCAAACATCGACTGCTCGTAGCAGCTCCCCGTAGCGCAATTACTGTCTGAATTGTGCAATAGCAAGGGGCGCTGCTCCATCAACAAGTGCGTAGCTAAGCGTGGAGATATCGTGTTGAGAAAATCGGTATAGCTTTTCAGTTTGAAGCCCACTGTTTCCAGCGCCACGTGGTCGAGACCATGTCGTATTCGCGGGCAATCTGCGCGCTGCAGGTTATCCCAGTCAATTCGCCAGCTTCCCAGTCTATGTCGGTATGTAATGAAGTCTTTAGCGATCTCCAGGCTATAGTTGGGCTCGCGAACTTTAAAAAAACCGATAAGCAAACACACTATGGCTGCGCTTGTTAAAAAAATGCCAGCCAAAAATAACCATTCAGGTAGCAAACTAAGCCACAACGCAGACAATACGAGCCCGACACAGCCTAACACTATACTGGTTAAGCCATTGCTTTTTGACGCGGCTTTAATAAATATGGGTTCTACACTACTGCCAGACATATAAATACACTATCAACATTATAACGGCCCAAAGAACGTAAAGACGGTATCGCCTGCATGTGGCGCAGTCAGTGGTTAACCAACGTTTAACTAACGACTTTTTCTGCATATGCGTCGACACTTCCTACGACAAACTTTTACATCGCACTTTCTATACGCGATTTAAAAATAGATAGTTTACCTTAAACCGCTACGCTGGTTCGCTGCCTGTATTTGTAAGTGAAGCATTTAGTTGACTGCGTTTATGCTGATGGCGTTTAAACGCAGCCACTATAGTAGGCGTAAACACCAGCGACAGCATGACAGAAAAGCCCACGCCCCCCGCTATTACAACAGCAAGTGGTGGCCAAAAACTTCCCTCACTAAACAGTAATAACGGAATAAGCCCACCTACTGTGGTAAATGTAGTAGATAAAATATGACGACTACAGCTCATTGTCTCTTCGACAATGGCTTTGGTATCTCCACACCTCGCCTTAGGGTTTGCATTAATGGCAGCAATCACAACAATAGAGCCGTTTATAGCAACCCCTATAAGACCTGCGCAGCCAAGCAGTGGATTAAACCCTACCGGAAGCCCTGATAACCACAGACTGAACATGCCTAAGCCCACAGATAAAACAGCGACTAAGCCGATAACGCTGGCCATACGTAAGCTGGAGAAAGTAAGAATAAGCGTAGTAATCATAAGTACTAGTAGCACAGGTGCATAAGTTGCCAATTGACCTAACGCTTGCTGCTGCTCATCCGCATCACCCGCGAGATGAATTCGATATCCCTGAGGTAGCGTTAAGTTTTTATCAAGCAACTCTCTTAAGGTATTGCTAGCATCTATGGCCGGAACGCCGGGTAAAAGAAAAGCCTGAATTCGGTTAAGCCGCTCGCCATTTACCCGAGTAATGCTGCTTGTAGCAGGGTTGAGCGATAAGGTTGTTACAGCGGCAAGTGGAGACCACGAAATGGCGTTGTCAGCGGCTACTGGGATCGGCATTGCATCTACCCCCATTACGTCTTGCCTGAACGACTCAGCTAAACGCACTCGTACAGGTATTTCTTCTGTACTTTCAAGTACCGAGCCTCCGGTAATACCGGAGAAGTTTATTTGCATTTGAGCGGCCAAGTCTGCCAACGATATGCCCAGATACGACAGTCTATCGCTGTCTGTATCTATGTTCAGTTCGGGTTCTCCCATGGAGATACTGGCAATAGATTGAGAGATACCGTCAATCTCTGACATCAATGCTCTAACTTGCTCTCCCAGTTCATTCAACGTGTTTAAATCTGGCCCAAAAATTTCAACTTCTACAGGTGCCGCTATAGGCGGGCCTTGCCCAAATGCGCGTACCACTATTTGAATCTCTGGGTACAAATTATCTAGGTCTTGCTGTAGCTTGCCCACTAAGGATGATGCCCCCTCCACCGTGCGGGTTGTCACTACCGCATTAGCGAAGTACGGCATATTATCGCGGGTCATAGTTTGATTATAGTAAACGGAAGGCGCTGAGCCTCCAACCAGCCAGCTCACCTGCTCGACACCATCGTATTGTCTAATCTGCTGATCTACCCTTAAGGCATAAGCGCTTGTGTTATCAATACTGCTGCCCTCTTGTGTCCAAAGGTATACTTCAAATTGGTCTCGGTCGGCACTAGGGAAAAACACATTAGCAAGTTGAGTTGAAAGCGCAAAACCAGACAAACACAAAACGCAGATCGCAGAAATAACTAGCGTGGGTTGCTTTATCCAACGCCCAAGCTGCTTGCTGAATGCGGCAGTTAAATGAGGAGCTTGAATACCCACTTGCCACCAAGAAGACGAGGAGTTTTCTGTTGCCTGTTCGGCGACATTAGTGCCCTCGGCAACTCCATCATTTTTAGGCAAAAAACGTGCGGCTAATGCGGCAATGATAGTGAGCGAGATAAACAGAGATCCAATTAGCGCCATCACCACACTAATCGCAATAGGGCCGATAAAATCACCTATGTTTCCATTGAGCAAAAAGATAGGCATGAAGCCCAACACGGTTGTAAGCGTTGAAGCCAGTAACGGCGCAAACAAATGCGCTACGCTTTTTGCCATCGCCCCCACTCGTGTAAGCTGTGGGTCTTGCAGGTTGATACGTATTTCGTCGGTTATAACAATGGCGTTATCGATTAGCAGGCCAATGGCGATAATCATGCCAAAAATTGACATCTGATGTATTTGCTCGTCATAAAAACTCAACGAAAACAACGCAAACGAAGCGCAAAGCGGCAGCGCTAACCCCACAATCCATGCTGCTCTAAAGCCCATAAACAGTAAGATTACCAGCATGACCACAGCACAGCCCATCAATAAGTTCATCGACAAGTCTGCCAAGCGGGTAGCTGTGTATTCATTTTGTTCAAAGGCAACCGATGCGGTTAACGTGCCATCGAAGTCGCGGTTAAACTGTTCGACTTCTGCTAACGCCTTTTTTGTCCACACGTCAGAGCGCAGAGATGGCTGCATTCGCGCGGCAACAAAAATAGACTCTTTACCGTCTAGAAATGCCAGTTCGCTGCGGGGGGTACTAAAACCGCGGGTGACGCTAGCCACATCTTCCACTCGCAAATAGCGACCACCTTGATTTATAAGGGGGATAGCGGCAATCATATCAACACCACTTAGCCCCTTGCTCACACTAAAACGTAAATTACTCTGCTCGGTATTTAACATTCCGGCAGGCAGTTTAGGGTCGGCGTTTTGTATTCTTGCACTCACTTGCTGAAGGGTAAGCCCCGTTGCCGCAAGCTTTATGGGGTCGATGCTAACGCTGATTTCTTCGTTTGGTTCTCCATACACGCGAACAAGCTCGGTACCGCTTACATTTCGCAGGCGGTCCGTTAACTCTTGAGCAAGTCTTGCTGTCAACGTGATTGGGGTTGTATCGGGGTGCTCAGCACGCAAAGATAACAGCAGAGTAAACGCCGTCGCGCCCCGCTTTTCGTCAAAAATAGGATCGGAAGTGCCTTCGGGAAATAGGGCTGATGCGGCCCCTATAGCGTCTCGTATCTCGCTAAATAACTCTTCGTTACTGCTATTATCAATCCAATCTTGGGTTTCAATGAGAATAATTGATATACCCGCTCGCGAGGTAGATTTAACTTCTTTTATCTCGAATATTTCTCGTAGCCTATCTTCTAACACATCGCTAACAAGTGCCTCAACACGCTCTGCAGAAGCGCCAGGATACTGAGTAATGATAAGTGCGTTTCGAGTGTCAATTCGAGGGTCTTCAATACGTGGCAACGAGCCCAGTGCGGATAATCCGGCAACCAAGATGATCACTAAGCTGAGTACGAGTAAATGCCCTCTGCGATAAAAAAGCGTGTACCAAGGGTAAGCTTTATTGTCATCAAGGCTTGGAGTTTTCATGGCAACATCTCGCCCAGTTCAGCGCTTGCAGTACCAGCTTTAACGCGCTGGCCTGGTGCGAGTTTATGGGTACCGCCGACAACCACCTGCTCTTGCTCTTTTAGCGCACCTCGCACAAATGCTTTGCTTCCATCTGTATAAACTACGTCTACTACTCGAGCCTGAAGGGTACCAACACCATTGTCACCACCCTGATTGTCTAAAACGAGCACGCGCCACAGCCCCCTTAAACCGTTACTTAATGCTGAAACAGGAAGCCATGCTCCTTGCTCGGTATGAATGCGGGAGCCAGACAGAATAGCCATATCGCCAGGTCGCACCTGCGTATTACTGCTCAAGTCTACAAGAATATCGACGGTACGAGTTTGTACATTTCTTACGGCGAGACGCTGACTGACCGTTCCCTGCACATCGCTCTCTCCCACCTGCATTGTTACAGATTCACCAATCTCAAACTGATCCACAATATCAGCAGGCACTGCAAATCTCGCTTGATATTTATCGTTACTGGTAACGCCAATGACCGCCATACCGGCATTAATCACACTCCCTTCATCAAAAAGACGGCTATCTACCTGTCCATCGAACGGTGCATAAAGAATAGCTCTATCAAGTGCGACATTCATTGAATTTAACGATGCACTTATTTCGTTTACTCTTGCAGCGGCTACGTTTAACGCCGCTTGAGTTTCATCGAGTCGCTGTGCTGACTCTAATTTTTTTTTGACTAAGGATTGAGTTCTATCATTGTTTATCTTAGCTAAATTTAAATCAGCTTTTACCCTTTCTAAAGAAGCGCTTAATTCTTTTTGCTGTGCAACAAGGCGCTGTGTATCTAAACGAGCTAGGACATCCCCCTTAGACACTGTGTCACCTTCTTCTACCAGCACCTCTGTCACTTCTCCACTCGAGTCGAAGGACAACAGGGTCGACTTAGGAGACTCAATTAAACCGAAAACATTGATAGGAGTTTCAAATTGTTGGCGCATTTCTACCTTGGTTAGTACAACGGATACTGGTTCGCGTTGACCCATGGTTTGCGTTGCGTTGCCCTGCCCTGCTGCCATTAAGAGAGCAACGAGAGAGGCTATGAAGACCATTATTGCAATGTACAGAGGCATCTTATTTTCGTTAGACGCCGTATCAGTAGTGCTCATGCTTATATTCCTACCTGCAGTGATAACCTTCAAAATGATGAAATGTCATGCTAATATATAAATACTAGACCGTCCAGTATGATAATTAATTCTTTGCCTGGGCGTGGTTGGATCATCAAGCGAGGGTTGTAGTGTCGCAACAAAAGAAACAGGGAAGGCCTAAAAGTGAAGAAAAGTCTCGGCAAATACTTATAGCCGCTTCACAACTCTTTTTAGAAGAAGGTTTTGCCAAAACATCGATGGATAACGTAGCTAAGGCATCTGGCGTATCTAAGCAAACGGTATATTCGCACTTTGAAAACAAAGATGTACTGTTCCAAGCTGCCATCTCTTCCAAATGCCGATCTTATCAACTTGATACCGATGAACTGTGTGAGCTGCCACTTACTTCTGCTAGTTTTGAAGAGTGTTTAATTAAAATTGGTGTTCAATTTGTTCGCTTAATTCAAGACCCACAAACCATCGGTATTTTCAGAGTGATTATTGCCGAAGCAGTAAATAACCCTCATGTGGCTTCGCTGTTTTATCAAGCTGGACCGCAAGCGTCGCTAGATGCCTTGGGGCAACTTATTTTCAAACTAAGTGAAGACCCTCAGACAGGACAAAATGACTTAACGAAAGCGCGAGCTAATCAATTAGCCCTAGATTATTGTGCGCTGTTAAAAGGCGAATTCCATACCCTGCTATTGTGTGGTTTACACTCTCCCATGACCGACGCACAAACCTATCAGTATGCAAAACAGGCGGCAGAGAAAATATCAGTTTTGTTCACTTACTTTACTCATCAAGAGAGCAGTTAACACTCGCCAGTAACTCCCCCTGTGTCACACTGACAGCTAAGTGAAGAGTGAATACATTCGGCGCATTACATTCCGGTTTTAGCGGTCAAATTAAGCGCCGTTGGAGGATTACTTATTGGGCAGTTTGTTATACACTAGCGCCGTTTTCGTTGATGATTGAGTGGCTCATGTCTAACTTTACCGGTAACCATATTCTTTCGGTTAATCAATTCGATCGCGAGGCCATTGAGAAAATATTCTCAGTCGCCGATTCTATGCAACCCTATGCCAGACGAGAAAAGCGAACTGCAGTTTTAGAGGGCGCGATTCTGGGAAATCTCTTCTTTGAACCAAGCACGCGTACCCGAGTCAGTTTCGGTACAGCTTTCAACCTGTTAGGTGGTGAAGTAAGAGAAACCACTGGAATGTCTAGCTCTGCACTCGCTAAAGGGGAGTCGCTCTACGACACGGCCAGAGTACTCAGCGGTTATTCAGACATCATTGCCATGCGTCATCCTGCCGCAGGTTCTGTAGCTGAGTTTGCCGAGGGCAGTCGGGTGCCGGTTATAAATGGCGGCGACGGTGCCAACGAGCACCCCACACAAGCCCTGCTGGATTTGTTCACCATTAAACGAGAGTTAGAATACAACAAACAGGGAATAGACGGGCTTCATATCGCCTGTCTCTGATACACATCTCCGAGCCCACGAGACAGGCAGAAATCTCGTATGCC